>Ga0070766_10001978_pt1 | contig 10143 bp, 7 predicted proteins | sample HubBroMetageWFT6_FD_69782 | JGI IMG/M metagenome (GOLD analysis project Ga0070766, IMG submission 69782) | Warmed and freeze-thawed soil microbial communities from the Hubbard Brook experimental Forest, New Hampshire - Hubbard Brook CCASE Soil... | ecosystem: Environmental > Terrestrial > Soil >... | reverse complement strand
TGCGCCAGCAGCAGGTGCCCCTTCAGATTCTTCGCGAAGTTCTGATTCGCCTGGTCGTCGTAGTTTGTCGTCCCGTCGGGATGCGTGACCAGCAGCCCCTGATACCGTTCGCCCCAGTCGTCCTCGTACTCGCGGTTGTCGTTGTTGCCCGATTCCGCGACGCCCACCTTGAAGAAATCCGGATCCCGCAGCATCGCCTCCGTCGTCGCGTTGCCGCCGCCCGAGTGCCCGTAGATCCCCACGCGATCCAAATCAATGAACGGATACTGTTGAGCCAGTTCTTTGATCCCCACCACCTGATCCGGCAGCGTGTTGTCGCCCATGTTCGCGTACGACACATCGTGAAACGCCTTCGACCGCTGCGGCGTTCCCATCCCATCGATCGCCACCACGATGAAGCCCAGTTCCGCCAGTGCCTGGCAGTCGCCTCGCGCGGCCGAGAAAAACCGCGGCCCGACGCTGCCGATCTGCGGCCCCGGATAAATGTGGTCCACGATCGGATATTTCTTCCCCGCCTCCATATGCACCGGCTCAAACATCAGCCCGTATAAATCCGTTTTCCCATCCCGCGCCTTCACCTTGATGTTCACCGGTGGTTTCCATCCCGTCGCCGTCAGCCGGCTGATATCCGCTGTGCCCAGCGAGGCCACCGTCTTACCATCGCCATCGCGCACCACCGTCGTCGGCGGAGTCTGCGGCGTCGACACGCTGTCGACGAAAAACCTTCCCGACGACGACGCGTTGATGTTGTGATCACCCGGCTCCGGCGTCAGCGCCATCAAATGGCCGCCGTCAAAGTCCACACGATACAAGTGGTAGTAATACGGATCCTCGCCCGCCTCGCGTCCATTCGCCGTGAACCAGATTTGCCGCTTCGCATCGTCCACGCGCAGCACCTGCCCGACAGCCCAGTCGCCCCGCGTGATCTGGTTCTTCAGCTTGCCGGTGCTCAGATCAAAGAGATACAAGTGGCCCCAGTTGTCGCGCTCCGAAAACCACAAAAACTCATTCGACTGCGGCAGATAGTGCCAGTTCACCTTCCCAAATCCCGACTCGTATTGCGTCGGCACCGTCTCCTCGTAAACCGTCCGCACCGCGCCCGTCGCAACATCGGCCACGCGCAGCGTCGCGCTCTTGTGATCGCGCGCCGTCGATACAAAGGCCAGCGTCTTCGCGTCCGGAGCCCATTCCACGTCGGCCCACTCCGGCGCGCCCGGCGACTGGCCGCACGCCACGTTGTCGCACAGCGTCGAGCGGTGCTGATCCGGCGCCATCTGCAGCCGCACCATCTTCCCGGAATCCACATCGACAATCACGCGCTCGATCATCGTCACATGCTCATCCCCCGGCAGCGGATACTTCCACTGCTGCAGCACGGGATGCCCCACGCGCGTTTCCACCAAATACATATTGCCGTCCTGCCGCTGATCCTGCTGGAACGTCGCCACCTTCTTCGAATCCGGTGACCACAGCACCACCGGCGCATCGCTCGAAGCCCACCCGGCGTTATCCGTCGCGTAGCCGTAATCCTTCACGCCGTCCTGCGTCAGTTGCGTCTCTTTCCCGCTGGCCACATCGCGCACCCACAAATTCCAGTCGCGGATAAACACCGCCCGCTTCCCGTCCGGCGACAGCGCCTGGTTACGCATCAATTCAGCCTTCGCCGCATCCTGAGCCGTACACGTGCCCGCGCTGCGATCGCAAACGTAGCTCCTCGGCCCCGTCATCAGCGTGACGGTTGTCTGGTCCGGCGAAAACACGATCATCGCGACCGGCAGATGGTCCGCATCGACGGCCCGATGCATCAGGCCGCTCAGCGAAGCGGCAATCTTCGCGTGATCGAACGCCGGCTGCTCCGCGCCGGTGGCCGCGTTCACCACCACAAATTGCCACGCCTGTCCGCTCTCGCCCCACGTCGTCTTGCGATACCAAAACTCTTCCGTGCCATCGATCCACATGGGACGCACGGTTCCCGTAACCAGCCGATCGACGTTCGGCCCCAGAAACTGCGCGGCGCGCGCGTAGTCATCGGCGGAAACGGACTGCTGCGCGGCCGCGCCGGCAAAAGTGCACAGGCAAACAGCAACGATCGCATAAACACGGTTTTTCATCAGGGACAATTCGAACTCCGGTAAGGATTTTTGGGGCGGCGCCGAGGGGATAGACAGCTGTTTCAAACGGAAATCTTCGGTGCCAGGAGTATACCGGCTCACGCTTCCGGAGCAGGAAGCGCCGGCTCTGCGGCCGCCGGTTCTGAGGCTGCCGCTTCTGAGGGTTGACGTCCGGCTGCCGCAATCTCCGCCGCAGCCTCCGCAATCCGTCGCTTCCGCTCTGAAACCACAATCGTCCTCGCGATGCGGTCGTGCACGGTCTGATGATTCGGATCAACGAAGTACTGGAAGAATCCAAAAAATGCCTCCAGCGCCGACGCGCCGTAGCCCAGCGCCCGCTCCATCGAATGCCATAGCGACAGCCGGTGATGCACCAGCGAGACCACGCGAATCTTCATCAGCTTCTTGCCGATCGTCGCGCCGTTTCCGATGTAGTTTGACGCCGCAATGAAGATGACAAACCACGCCAGGCTCGGCCACTCTTCATGATGGAAGGGATCGAATTTAATGTGGACGTCGTTGTGGATCCATCCCATCTTGATCGCGATCGTCGCCCCGGCCATCAGTGGCAATACGAAGCTGAGCCCTGCAATCGCCATGTCGATAAAGAACGCGACCGCGCGCACCGCAAACGAGGCCAGCGGCGCGCCCTCCAGCTCAGCCATGCGCGCGCTCTCGTGCCCGTGATAAACAGCCAGGCGGCGATTCATACCGGAGACTGTAGCAGAGAAGCGCGCCGCAGCGGCAGCGTTCTGCTTCCGCCCGCCATCCTCAGTGCAGCCGCACCACCGCAACCGCAAACGGCGCCAGATCCACCACCGCGCCCGTCGAAGGAATGCTCCGCGCCGGCTCTTCCTCGGTTGCCTCATCCACCACGGAGATTTCCGCGACCTCCGCGCCCACAGGCAGAGCCACGTGAATCTCGCGATTCCTCTTGTTCACCAGCAACAATTGCTTCCCCGCCGGCGTCACAAATCCCTGCGCCGCAAAGTCTCCGCTGTCGGCAGTCGTGTCCACCAGCGTGTCGCCACGATGAAACCGATCGTGGATCAGTTTCAGCACCCAGTACCGCGCGTTCGGCTTGCTCGTTTTCCAGTCCATCATGGTCACGCTGGGAAACTGCGTCGGATACCCCACCAGTTGCGACTCGCCCACCACCTCGATCCCCTGCCGCGCCAGCGCAATGTAAAGATACGCATAGAGCGCGCCCGCCGCATTCCAATACCGCGCCGGGATCACTACCTGCGCGTCGTTCGGCGTGTTATCCGTTGGCAGAATCACGCCCAGTTCATCGGCATCCGTCTTCGTCTCCGGGGACAGACGCTTGCGAATCGCCTCCACATACTTCACGGTCGTCAGGAATCGCTCAGCCTGATCAAAGAACGTGTACTGCCAGTCCTCGATCGTTTGGTCGGGCCCCGGCGTCGCATAAAAGTGATACGAGATGAAGTCGATTGGAACGCCCGCTTTGTGATTCGCGTGGTTCAAAAAATACTCGAAGTACTCGGGCTCGTCCGAGGGCTGTGCCAGTGCCAGCGCCACAAACTTTGTCTCCGGACTCACCGCGTGCACCGCGCTCACAATCGCGTCGTACCGCGCCGTATATTGCTGCGGCGTCGTGTTGTGCTCACCCTCCGGCTCGTTCAGCACCTCCCAGTAGGGAAGCGAGTAGTGATAGCCCGAGGTGTGCGTCTGCCCGTTCTCATCCGTGAAGCCGCCCCGCGTGTACCAGCTCACCAGCCGCGCGTAGTATTCGCCGAGCGCGCGTCCTGAAGGATCCGCCAGTTCCGAACCCTGGTTGTAATCCCAGTCGACGGCGTTCGCATCCGCCGGATACGTCCCCGGCTTCTCCGTCCTGAACAGCCACGCGGGAATCGTGCTGAAGTTCAAAATCGTCGAGTGCCCCGCCGTCGCCTTCAAAAAATCCAGCGTCATCGGATCGATCAGCGTGAAATCCCACGACGTATGCTCCGCCGTCGGAGGATTAAGCTCGGCCACGACGAGCCGCGGATACGGGAACCACGGCACGTAGCGGACATAATCGGCCCCCAGCGCCTGAATCGCGGCAAACGACCCATCGTGCATCGGCGACCCGCGCCGCAGCATGGGATTCACCACCACCTGCATCGTCGGCGTCGACCGCGACACCGTCACCGTCTTGTTCCAATCGACGCTGACCTTCCCCGTCCCCGCCTGCGCCAATGCATCAGTCGCAGACACGAGCAATGGCGGCACGAACATCGCCCACGCGCAGAGCCTGACAAAGCAGCGCAGATTGCGGATCACGATCGTCCTCCCGTACGGGATTGTACCGGGACTGGCCGACGCGAGTGCGTGGGTCCACATGGGTCGGTCGATCGCTGACGCACCCGATCCATCGAAGATCGGCTGCACATGGCGGGACCTCGCCAGGGCATAGTAATTTTGGAAACGGGAGAAAGTGAGGGGTGATGATGCAACGGCGTGATTTTCTCGCTTCCAGTCTGGCTGCCTCAGCCACTCTGCTGACTGAGCCTTCTTTTGCAGCACAGGCCGCGCCCGCGGAACAGCCGCGGCAGTACTACGAGCTGCGCAAGTATCGCCTGCAAACGGGACCGCAGGTCCAACTGGCAGCCAATTACGCGTCGACCGCCCTCATTCCCGCGTTAAACCGCATGGGCATCGCTCCGGTGGGCGCGTTCCATCTGGACATCGGCCCCGACACGCCCGCCCTGTATCTGCTGCTGCCCTGCGACCACCTCGACACGCTGGTGAACGCGAAGTTGCGCCTGCGCCAGGACGACGCGTTTCTCGCCGCGGCGGCGCCGTTCTGGAATGCGCCCGCCGCGAATCCCGCGTTCGTTCGCGTGGAGAGCACACTGCTGATTGCGTTTGAAGGCTGGCCCCAGCTCACTCTTCCCCCGTCCACCGCAAACAAAGCGAAGCGCATCTTTCAGCTGCGCACCTACGAGAGCCCCAGCATGCGCGACCATGTCCGCAAAGTGCAGATGTTCCACGCAGGCGAGTTTGAAATCTTTCGCAAAGCGGGATTCTGGAACGTCTTCTTCGGCGATGCCCTGATCGGCGATCGTCTGCCGCAGCTCACCTACATGCTGAGCTACACCGATCTCACCCAGATGAACGAGCTGTGGGCGGCCTTCAGCAGCGATCCGGACTGGAAAAAGCTCCAGGCCCGTCCTGAGTTCAGTTACGAACCGATCGTCAGCAACATCTCAAACCTGGTATTGGGCCCCGCAGAGTATTCCCAGATTTAGGGCCTGCTAACAGGCCCTAACTGCGCGATCGGGAGGAGCGAGAAAACATGGTCCCGCCGGCGAGGCCATCACGGAAGAAGGAAACCCCGCCGCGCCCACCAGCAGCAGCCCTCGCGCCGCGGCCCGCCGGCTATTCCGGCACGCCCCTCGCGAAAAAACTAGGCGTCAGGGATAACCAGCGCACCTGGCGCTCGCAGATGCCGCCCAGCGTCGCTGAAGAAATCGCAGCCAGTGGTCCGCAACCAACGCTTCTCCAGAGGCCCGAGCCCGGCCTCGAAATGGCTCACGTCTTCGTCGCGCGCCGTGTCGAGCTCGCGCATCTTCTCGACAAACTGCGCCCTCTGCTTGCGCCCGCTGGAATTCTCTGGGTCTCGTGGCCGAAAAAGTCCTCCGGCGTCGCCACCGACATCACCGAAGACACCATCCGCGCCGAAGCGTTGCCGCTCGGCCTCGTCGACATCAAAGTCTGCGCAGTCGACATGACCTGGTCCGGCCTCAAGCTCGTCATCCGCAAATCGGAGCGCAAAAGCTAATCAGCCACCCGCATGCCTCAGGCTCCCTAGGTCCAGTCCCCCTCCGGGTCCGCAGCCGCTGCATCCGGCTTCGGCTCAGGCCCCCGCGGACGCGTCGCCGGCACGCCGCCAGTCCCTCGCTGGTCTGGGACAGGCACCGGCTCATACCGCGAAAACACCATCGTCCGCGGTCCGCAATCCCACGAGAGCATCTCCTTGAGCGGAATCATGGCGCGAACGACAGCCTTACCGCGAGTTCCTTCCACGTCTTCCACACGGCCGCGGCGCGCGCTGATCTCGTCGATCATCATGCCCGCCCGGCCCTCCGCCACCGTGAACGCCACGGTCATCACCGGCTCCATCACCACCGGGCTCGCTCGTCTCCCCGCCTCCTGCACAGCCATCGTCGCAGCAATCTGGAACGCCATTTCGTTCGAGTCCGTCTCGTGCCAACTGCCGTCGAATAGAACCGCCGCGCAATCCGTCAGCTCGAAACCCGCGAGAACTCCGCCCCTCGCCCCTTCGCGCACGCCGCCCTCCACCGAGGCGATAAACCGCTCGGGAATCACCTCCGCCACAATCGCGTTGCGGAACAAAAGGCCGCTGCCCCGTTCGCCCGGTTCCAGCCGCACCTTCACGTGTCCGTAATTGCCGCTGCCGCCCGTTTGCCGGATGTATTTCCCCTCTCCATCCGACGCTGTACGAATCGCCTCGAGATAACGCACCTGCGGTTCGAGAGCCCACGCTGTCACCTCGTACCCCGTCTCGAGTTTTTGCGCGGTCTCTGCCAGATGATCGAGGCTGGTGCCGCTGTAGAGCACCTGATCCGCCCCCGCATCGACGCGCACGAGCACGCCCGCATCCACGTGGCTGATCTCGGCCAGCGCCGCCTGCAGCCGTTCGCGGTCGTCGCTCGTGACGGTCCAGACGGGCATCCACAGGATCGGGATCGCGACCATAGTGCCCTCAGTATCGCGCAGAACGGCGACCCTCCGGCGCGAAAACCGTCTCTTGTTTCCAGCCTGGGCGCGGAGCGCGGCTCCCGCTACCAGGGTGTGTTGAAGCTGTAAACCACGCTGTAGGAAAAGATCGGATAGATCTGGACCGCCCCGAGGCTTTTTCTCACTTTGGCCAACTTGGTCTGCAGCGCGTCGTTGAACTGGATCGCTACCGGATTGCCGGCGTCGCCGAGATGGCTGCACGTGGTTTGTGCTTTGTCGGTGCAAACCCAGCCCGCCGTGTTGACCTGCACGATCGGCGAGCCGGTGAAGGCGACCCCAAACTCCGAGGGAAACGACCAATGGCGCTGGGACCGCGGAATGAACTGGCCGAAGCCGCCGGAGAGGGTCAGGGCAGGCTTGATCCGATTGAGCCCGAAGAGCACGTTGCCGTTCAGCGGAGTGGCTCCGGTGGCGGCGTTCGCGTTTGCCGCATAGAAAGTTTGCCCGTTCAGCGTAAATCCGGTGCCGGGCGCCGTAACAAATCGGGCCGAGAGCTGGTTGCTGTTTTCAAACAGCGTGCCCACACTCAGCCTCCAAACGCTGTGCCACGGGTAGACATCCACCGCAGCCGCCATCGACTCCATGTGGATCTTTGCATATACGTTGAATCCCTGAGTCTCAATGCGGCCGTTATTGTAATTAAAAAAGTTCCCCATCAGCCGCGCGTCCATATACGTATTCAGCACGATGGCGGACTTGATCCCGATCCCCAGCGGGGATACGTCGGCGCCGATGCCGATCCGCGACCATGGCGCCTGGTAAAAGTTGGTGGGATAGGGCTCAACCGGTTTCTCCCGTGGGGATGGCGGCACCGCCGCCGGCATCGGCCCGTAGACGTTGCTATGCGGGGAAACGCTGAAAGAGTCGCCGTCCCGGCCCGCATCTCCGGCGCCGTTCTCGGACGCCGAGATACGCGGCGCAAGCTGAGATTGCCCGCGCCCGGAAACGGCACACGACAGCAGAAACACCGCAACAGACGAGAAAGCCACAGCCCGAAAGAGGGGGATCTTCACAGGCGTTCTCCTCAAACCGATTTCAATTTAGGTCCAGTACAAGCGAAGACACTGGCTCGTCCGCAGGAAAGCGGGGGAAGCGAGACGACACCAGATGTAGCTGGTTGCCCTATTGTAGGACGGATAAGAAGGGGCTTCGGGCCCGCCTGGATGAAATGTTTGGTGAATTCACGGTGACAGCTTTATTCGTCGGGCCAAATGGCATGCGCGACAAAGTTCCGTCTTCCCATGCTCGCGACTTGGCGAAAAATCGAATTTGGACACGATTGAATTCGCCTATGTCCGATTCTGAACGGCTCCTGCGCGCGATCGCACAAATAATCCGCGAGCTTCCTTTTCGCGGTTTCGACCAACCATAATTGCATCAATGAGTTACTTCTTCGCGACGAATGGCAGCCCATTTGCTTTCGCCCCTTACACTTTCCCCATCCGCTCGGAGGCGAAAGATGAAGGTCCATCGAACGGCATGGTCGGGTCCTGCGTTGCGCCGCTGGGTTGCCGGCAAGCTCGCTCTTGCTCTTCTGCTCCTTCTGTTTGCACCGGCTACCAGCCGTTCCCAGAACTCGCCCGGCGCCGCGCCACCTGTTGAACAGACCTTCGCGCTCACTGACACCGCAGCCCTTTCCGTTACGGGCGGCAAGGCCGAATCCGTTGAATACCTGGGTCGCAGGGCGGTCCGCCTCGTTGCGCAGGGAAACAGCGACGTTTTCGCATATGTCAACGGCTCTTCCATCCAGGACGGCGTCATCGAATTCGATTTCGCGGTGAAGATCACCACCCCTCCCGGGGTTCACATGCCCGGTTTCACGGGGCTCGCCTTTCGCGCACGCGCTGACGGCTCGCATTACGACATGTTTTATCTCCGCCCCAGGAATGCCCTGTCCGACGACCAGGCCATGCGCAATCATTCGGTCCAGTACATTGCGAAGCCCGGCTACGACTGGTATCTGCTGCGCCGCCAGTGGCCCTGGATTTACGAGTCCTGGGCCGACCTGAAACCGGAAACCTGGACGCACGTAAAGATCGAAATCCACGGACGGTCCGCACGGCTATTTGTGAATGGGTCGGACTCTCCCAGCCTCGTCGTCAATGGGCTCAAAGGCGAAGACCTCCAGGGCGGCGTTGCGCTCTGGGGCGATTCCGATGAAGAGTCCTACTTCTCCAATCTCCGTGTCAGTCCGTCGATTCCGCTCCCGATTCAGAACGGCGGCGAAGCTGCGGGGACCTGGCATGTCACTTTTCCCAGCGACTACGGCGCCTACCAGGGCGTCATGAACCTGCACCGCGACGGCAGAGCGATCACCGGCACATGGACCGGAGCATTCGGGAAAGATCTCGCAGTCACCGGAACCTGGCGTGACGGCTATGTGGAGCTCACCTTCACAGGAGGATGGCAGGAAGACGCCACTTCCGCTCCAGTTCCTGCTCCCGTGACTCTGGCCGGTTGGATCGACAACGGCAAAGCTGCTGGTCGCATGAAAGTAGAAGGCCGCGCCGACGGCCCATGGACCGCCGATCGGAACAAAAACTAAAGACAGGAGGGGATTCGATGTTCAAACGTGCATTTCTCCTGCTCCCGCTAGCGTGCCTTGCGGCGGACGCGGCGTGGGCGACAGATGATCCGATGGTGGGCGACTGGAAGCTCAATCCGCAGAAGAGCACGCTCATCGACGAAATGAAGGTGACGAGCCTCGGTGGAAACAAATACTCGTTCGACTTTGGCGGCGGGTCGCCGGAGACGATTGCTGTCGATGGGACCGACCAGCCCGGGATGTTCGGCACGACCCTCGCCGTGACGGCAGTGAGTCCGGAGGAGTGGAGAGTCGTGCGCAAGAAAAACAGTCGCGTCGAGATCACGGGGATCTGGACGCTCTCGGGGAACGGCTCTACCCTGCATGACGACTATACCGAGACCAGCGACAACGGCAAGACGACGCATCTGGTTTATGTATACAAGCGCGGGGGAGACGGGTCCGGGTTTGCGGCTGACTGGGTGAGCACGAGCGCACAGATGGACTCGGTTTATGTCGTGCAGGTGCGCCCGTATGAAGGTGACGGACTTTCGTTTATCACATCCTCGGAAGGAATCACGAAAAACGTGAAGTTCGACGGCAGGGACTATCCGAACGCCGGCGCAGGGGTGAAAACGGCGTCGTCGGCGCAGCGGGCGAACGAAAGGGAGATCGAGCTGACAGACAAGATCAGCGGGAAAGTCGTGGATATGCGGGATATCAGTATTTCCGGGGACGGGA
>Ga0070766_10001977_pt1 | contig 10144 bp, 9 predicted proteins | sample HubBroMetageWFT6_FD_69782 | JGI IMG/M metagenome (GOLD analysis project Ga0070766, IMG submission 69782) | Warmed and freeze-thawed soil microbial communities from the Hubbard Brook experimental Forest, New Hampshire - Hubbard Brook CCASE Soil... | ecosystem: Environmental > Terrestrial > Soil >... | reverse complement strand
GAAGAGGCCGCGATTCGGCTGCTCGGCGAAGATCTCAAGTACGTGAGCCGTGGCGGACTCAAACTTGAGCGCGCTCTGGAACATTGGCAGATCGATGTCGACGGCAAGGCGTGTCTCGATGTCGGCGCTTCCACCGGAGGATTCACCGATTGCCTGCTGCAGCATGGCGCAGCCCGTGTGATCGCAGTCGATACCGGTTATGGACAAATGGATTTCAAACTGCGCCAGGATTCCCGCGTCCGCCTCCTGGAAAAAACTAATGCTAGGTATGTGACTGCCGGCGTCATTGGCGAAAACGTAGACCTAATCGCGATCGACGTGGCATTCATTTCCGCGACCCTGGTTCTCCCTCCAGTCGTAAGCGCCGCTTTCCCGCAGCCCGCAGACAAGCGCCGGGGCCGGCAGGTGATCGTCTTGGTTAAACCTCAATTCGAGGCGGGAAGGGAATTCGTTGGTAAAGGAGGCATTGTGCGCGACCAGGCTGCGCAGTTGGCTTCGGTCGAAAAGGTGAAGAGAACATTGCTGGACCTCGCGTGCTCTAGCACGGATGTCATCGAATCGCCCATCCTCGGCGCTGAAGGAAACCGCGAATTCCTGCTCCGGGGACTCTTCTAGTCCCTTCGCTTCAACCTTGGGGTTAAAGCTTTTTCCCTCGAATTCTGTACAATCTCCTTTTCACTCATCCAACATGGCAAGTTCGCCCTCATCTTCACGACCGAATTCCGGATCGAAAATCGCGGCCATCATCTCTCGTCCAGCGCGGCCGGAGGTTGCGCGAACCGTTCCCGAACTTCTGACGTGGCTCCAGGCCCACGGCTATCAAGTCATCGTCGACCCCGAGACAGCCAAGTATTCCAACGGTCAGGAGGAAGTGCAGCGCTCCCAGATGTCCTCGCGCCCTTTGGATTTGGTGATCGTCCTGGGCGGCGACGGAACCCTGCTCTCAGCGGTTCGGGCCACGGCCGGAGCCGATGCTCCACTGCTTGGCGTGAACCTGGGTTCGCTTGGCTTCCTCACCGATGTCCCGCTTTCCTCTCTGTTCTCAATGCTCGATGCGATTGCGCAGAGCCGTGCGCATGTGGAAGAGCGTTCGCTCATGCAGTGTGATTTGCTGCGTGCTGAAGAGGTGCTGGGAAGCTACATGGCTTTCAACGACGTCGTCGTTAACAAGACAGCCCTGGCGCGCCTGAATCATTACGACCTGTTCGTCGACAATGTGTTCGTCTCTAGCTATCGAGCCGACGGAATGATCGTAGCTACGCCGACAGGCTCGACCGCTTACTCTCTCTCCGCGGGCGGTCCCGTAATGATGCCTACCGTCAATGCTTTTGTAATCACTCCCGTGGCGCCCCACGCGCTTACCCACCGCCCGCTGGTCGTGCCCGATTCATCCGTTGTCGAGATATTGCTGCGGAGCGAAGAAGTGGCCTATCTCAGTATGGATGGCGAACCTGGCCTCGACCTGAGGGACGGAGACCGGGTCCGTTGCCGTCGATCTGATCACAAAGTCAGCCTCTTCCACACCGACACGGACTTCTTCCACGTTCTCCGTACGAAACTGAAGTGGGGGGAGCGATAACGCAATTGTTGATTTCGTGATTGATGATTGAAACCCTGCTGCCCATGGGCGTTTCAATCAACAATCAGCAATCAACAATCTTCAATCATAATTCTCAATCTACAGCTCGGCCGAATAAAGTTCCCGTACTCTCTCGCGCCGCCGGATGATCTTGACCGATGTCCCACTCACCAGCACTTCCGCTGGCCGCGGACGCGTGTTGTAGTTCGAAGCCAGCACCATCCCGTAAGCTCCGGCATCAAGAATCGCAAGCAATTCACCCTCTTCCACGCGAGGTAACTCCCGATCGCGCGCGAAGAAGTCGCCGGACTCGCACACCGGACCCACCACATCGACAGTTTCTTTCTTCGCTGACAAGTCCTTGGATTGCGCTTCCTTTGATTGCACGACCCGAACGATCTCATGGTAAGCATCGTAAAGCGCAGGCCGGATCAGATCATTCATGGCCGCATCCACAATCAGAAACCGCTTGCCCTCGTTATCTTTTCTGTAAAGAACGGAGGTGACCAGCACGCCTGCCGGCCCCACAATCGATCGCCCCGGTTCGAGCAGTAAATGAACATTCAGACCGCGCAAAGCATTGGTCACGCCACGCGCATATTCTGCGATAGACTCCGCAAAATCCAGCCCTGTTCCTCGATACGTAATCCCCAGTCCGCCACCGGTATCGACGTAATCCACGCTGTGCCCGTCCGCCCGCAACTCGCGAACCAGATCGGCCACTCGAGCCAAGGCCTCTGCGAAAGGCGCGACATCGGTGATCTGCGAGCCAATATGAACCGAGACTCCTGCGACTTTGAGATATCGCGTCGCTGCAGCCGCGGCATACAGCGCGCGCGCGCTGCCAATCGGCACTCCGAACTTGTGTTTGCGCAGACCCGTAGAGATGTACGGGTGGGTATTCGCGGCGACGTCCGGATTCACGCGGAGCGCCACCCGCGCCACTTTGCGCAACCGCGTCGCGCACTCTGCCAGAGTCCTGAGTTCCGATTCGCTCTCCACATTGAACAGCAGAATTCCGGCTTTCAGCGCCGCTGTCATCTCTTCAGGAGACTTTCCCACACCGGAGAACACGACCTTTTTCGCTGCACGGCGGTCGGCAGCCAGCACCCGCTCCAGTTCTCCTCCCGAAACCACATCAAAGCCGCATCCCTGCCGCGCCAACAGACGCAGAATGTTCACATTGGAATTTGCTTTGACGGAATAACAGATGGTGTGGGGAATATCGCGGAACGCGCTTTCAAAGGCCGCTAACCGTGCGCGGATGGTGGTTGCCGAATAAACGTACAGCGGCGTTCCGTAGCGCTCCGCCAGTTTGGTCAGCGGAACGTCGTCGCAGCACAATTCAAGGTCCCGACCACCACGCAACAAACCCTTCCGGCGCTCTTGAAAAACGAACCCCGGCGGCCGCTCGAAATAATTGTAGGCAGGTTTCGTAACTTCGCTACGCCGGGTCATTTTCGCTTGGAAGAACTGTGTGCGGCGCTGTCCTTGACCTTGATTGCGACCACGGTTTCGTCATCGAAGGTCTCGACCCCGGCGGAATGCTCGGCTGCAGCCTTGAAGAGACGGTCTACTACGCAGTCCGCCGACCGATCAGCGCATTCGGCGATGATTTTCTCGGCTCGTCCCCGGCCGAATAGTTCTCCCTTTTGGTTACGCGCGTCCAGAATGCCGTCGCTGAAGAACACGAACATATCCCCAGGCTTCATCTTGAATCGGAACTCATCGTAATCCGCGTCGTCGAACAGCCCCAGCGGCAGACCTGTCGCCTCGATCACAGTGTTCTTTCCATCGTGAACGTATACGGGACGCGGTAACCCCGAATTGGCCACCGAAAGCGTGCGGTGCTCGTCGTCCCAAACCGCGTAGATGACTGACACAAATTGCGCCTCGATGCGCCGCTCTGCCAGAGACAAATTCACCGCGGAGAGCATCTCAGCGGGTCCCGGCTCAATCGGCGCGTGAGAACGCAATATTCCGCTTACCAGCGCCGCGTAAATGGCGGCCGGCGCTCCTTTCCCGCTGACGTCGCCAATTGCGATTCCCAGCCGGGAAAGCGAATACGGAATGAAGTCGTAAAGGTCCCCGCCAATGGCGCGCGCAGGACTAAACTTCGCAGCTAATTCCAGATGTGCCAGCTTCGGCAGCGTTTGCGGGAGCAGTCGCATCTGCAATTCCCGGGCCAGCGCCAAATCCCGTTCCAGTCGCCGTTCTTGCCTTGCGATCTCTTCATACAAGCGTGCATTTTCGATGGCAATCGCCACCTGCGCGGCCAGCGTCATCATGGTGCGCCGGTGGTCGTCGGTAAAAAATCCTCGTCGCGTGTGCTCCAGATCGAGCACTCCAATTACTTTGTCTTTATAGATCAGAGGCACAGCCAATTCCGACCGCGTTTCCGGATTGCTCTCAATATAGCGAGGATCTTTACACACGTCCGGAGCGAGGATCGCCTGCTTCGTCTCGGCCGCTTGTCCAACCAGCCCGCGCCCCAACGGAATCTCATGCTTCACGTGGACATTCTCGTTGAAGCGCAAGGAGAAACGATGCTGCAGCTTCTCGCCGGTAGAATCCAGCAGCAGGATGCTGAACATCTGAAAGTCAATCAAGCGCCGCAGAAGCTCGGCAATCCGCCCGAGCAACTCATCCAGGTTCAGGATCGAAGTGAGCTCGCGCGCGATCTCGTTCAATAGCAGCAGAATTCGCGCCTGCTTGGTTGTGCGCGTATAGAGTTGAGCGTTCTCGATGCCCGCCGCCATGCGCGAAGCGATCAGCGTGAGCAGCCGCTTGTGTTCTTCATTGAAATAGCCTGGGTCACGCGCTTCCAGGTCAATCACTCCAATCACCCGGTTCTTCGTGGTGAGCGGCACGGCCAATTCCGAGCGCACGTTGGGTACGGCAGAAACGTACCTGGGATCCTTCGTCACATCGTCGATCAAAACCGCCTGCCGCAATTGGGCTGCCTGTCCGGTCACTCCCACGCCAACCTTGATGCGCGCGCTCTCGGCGAACTCGGGAGGATATCCAACCTGAAAACGAAACCGCAGCTCCTGCGTTTTCTCGTTCAACAGGAGGATGGCGAAGATTTCATAGTCGATGACTTTGCGCACGACCTCCGCGACCCGGCGCAGAGTCGTATCCAGGTCAAGCGAGGTCGACATGACGTCGGATACCTCGATCAACAGAGGATCCACCGCCACATGCTTTTCGTGCTTGCTCAAAACAGAACCCATCGTTTTTCCATGATAGCAGCCGTGCTTGAAGTACCCAGTACCCGGTACCCAGAAGGGGCCGGTGCTGGTCTACAGCGTTGGTTGCTAAGAACTGGGTACTGGGTACTGGGTACTAGGTACTGCCCCTACTCCCGCGGCACAATGCAGACGTCGGCTAAATTGCGGTAGCGTTCAGCGTAGTCGAGCCCATAACCGACAACGAACTCGTCGGGAATTGTGAAGCCGACGTAATCGCCCTGCAGCGGCAGTTTGCGCCGCGAAGGCTTGTCGAGCAGAGCCGCGATCTTCAGCGAGCGAGGCTGATGTGCCAGCAACAGTTTCTTCAGGACGGTGAGCGTCAATCCCGTATCCAGAATGTCTTCCACCACAATCACATTCTTATCCTTCATCGACTGATCCACGTCCTTGGTCAGCTTCACCTCGCCCGTGGAATCCCATCCGCTCTTGAGTTCCTGAGTCGGGCTGGGACGGTTGCCATAACTCGAGACTCCGATGAAGTCAAAGGTTGCATCCAGCGTTATCTGCCGTGCCAGGTCCGCTAGAAAAATCGCAGAGCCCTTCAACACGCCAACCAGGATCACCGGTTGACCCGCGAAGTCACGTGTGATCTCAGCGCCCATCTCGGCGACTCGCTTCGCAATCTCTTCGTGAGGAATCAACACCTTGAGTCCTGTCATGGCGTTTCATATTAAACTAACAGTCGATCCGCATCCACGTTTGTTTGTCTTCGGCAGAATTGTTTGCAGAAGTGGCTAGCGGACGGAGTTCTCATTCATGAATCTCAAAGGCATTCAACTAACCTGGTTGGGCCACGCAACTTTTCGCATCGTAACTCCCGGCGGCCAGACCATCATTGTCGATCCCTGGATCATGAACAACCCGATGTGCCCCGCCTCCGAGAAGAAAGTGAAAAACGTCGATCTCCTTCTCTGCACACACGGTCACGGAGATCACATCGGAGACGCCGTCGAAGTCATCAAGCAACATAATCCGCAAGTCGTCGGCATCCCTGAACTGTGCGGATGGTTGGAGAAGAAAGGCGCGAAGAAAATCGCCATGATGAACAAGGGTGGTACGCAGAAAGTCGGCGACATCAAAGTCACCATGGTGCACGCCGACCATTCCTGTGGCATCCAGGATGGCGACCAACTGATCTACGGCGGCGAGGCTTGCGGTTACGTAATCGAATTCGAAAACGGAGTCAAAATCTACCACGCCGGAGACACCAATGTTTTCGGAGACATGGCCATCATCCGCGAACTTTACGCGCCTGAAATCGTGATGCTGCCCATCGGGGACCACTTCACCATGGGACCGCGCGAGGCTGCCTACGCCTGCAATTTGCTCAAGCCGAAAAGCGTTATCCCAATGCACTTCGGCACCTTCCCGGTGTTGACCGGAACTCCGGGCGAACTGCAGAAGCTCGTGCCGGGCATTGAAATCGTCTCCATGAAGCCCGGCGTGACCATCAGTAATTAAACCTGCGACTGAATAGCAACAGCAGAAATCGCGAGGGAGAAAAGTGGCTCAGAACAAACCGAATATAGAAAAGAAGCCGAGTTGGCGGCACTATAACCTCACCACCGCCGGCCCAGTCGATGATTACTTGTACTCCATGCTCCCCAAGCGCGACGAAGTACTCACCGAGATGGAGGGCTATGCTTCCGAGCACAACGTCCCCATCGTCGGCCCGGCCGTCGCGCGAGTGCTTCAGCAACTCGCCCTGACGATCAACGCTAAAACGATTTTCGAGCTGGGCTCAGCCATCGGATACTCGACAATCTGGTGGGCCCAGGCGGTCGGCGAAAATGGCCGAGTCATCTACACCGACGGCGACCCGAAAAACGCCGAGCGAGCTCGCCACTATTTCAATCGAGCCGGAGTGTCCGGTCGCATCACTCTCCATACCGGGGATGCCCTCGAATTCCTCTCCGAGCAGAAACAGCAATACGACATCATCTTCAACGATGTCGACAAAGAGGACTACCCGCGCGTCCTACGCCTCGTTTCACCGCGCCTCCGCAAAGGAGGCCTGTTCATCACCGACAACGTCCTGTGGAGCGGCCAGGTTGCCGAGAAAAACCCCAAGGATGCGCAAACCAAGGCCATCCTGGAGTTCAACCGCGCGCTGTACAACTCCGAGGATTTCTACACGACGATTCTGCCCATTCGTGACGGATTAGCAGTCGCGTTGAAGAAATGAAGGTTGAAGAAATGAAGAAAGGCGAACGAAAACGACGCTTGTCATCCCGAGCGAAGCGAGGGATCCTGGTGTTAGCGTGCGGCAAGAACAATGATGCCACCGGCAAATACCAGGATCCCTCGCTCCGCTCGGGATGACACTCAACAATTAGGGTGTGCAGCGCAGACCCGAACCATCAGATCGACTTCACAGGAATCGCCACCAGATCCTCCACCAGCCCGACTTCCTTCTGCAAAAACGGCTCGGCGTAAGTAACGCCGCCCAGCATGCCGTAATAGCGCGCCATCGCATCCACACGCGCGCGAATCTCATCATGGGCGGGGAAGAGATCCTTGCCAGCCTCCTGATCGCTGAACTGCGATGTGTAAGCCAGGATGGAAGCGAACTTCAACTCGAACTGCTGACCGATGTCCACCACAAACGTCGGACGCACGTCGTAATAAAGCGTGGCATAGATGATCTTGAACGGACGATGCGTCGCAAGAGGCTGACTCCCACTGCCGGCAGACGTGCCTTCGCTGGGAACCGAGAACTGAGAGCTGAGAACTAGCTTCGCCAGTCCCGCCAGAAAGCAAGCCTCATACCCGAGCACGGAACAAGTGTAGTGATCAGGATGCCGTCCCTTCCAGTAAGGCAGAATCACCACCCGCGGCCGCGTCTCGCGGATCACGCTCGCCACTTTCAGCCGGTTCTCCCAGGTGTTCTCAACCCGGCCATCGGGAATATCGAGCGCCCGCCGCCAGCCGACGCCGAGAATTCTCGCAGCCTCAGTCGCCTCGCGCGCACGACCTTCGGCGGTGCCGCGCGTCCCCATTTCGCCTTGCGTCAGGTCGAGGATGCCGGTGCGCTGCCCGCGCTGCGCCATCTTCAGCAGCGTGCCGCCGCAGGTCTGTTCCACATCATCGCGGTGCGCCGCAATCGCCAGAACATCGAGAGGAGTCGAGGACATGTTAGTCGGAATTGCCTTTCAAGACCGAGCTGTTTCTACTTCTTCCGCTCCACCAAATACCGCGCCAACTCCTTCAGCCGTTCCGCTCGTTCGCCGAAACCTTCCAACTCGAAAAACGCCGCGCTCACCAGCGAGTCCGCCTTACGCTCGGACTCTTCGACCCCAAACAGCGCCGGGTAGGTCACCTTCTGCGCAGCGGTATCTTTGCCCGCCGTCTTGCCAAGCTGCTCGGAAGTCTGAGTCACGTCGAGAACGTCATCCACAATCTGAAAAGCCAAACCAATCGACTGCCCAAAGGCCCGCAGCTTCTTAACTTCGCTGTCCTTCGCTCCGGCATAAAGTCCTCCACTCACCAGGCTCGCCGTGATGAGCGCCGCAGTCTTCGAGCGATGGATATACTCCAGCATTTCCGCCGTGGGCTGTGTGTGCTCGGCCTCGAGATCCACGACTTGTCCGCCGATCATGCCATCCACAGTGCCTGTGCCGCGCGCGATTTCTTCGATGATTCGAACCCGCGCCTCCGCCGGACATTCCAGCCGCGCCAGAACCTCGTAGGCTTGCGTCTGCAATGCATCTCCCGCCAGAATCGCGAGCGCTTCCCCGAACACTTTGTGGCAGGTGGGGCGGCCGCGCCTCAAGTCGTCGTTGTCCAGCGCCGGAAGGTCATCGTGGATCAGCGAATAAGTGTGCAGCATCTCGAGCGCCGCACCCAGTTCCTCGATCTTCCTCGGCAACGATCCGGCTACCATCCGTCCTGCCTCCATGGACAACACCGGCCGCAGCCGCTTGCCTCCGGCGAACACACTATGCCGCATGGCCTTGTGAATGGACTCCGGATAATCGGTTTCCAGCGGAATCAGCCGGTCCAGGGCCGCGTCAGTCAACGCTTGCCCTTGCTCGAGAGTTTCTTGCAGCATTGCGCAGTGAGTATAACAAGCCGCACCTCGACAAAGCACGCATCGACAAAGCACGACAGCCGCAGAATACTTCCCGCGCGGCAACAGTAGAACGCATTCGTCGGATGCGCTAGCATTAGCGGCTAACAGGGTTTCAACTTGCCGGGCGCTGAGGCAATCGTTGTGGGGAGGAGAAGAACTCATGAGCGAACATGCGAACGAAGATGGGAAGGAAGATGGGAAGGAACATGGAAAGAACGACATGTATTCGAGGCGCGGATTTCTAGCTGCAGGTTCGGCAGCCTTAGCGGCTGCCGGGATGTTATCGGCAGCGGACGCCGCAGCTCAGGATCAGAAACCGTACCCATCCAAGGGCGATCGAAGCGCCAGTGCTCCCGGGCCGGGCAATCCCCCGCTGGATGATCAAAACCCGGACTCTTTCGTCCCGCCTCCTACCGACGCAGGCGGCGTGCAGACCTTCAAGTATCCTTTCGCAATCTCGCACAAACGGATGCAAGAGGGTGGATGGTCGCGCGAGGTCACAGTGCGCGAGCTTGCGGTCTCCAAGTCGATCGCCGGTGTCGACATGCGATTGACCGCCGGGGGCATACGAGAGCTGCACTGGCACACCGCTGCCGAGTGGGCCATCATGCTCTACGGAAACGCTCGCATCACCGGCCTTGATGCCGACGGCAAGAGTTTTGTCAGCGACGTCACGGAAGGCGATCTTTGGTATTTCCCCACCGGCATTCCACATTCCATTCAGGGTCTGAATCCCGACGGTTGCGAGTTTCTGCTGGTGTTCGACGATGGCAACTTTTCGGAATACGAGACCGTCCTGCTCACCGACTGGATGGCGCACACGCCCCATGAAGTGTTATCGAAAAACTTCGGCGTGAGTGAACAGGCCATGGAGAAAATGCCGAGGCGGGAGAAGTTTATCTTCCAGGCCGAAGTCCCCGGCCCGCTGCCCGCGGATCTGAAAGCAACCGCCGGCTCGCTCGGCTTATCGCCCGTCGATTTCGCTTACCGTACGTCGCAGCAAGCGGTCACAAAGCGGACCAAAGGCGGGGAAGTGAAGATTATCGATTCAAGCAAGTTCAAAATTTCCACCACAATTGCCGCAGCCATCGTGACCGTTCATCCTGGAGGAATACGGGAGCTGCACTGGCATCCCAATGCCGACGAATGGCAGTACTACATCAGCGGTGCGGGGAGAATGACCGTCTTCGCCACCGGAGGCCGTGCCCGCACCATGGACTTTCAAGCCGGAGACGTTGGCTA
>Ga0070766_10001976_pt1 | contig 10146 bp, 9 predicted proteins | sample HubBroMetageWFT6_FD_69782 | JGI IMG/M metagenome (GOLD analysis project Ga0070766, IMG submission 69782) | Warmed and freeze-thawed soil microbial communities from the Hubbard Brook experimental Forest, New Hampshire - Hubbard Brook CCASE Soil... | ecosystem: Environmental > Terrestrial > Soil >... | reverse complement strand
AAGACGATCGAGGCGACCGGTCCAGAAGCGTTCGTAGCGACGCAGCCAGTCCAGCGGGCTTCTCATGGGGTCAGGTCGCAGCCGCACCGTGACGGTACGCCCCTGCTTCCAGCGGGTGATGAGACCGGCATCCTCGAGAATACCCAGGTGCTTCATTACCCCTGGCAGCGTTATGGTGAAGGGCCTGGCAAGCTCGCTGATGGAGACGCCGTCTTCGCGTTCGAGCCGGTCGAGTATTGCGCGGCGGGTCTGGTCGGCCAAAGCGCCGAAGGTGCGATCGAGCTGGATATCGTTATACTTCACCATGTAGAGAACAGTCTCATGCACCCTGCGCCGGGTTGTCAACCTGGACACCTGGCCGCTCCGGCTGCGCCCAAGTGACTCAGAGCACTGCCTTTGGGGGCGCCGAAGTCCCGTTCCCGCCTCCTGCGTGGTATCGGAGCAACGCACCTTAAAGGGCTACCTGATAGGGCGGCCATCTTAAACCTCACGAGGCAGTGAGGTGTCTAACTTTGCACACTGCTGCCGGCAACGAGATATTGCCCGGATTTGTGGCAACCAGAACACATTTATCGCTTGACAGAGGAACGGTCGCGCAATAATAGTTAACCACATGGGATAGTCTAGAAGTGGCAAGCGTCTCTTTGGCGAATTGCCCGAAGGCTCATAAGGAAGCCTGGATCGTGCGACTGCTGACAATGCAAAGGAAATGAGGCATGAGTGAGACAGCACTGTCGCGCCGGACACTGCTCGGGGCGGGGGCCTGCGCACTGGCTGCAGCGGCGAGCATTCCGCAGATTGCCCGCGCGCGCGCCGAGGCAGGACTGAGCGCGAAAAGCGAAGCGCTGGTCCGGAAATACTATGCGGGCTGGGAGAAAAAGGACTGGCTCGCGTTCAACACGCTGCTGACAGACGACTTCACATTTTCAAGCCCGGTCGACGCCCAGATCAGTAAGAGCGCCTTCAAGAAAGGTTGCTGGGACACACAGGTTGCTTTGCTCGGGCGCTTTGACCTGGAGCATGTGGTTGGAGCGGGCAACGACGCGTTTGTGATGTACCTCTGTCACACCGCGAGCGATAAGACGTTCCGTAACGTGGAGTATTTTCGGCTCAAAGGTGAACAGGTGCAGGCCGTCGAGTGTTACTTCGGTGGGCAGGGCTATCCGTCTGCGGTGGACGGGCGGAAGTGACCCCATGGCAGCCCAGCGCTTTTTTTGCACAAAAGGGTGACTGCTAATCCGTGATCTAGTGGGAGTGTAGGCAGGAGTTATGCAAGCAGATGCCGTGCAAGTCTCGCTCGACACCCGCGACGCCGAACACGCGCCCTACCCCGCGGAAGGCTCGCTTGGGGTGGTTGTAGGTGAGCGGGAGCATCGTCTCTACGTGCTTAAGGCTGCGAGAGTCGATTGCATCGAGTCGCACGGCAACTACGTAAAATTTCGCTGCGGCGGTGCCGAATATATCAGTCGGGATTCCATCAAGCGCCTGGCGGGCGTTCTGGCCGGCGACGGCTTCATCCGCATCGGGCGCTGCCTGATGATCAATATTCGATCTATCGAGTACGCACAGCGGATGGGTCGGCGCATCTACTCCTTTACGATGCTCTCGGGGTCAGTGCTGCGTTCCGATCCACGGTACCGTGACGAGATACTACGGGTGTTACCGCTGACCCAAGGGCGCTCACGCGACAAAGGCGCGCTCCGCCTCACCCCCCGGGAACTCTCGGGTCAGTAGGCCGAAGCTGGCCTCAAAACGACGTCCGGCACTCTCCCCACCGTCAATCGCTTTCTGCCCAAGGGACCGGCGGGCCTTGCGGCCCGCCGTCTCCGGTTGCAACGGACTCCCGCCCTCTTAGAACTCCGCCGAGATAGTGGCGAACAGGTACCGCCCCATCGAGTCGTAGACTCCGGGGAAGGTATTGCCGTTGCAGTTGGCGCCGGCGTTGCCACCACCGCTGCTGGTGGTGCAGGCACTCCCGACCGCCAACGGGGGAGCCTTGTCCGCGATGTTGTTGACGCCCAGCTGTAGTCTGATGTTCTTGTAGAGGTTGAATGTCCCCGACAGATCGAACCAGCTGTAGGCCGAGATATGCGCCAGCGGCATGTACGCCCCCGGTGACGCGAGACCCGGGGCCGTGCTCAGGAACTCGAGCTCGTCCCCACCGAAGTAACGCCACCGCACGTTCAGGTCGAGCCCGTCCCACGGTGTCGACCAGGTGATGTTGAACACCGAACGCCAGTTCGGGTTTCCGCCTCCGCAGGTGGGACCCCAGAATCCTTCGCAGTCGTATGAGGCACCGCCCGCCACGGGCGTGGTCTGCAGGGACTTGAGCTTCGTGCCCTCGAGCGAGAACAGCAGTGACCCGAAGCCCGTCAGGGCCTGGCGGTAGTTGGCCTTGACGTCGACGCCCTCGGTCTTCAACTCACCCTCGTTCACGGTGGTATCGATGACGTACCCGTTCTGGGTCCGCCACAGCGAGCCTGTCGCGTCGCGGTGCACCTGGTTACAGAGCAGTCCGCTGAAGACACAGTCATTGATGATGTTGTTGCCACCGATGGCGCCGATCACGTTCTTGATCTTGATGTCGAAGTAGTCGAACGACAGCGTCAGGTTCGGCACCATACGCGGCTGCAGCACCAGCCCCAAAGTGTAGGTATCGGCGACTTCGGGCAGGAGGTTCGGATTTCCACCCGCCAGACCGTTGTACTGGGGCGCGGAGTTCGGCAGGATGTGGCCGAACTGGGCGGGGGTCACGCCGGAAGGCGCGCACTGCGCGAACGTTACACCGTTGGTCAGCGTCGTCGCGGACCCGGGCTTGAGCGGTGCGGCGCACGGATCGACCGAGCCGTCCAGAGCGACCGCCTGAGGAGTGAACAACTCGCCGATGTTCGGCGCACGCACCGCGCGGTTGAAGCCGCCACGCAGGCGAACGTCGCGCACCGGCGCCCACTCGAGACCAAGCTTGTAGGTGTTGGTGTCAAAGCCCTCGCTGTACTTCGAGTAGCGATAGCCGGCTTCCAGCGAAAGATCGTCCGCGAAAGGCTGGTTGTTGGCGAGCGGCAGGCGCATTTCCGTAAAGCCTTCCTTTACGGTGAAGCTGCCGGAGATCGGCGGGTTCGGGCCACCGCTGCCGGCCGCGGAACCCTGAATCGTCGCCAGGTCGTGAAGCAGAGCAGTGGACTCCTCGCGCCATTCGGCGCCGACGTTCAGCTGCAGGCCCTGAGCGGCCGAGGGAAGCTGCACGCCGTACTTGCCGAGGTCGCCGGTCACCGAGCCGTCCGCGACGTATTCCGTGACGGTACCCGTGGAAACCAGCGGGAGCGCCATGAAGGCGAGTGCCTGGGGCGTTACGCCGTTTGGCACCCAGATGTTCCAGGGCACGCACTTGGGATTAACGGTGAATCCGGTTCCCGAGCCCACCAGCGGCCCGTTATTCACCGGCGATGAGGGCCCGCCGCAGACCGGACCGGTGGGACCCGGCAGCACATTCAGCGCCTGATCGAGGGCGTCGTTGCTGAGGTAGTTTTCCTGCGCGAAGAGACTGTCCACCGAACTGTGTTGGGCGTAGACGTTGTACGTCCAGGCACCCTGCGGATCGGCGAAGTCGCCCTTGAGGCCGATCACCTCGCGTGCCGAGTCGGTGGTGAAGTCTGCGATGCGGGGGCCGCCCTCGACGTTGCGCCGCCCGATGACAAAGTTGAGACCGGGGTAATTCACGCCGTTGTAGGTCTCGAACGGATTGCCCTGCGCGGCAAGGTTCCCCGGAGTGCATATGGTCGCGACCTCCTGCTTCGTCAGCACCGGATCGGCGCACGGGATGAACGAATTCTGGAAGAAGTCACCGCTCGGGGCGATCTGGGCGCTCGACGAGTTCCTCATGTACATGAAGTTCGAGTACGCGGTCACGTGCGAGTTGACGTCGTAGTTGAGGAACGCACCCGCAGTCCAGCGCTCGTTCGGCGTCTGGAAATAGTTCAGCGGACCGAAGTTATAGTCGTCCGTAGCTCCTGCAAGGGGCCGAAAGACACCGGTCAAGCCGTCGACCGTATGGTGGATGAAACTAACCCCGGCGGCGTTCGAAGCGTAGAAGTGTCCGCCGGCGCCGTTCTTGGCTGCCGTCCCGGAGCCTGTGCACGCGAGCGTGTTGGCGGTGGCCCCGGCGAGCGTGCAGGCGCTGTAGTCGAAGCTCTTCTGCAGTGCCGCGCCCTGGTTGTCATACGTCACGTACGTGGTGACGTTGCCCTTGTTGTCCGCAAAGTTCGAGCCCATCAGGACCGAAACGGTCTTGCCGAATGCGGTGTTGGCGTTGCCCGTCGGCAGGGGATCGCCGACGGCGTTGACGGCGTACGCGACCCCGTCCTGGTCCTTGTTGTCGTGCTCATTGAAGTGGTAACCGGCATCCACGCGGATGCCGTCGAAATGGGTATTGAGGATGAAGTTCACTACGCCCGCCACCGCATCTGCCCCGTAAACCGCGGAGGCGCCGCCCGTGAGGACGTCCACCCGCTCGATCAGGGCCGCGGGGACCTGATTGATGTCCGAGTAGTTGCGTCCGGCCACCGCCGAACCAGGACCGAGGCGCAGGCCGTCGACCAGCACCAGCGTGCGTTGGTTACCCAGACCGCGCAGGTCGACCGAGGCGGTACCGTCGGCGCCGTTGGAGGTCGTGGAGTTCATGCCGGCGAACACCATCGGCAGGTTGTTCAGCACGTCCTCGACGCGTGTCAGACCCGTCGCCTGGATGTCGACCGCCGAAACCGTCGTGATCGGGCTGATCGCGGTCTCATTCGGTGTGCGCAGGCGAGATCCCGTGACCACGACCTCTTCGACAGGTGCGGCCGCTGCGGCCGGCGCCGGTGCTTCCTGGGCGTGGAGCGCGGAGACCCCGGCTGCGGCCGTCGCCGTCGCCAGTGCGAAGCGCACCGCCTGTTGCAAGCTGCGACTATTCGCCATGTGTGGATTCCCCTTTATCTAGTGCCGCCGATGGCGGGCGCGTCATGTTGTGAACTCACCACAGGAACGGGACCGAGTGTGCGAGCTCCCATGGGTTGGACGTGGTCAATACGCGTCAGATCGTGCGGGCAGATTAGAGTCAACATCGCTCGCCTGAGTGAATATGTGAGCAACCACGAAAGTCGTGGTGATGAGTGGCGGCGATAGCGGGGACGAGTGCGATGAGTGCGCAACAACCGCTGCACGTGGAGGCAGCAGTGCTGTTGGCGAGGCGTCACGATATTTTCGGTTCATCGCGGCAAACGGGCTGCGTGGCCAATTTGCCGCGGCCTCGCGCCGGTAACAGTCCACGATCGCCAGCCGGGTGCGAGCGAGAGGGATCGATGCATGAGAGAGCGAGCGGGCCTTCACACGATTGCCGTGCGACCCGATGCATTGGTCTTGTCCCGCTAGAATCGCGGCATAGACGTCGAGGCCCTGGTGGCGCTGGAGCAGGCGCTCGCGCTGGCACCTGAACTTGCGGAAGGCTGGCGATGCGGCGAAAAACCGGCAGCAGAACGTCAGGGCGACTTGTCGATCACTCGTGCGCGTTCAAGGTTGTCCACTCGGGAAAGCTACGGCCGAGAACAGTTCGCGGCGCGATTCGTATAATTGCCGCACGTGAGTGCCCTTACCGCGTTTGGCCTCTTTGCCGTGCTCGCAATGCTCGTGTGCTACGCGCTCGAGGATCGCAGCCCCTGGTTCATCGTGGCGTTCGCGGCCTCCTGCGCGCTGGGCTCCGTGTACGGATTCCTTCAGGGCGCATGGCCTTTCGGCGTGGTCGAAGCGATCTGGGCCACCGTAGCAGTGCGGCGCTGGTGGATAAGGGCTAAATCCTAATCGGAACGATCGCCTTGCGCCGCATCGCCAAACCGGGGTTCGACAGCAGGGTGAGGCGAGATACTCGTCGCTCGTGCGTGCGCATGTACCGGAACGGGGGACGCGGGTCTACTGCCGGACCGTGGATTCACGCATCACGCGTGATCGGATCGCCCGCAGAAAGCTGGACGCGAGCCGCTGGACCCGAGCGCGGCTCTGGTCGAATCGAAGCCTCGCCAATCCCAAACGGGACGCTGCCATGATAAAACTCTTCGTCGGATGCACGTTCCCTCGGCTCCAGTGCAATTTGAAGTGTTCCCGACCGGGGCCGAAATCGATGTCGAGATGCCTGCCGTCGCTATCCCGATAATTCTCAAAAATATGTCGCATCACGAATTCATCCAGGACGTTCCCCGGAGAGAAACGTTCATATCTGTCGTCGTAGGTGATCATCATTGTGCTGGCAAAGCTGGAACTTATGGCCGCTAATTTCACGGCAATCGGCGAATCATCGAGTTTCAAGACAAAAACCAAGAATCTCGGATCGGAGGCAAACAGCTTTGTGACGAACTCCTGATAACGTGGTGAGAAGACCCAATCTCCGCGTTTATTTGTGCGTTCTGACCATTTTCTCTTTTGCAGAAACAGCCAGCCGATCGCCGGCGTTGACGCACCGCGAACAATCTCCACAGTGACTTCTCCTTGCTCATGCAGACGGCGAGTCTTACGGGCTACGTTGCTCTCATAGTGCTTGCTCAGGGAACGTTTGTAAGAGGCCCAGTCGACCTCTGCCTTCAAATCGGCATAAGGCATCGCATTGTCGTACGCTTCGACAATGCGCAGCCTCGCGAGGCTTTGGATTGCGAGCTCAAGGTGACATCCGGATTTCACGAAGTAGAAGTTGATGAGATCCGGACGCGCAGATATCAGGAGTTTCTCCAGAAGCGCGTTAGCAATGGCCTGGGATGTGGTGCTGCGCTCAACCAGAATGTCGCAGCCTTCTGCCGCTGCGGGGGTGCAGATTGACGCGCATTTACAGACCTTGCCGCGCAGCAGAACCATCGGCAGCGCCGCAAGCAGCCGATCATTCTCGATTAAAACTACACAACACAGCTCTGCCCCCTGCGGACGAAGTATGGTATTCCAGCTCTCGTAGACATAGGAAAAGCTCAGCGAATATCCGGCTCGTGCGGAGACCCACAACCGGTCCCATTCAGTTCTGATCGATACCACGTCATCTATGCTTTTGAGAATCCGGTAACTGTGCGGCAGGGTGTCATGAGCAGAGTGCTGGTAGGAATGCATGAGCGTCGCTCGTAGTGTGAGACAGTCAAGTGTCGCGGCGCTCCAGTTGCGTGGCTTAAAGTCACTGCCCGATGATCGCGCGAAATCACATAGCGGTGTTTTGATGGCGGAGAGGGTGAGATTCGAACTCACGAGGCTCTTGCGAACCCTCCGGTTTTCAAGACCGGTGCAATCAACCGCTCTGCCACCTCTCCGCTCTAATCAACTCAACTACTTACGCGCATTCTAGCAGGCTGCGGACATCGTTTCGGGCGCTGACGTTTTCGTCCACGCTCAGGTAGCGCGCTGCGTGTCTATTTCTTGGTGGCTATCCCACCGTGCACCTTGATCGTCCTGGCATTCCAGCGGTAGCGGTCAACATGTCCGCAGTGACACTTGGCCCACGGCAGGGAGGACTCGTTTACGGGCTCAGGTGTCTCATACGTTGTTTCGTGATGCTCGAGGCGCTTGCCGCATCCCGTGCAGATCCATCCGAGGTAGCGCTTGCCCTTGGTGAGCGTATCGGGCGGCAGCGCGATGAGTGGACGCCATTTTGAGTCGCCGGGCTTGTTCCGTGCGCTCAGTGTCTCCAGTTCTTTCCGCAGCTCCGCGCGACGCCGCGGCATCTTTTTCACCATAGGATTTTGCTTCCCCTCTGTTTCCCGGCCGGCCGCGCCGGCAGCGTGTTATTGCCGCGTCAGTAGCGAGAGAACGAGTTTCTGAATCCACTCCTCAGTAACGCTTTCGAGGGGGACGTCTGCCTCCGGGCCGGCAGAGCGGCCACCCGATGAGGGACGGGACACATAGACGCCGACGTTGCCCTGCTGAGCGTGGCAGGACAACTGAAGTTGTACGTTAGCGTCGGACGGCCCTCTGGTGGTGCCACTTGCCATCCGCACATCATCACTGAAGGCGTAAAAGGCGATGCTGGGTTCTAACTGGCGCCCACCGGAGCCGACCTCCGATTCAACGACCGTGGCGTCGATTCCATTTTTCTCCAGCAATTGCTTGAGCGATTCAAGCGTCGGTTTAATGATGCGCTGCAGGTGCTCGCGAAACGCCTCACGGAACGCCTGTTCGCGAGACTTGGTGTCCTGCCTCTTCTGATTAGCAACCCGCTCCGCCTCTTCACGTGCGCGAAACACCCGAGCGAATCCGTCTTCAATTTCCTTTTTCAAGGACGTACCCCTTATCAGAGCGATGCGCTTCAAGGCCGGTGCAACCAACCGCTGCGCCACCTCTTGCGCTCTAATCAACTCAACTACTTACGCGCATTCTAGCAGGCTGCGGACATCGTTTCGGGCGCTGCGGCAAGGGCTGTATGCTTTCCCGCTAGCCACGGTTCGGATCACCTGGCCGCAAGCGTGGCAATTAAGCAGTTCCGGTGAAGTGAGTCCACCCATGCACATCCTTGATTTCATCTCGGCCGAACCAAGCGGCCAGGCCACATTGCAGCTCGGGGAGCTTACGCTCGCGCTGATATTGTCCTCACTGATTGGACTCGAACGCGAGTTCCGGGCCAAGAGCGCGGGCTTGCGCACTCACACGTTAGTGGGTGTCGCAGCAGCCCTCATCGTGCTGGTTTCCAAGTACGGCTTCACGAACGTAATCGCTCAGTATGAGATCGTTCTGGACCCCTCGCGCGTCGCCGCGCAGATCGTCTCCGGTATCGGCTTCATAGGTGGCGGACTGATCTTCGTGCAGAAAGACATCGTTCGCGGACTGACTACCGCCGCGATCATCTGGTTGACTGCAGCAGTGGGGATGGCATGCGGGGCGGGCCTGCCGCTATTGGCTGTCTTCGTGACCGCCGCACATTTTCTCGTGGTGTTCGGCTATCGCGGCCTTGAACAGCGAATTCTGTCGGCGCACGCTGAACTGCTGGTGCGTTATGCCCCGGGAAAGGGAGCGGTGGAGAAGCTGATGCAGACGTGCACCGGGCGCGGGTTTCAGATTCAGGCGCTAACGGTGGAGCAGGATGATCCGGCGTCCACCGATGAGACGCGTACTATTCACCTTCACGTACAAGGGCGCGGCGGCGTCGAACCGCTGGTGCTGTCGATCGGAGACATCAAGGGCGTGGCTTCGGCACGGATGATGGTACCCGAACGGAGCAAGGGATGACGGTCACTGCCGCCGTGACCGCCCGCCGGCGCAGGTCGCGCCGGGCTGGAACGCTCGGCTAGAACGCCCGACTAAAAGATGTCTGCGGTCGAGGTGAGCTGCGCGGACTGCGCCTGGGCGCCATCGAGGCAGGTGATGGCGTCGACCGTCACGCGCACCACCTCGGTGGTATGCGCCCCTTCGGCGGTGTCGAGGTACTGCCGGTCCACGGTAATGGTACGGCTGTAATGGGCCGGGAGCTCGTAGCTGACACGCCGCAGCTCGGACACCACGGTGCCGTCCTCAGTCTTCCAGTCGACCCGGTAGCGGATCACGCCGCTGCAACCGTTGGTGACGCACAGCGGCGCGTTGATGCCGAACGCGATGCGGAATTCGTCCTTGCTCAGACGCATGACGAATGGCTCCTGCGTCAGAAACGCGGCGCGCTCGGCGGGCGCCTCCGCCGCGCGCCCCCATGGGGCGCAGGCACCCAGACCGGCAAGCAGGACCGCAATCTCCTTCAGGTGTGTGCTCACGGTGTCAGCTCCATGCCAGGGCGGTCTGCCCGGGGCGTTGAAACTAGCGAGGCGCACGCGCGGCGACAAACGAGCAAAAATCAATCCACCCCCAATGCCGCTCATCCATGGCGGAGCCCACCACCGCGCCCGCAGCGCCGGCGGGACGAATCCGTCGAAGGGCAGGATGGATCCGGCGCCCGCCCCCTGACAGGGGTGCACCCGCTGGCGTTTCATTGAGGTCCGGAAGAAGGCTCTGAGGGGAGATCCTCATGACGAAGAAGGCCTCGGCGCTGCTCGGCGCGCTACTCGTCAACCTGCTGTTCGGCCTGTCGATGGCTGCAGTGCTGGGTGCGGCCGCGGGGGCGGCGACAGCCGCCCCGCCGCGTTGCTCGGCCGTCCATGCCCCGGCTCGCACGACTGCGCCCGCCGC
>Ga0070766_10001974_pt1 | contig 10155 bp, 7 predicted proteins | sample HubBroMetageWFT6_FD_69782 | JGI IMG/M metagenome (GOLD analysis project Ga0070766, IMG submission 69782) | Warmed and freeze-thawed soil microbial communities from the Hubbard Brook experimental Forest, New Hampshire - Hubbard Brook CCASE Soil... | ecosystem: Environmental > Terrestrial > Soil >... | reverse complement strand
CGCCGATGAGAATCGTGTGACCATTGGTGGCAGGGAACTGTGGCCAAGGGCCTTCCGAACTGCACGAATGTCAACCCCAGCCTTCAGCAACTCGACTACGTACGTGTCCCGGAACCGGTGCCGCAGTGAGGTCGCGCCGACGATCGAGAGACGCGGCCTGGTTCGACGAGGTCACCGCAGATCTCCTTGACACTCACCATCAACCGCTAGAACGGTGAAGGGCCGGGAAGAAGGATTCGTGGTCTCGATCTTGTCGCTCGCGGTTGCCATTTAGCAGAGTTCTGCCTTACGAAATTGATCAGCGACGAATTCTGGAAGAGTTTCTTCCAATTTTTGCGACAGCCAGACCTGTAGTTCGGATTTGTGCTCGTCCGACATTGATACGAAGCGAACTCCCAGCTGGCCGGTTTTCGACCAGCAGATCGTCGATTCTGCCAAGAGGGGGGCTTGGTGATCCGGCAGGGTGAGCTGGACGCGGACGCGCTCTTCGGGAACCAGCGGAACCTGCATGCTCAACGCCATCCCCCCTCCGCTGATATTTACGCTGTTGCCTCGAATTTCCTGCCCGCTCTCACACTGGATAATGACGGGGATAGAGACTGGGTGACGGAAATAGCGTCTCCGTTCTCTCAGGATGAGCCCATATGCAGGCTTGAGGGTTTTGTGGATCGATTGGGGCGAAAGGGGTCTCTCGAAGACAAACTGAGACTTCTTGCGAAAAGCCGACGTGACTTCCGCATTATTATCGTCGATGCCAAACGTGACCGCCGTCCGGTTCGATGGGGAGAGACGCGCCTCGTCCAGAATGTGTTCAGGCTGCTCTCCTAGTTGAAGATCAACGATGATGGCATCGAACTTTCGGCGCTTCAGCAGAAGTGCCGCGCTGGCCGCGTCCTGACATGCATCGGCCGAAATAGACAATTCCCGCAGGGCGAGGCTGAACTGCTGAATTGTAGCGGGATCAGCGGATACCAAGAGTGCAAGTCCTATGGACATAAGTGAAATACTCACCTCAGAAGGTTTGTTGTTACGATTGTCTGCCGCTAGCTCGCGTCCGGCTTCGATTTCGGCTAGGTTGTCTCGCAGCTTGTCAGCAACCTTGTCAACTGGCAAAGGCTTGCTGAAGTAGTAGCCTTGAATCTGGTCACAATGATGTGCTCGCAGGAACGACATTTGGGCTTCGTCTTCGACGCCCTCGGCGATTACCTTAAGATTCAGGCTTTTCGCCATGCTGATGATCGCAGTTGTGATCGCAGCATCATCGGGCTTCATGGCGACATCGGCGATAAACGAGCGGTCGATTTTAAGCTTGCTGACCCCAAACTGTCTCAAGGATGTGAAGTTGGAGTAGCCAGTTCCAAAGTCGTCAATCGCCAGCGTCAGCCCCATAGATTTCAATTCCCGAAGCACGGAGAGCGTCACATCTGCGTTGGCTAGCAGTAGGCTTTCCGTCAGTTCCAGTTCAAGATACTGCGCGGCGAGACCGGTCTCATGAAGCACACTTCGGATGAGCTGGCAAAAGCCGTCTTGCCGAAACTGAACCGCTGATACATTGACCGCCACTGTCACCAGAGGCAGACCTTCATTTTGCCACTTCCGGGCTTGAGAGCAGGCTGTCCTGAGCACCCATTCGCCGATTGGCACGATCAGTCCGCTGTTCTCGGCAATGGGTATGAACTTGTCGGGAGGCACGAGACCCAAACCGGGATGCTGCCAGCGCAGGAGCGCTTCCAGTCCGATCATCTTTCCGCTGGCGATATCTATCTGTGGCTGATACATCAAAAAAAGTTGTCCTTTGGCGAGCGCCGAACGCAAGTTGCTTTCTAACGTCAACCGCTCGACCGCCTGCTCGTTCACATCCTCCGTGAAGAAGCGAAAGTTGTGACGCCCATTCGCCTTGGCGCTATGCATGGCCGCATCGGCATTTTTGATCAGCGTTTCGCTGTCAGCGCCGTGTTCCGGGAAAATACTGATGCCGATGCAACAGCCAATACTGAGCGAGTGACCCTGAATAACGAATTCACAGGTCATTCCATTCATTAGCCGCTCGGCGGCAACCGCCACGTCGGGCACATCCTTTACGTGGGTCAGCGAGATGAGGAATTCGTCGCCACCCAGACGGGCAATGGTGTCCTGCTCGCGCCCCCACTTCTTCAGCCGTGCGGCAACTTCTTGCAGGAGGCGATCACCGACCTCGTGGCCCAATGAGTCGTTGATGTCTTTAAACTTGTCGAGATCGAGGAATAGTAGCGCGACTTTTTCCTTTTGCCGATGGGCGTCAGCAAGCGCCTTCGCAAGTCGATCCCGAAGAAGGGTCCGATTGGGTAGTCCCGTAAGAGCATCATAATGGGCCAAGTATTGGGCCCGCTCCTCGGACAGCTTGTGATCAGTGATATCGCGGAAATACCAGATTCGGCCCCGATAACGCCCTTCCAAATCGACCAGAGGAGCAGAATATCGGTCGAAGACCTTCCCATTTGTCAATCGAAACTCATCTCTGCTGTTCTCCTCCCGATGACTGTAGAGATATTTGACCCTTTCGGTAAAAACGTCGGGGGACTCGATTCTGGTCAATACATGATTGAGAACAGTCTGATCATCTCGTGTGCTCAGAAGAGCATCCGGTATCTCGAAGTGACGCCCGAATTGTTTATTTGTCAGAAGAATATGGTCGGACTCGTCTACAACCAAAATGCCATCAATCGTCGCCTCAGCTTGCGCCTCCAGCAGCGCAGTCTTGAACAACAGTGCTTCCTCGGCCTGCTTCCGGAAAGTGATATCCCTAGCGATGGCCGAAGCCCCCGTAACGTTCCCACCTCCGTCCCTGATCGGCGAGATGGACAATGACACTTCAAGTACCGAGCCGCCCTTCCTGAGTCGTTGAGTTTCTAAACATTCTATTGGCTCTCCCTTTCCTATCCGCTCCATTAGGATTCGTGTCTCAGCTTGCTTTTCTGCTGGCACCAAGAACGACAAATGTCGTCCCACCGCTTCGGCTGTCGTGTAGCCATACATCTTCTCTGCTGCTCGGTTCCAACTGGTGATCACTCCGTCCTTATTTTTTCCGATGATGGCATCCTGCGAGAACTCAACGATGGATGCTAGCCTCTGCGCCGTTTCTCCGGCCTTCTTGTAGTCCGTAACGTCACGCGCTGTTATCAACGCCGCTTCGATTCCATGAAAATCTAGATCGTGAGCGATAATCTCGACATCGAAGATTGCGCCGTCCTTTTTCCGGTGTCGCCAAGTCCCCGCGCCTTGCAATCCGTGAAGTGGTTTTGCAATGGCCTCCGAAAGAGCAGGAACTTCTTCCGCGGGTCGAATGTCCGCGATTGTCATCGTCAGAAAGTCTCGACGTGAAAAACCATACTGCCTAGCTGCGGCCTCATTCACGGCCAGAAACTTTAGAGTCTTGCGTTCAAAGACCCACATCGGAAGCGGATTGCTGTCGAATAGAAGCCGATAGCCTATTTCTGACTGGCGCTCGGCTTCTTTACTCTGTCCCTGCCTATGCTGGATAACCAGCACACGCACCGCAAAAGTCATGAAGGCGAGAGCGAAGAGTATCGTGGACTGTATGGGGTAGGCTCGATTAACGCGAGCTAGGACAAAGAAGCTAATCAGTGGATAGGCCACCGGGAAGACTTGGTTAATAAAGATGCTCTGGGACTTGGGAGAGCCGTCGGTTTGGTCCTCCTTCGCGTTCTTCCAAGTGGCGGCTATCAGAATGGGCAACCCAAGCAAACCGCTCCAGATCAGGTCAAACCATCCTCCCGGCCGTAGGTCTCGTCCCGGACTAAGAGCAAAGGAATCGGCTAAGCCGGAAAGGAGCAGAAATAGCGCCATGCGCCCAAACAGCCAGCGAACTGCTTTCGACTTCGTGAGGAAGGAGCGGAGAACGAGAGTTACTACCAAGAGTCCATCAAAAGCAATATTTCGCGTCCACGTGAAGTGGCCCAAGCGAAAGGCATCTCCCGGTGACCACATTCCTGGGGAGAAGCAGAGAAAAATCGACGTTAAAAGGATCCCGACTTGAACGAAGTCCAGAATGTGCAGTCTGTCAAAGGAGTTCGGTTCACTATCCGGGTCGAGGAAGCTGAGCATGCCAAACGGAACTACTGAGACAAAGAACAGGATGTCGGCGAGATTGTCTGGCGAGTGGTCGCCGGAAGCATCTACGTAAACTGCGAGAACTTGAGCCACTGCCCATACAACGAAGGCGACAGCCAGTAATCGCCATGCGTATCGCGCAATGCCCCGTGAGCGCCGAAATGCCTCTGTACAAGCCAGAATGCAAATCAATCCGAGAGCAAGTTGGATGACATCAGAGACTAGAGGGCCGAGCGTCCGGTGGCCCAGAGTGGCAATAACGATAGCTTGCCCCACCACGAGCATGCAGGACACTGCGATTAAACTGGAACAGAACCCGCGAAGCGGGACACGCCGGGCAGTCAGGATGGAAGGGGCGCGCATGGGTCAGCGAGTGGCATCGGATTTTGGCGCGTGCGACTACGGTGGACTGTATGCACCCCGAGAGCCAGCCCTCAGGCTCGTCCTAAGTGATTGATTCGCATCGCCCTTCTCAACAGGGGCCGTCGGGAGAAGGCGATCCGATTGTCCTTGGCGTGAGCACCATTCCGTTTCATGGACGATCTGCAATCTTGGGAACGGGAGGTCGTAAGTGGCAGGCGTTGCAAACGCAACAGGTGGTCATTCCTCTATCCCGACCGGCGTAAGCCGGTCCTACCGGCCTAGCCCCGTATAGCTCCCTGCGACTCGTGTGCTTGAACGCGAAGCGTTCGGAGTCTGTGCTGAACCTCATTTTGAATGGTCATTTGCCCGCGCGGCCAGGATCAGCCATCCATAGCTTTGCGGGTGCGAGCACGACTAGTGCTACACCGACGATAGCAAGCGGAAGTACGGCGCGCAGCAGATCTTCGCGTGGGATTACATTACGGAATGCCTGCACCGCCATCATGGCGGCGTGAACCAGGCTCGACCATGCTGTGAAGGCGATCAGGCTGCGATTCGCTGACGGGTTACGTAAGGCAACCAGCAGGAAGAGTCCTAGTGTGGCATAGACGGCACCGAGCATCTGCTCAGATGGATCCAGTTGCAATCTCCACAAGGGGTAAACGCCGGCTAAAAAGAGCAACCCCACGAGAATTAACACGACCTTCAGCGCTCGTTCTCGAATCATTGTGTCCTCCCAAAACTAAAATAGGGAAAGTGTGATCACCGACGTGGATCCCAATGCTCTTAGTTGCTGGTGCCAGTTAGAGTTGACGTCTGGGGGTTGTTGCTGGCGCTATCACTTACGCTTAGCTGTCCAGTCCTTTTCCCCGTCGCTGTCGGCGTGAACGTCACGCTGGTCGTGCACTTGCTCTTGGCGGCCAAGCTCGTCGTACACGTAGTCGCCGACACCGCAAAGTCTCCGCTCGTCGTGATCACAATGCTGGTCAGAGCCGCGCTCTGGTTGTTGGTCAGAGTAAACGTCTTCGCCGCACTGGTCGTGCCCACTGCTTGCGACGCGTACGTAGCTCTTGTCGGTGTCAGCGTCGCCGGTTCGGCACCTGTGCCTGACAACGGCACCGTAAGCGGGCTGCTGGAGGCATTCTCCGTAAAGGTCAGTGTTCCCGTCGCCTTGCCCAACTCCGTAGGTGTGAAGTTGACGTTCACCTCGCATGCCCGGCCCGCGGCCAGCGCGGTTCCGCACGTGTTCGCAAGGATAGCGAAGTTGCCATTGATGGTAATGCCGCTGATGGTCAGAGGGGCCTTGCCACCGTTGGTCAACCTCACCGTCCTGGCTGTGCTGGTCTCGCTGAGCGCCTGATTGCCGAAGCTCAACCAAGCGGGTGAGGGCGTGGCGGCAGGGGCCAAGCGGAAGACCGTGCCCTGGTTGTTGGCCCCGCCGCCGCTAGTTGTCCCGTAGAGGTTACCGTCAGTCGCCTGAACCAGCCCTACACCATCGTGGCCGTCAATGCAGTTGGTTTGGGAGCAAAAGCTGTAAAGAAAAGTCAGCGAGCCCGCGGAAGTGAGTTCACAGATCGCGCCCGCGTGGTTGGCCCCGCCACCAAAGCCTGCCGCGTAGAAGCTCCCATCGGTGGCTTGCAACAGCCCGTTAAGATTCAAGGTGCCGCCGCCCTGAAGGGGAAGGGTACGCAGCTTGGTCAGGACGCCTTTTAGGGTGATTCTGAAGAAGACGCCCTGCACCTTGCCGCCATCGCCACCGCCGTAATCGGTTGTCCCGTAGAGATTCCCGTCGGTGGCCTGCACCAGCGGGGTCGCAGGGGCAATGCCGTCATCTCCGTTGAACCTGAGGAGCGTAGTCAGTGTGCCGCTGGTAGTGATTTTGAATATCGTGCCAAAGTTCAAGGGGTAGAGCCCACCATAGAAGGTTGTCCCGTAGAGATTTCCGTCCGCGGCTTGAATCACCGATGACGGCAGGTAGCCATCAGCGCAGTTGGTTTGAGAACAAAAGCTGTAAAGCGTGGTCAGCGATCCCTCTGGGGTAATTTGGAAGACCGTTCCGTAGCCGGGCGTCCCGCCTGACGAAGTTGTCCCATAGAAGTTACCGTCGGTGGCTTGAATCAGACCCCCTGGGTTGGAGCCGTCAGTGCAGTTCGTTTGGGCGCAAAAGCTGTAAAGCGTGGTTAGCGATCCCTCTGGGGTAATCTGGAAGACCGTTCCGTCGCCGGTCGCCCCGCCCAATGAAGTTGTCCCATAGAAGTTCCCGTCGGTGGCTTGAACCAGCCCCACAGGGTTGGAGCCGTCAGTGCAGTTGGGCTGGGAGCAAAAATTATGAAATGGCACCAACGTGCCGCTGGGAGTCATTTGGAAGATCGTGCCTCCGCTATTGGCTCCGCCCCCCGAAGTTGTCCCATAGAAGTTGCCATCGGTGGCCTGAATGAGCACAGCACCGGGGTTAGCGCCGTCTGTCCCGTCGAAGCTAAACAGAGGGATCGAGCTCTGTGCAGACGAGGCGATGGACATCGCGATACAAAGCGCGATGATGTGGCAGAGGATTTTCAGAAAGCCAAGGTTTCCCACGCTGCCCGCCTTCCGCCTAGGCCTCGATGCAAGAGCAAGCAGCACAAACGTTCTTGGTTTTGACATTGGAAAGCCTCGGGTGAGCGATTCGGGATTCCTTTTGGCGACGGGAACCCCGGGGGAGAATGCAATGTTGCTCCAGAGCTCAGGCCTTGTCAAGGGTCCTTCGCATGGCTCGCATGGCTCTTCGCATGGCCATCCTAGTCGGCCGCGGACCATCTCACTAATCTCTATAGAAGTACTCATTGATCCGGTGCCGGGGATTTCGCTCTAGCGCCCGTTTTGCAACACCCTTCAATGCCTGCGATATAATCCACGGCACTCTGAACTTGTCAGGGCTGACGTTGAACGGTTGGCTCATCGAAGTGGATTCCCCTGGAGGGAATATGGCCAATTATCCTTTGTTGTTCCGACCCAACCACCATTTGCCTGCCGTCGCAGTACTGCAGAAGTTGCTCAATCGCGGCGGCGCGAAGTTGACGGCTGACGGTGATTTCGGTCCCAAAACGCAGCAAGCCGTGATCAACTTTCAGCGTGCTCGAAGCTTGCAGCCGGATGGCGTCGTCGGTGTGGAGACCTGGCCTAGGGTTGCCGCTAGCGCGGATTTAGCAATTTTGGATTGTGTCGATGTTTTCGACCCGCTGCTGTTGGAAGACACCGAGACTCCCTTGAGGCGCGTGGGTGGCCATCCGAGCGTGATCGGCGGAACATGCAACGGAGTGGAGCAAGCCGTCACCATGATTTCGGCAGCGTCCCGGGGAAATGTCTTTCTCTTGCGATTCCACGGCCACGGCGCACCCGGGGTCGCCGGCGTTTCATTCGGTCGAGGCGACACCCCTGGGGCGTGGGATGAGTTGGCCGACATCGACACAGACACGTTGGATGCAACGTTGCCGATGCTCAGTCGTCTCCGAGGAATTTTCGGGCCCTACGGATGCGTCCAGTTCATGCATTGCGAGACGGGACGCGGGCCGAAAGGGCACCTGCTGTTGTCGAAAATCGCCGATGCCCTTGGTGTACCCGCCACCGCAGCCGTCAATGATCAAGCCGGTTTAGGTTCAGGTAACCTGCCTTTCGGTTATACGGGTCCGACCGTCACGGCGGTTCCCCATCGACAAACCTTCGCCCGCTGGGCGCAGAACCTGCCCGACTTCGCGGGATTGTCGGCGGCTTGATCTGCTCTGCGTCCGTCTCGAGGGAAGCGGGGACGCGCCGCATGGGCGCTTCGGAATGGATCTGGCGTACAACTCCAACGGCGTGATCCAGAACGCCCTCATCTGCTTCAACGACACGCCGCCCGTAGGTGTGAGCCTTCCCTTCGTGACCAAGGCCACGAACAACAATTGCGCAGGGAACGACACGGCCAATAACCTGATGGCCAACTCGTACTGCACGAACCACACTAATTTCGGAATGACTACCGTCTACCTCGCGTCCGGTGGGATGGGCTCGACTTAGGGCCGATCAGTCGGCTGTCCGTTCGAGTAGCCGAAAACACGATTCCTAAGAAATGCTTGTGTGCCAGATGTGTGCGTCTTTCTTGGTCGCCGCGATTCTTGCCCCCGAAGATTGACTCGATTCAGGTCCGCCTGACAATTCCGGGAATGGCAGAAAGTGACGCTGCTTTGTCATTGCTGCCATCGGCTTCGGGCCTTAGCATCGTGTCATGAAGAGATCAAGAACGCTGCTTCCCGCGAAAGATCCATCGAGAACCATCGTGTTTCTTGCGGCGCCGAACAGTCAGATCCTCGACGTGGCGGGCCCATTTCAAATTTTTGTGCGGGCAGCGGAACTTTGCGTCCAACAGTACCCGACGCGGAAGGCACCTTATAACGTCGTGCTGGCCAGCACCACCCGCAGCAAGTCTGTAGCCACCAACTGCGGATTGATGCTGACCGGAAGTGAAACTTTCCGCACTCTCCGCGGACCGATCGATACGCTGCTGGTGGCGGGTGGGAGCGGCGTGGAGATTGCTTCCCGCGACGCGGAATTGCTTCGCTGGCTGCAAAGAGCCGCTCAGCGAGTGCGCCGCATCGGCTCGGTCTGTACCGGCGCTTTCCTGCTTGCTTCGGCTGGGCTTTTGGACGGCAAGCGTGTGGCAACGCATTGGAAATGGGCGGCGGAGTTGGGAAGTAAATTCAAGAACGTCACTGTCGATCCCGACCCCATCTACATCCGCGATGGAAACACGTACACGACCGCCGGAGTCACCGCCGGCATGGACTTGGCGTTGGCGCTGGTTGAAGAGGACATTGGGGCGCCGGTGGCCCTGAAGGTCGCACGCGAGATGGTCTTGTACTTTCGCCGAGCTGGAGGTCAATCGCAGTTCAGCACTGCGTTGACTCTGCAAGCCTCCGACCGGAAACAGATCGCAGAGATTCGTTCCTGGACCCACGACAATCTGGGCCAGGACCTACCGGTAGAAAAGCTTGCCGCCAGGGCCGGCATGAGTCCGCGTAACTTTGCGCGCGTGTTCCTCAAGGACACAGGCACAACCCCAGCTCGGTTCGTGGAGCACTTGCGAGTTGAGGCAGCCCGGCGCCGATTGGAGGAGTCGCGCGACAAGCTGGAAAAGATCGCAAACGACTGTGGTTTCGGCTCGATTCAGAGTTTGCGCCGATCGTTTCTTCGAGTTCTGCATGTTCCTCCGAACGACTACCGGCACCGCTTCACAGACTTGACCACGTACTAATTTGGCGGGACTGGGTCTTGTGCCACGCGAAGCACATTGTTGGACACCGTTGCAATAAAACGATTGTTGATTAGTTTCGACATCGGCGCCGAATTCAAGAAGTAGAACGAAGGCTCCGGAATCATTACTTCAAATTAGGGAAAAACCTCATAAAAACAGTGAAAGGACATTATGAATCGCAGAGAATTGTTCAAAAGATCGGCGGCACTCGGTTGGGCTGCTGGAATCCCCTCCCTGTTGGCCGGCAAGTGGCTTGCCGGGACAGGCGGAGTCCAGGCCAAGAGTGCCACAGACAAAACTAAACCCGTTTCCAATCCGCTGACGCCTCCGGCCGAAGGCAGCATCCCGGTTGCGTTTCCCATCTCCGAAGGCGCGGTGATCATCGACTTCTGCGGACCCTGGGAAGTGTTCCA
>Ga0070766_10001973_pt1 | contig 10159 bp, 9 predicted proteins | sample HubBroMetageWFT6_FD_69782 | JGI IMG/M metagenome (GOLD analysis project Ga0070766, IMG submission 69782) | Warmed and freeze-thawed soil microbial communities from the Hubbard Brook experimental Forest, New Hampshire - Hubbard Brook CCASE Soil... | ecosystem: Environmental > Terrestrial > Soil >... | reverse complement strand
CCAGTTCTGGTGTTGATTTACGTGCTCGTGGTGGGATGGTTCCGCTCGTTCGTAACGCCGCTTGTGATCATGGCGCCGATTCCGCTGACGCTGGTGGGCATTCTACCGGCGCACATGCGATGGGTGCCTTTTTCACGGCGACGTCGATGATCGGCTTTATTGCGGGTGCCGGCATTATCGTGCGGAACTCGATTATCCTGGTGGACTTCATTGAACTGCGACGCGCGCAAGGCATACCACTGGAGCAGGCAGTAGTGGATGCGGGCGCTGTGCGGTTCCGTCCCATGCTGCTCACGGCTGCGGCCGTTGTGGTCGGCGCGAGCGTGATATTGTTTGACCCAATTTTTCAGGGGCTTGCGCTGTCACTGATGGCAGGAGAAGTAGCTTCTACTTTGCTTTCGCGCATGACTGTGCCGGTGTTGTATTACGCGGTAGAGAAACACAAACAAACGCCGGCAGCGACTCTCAACTGCGCGCCGGAACTTTCGGAGGTGCATCCGTGAATGTTGAACGCGCATTGCGCATGACTGCGGGAGCCTTCGTGATGCTCTCGGTTGTTTTGGGATATTACGTGTCGCCCTATTGGTATCTGTTCACAGCGTTCGTCGGGCTGAACCTTTTTCAGTCGGCGTTCACGAACTGGTGCCCAATGATGAGCATCCTGAAGAAGTTTGGGCTCACGTCGGCATAAGCGACGTAATCGAAGACTGGCTGCGTCTTTCCGGGTTCGGGCAATCAGATTTACGGTCGAGTTACGTGAGTCCGACGCAGCGTCGCTTTCGCTTGACTTGCGAAGCTCGCCTTATAGCCTCATGGAACACACTTCCCCCAGTCTGTTCAGCGCGAAGGAGGCGTTGGTTCCTCTTCGGCGGTTTCCCATGATGGGCGAACTCGTTGTGCTTACCGGCCCGCGCCATGAGCGCGTTGGCTATCTGTGGAACTCTACAAGAGTGCTTGACGTTCGTTGACGCAGTCTCCCGAGGATCGCCATCAACACCGTCACCCCGAATGCGGGGATGGAGGCCGCGAGGAATATGTCCTGCGCCCGGATGCCGAGTGCCAACAGCACGCCGCCGAGAAGCGGCCCGGCGATTGTGCCTATACGTCCGGCGCCCAACGCCCAACCCGCGCCAGTCGAACGGATCGCAGGCGGATACATCAGGCTGGATAGCGCGATGATTCCGCCCTGGCAGCCGCCGCCAATCCCGGCTCCGAAGATGATTAATGAGAGCACCCAGAACAACCGCGGATGGAACAACCCGATCGAGAGCACGCAAAGCGCACCCAAAGCCAACCCGCAGGTCAATACCCGCTCCATCCCCATGCGGTCGACGATGGACGCCGTGAGCAAGCTGCATGTGATCACGCCCAGGCTGTACATGCTCGTACCAAGAATGGCGCGGGAGGGACTCATACCGGCGCTGTGCAAGATGGCCGGCGTCCACTGCAGGATGAAGTAAATGCCGAGGAGATTGAGCACGTTGATCGGCCAGAGCAGCACCGTTCTCAGAGCAAGCCCGCTCTCGAACAGGGCCGCGACTGCATGGTGCGGCTGCGTCGCTGCGCGCGGCGCTACCGACTCTGGCAGCCACAACGCAAGCACGACTGTCATTGCGAGCGGCAGCACACCACCAACCACGAAGATCGCTGGCCAACCGAATACGCGTACCAGCTGGCTTGCCAGTAATCCCCCGACTGCGAAGCCGATCGCGACGCCCGTACAGATCAGGATCAGGAACCGCCCACGACGCGTCGGCGGTGCAAAATCCAAGGCCAGCGTGGTCGCGAGGGGGATGCCGCCTCCGAGGCCCAAACCGGTGAGGAACTGCAGGCCCGCCAACTGCACCGGCGAACCGACGAGAGCCGAGAGCAGCGAGAAGATACCGAACACAGTCACGCAGCCAATCAGCACGGGTTTGCGTCCCAGCCGATCGCCTAGTAATCCTGCGCTGAGCGAGCCGAGCAGCAGCCCCACGTTGCCGCAAGTCAGTGCTGCGGTGAACACCTGCGGGCGCACCTGCCAGGCATCGACGAGAGACGGGATTGCGTAGCCAACGGCCACGATGTCGTAGCCTTCGAGAAACAGAGCTGCGCTGCACAGCCACGCCACGCGGAACGGCAGCCGCTCAACGCGCTGTTCGGGAATCACCGTCAATGCTTCGGGTAGCATGGTTCCTCACGAATCCTGCTTAGACAGAACGATCACTTGCACGAGCGAGTGCAGTGCTGTCGGCTGGTTGGCGAGGCGACGCTTGAGGCCGGCTTCCAGGCGGTCTCCGAAAATGCGAAGCGCGTCTACATCGCCCGATCGCACATGGGCAAGCGCTGATCCAAGGGAAGGCGTGAAGACCGAGCGGAAGAAAAGAGCGCGCTTGGCCGCCAGGGCTTCCTTGTTTCCGTCCCGTTCGTATTCGATCCATGCAGCGTCCTGGAGAGGGAGCATTTCTGCGGCTTCCACAGTCAGGCTTTGGAAATTCCCGTTGTGCGCGAATGGAGCAAGGACATCACGTTCGCGCCGGGGATATGCTCCAACCACCATTGCCGCGCGTTCGCTGACTGTGATTGCGCCTTCCTCCACCATCTCCGCTAAGGCCGCGTTTCCGTGATCGAATAGAGGTTCGAGTCCGGTCCAGCCTTCATTGTTGACTCCCGGAAGCACGACCACGAGGCGCCCTCCCGGCCTCAGTTCTTTTGCGCGCAGTGAGAGGAAAGACTCCCAGTCCTGTACCGCCTGGCGGTCGAACTCAGCACGCACTGCGCCGGTGCTGCGCACGGACATAAAGTGGCCGGGGATCGAGGATGGGTAGCGGCTGAGCCACATGGCGGCGAAGGAGCACCACCCGAGATGAACTGAGCTCGGTGGCAACACGTTTTCGTAGAACGATCTTCCGATCGCGCTGGGAAATACGTTCGGGTCGTCTGAAGCGTATCTGTCGGGATCAGTGTCCAGAACTTCGAACAGCGTGTTGAAGTCGTTTAGTGGTTGGTCAATGTGGATTACAGAGATCGGGCGATTCGGACGCAGGCGCCCCCGTAGCGTCTTAATTGCAATCTGCATGGGGAGCAAAGAGTTTTTCCCCTGGGACGATCCATAATCGGCAACGACGACCGGGTGATCGCCTGCTTCGAGTGCAACGCTCTCAACCGTCTTTTCCCATAAGGGCAGCGCCAAAGCAGCGCCGGCTGCCGGCAGTTTTGCGTACTTGTTGTAAGAGCCGCCACCTTCCATGGTTCCGTAGATTGGCATTGGTTCAGTCAGCATTCTGGATGTCTCCTTCCTCTTCGAGTCCCGAACTTACGGATTTAACTTGTGCTGTACTCATTGAGTTTGTCAGTTCCTTTCGTGCCCGACTGAGTCCTGTTCTTTCACGGTATTCACCGCAACCCCGCTATCTCGGCCATGAATTCCCCTGTGGTTCGTCGACGGTGAAAAACTGCGCGTTCACGTACGTCGGGAGGCAACGGGCGCGCCTTTCTAATGCTTGCATCGATGTAAACACCGACAATCTCGGTGGTTGCGGCCAATTCTCCAGTCTCGTCGTTTCTCATCTCATGGGTCAGGCGGATTGATTTCTCTTTGAGGTCCAGCACCGCGGAACAAATTGTGACCAGATCGCCGGCGCGCAGCTCGCGTTTGTAGTCAATACGTTGCTCAACAGCGACCATGCCGATTCCTTCCTTGGAAAAGCGCGACCGCGTGAGCCCCAGCTTGGAGATCAGTTGCCAGGATGCTTCGTCGAATTTGCCCACGTACCACATGACGTTCATATGGCCCATGTGATCGCACTGCCAGGGGTAAACCGTCCCACGATACGTAACCGTTAACTGCCCCACACCTTTCTCCTTTTTCGCGACGTTTACCAAGTCGAAGCCCGGCGTCGCGAATGGCTCGTCAGGAACGGGCTTAAGTGATCCCGGAAGTTCGCGATTCGGGATAATACTTGCGGTTTTGGCCTGGTCAAGCGGAGTCGAGTGCGGACCAATCTTCATCGCTCTCCGCGAACAATCCTCGGATACCGGACTGAAAGCAAAGCGAGGAGCCGCCACTACCAAGATCAACCGGACCAGGCCGAGAAATATGTTCTTGATTCTGTTCATATTTGGATCGCTTAGTCGAACCATCGACCAACCCGCAAGGTTTGAATCGCCGGCAAGGTTCGCGCCGCTACGGCTCTTGATAATGAGCATCCCCCAGTATCAGGGTCGCCTCGCATCGAGGGCCGCGAGTCCGGCTTCGTGTTTCGGCAGTCGATCGGTTAAATCGGCCATGCGTGTTGTCTCCTGGCCTTTCCGATGGGCGACGATGCGGTAGTCAAAAGCGACGCCCGATGCGCCTCCCCCGAGCTCACGAACTTCGAAAGATGTTGGCGACTTTTGTGCCACATACAGCCCTTTGCATTCGCCGTTTGCTGTGAGGAAGACGTGATACTCGCCGGTGGTGGTTACGGTTTCCGCAAACTCGGGATCCAGAGCTATGGTCGCTGTTCCGTTCGAAAGTTGGCCGGTGCCGAAGTCCTCAAACCAATTTTCGGGTGATGCCATGGCATAAAGAGCGGCCTTGCGCGTACCTTGCTTCACCGCCACAACGGGGGTGATGCTGCCCGTGCAATGCAGGTCCCCGCTGACGTTAATAAAGCATTCACCGAAAACACTGCCGCCGATGGCGTCGAACAGCAGGGCGCTGGTGTCGGTAGTGTCGTTCTGGACATATAGTGCCGCGGCGGCGTTTCCGTTGGTGTGCGCACCCACACCAATGCCTGCATCGGAGGTACCCACCACCCCTACATGGTTGCCACCCGCGCCGTTGGTGTCGCCCCACACTCCGGCGCCTACCACGCCCTCAAAGGCCTTGAAGATACCGCTCTCACCTTGGGTCCCCAACGTTCCCATCCCGGCTGGGCTTTGCGAAATGCCCCACACGCCGATCGTTTCCTGGGTGAAGCCGTTGGCCTGGCCCTGGATGGCATTGGCGAACTTGGTGTCGTTTTCGTTGGTGCCCAGCATCGCAACGGCGCCATTCGGCGTATCCGCATTGACTCCGATGGAGTTCGTGCCCTGGCTCTTCACAAAGATGCCGTCCTGGACAGATCCATTGAAGACATTGATGGGGCCACTTACAAGGTTCCCGATTAATTGCGCAGTGTTAGCAAACAGGGTTCCAGACACGTTCGCATTTCCGTTCACATCGAGCGGGAAACCCGGGCTGGTTTTCCCGATGCCCACGCCGCTGGTGGCAATGGTCAGCCTGTCCTGTCCGGTTGATACGTCGCGAATGTTGAACTTCCCGACGCCTTGGGCCGATGTTTTGCCGGTTGCAAGGATCTCCCACTGTGTGCCACCTGTGCCGTTAGTTTGCAGGTCAATGCCGGAACCAACGCCGGTCACTGGACCCTGCACGAACAAACCCAATTGATTGGGCGCGACCACCTGCAGAGCACTCACCGGAGTCGTAGTTCCGGTTCCAATGCCCACCTTCCCGCTGATCTCGGCAATGGTCGAATTGCCGAGAGCGCTCGAGCTGGTCCAGATGGGAATGAAGTTCTTCGTGCCGCTGCCGGTGATGCTCGCTGTTGAAACAGCAGACTGTGAGGAAGAGCTTACGCTGGCGGCACCGCTGCTTGCCGTTGCTGTTGTCGGGCTGGCATCCTCCAGTGTGGACCGCACATACTCCGAGGCGGGCCGTCCACCCAGCGTCTCAGCATCCGCCGCTTTCAAGGCATACGGTACGCTGAGCAGCAACGCGCGCGGCTGTTCCGGCTGTCCCTCGGCCTGCACGCCCAACCAGCGGGCTTCGCCCGAGGCAAACAAATCCATGGGCAATCCCTCCGATTTGCCGGCGCCCAGCAGGACGATGTAGTGACCCTTCGCATCGAGGGTTACGTTTTGGGTTTCAATCCAGAGAGGGGCTCCCCCCGTCTGCTCCCGATACAGGAGGAGTGTGATACCTGCGATTCCACTTCTTGGGTTGCCGCGTTCGTCCAGCAACGTGCCCGAAAACCTCACCAGTCGAGGCACCTGTGCTCCCTCTGCTAGAGCGGATACGGTCGAAGCTGGTGCAGTCGACACCGACGAGATTGACTCTTGGGCTTGCACCGCTGCCGTATAGACGCAAATGCCAATGACCAATAACGAGATACCAATCTTCACGTTTTTCACCGCAATCCTCCTCATGGACCAAATCTCCTTCCAATTAGGAATCGTCACTGGTTCTTGTCCCGGAACGGAGAATGTCCTAGAATTCGCCTAACTTCCGGCTAAAAGCACCGCGTGACAGATGCACAGTGGACTGGAAGCGCGCCCCTCGTCCTTAAGCGCCGCCAGTAAGTTTCCAAAAGAATTGCAAAAGAATTCGAAACGGCGCCACTTCGCGGTATTCGCTTGCCAGCACAGGACTTATTTGAATTCGGTTGTTTCCGGCTTGACCCGGGAGAACACCTCCTTCTCCGTGAAGGCCAACGTGTGTCCCTCACGCCCCGAACGTTCGACTTATTGGTGTTCCTCGTGGAACATTCGGGCCGTCTGGTCAGCAAAGACCAGATCTTCGATGCAGTCTGGCACGGCAGCTTCGTCGAAGAGGCGAACTTGACGGTCTCGATCGCAAGCTTGAGAAAAACCCTGGGCGAAAGACCCGGTGGCTTGCAGTACATCGAGACTATCCCTAAGAAGGGATACCGGTTCACGGCATCGGTCCGGGAGATTCCAAGTCGCTACGCGGTTGCGAGGCAGTCGGATAAAAATAAAGATGTGATCGCCGCCGCAGAAGCCCTCCCACCGAATGGCGTCTCCAACGCCGCGGTTATGGTGCCCAACTTACCCGACCAGGAAACGGGGTGTCTGGAGAGTTCAGACGCGATTCCCTCGGTCACTCCTCGCGAAAACGGACGCTTAAGCCGAAGGGCGCTCCTGTCACTTCTGTTGGCCATCTGCGCAGTGGCAATCCTTGGTTCTTACCTTTATGTGAGGAAACACACCGTGGCGCGCACCCCGCTGGCACTGCGGAGCTTGGCGGTTCTCCCGTTTCAAAATCTCAGGCGCGATCCCAAGGAAGATTTCCTCGGATTTTCCCTGGCAGACGCCATCATCACGAAGCTCGGCTACGTCAGCTCATTGACCGTCCGACCTTCGGCCGCAGTTCAGAAGTATCGGGACCAGGTCATTGATATTCCCAGGGTCGCATCTGAGCTAAATGTCGACACGCTCCTGACCGGCAACTTTATTCGTGACGGCGATGATCTGAGAATCACCTATCAACTCGTGGACGCAAAGACCGACAAAATGATCGACCGCGGTATGGTCGATTTGAAGTATGACAAGCTCTTGACGGTCCAGGACAACGTGGCACAGCAGATCATCAAGGGCCTCGAATTGAACTTGTCGTCTTCGGAAGCGGAGCGCCTCAGGCCTGACACTCCGATCAATCCCTCGGCCTACGAATTCTATTTGCGCGGGATCGATCTGTATGCCCGACATGATTTCCCGCTGGCTATTAAAATGTTGGAAAGGTCCGTGGCGATTGATCCCAACTACGCCCTGACTTGGGCCTATCTTGGCGCTTCTTATACCTCCGACGCTGCCTTCGAGTTTGGGGGGCGAGAGCAGTACCAGAAGGCACAAGCCGCATATGAACACGCGCTTAAACTTCAGCCCGCGCAACTCGAAGCTAGTATCTTCCTGGCAAATCTCCTCATCGATACAGGCAAAGTGGAACAGGCCGTGCCGGTTCTTCGGGACGCGCTGCAAACCAATCCGAATTACGCTGCTGTCCACTGGGAGCTGGGTTATGCGTACCGCTTTGCGGGAATGTTGCAGGAGTCCGTCGCAGAGTGTGAACGCGCCCGTCAGATCGATCCACTGGTTAGAAGAGGCAATGGCGCGGTGCTCAATACCTACCTTTACCTTGGAGAGTACGACAAATTTCTTCAGAGCCTGCCCGAGGTGAGCGACTCGGCCTTCATCGTGTTCTATCGGGGCTTCGGCGAGTTTTACCAGAAGAATTGGGAGCAATCCGCCAAAGATCTGGACCGCGCCTACGAGCTCGATTCCACTTTGTACACGCAGATCGGAAAGGCTTTGAGTGATTCAATCGCACACAAGAACTCGGAGGGGCTGGGAATCCTGCGTCAGGCCGAAGAAAAGATCCAACGGCGCGGTGTGGGCGATCCCGAAGCGAGTTACAAGATCGCCCAGGCCTATGCTGTCCTGGGGGATAAGGAATCGGCCCTGCGCATGCTCCGCTACAGCACTGACAACGGTTTCTTCTCGTATCCCTATTTCCAGACAGATCCTCTATTGGGAAGTATTCGGGATGAGCCGCAATTTGGACAACTTATGAACAGCGCTCGCACGCGATATGAGGCCTTCAGGCGGGCGTTCTTTTGAGTCGAACGGAAATTCAGTAACCCAGCAACGCGGCCGTTCCCGTTCCGCGGCATGTGATCGAGCGGATTCACCGACGGAAAGTGCGGTCACGCAGTACGGAAATACAAGCTGGTGAAATCTGACGGCCCTGTTGACCTGGTATTCCAATCGGTGCGCATGGGCAAGCCGATGCGGGACAACAACGTTCTTGCGCGCCATCTCAAGCCAGATGCGAAAGCGGTGGGCCTAGAGTGGGTGAACTGGCGTCGCCTGCGGACCAGCTTGGGACCTGGCAACGTCGGATCGGCATCAACATGAAAGACATCAAGGCAACATGGGGCACTCACGCCTGGGCACAACGACCGGCATTTACGTACAGGACATTCCTGAGTCGCGCCGCCGCGAGGTGGACGGTCAAGCTGAAAACCAATTGGTACGTTTTGGTAAGGGCAAATTGGGACAGCGTGCAAGTTGTTGAAAAGATGGTGGCCAGGGACGGAGTTGAACCGCCGCCAGCCTTTTCAGACCTACGTTATGCTGCGCTATCAATAACTTAACTGTCTCCAAGTGGCCGCATAAGTCCTCGAGAAGTGGTGAGAGATACGCGAATCGTGGGTTGGAATCGCGGGCTCAATGCCGATGCAGAAAAGAGACTCAGAGCTTAATCTTGAGGTGATGAACTGATTGCAATTGGACTCTTCGGGATATTCGAGGTCGAAGGGAGTCGAACCCGCGGCTGCTGCCGTGACAGAACAACAATTTATTGTAAACCATTGAAATTGAACGGTGTTGGCGGATACAGTTTGATGCTCTAAGGCGTGACGTGGTCAGGCCTATCGTCCCCTTATTGTCCCCAGATTCGACGGCGCAACCCGAAATATCCATCGCGGAGCGCGTCAGTAGTGCAGGACAAGATCGGTTGCGCCGATTCTAATCCCTTGTCGTGTAATTTCCCGTTGCCGACCATCCGAACGAACCCTAAAAACCGACCATCTCCCACAAGCCGGTTTCTCGGGAGCGAACGGTCAAACAGTCAAGATGGATTCCCGTCCCCAGGTTCGATGGTGCAAGCCAAATTTGAAGCGCGGAACGCGCCAGTATCGGCGGGCAAGATCTGCTGCGCTGCCCTAGAACGCCTTCCGGGTGTAATTAACGCGGTCGCAAACGACGACCCGGACTGCGTTGTGCCTTGGCACAGAGATTTGCCAGATCAGAGTACGCTCTTCGGGTAGGTCACAGGTGCCCCATTCGATCCACGCTCTCTATCTTCTACCGCCCCAGCGCGGCTTCCATCGCTGCCTCAGCCTGCAGACTTTGCAGATCCCGTGAAATCGTTGCTACCGCGAGAGTGCGATCAGCCTTTTTGTAGGTTACGGCGCAGTCTCGCGCATCGAGTTCTCCGTCAATCTCGATAGCGTCCCACTTCTCGGCATGGCCTACATAGTTAATGACAACATCGTAGTGCTGACTCCAAAAGAACGGCACGGCGTTGAATGGTTCACGAAAGCCCAAAATGTTTCGAGCCGCGACTTGACCCTGACGCTCCGCCACGACCCAGTGCTCCACCTATGAACTTCTCTTGCTATACGTTCGTAATCCTGTGGATGAAACAGCCTATCCGCGTGAGCGTTGGTCGCGCTTATGAGCGACAATGTCGTATGCAAGCCATCGGCAAGTTGCACTAGGGCGTGTTAACACTAACTAGGTATCTAAGCGCTTCGACGATGAGGGCAAAGTGGAGGAAGGCAAGAAAGACCACATCCAGTTTGTCGAAGCGCGAAAAGATGCGGCGGAAGCCTTT
>Ga0070766_10001966_pt1 | contig 10168 bp, 8 predicted proteins | sample HubBroMetageWFT6_FD_69782 | JGI IMG/M metagenome (GOLD analysis project Ga0070766, IMG submission 69782) | Warmed and freeze-thawed soil microbial communities from the Hubbard Brook experimental Forest, New Hampshire - Hubbard Brook CCASE Soil... | ecosystem: Environmental > Terrestrial > Soil >... | reverse complement strand
CGGAAATCGGCAAGCGCGAATCTGCCTGGTGAACCACTTCGCGGACTGAGTTGACGAATGCAGTAGGATCGCCCACTGTGCGCAGCACAAACATCATCTCGTTCGGCTGCGGATAGCCTTGATTGTATGGAATATAGATTACCGGCAGCGTCTCCCGCTTCAGACTGCCATAGCGCGCGTTCTTGGAGATACCGACGATCTCCATATCACGCACCAGGTTCTTTTCTCGAAAATCCTTCCATAACATGAGGTGTCGTCCGAGCGGATTCTGGCCGGCAAAATTCAACCGCGCGAACTCCTCACTGATGACGGCGACAGGCGGCGAACCGGGGCGGTCATGCCCCGTGATGTCGCGCCCAGCAAGAATCGGAATCTGCATCGTGCTCAGGTAATCCGGTCCCACGGCCTTGTAGCGAGTTTGTTCGTTTGGGGGAAAGCCCGGCAAGCTGATGGGTACTTCATCCTCGCCCACGATCAGCGAGCCCTCCGAGAGACTGGCGCTGCGCACCCCCGGGAGCAAAGCCAGGCGCTCGCGGAGATGCTCATAAAACTCAGAGACATCCGCATCCTTGTGTCCCGATTGATGGGCGTTGATCCGGAACAGAAGAAGGTTTTCTCGATTGAAGCCCAGATTGACTGACTGCAGGTTTGAAAGAGTCCGAACAAACAGCCCGGCAGTGATGAGCAGCAACAGAGAAATCGCGACCTGACCTATAACCAGAAGTTGCGTCATGCTGATGGGCAGGAAGGAATGACGGGAGCGAGGCCGGGTGGTGCGGGTTTCTTTCAAGGCTGTTACCAGATCCAGATTCGCGCACTGCACTGCTGGCGCAAGTCCGAACAGAATGCCAGTCAGTACCGAAAGTGCGGTCGCCACTACCAGCACGTGCCAGTTCAGTGCAGCGTGCAGTGTGGAGTTCCTGGCATCGCTTGCCAGCAAAAGTTCGAGAATCCGAATTCCCCAAGCTGCCAGCAGGATACCGAACACACCACCCAGGGAAGCGAGCAGTAGGCTTTCCGTCAATAGTTGCCGGATCACTCGAAACCGGCTCGCCCCTTCGCTGAGCCGAAGCGCGATTTCACGTTTGCGCGAGGCCGCGCGTGACAGCATCAAATTGGCGACATTGGAACAGGCAATCGCGAGAATTAACCCCACCAGTGTCATCAACACGTAGAGCGGCCTCGAAAACCGCCGCCGCAAAGTGTCCAATCCGCTGGCTCCCTCTCTCAGGTAGAGAGCGGGAAGATTCGCGCGCTGCTGGTCATTCTGCGCTGTAGTTGCAACCCATTGCTGAAAGCGTGGTGCGACTTCCGCTTGCGCCACTGTGACACCGGGGCGCAATCGGCACATGATCTCCAGCCAGTAATAATTCGCGTCGAGATAGTCTGACGACGCGAATCCGGAAGGAATCTGTGCTCCGAACAGCAAGTTGGTGTGCATCGGAAGGTAAACATCCGGAGCCATCGAGGGGTCCACTCCGAAGAACTCAGGGGGAGTTACGCCTAGTACAGTAAAGGGCAGATTATTGATGAGAATCGATCGCCCGACGGCATTTGCCGCCCCGCCAAAAAGCGTCTCGCTGAATTCAAAACTCAGCACAGCCACCGCGGGTGCGCCCGTACGGTCATCGTCTGCCGCAATCAGCCGCCCGGCCGCCGGGACCACACGAAGCCCGTTAAAATACTCGCCCGAAACAAGCTCGCCACTGGCGGTTTCACCCTGCCCTTCGACGGACAAACTCAGCGTGCGAACCTCTCTGGTATGAGCGTAAGCAAACAGGTCGGAAAACACAGCGGTATTCTTTTGCAAGCGCTCGAAGGCGGGGTAAGGAAAGATTCCGCCGACCACTCCTAATCGATCGTCGTCAAAAGTGCTGCCGCTCATGCTCTGCATGACGTTGTCGGAACGTTCGTTCCTTAGGTGCCAGTTGATGACGACAAGAGAGGCCGGGTCGGAAACCGGCAAAGAACGGAGAAGAAGCGAATCGAGGAAACTGTAGATCGCGGTATTCGCGCCAATGCCGAGAGCCATCACCAGGACGGCAACGCAAGTGAAGCCGGGCGCCTTCGCCAGGATGCGTGCCGCGTAGCGCAGATCGCGCCAGGCATCTTCGATCCAGGCAACGCGGTTTGCTTCCCAGACCTGATCACGGATGACCAGCGGGTTCCCCAACTTCAAATAAGCCTGCCGGCGTGCCGCTTCGGGGCTCATACCGCGCGCCAGATTGTCCTGCATCTCGTGCGCGAGATGGGATTCGAGTTCTTCCGACAACTCTGCGTCTTCACGCGACCGGAGAAAAAGCCTTTTGAGACTCACGACGACCTCCTATTTCGTGGCTTCACCTAAGACCCTGCCGATGGCAGCGACGAGCAAGCGCCAACGCTCCGTCTGCGCGGTCAATTGCTTTTTGCCGGAGGCCGTGAGTTTGTAGAATCTTGCCCTGCGATTGTTCTCGCTCGGGCCCCAAGAGGAACTCACCCACCCCCGATCTTCCAGCCGATGGAGTGCGGGATACAGCGACCCCTGTTCTACTTCCAGCACATTCTCCGAAGAGCGCTCGATCACGCTTGCGATCGTGTGCCCGTGTGCCGGACCCACCACCAGCGTCCGCAAAATGAGCATGTCGAGCGTGCCTTGCACCATTTCTCCACTGGGCTGTCTGCTTTCCACCGTGGACCTCCATGTTCCACTCGACCATCTATGGGAACAGAATATATACCCCTCGATCGTCTAGGGCAAGCCACATTCATCGGTTGAGTGAAAGGTTCCCATTCGTGGCCGCATCGTCGTTCAAGGCCAATGGTGAGGCGATCAGGTCGCTGGGCGCGTGCTCACGGGATTTGGACGGTGGTCGCGGGCCCAGGCGCTCAGTACAGACCGCCGGCGGCCATGCGGCCGCCTTTCGGGATCACGCCAAGAAGTACTCCTCCGCAAGAGGGCCCCACGGATGCGCCCGACTATGACGCTTTGGCAAATAGAGTCATCATTCGACTCCCGTATCGGCGATGGACGCGGTCATTGCGGCCCACCACCCTGGGGTAGCTCCAGCGGCCTGAATGGAGTCGGGGTTCTGTTTTGAGTCTACGATTCCGTAGTGCAAAAGTCTCGGCTATCTCCCCGTCGACTCTACGGCACGGCTGGCTTCACCAAGAAGTGCGCGCATTTCGCGGAGAAGTTTCCGTCTGGCGTCTGGATCCTTCGCTCCCTTGAGCTTCGCTGTGACCTTCTCAAGATCGGCTTGTATTTCGAAAAAGTCGCGACGAGGGATGGCGGGAATGTTTGACATCCGACAGACTGTGCCACAATAGGAGGTTAAAGCGGCATACGGGTTTTTCTGTATTCCGAAGTCGCTTCGTCATGTGATCCTCGGGGAAACAGTGGCATTTTCTCTTCAAAGACAATCTTGACTGGCGAACTTATTTCAAGCCAAGCGCGCCATTGTACTGTTGGGTAACCTCGTAGCACTCGCAGGCGGTTTTTTCGAGCTTCTTGCGGTTGCGAATCTTCACAGCGCCTCGAGAGTACTCGATGAGGTTCCTCGCCCGTAAGGTACCGGCTGCCAACGTAACGCTAGGTCTATCTGTCCCTAGCATCGTTGCGAGAAAATCGTGGGTAATGGGCAGGGACTCTGCGTCCACTCTATCCTGAGTCATCAGCAACCACCGCGCAAGGCGCTGCTCAATACCGTGAAGCCGGTTACACGCTGCGGTCTGTGCTACCTGCATACCCCGAATTGCGGCATAGCGGTTCAAGATCAGGTGAAGGTCGCGAGCGGATGCCAAAATGTTTTGCAAAGCCTGCACTTTTACCCGAAACCCGTCCCCAGTGATTTGCACAACCGCCTTAAGTGGGCTTGAGTTTATGCCAACCGCCGCCAGTGTTCCTGTAAAGCCTTCAAATCCAACGATGCCGGCTTCGGCCGTTTCTCCATTTTTCATGACGACCACCAGAGAAACCAAACCTCGATTCGGGAAATAAGCAAATTCTAGCTTCCTGCCCACCTCGTGTAGGACTACATGGTTTGGCAAGCTGACATATTCGAGATGAGGACGAATTGAGTTGTAGTCGTCATTCGAGATCGACAGCAGTACTACGTTGCTGACCTGCTTTCCAGCGGCATTGGTCCGCTCGCCGGACTGGACGACTTGAAGGTTCTTGCTTTCCACACAGACTCCCTTACCGGACGAGTGCTCTGGCACCCATTGTGGACATCCTGGTGAACGAGATTCTCGCCTGCATCACTGGCTCGCCTCAAGCTGGTGCAGAACGCCGTTGAGATCGGCGATCATCGAAGCCAGCTTGATGCGTGTCAATTCCGGAAGCACAGCAGAGTCGTATCGTTCGACTTGGGTTGTGAGATTCAGCGCATCTTCGAGTTCGTATCGTGCGGTCGTCAGTTTTGCAAGCACTTTCTCTCGGCATTCTTGGCTGGACATCGGTCCACCTTCTCTGGGGGAGAGGATGTGAAGATTGGCGTCTTGACCGTAGCCGGTTGACCGCCCAGGATTCGCGAGCGAGAGAACCCAAAATGGGACGTAGCCGACACAGACGAACGGCTATTCCGGCGGGGTGCCAAGGTCAATGCCGGGGGACGCTAACCGATGACCGCCCTAGAACGCACCGCTACTTTAACCAGCCGTCGCGTGCGGAGGAATACAGTACATTCAGTAGGTTCAGGGTAGCCCTCTTGGATGCGATGCTTTGCCCAACATGGGAACCTGGCGATGTTATGCAAAGGGCACCGTTGCGAACCCGCCAATTCAGCGCCTCAGGATGGAGCCCATGGGACGAAACGTCGTTTTCAAGAGGTTCGGCTGGTGAAAATCAAACGTCTGGTCGGTGCTTTTGTATTTCTGGGCGGATAGTTGCCGCAGACCATTCACTGAGGCGCAGGCTTCAGACATGGACTGCATGTTAATCGCCCCCCGGACTGAAAGCCTTCGCCGAGAGATTGAACGGAACCACCCCGACAAGTCAAGGTCTCCTAGGTCCTCCACAGGGGAGTCTCGCCCTCTTAATGTGAATATCAGCAAAATGACCGCTTTAGAGGAGATCTAGGTCGTTTTCGACGGTGGTTTTCAGCCGCCAAGTTTTCAATGGCAAGGGTTTGGGAAAAATGGGTTGCCGCGTTGTCTCTCCCCCGGAGAACAATGGGCAACCCATTTCTCATACTCAGGCACAAGATCGGGTAAAGCTGCCCCATAGCACCCGATTAACGCTGAATACTAGGCCTAATAGCGAGGCCAGTCAAGGTATGTGAACCTTCGGGTGATGATTCTTGCAACCGGCGACCTAGCAAGAGCATCTCGCTGTTGTCGCGCCTCCCCCCGGAGCGGCAAAGGCCGTCTGGAACCATCAGGCGGCTTTTGCTTTGTCGTTGCGGTCGAAACCTGCAAGATCGATGAACACGGGTTGCCCGTACACGGAAACGCTCCTAAGGGCTGTTCCGGAATGACCCCGCAAGGGATTTTGGAAGGCCGCTGAGCGACTCTGTGGACCATTCCTATGCCAACACCTAATTTCTTTGGCGATCGCCCGCCAAGAAGCCGAGAGATCACGAATCTGGCGGCTTCATCTTCCCCTCTCGTGAGGGGACGATTCTCGACCCGGACAATCTGTATCCCCGCTACTTCCAGCCAGTCCGGATGTAAACAACGTTCCGACGTTCCCATCAGCAACGATCTTTGCCCGTAACTCTGCTCGTAACTCAGGAAGGAAACCACAATGACCACCAAACACATCTCGATCTTCATGGCCGCGCTGGTGCTCCTATTCGCTCTCGCCGGCGGAGGCGCGCAGTCCGGAACTACGATTCTGATTCCAGCCCAGACCAATATCACCGGCTGTGCATGGAATACGGCTGCGGTGACCGTGACCAATGGCTTGGCGATCTGCCCATTGAATCTGACCACCGGGCCAGCTTTGGCCATCGCAGTCAATGGGGAAGCGTTCTCGCAAATTCCCATGACAGCAGGGACGGCAGGGGTTCGATCCTTCAACGGTCGCACCGGAGCGGTCACCTTGCTCGATGCGGATGTAACCGGAACCGGATTAAAGATCGCCACCAGCGTCACTACCACCTCGACCTCGACGGCAGTCTCAACCCCGCAATGAAACGGCTCTTACTAGTCTTAATCCTTGCGTTCTTGACTCTCTCAGCCCTTGGCCAAGTTGTGCCCGGCGGCGGCGGGGTAGGCGGAACCATTACCGGCCAGATCCAGACGGCTACGGGCGGCTCGATCCCGAACGGCACCCTCTCCTTCTCCCTGAGCCAGCCCGCCATTCTGGCCAACACCGCAACCCTCTCGACCAACCAAGTTGCCTGCTACACCTCGACCGCAGGCAACATTGCCGGCGTTCCCGATCCGATCGTCCTGCCCATGGTGAGCGTCAACCTGGCCTCTGGAACCATGCCAGCAGGAATCTACTACGTCAAAATCTACTACTTCAATCCGAGCGGTAACTCGATCGCTTCCCCAGAGGTTTCAGTCTCCTTCTCGGGCGGGACGCTGATCGTTACTCCGCCCTCTTTACATCCCGGTTCGGCCTCGGGCTACGGCGTAGCCATCAGTGCCAGCTCAGGCGCGGAAGTCATTCAGGGGACAGTGACCGGCTGGACGCAATTCCAGCAGTCGCAGCCCTTGCTTTCAGGCAGCGCCGCGCCTACGGTCAATACCTCGAGCTGCAACATCTACTTCTCCGATCAGTTAGTCCCCACCGGAACCTATTACACGGTCAACTTAATCAATAAGAACGGTTCCCAAGTAGCAGGCTTTCCCCAGTCCTGGTGTACTTACGGAGGCGCGGGCGGAGTCATCAACGTTTCGCAAGGCGCGCCCACCGGAAACTGCAATGTCAGCGGAGTGTTTTACCCAACCCCAATCTTTGCTAGCCCTGCCAACAACGCTACGCAGAGTGTAGCCAGTCCCATAGCCTTCCCGGGGGGCATTAGCGTCATGGGCGGGAGTCCTTTATTTCAAGGCTCGCCCAACGCCTGCAACCTGAACTCTACGAAATACATTGCAGGACCGTGCGCCGCTTACTGGGGCGGCGGCGACCTGGGAGCCCAGCACGCGCTGGCGGCGGCGACTTGTGTCCTGAACTCGCAATGTCATGTAGTTGTCTTCCCGGGCCCGCAACAGACCTTCTCGACGCCGATTTCCTTCGCGGACAATGAGACCATGGAGTGTGTGCCCGCAGGCATTTTGGACAATCTGGGAGTCAACAATTCTACCGCCAGCATCGGCTACATCGGCTCTGGCATAGCCATCACCATGAACGCCCGGAGCCCCCGGTTTATCGGCTGCGACCTGCTCTTGTCTTCCGGGGCCAATACCGGAATCCTGATGGCAGGTGGGGGTGGCCGCGTTCAGGACGCCGGCGTGCGCGGCGGCGGGCCGTCTACGATCATGATTCACGCCTCCGGACAAGTTCTCGGCACGACCAACGATGACGCAGAAATCGTCAACTCGAAGATCAATGCCTACAGCGGAGTAGCCATCGCTTGCGACTATATAAACGACCTGCGCATCCTCAACACTTCCGCGGTGGGGATCATAGGCAACACGACCGGCGTCATGCTGCTCGTGGATAGTCAATGCACCGGAGTGACCGTCAGTGATTACATTGGCTACAACGCGGGCAAGTATGGCCTGTGGATGCGGAAGACTCTCAGCGGATTGCCTCCGCAGTCCTTCTTTTTCCGGAACTTTGAATCCGACCTCACCTCGTCCGATGGGTTCCTCTTTGATTCGAGCCTGGTATCGTTCCCGCTCCATTTCGCTTGTGATAACTGCTGGTCGGCGGGGGAAGGCGGCGCCGGGATTCACATCTCAGGCGGAGCCGAGATTGCTTTCTCCCATGCCCAGATCCGAACCAACGCCAATGACGGTATTTTGATTGACGGCCCGCTAGTTAAGCAAGTGCAATTCACCGACAGCTCGATCGGGGGAAACAATACCTCGAATGCGGGATTCAACGGCATCTCCATTCGCAATCATCCGGCGCAAGTGGTCATCTCAGGGAACATAATCTCGGGCTCGACCGAAGGCGTTACCCAGCAGTACGGGCTCTATGCCTACTCCGACGTGGAAGGCCTGGTATTTAGTTCGAACGATTGCAGTCAGAATGTTGTCGGCTGCGCTAACCTCGGGGCGGTGGTCCCAACCAAGCTGACCTACTTCGGCAATACCAACGTAGTGTCCGGCGTCTCGAGTGAGCCCAGTTACTTCTCGGGCAGCGTTACCTCGGGAACGGGACTCTACACCGGGGTCGGGCAGACCAACGTAACGGTCCTCTCGACGCCAACCAACATGGCGAATACCCCAGGCGCGTTTGGCTTGCTGTCGGTGCGCGATCAGACCTCGGGCGGAGTAGCCACCTTCATTCTCGACCCCGATAACGGCGCACAGTTGCTGGGTTCATCGAACATTACCGGCCTCGCGGCGGCTCAGGTTACCTACGTGGGCGGCATTTGGCGGATTGCGCTGACCTCGGGCGCGACTCCGCGCCTCTTGCTATGGACGATTTTTCAATGACTTTTGTTTTACCAACTAACAACTCAAGAGCTATATCACAATGACCAAAACTGTCCTGAGTATCACCCGCTGTTCCTGATGGCACTGCGCGCGGGCCTGCGCCGCGGCGAGCTCGTCGCAGTGCAGTGGGGAGACCTCCAGTTTGGGAAGGACGAGCAGGATGCGAATCGCTTCATCGATGTGCAGCGCAATTACGTGCGCCGTGAGCACAGGACCACGAAGAGCAAGAAGAGCCGGCGCGTTGATCTGTCGCAAGAGCGGAGGCGGGTATTGATCGAACTCCGGGACAGGCGCCTTCTGGAAGCTTTCCTGGAGGTAAGAACGACATCTCCGACGAGCTCGTGTTCCCATCGCCGGACGGGTCGATTCTGGATCCTGACAACCTCTACCACCGCTACTTTCAGCCAGTGCTCACCAAGTCCGGGCTCCGGAAGATCAGGCTCCATGATCTGAGGCATACGTTCGGCTCGCTGCTGATCCAGAGCGGAGCGTCGCTCGTATACGTGAAGGAGCAAATGGGCCACCGCTCAATTCAGGTGACCGTAGATACCGGATGGGCACCTGATTCCCGGCGCCAACGTCTGTTTCGTAGATAAGCTGGACGGGGTCGGTGCCGAAGAGGCGAAAACAGGTCCGCACCAATCCGCACCAGGGACGCACCAGGCCGCACCAGGCCGAAAATACCGTGGAGTCGATTCCCCCGGAACTTGTTGATTTAATTGGTGGCGGCGGTAGGACTCGAACCTACGACCTACGGATTATGAGACCGTCGCTCTAACCACCTGAGCTACGCCGCCATTTGTCTGCAAATCGGGGAGATGGAAGAAAGGTCGCAGCACGGCGCAACAGACCCGGAGCGTTTCATCCACTGCTTATTCTAAGAGGGGCTGCGAAATAGGTCAAACACAGCGCATCAGGCCGGATATACTCTGCGTCGTGCTTCAGATTTCGCGTACAAATCAACGAATCAGCAAGCCCTAGCTAAACCGATACTGTCCATGAAGGCGATCGCCGTCATCCCTGCCCGTTTGGCTTCTGCCCGTCTGCCCCGCAAGATGCTGCGCGAAATCGCTGGCAAGCCGCTGATTGGGGTGGTCTACGAAGCAGTGCGATCGTCGCCGCTCCTCGCAGATGTCCTCATTGCTACCGACTCTGAAGAGATTATGGAACTCTGCCACAAACACGGTTGGAAGGCGCAGATGACTGCGACGCGACACCGCAGTGGCACCGAGCGAGTGCATGAAATCTCCGGTCGCGAGGCTGCCGAAGTCTACCTCAACGTCCAGGGAGACGAGCCTCTCACCCGTGCCGAACACATTGCGTCTTTACTGCAAGTCATGGAAAACCCGGCTGCACAAGTCGGAACGCTGATGACTCCCGCAGCCGAGTACGACATCCCCAACCCTAACGCGGTGAAGATAGTCATTGATATCAACGGGCGCGCGCTCTATTTCTCCCGTGCCGCCATTCCTTACGATCGTGACGGTACGCGACCGGCTTACTTCAAGCATCTCGGCCTTTACGCCTACCGCAAACCGGCTCTCGACCGCTTTGTGCAACTGCCGGAGGCAACGCTTGAAAAGAGTGAACGTTTGGAGCAACTGCGCTTTCTTGAGAATGGCATTCCGAT
>Ga0070766_10001965_pt1 | contig 10173 bp, 10 predicted proteins | sample HubBroMetageWFT6_FD_69782 | JGI IMG/M metagenome (GOLD analysis project Ga0070766, IMG submission 69782) | Warmed and freeze-thawed soil microbial communities from the Hubbard Brook experimental Forest, New Hampshire - Hubbard Brook CCASE Soil... | ecosystem: Environmental > Terrestrial > Soil... | reverse complement strand
TTCCCGCTTGATTTCGCTTTCGCCGTCCGCGCCTGGCTGCGCTTTCTTCAGCCCCGCCTGCTCGTCCTCGTCGAAACAGAATTCTGGCCGCGCATGCTCGCCGAATGTCGCCGGGCGGCCATCCCCGTCTCCGTCGTCAACGCCCGCATCTCCGACCGCTCGTGGCCACGCTACCGGAGGCTCGGCTCCTTCTGGAAGCCCCTGCTCAGCGGGCTCTCTCTCGTCCTCGCGCAGAGCGAACTCGACTCGGAACGCCTCCGCGCTCTCGGCGCCTCCGGCGTGCAAGTCGCCGGCAATCTCAAATACGACATCCGCGCCGTCCAGCCCGCTGCCGCCACGGCTGCTCTCCGCGAACATCTTCCCGCCGCAACGCCCGTCCTCGTGTGTGGCTCAACCCTCGCCGGCGAAGAAGAACTCCTGCTCAACGCGCTGCCCCCAGGCATCGTCACCATCCTCGCCCCGCGTCACCCTGAGCGCTTCAGCGACGTTGCGCAGCTCCTTGAGCGCCGCAACCTGCCGTGGACGCGCCGCTCCACATGGATGCAATCGCCCCAACCCCTCGTGCCGGGAACCGTCTTCCTCCTCGACTCCATCGGTGAGCTCGCCTCCGTCTACTCGCTTGCCACCGCCGCGTTCATCGGTGGCAGCCTCGTTCCCGCTGGAGGCCACAATCCCCTTGAGCCCGCGCAATTCGCGGTTCCCATCGCCATCGGTCCAAACTACGAAAACTTCCGCGGCATCGTCGACCTGCTGCGCCGCGACAACGCCATCCGCATCGTCCTTCCGCACCATCTGCATCCCGCACTTGCAGAAATCCTCTCGGTCACGGCAGAATCCCGAGCCTCCGGCCTTCGCGCCAAAGCCGTTTTCGACAGCGAAGCCGGAGCCACCGAGCGCGCCCTCCACGCCATCCTCGCGCTTTTGGAGCCGCGCTCATGAGCCGCGTCCTGCTGCCGCTCGTCCCCTTCTACGCCGCGGCCGTCGGCGCGAAAAACCTTGCGTATGACCGCGGACGGGTGACACAACATCGCCTCAACAATCCCGTCATCAGCATCGGTAATCTCTCCACCGGAGGATCCGGCAAAACTCCGCTCACCATTCGTCTCGGCGAACTCCTGCGAGAGCAGGGAATTGCCGTCGACGTCCTTTCCCGTGGCTACGGCCGTCAGTCCACCCGGGTCCAGCGTGTCGACCCCGAAGGCCGAGCCGAAGAATACGGCGATGAGCCTTTGCTCATCGCCCGTTCCGCGAACATCCCCGTCTATGTCGGACCCGACCGTTACGCCGCCGGCCTTCTCGCCGAATCCGAATCGCCCGCCCCGCGCCTGCATCTGCTCGACGACGGCTTCCAGCACCGCCGCCTCGCTCGAGATCTCGACATGGTCGTCCTGCATAGCACCGACTTCGCCACGCATCTGCTCCCCGCCGGCCGTCTCCGCGAGCCCATTGCGTCACTGTCACGCGCACAAATTCTCGTTCTTCGCGAAGAGGACCACGGCCTCGAGCCGCAGCTTCGCGCGCGCGGCTTCCATCAACCCATCTGGTGGATGTCCCGCCGCCTCGACCTTCCCTCCTGCGACCGCGTCATCGCCTTCTGCGCCATCGCTCGCCCCGATGAATTCCTCTCCGGCCTCTGCGCCCGCGGCGTGCTGGTCGCCGCCGCGCGTGCCTGGCGCGATCATCACCGCTGTTCGCAGCGCGACATCGCCGACCTGGTCGAACTCCAGCGCCAGCATCAGGCCGGCGCTTTCCTAACCACCGAAAAAGACCTTGCCCGCCTCACGCCCGAGCAGCGCCACTCGCTCGAGAACGCGGCTCCGCTGCACGCTGCCAAACTCATCGTGCGTCTCGTCGATGAGCCTGCCGCCGTCGCCCGGATACTCGCCCTCCAGCCGGCTCTCCCGCGTCCCTGAACAGCCCTTCTGCGCGTGGCAACATGAGAAAATAAGAGATTGCCGAATAGCCCGAAATCCCTGCGTCTGCTCGTCGTTCGCCTTGGCGCGATGGGGGACATTCTCCACTCTCTGCCCGCCGTTACCGCCCTTCGTCAGGCGCACCCCGACTGGTTCATCGGCTGGGCCATCGAGCCGCAATGGCGCGGCCTCTTCGCCGCAAATGGATGCCGTCCACGCACCCCCGGCATGCCCCTTGTCGATTGCCTGCACATCATCCCGGCTAAAAAATGGGCTAAATCGCCGCTCAGCCCTTCCACCTGGCAGGAAATGCGCAAAGTCCGCCGCGAGATTCGCGACACGCAATACGACGTCGCCGTCGATCTGCAGGGAGCCGTCCGTTCGGCCATGTTCGCGCGCTGGGCCCGCACGCGTCGCGTCATCGGCGAAGCCGTCCCGCGCGAAATGCCCGCCAAATGGCTCTTTGACGAGCGCATCGCCACCCACGGCGTTCACGTCATCGAACAGTCCCTTGAGGTCGCCAGCGCCATCGCGGAAGAAAATCTCCCCATGACCCTGCCGTTGCTGCCGCGTGAACCGGACGCTGACGCCAGGGCCGCGCAATTGCCGGAGCCCTTCGTTCTCCTGAGCCCCGGAGCCGGCTGGGGCGCCAAGCGCTGGCCGCCCGATCGCTACGGCGCCGTCGCGCGCAACCTCGCCGTCGCCGGTTACTCCGTCCTGATCAACAGCGGCCCCGCCGAAGAGCATCTTGCCCGCGAAATCGTAGCCGCCAGCAACGGAGCCGCCCACATCCTGTCCCTCGATATGGTTGGCCTCATCGCCGTAACGCGCCGCGCCGCACTCGCCATCGCCGGAGACACCGGCCCTCTGCATCTCGCTTGTGCTCTGGGCAAGCCGGTTGTCGGCATCTTCGGCCCCACGGACCCGGCGCGCAACGGCCCCTTCCACTGCCGTAGTCGCGTTCTGCGCCATCCTGAAAGCGTGCGCGACCACACGCGCCGCAGCCAGCCGGAAGCCGGCCTGCTGACCATCACCCCCGAAGTCGTCACCGAGGCCGCCCTTGAATTACTCCAGGAGGTCCGCTAAGTGGCGCAGTGGAATCGCATCGCCCGCCGCATCCGTGTGCCGCTCGGCTTCGTCTTCGCCGCGCTGTTCCTCTGGCTCGCCCACTCCACGCCGCTTTTCCTCGCCGCAAGTCTCATCCTGGTGGTGCCCGGCCTGCTGCTGCGCGGATACGCCTCCGGCTACGTGAAAAAGAACGCCGAGCTCACCACCACCGGACCCTACGCTCATACGCGCAATCCGCTTTACCTTGGCTCCATCCTCATTGCCTTCGGCTTCGCCCTCGCCTCGCGCAGCCTTTGGATCGCGATCATCCTCACCGCGCTTTTTCTCATCATCTATCTGCCCGTCATTCGCGCGGAAGAGCGCTACCTTCGCTCTGTCTTTCCCGGCTTCGACGAATATGCAACGCACGTGCCGCGCCTCCTCCCGCGTCTCACGCCCGCGCCTTCGCAACGTCCAATCTCTGCGGGATTCTCCTCCGGGCTCTACCGCAAGCATCGCGAATACAATGCCCTGATTGGAGCGGCGAGCATGTATGCTGCTCTCATTCTGAAGTTGTTGTTTCTCCACCAATGAAGGGTCCCGATTGAACCGGAATTACCCAACATCCCGCAGTGCCATCCATCTCATTCGTATCGCGCTCGCCGCATCGCTGCTGGGCTGCGCCGGGGCATCCGCGCAGAGCGGATCCCCGGCGCAGGTTGCTGGTCCCCGTCCCGGCTTTAGTTTCCCCGCAAAACAAACCCTCACCTACGAAGTCGACTGGCGCGTCTTTCCCGCCGGCACCACCGTCCTCCACCTGCAGCAGGATGGAAACGAGGAGCGCGTCACCGCGGCCGCCGATACGCTCGGCGCCCTCAATCTCATCTACCGCGTCAGCGACCGCTTCCAGTCCTCGTTCAGCCGCTCCACCAACTGCTCCGATGGGTTCTCCAAGCAGATCCAGGAAGGCCGCCGGCAGGTCAACACCGATCTCAAGTTCGACTACGCGCACGGCAAGGCGCTCTTGAACGAGAAAAATGTGGTGAAGGGAACCAGCAAGCACGACGAAGCCGCCGTCGGTCCCTGCGTCACCGATCTGCTCTCCGCCATCTTCTATCCGGCGTCGCAGCCGCTCACGCCCGGGCAGGCCACCCGCGTGCCTCTGGGTGACTCCCTCCACACCGTCGTGGTCACCATGAAAGCCGAAGCCCGCGAAACCGTCCGCACGCCCCTCGGCACGTATCAAACAGTACGCGTCCAGCCCACGGCCGATGCCGGTGTCGTCAAAGCCCGTGGCAATATCTGGATCTGGTACACCGACGACGACCGCCACATCCCCGTCCAGATGCGCGCCCGCCTGTTCTGGGGCACGATCACCTTCCGCCTGACGGCAATGGATCAAAAATAGCCAGTCACTGGCGATCCGCTATTGAATGCGATACCGCTCGCGCATTAGCCGCTGCAGTCGCGGCTTGTAGAGCAGGTCGAAGGCGAGTTCCTTGCCGGGAAACATGGCCAGCGCAGCGCGCCGTGTATCGGCCACCATCTCCGACGCCTCATCGACCGTCAACGAAAGGTCCTGGCCGATCACCGACATCACCATATTGACCATGATCTGCAGGCGGCGCAGCTTCCTCTGCTCGTCCTGAAGTTCCTGCGGGGTTTGCCGAATCGACTCCGTGCACGACTCGAAAGGCCCAAATTCGGATTGTGACCCCATGCTGCGCGGACCTCCGTTTGTGGGATCGTACAACGATATAGACCCGCGGCGAAACGGAAAAGATGCGCGGAGCGTTGCCCTTCAGCCGGTCTTCCCGCCGTCATGGATGGTGACGTCAGGAACGTCCGCCCGCGCGCGCTCGCTGAATGCCGCGGCTTCTGTCTCCGTCATGCGCACGCATTGCCTCCCCGCAAACGCTCGTCCCAAATACCGCGGAGCCGTCTCCAGCCATCGCCGTCGCGCCGGCGTCTCGTCGCGCCTGGGGTCCAGTGCCTCGGCCGCAATACGAGCGATCTGCGGCATCGTCCGCCCCGCCCCCGCCGCCACGCTCCAGCAGAGCAGGGAAGTCTCGCCATCGTGCTGCGGCAACTCCGGCAGCAGCACGGCCCCGCGTTCTACGAGAAGTTGTGCCGCACCGCTCGCCATCGACAGGAGATCAGGCTGCACGCCGCGCTCCGCCATGGCTCGTAAACAAGTCTCCGGCTCCGCCGTCAGCCCCACGCTCACCGGTAACGCTCGACGAACTTCGTTTTTCAGAATGCGGAGCGCCTCATCCAGATGCCCGACCACAAAATCGCAGAATCCAGCGCGCAATCCCGCCCGCAGCCTCGCGCCATCCTCATCCACGCAGAGCGAAGCAGCCCCCGCCACGCTGCCCGCGACCAGCGCCGCTACTCCGTTGGCGTCGAATCCCTCGCGCATGAGCAGCTTCCCCGCAAGCGTCCCGTCGAATCGCTCTCGCGCAATCCCGCTCAATAGAAGAAATTTTTCGTGGATGGTGAAGAGCTCGGGAACGTTCATGGCCGCAACAGCTATTCTGTCACGCGGTCACCAGCTCGAATACGGCTGCCCATCCGTCCCCGTAGCGTCCGACCCGCTGTGTACGTCGTTGATGCCGCCTTCCGTCTGATCCAGATCCGTCAAAGAATCGTCGCTCGAAGTCTGCCACGTGTCCGCGGTGTGCGTCATCGGATCCACGGGGATCCTCTTCAGATAACCGCTCTGCACCAGATCGTCCAGCGATTGCGGCGCCTTGTTCTTGTCCATCGTGTACGAGTCGATGGCGTCCCGCATCACGTGCAGGTCTTCCTTCAGCGCTGCCTCGCGCGCATTCCGAATCGACGAGATAAAGCTGGGGATGGCCACCGCCGCCAGCACGCCGATGATCAGCATCACGATCATCAGCTCCACCAGCGTGAAGCCGCGCTCTCGTTTCCGAATTGGAAGTGGGTTTTGCACGGCTCTACCAGTCCTTGTACTTCGTTCCGTCCAGGGCCGTTCCCTCCGACTTCGAGTACACGTCGAAAACGTTCTGCCCGCCCCATGAGTCGGCCGTCGCATCGTCCTGCATCGACCGCATGCCCCAGTCGTCCGTACCGGTCATTGGATCCACCGGAATCCGCCGCAGAAACTTCACCTTTTTGCCCTGTACATCCACGCCGTCCACCATCGTCTGAAGATCCGGCGGATAGTTGTAGCTGTCCACTTTGGTCTGGAACGCGTGCCGGTCCGCCGCGTCCTTGTATTGGTCAATCGCCTTCCGCATCGTCCACAGTTCGTCGCGCAGAATTCTTTCCTTCGTCCGCTTCACCTGGAAGCGCGCCATCGGCACCGCCGCTGAAGCCAAAATCGCCAGAATCGCGACCGTGACGATCAACTCCACCAGCGTCAGGCCCGCCTCGCCGTTTCCGCGCCGCCGCCATCTCCCGAGCCTGTTTCGATTTTGCAACATCAACTGCATCCCTCTGCGCTCACTGCACGTGCACGATCGCCTGCGACCCCGTCGCCCGGGAAACATCCTGCTGGCTGTTGAGGATCGTCGGCTGGCTGATGGCGACCAGCGCATCCCCCGGCGCCTTCGCCTGGAACGTCAGTACGCACACCATCCCTGATCCATTCATGCCCGCGGTTTTAGGCGGACGCGACAGCGCGATGGCCACACCGCCATTGCCGTTGTCGCGATGGGCCAGCGCTACTGCCTGTCCGTCCCTGCCCAGCAAATTCAGCGACGACTTGTTCTCCGTATCGACATTGATCAGCGTCAGCTTCGACGCGTCGTAAGTCACCGGCAGCTGCATCCCGTACAGATCTTTTACGTCCGCGACATTCACTACCATCTGGAACGTCGACCCTGTCTTCTGGCTTGATTGTGCCGGGGTGATCTGCACGCTGACCGGCGGACCCGCATTCGCCGACTGCTGCATCTGCGTCATCGCTCCCGCCGCCGCCTGCGCCGCAGAAGCTGGCGGTGGTGCCGGTGACGCTGCTTGCCCGCCAAAGTTCGTCGGCTCACTCTGCGCCGCTGCCGTCTGTCCGCCAAACGCCGGGGGCGTCGCCTGCGCCTGGTTCGCCATCGACGCCGGAGGCTCCGGCGCAATCATCGCTTCCAGCGGCCGCACCTGCACGCTGTTGCTCGTCCCCGTATCGATCTCCTGCACGTCCTCCGGCGTAATCTGCTCCTGCCGGACGATGTGCGGGATCATCAGAAAAACGATCTCGTCGTCGGTGACTTCTTTCTCCTGCGTGCTGAACAGATACTTGATGAGCGGCAGCTCACCCAATCCCGGAGTCCCGCTGATGGTCCATGTCGTCTGGTGCTGCAAAATCCCGCCCAGCAGGTTCGCCTCACCGTCTTTCACACGGATCGTCTGATCTGCCGTCCGCTGCGTGATAATCGGCTCGGTGATGCCGCCGATGTTACTGTTGCCGTTCGTCGCCGAAACCACGATGTTGCTTTTCAGAGTCACATCGTTATCGAAATGGATGGTTGGCTTCACTTTCACTTCGACACCCACATCGATGTACTGGAACTGCGTGTTCACCAGTGAACTCACGATCGCCGTTGCCGCGCCCGTCTGGTACGAACCGGTCGCAATCGGGATGCGTTCGCCGATCTTCAGATCGGCTTCCTGACCGTCCGATGCCCGCACCTGCGGATTTTGGATAATCTTCGACCGCGAGTCCGTCAACAGCAGGTCGACCGCCGCCTGCCCAATCGTCACCGCAAAGTTCGTCGAGTTCAGATGCGCCAGGTTGTTGAGCGTAATGCTGCTCGTCGTCGTCGACGTCTCGTTCGTCGTCGTGGAAGTGCTGGTCGAGGTGTTGGTGTTGTTCAGGTTCGCATTCGACGGCTGAAAGTTGATGCTCGCTGTCTGCGGCAACTGCACGCCGATATTCCGCAGCAAATCGCGGCTCACTTCCATCACTGCCACGTCGATAATCACTTCCGGCCGCGCCTTATCCAGATCCGACACCAGCTTCCGCGCCAGCAAAATCTCATCCGGCGTTCCCCGCATCACGATCGCGTTCTGCCCTGCGACGCCGTTGATCCTCGCCGTCTGAAACAGATTCCGCAATACCTGCTGCACTTCCGTGAAATCGTTCTGCTGCGCCACGTTGTGCAGGTAGAACGTCTCCACCGCCTGCTCGTCCAGTTCCGTGTGTTTACTGCGGCTGTTCTCTGCGACAAAGATCGTGTTCGACGTGACCGGCCGCCAGAATGTATTCGACACAGTCGCGATAATCCGCAGCGCGTCATACAGCGTCACGTTGTTCAAATCAACCTGGATATTTTTCGAGCTGTACGCCGGATCGAACAACACATTCACGCCGGCTGCCTTGCCCACCGCCTGATAAACCACTCGGCTGTCCTGCACCATGTGCAGCGTCAGCGGCTCTTTGGATATCGGCTTCAACTGCACCGGAGGCGCCAACTCCTCCATGGCCTCATCGGATGTCCGCGGAGCCGCGGCCGTCCCCGGCGTCTGCGCGTTCAGCTTCTCTCTCGTCAGCTTGATGTCCTGGCTCGCCAGCTCGTTGCTGGGATCGATATCGATCGCCCGCAGGAACTCCGTCAGTGCGCCCGTATAGTCGCCCTGGTCGCGCAGCTGCTCGCCATGCTCCACGTGTATCGCCGCCGCGGCAAACCGGAGCCGCTCGTAGCTCACCTTGTACTGCTCGTCCGTCGGCTTGCGCTGGAAGGCTCGGTAGTAGGCCTCATACGCCGCCTGCGTGTCGCCTTTGTCCTCGGCCGCCCTGCCCTGTTTGTAGAAATGCGAAGCCGATTGCCCATGCGCCGCGGGTAGCGTCACCAGCAGTACGGCCAAAATAGCCCAGATCATCCAACTACGCTTCATGCAGCTCCAGTTTGGGCGGAGATAATTTCGCGGACTGGCAGCGCCCGCTCGTGTTCTGCTCTCTGTGCTGGTTTCCGTCCCAGTTTCCCTCTTGAACCCTGTCCAGTCCTTCTCCGACCACTCCGGCTCACGTCGCGTATAGTATCGCATTCTGGTGCATCTGTTTGAGGAACCGCAGGTTGCACGCGTCGTTTCGCCCTCGAAAAGAGTACGTGCGTTTTCCCCGGGCTCGGCAAACCTATAGGATGAAAGCTTGCGACCTTTGCCATGAACCGGCCCCCGAGTCATCAGACCAAACCCAATCCGCCGAAGGACAAGCCCCGCGATCCGGTTGCATCCGGCACGCGCGACGCCGCGCAGAACCGCCAGGCGTCCCACAACTACTTCCTGCTGGAGAAGTTCGAGGCGGGCGTGGCTCTGCGTGGAACCGAGGTCAAGTCGATTCGCGAGGGCAAAGCGAATCTCAAAGACGCTTATGGCCTCATCAAAGATGGGGAAGCCTTTCTTCTCAACGCGCATATTGGGGCGTATTCCCACGGCAGTTCTAACAACCACGAAGCGCTGCGCACACGAAAACTGCTGCTACACCAGGAAGAAATCCGGAAACTCACGGGAAAGACGCAGCAAAAGGGCCTAACGCTCATCCCCACCCGCCTTTATTTCCGCAACGGCCGGGTCAAGTGCGAACTTGCCGTCGCCCGCGGCAAGCAGGACTGGGACAAGCGCGAAACCGAGCGTCGCCGCGAAGACGACAAAGAAGCCCGCGCCGCCATCGCCCGTAGCCGCAAAGCCTGAGAAATCAATCACTAATTCTATGAAGATAAACCTTTACTCTGACTCTCTCGCATCCCTTCCGTCCGACCTGCTTGCCGTCTTCGCCGCCGACATCAGCACCAGTAAAGCCAAAGACGCGAAACCCGAAGTCCATCTCCTCGCTGCCGACTCATCGCTCCAAAAAGCCGCCCAGACCGTCCTCGATGGCGGCGAATTCCGCGCCGACTCCTGCGAAACCCTCCTCCTCCATGCCCCCTCCGGGCTTCCCGCGAAGCGCCTGCTTGTCATCGGCCTCGGCAAAGCCGCCAAAGTCACTCCGCACGAGGTCCGCAAAGCCGCCGGCACCGCTGTCCGCTTCGCCAAGCCCCGCGGCATTCGCGAACTTGCCATCGCCTCGCCGGTAGCCGACGCCCTTGACCCGCTGCTCACCGTCCGCGCCATCGCCGAAGGCGCCGTCGCCGCCGACTACGACTCCGACACGTACCGCTCCGACCGCAAAGACCGCAGCGTCCACTCCCTCCGGATCGTCACCGCCGCCGGCTCCGACCAGGCCAAAGTGGAATCGGCCCTCCGCGAAGGGATC
>Ga0070766_10001964_pt1 | contig 10181 bp, 10 predicted proteins | sample HubBroMetageWFT6_FD_69782 | JGI IMG/M metagenome (GOLD analysis project Ga0070766, IMG submission 69782) | Warmed and freeze-thawed soil microbial communities from the Hubbard Brook experimental Forest, New Hampshire - Hubbard Brook CCASE Soil... | ecosystem: Environmental > Terrestrial > Soil... | reverse complement strand
TATGCTCTCGGCGGTTTGCCGATCGAGCAAATCAACAACACCACCGGGGCTGTGACGTACCTGCACCACGACCAGCAGGGATCAACGCGCCTGCTCACCGGGTCCACGGGCACGGTCACGGGCAAGTGCTCCTACTCGGCCTACGGGACGCCGACCTGCGAAGGGACCGCTACGACCCCGCTCGGCTGGGACGGTCAATACACGTCGTCGGACACGGGCCTCGTGTACCTGCGCAATCGCGTCTACGACCCGACGACTGCGCAGTTCCTGACCGTCGATCCGGCTGTTGCGCTCACGCGCGAGCCATACGCCTACGGGGGCGATAACCCCGTCAACCGCCGCGACCCCGACGGGCTCTCAGCCGAAGGAATCGAAGGCGTCCCGTGCTACTTCCCGTTCTGCGGCCCACCACCGCCGGCCGTCGAAGGAGTCCAGCACGGCATCGAAGGAATCACACACGGCATCGAAAGCGTGTGGAACTCGGTCAACGAAAACGAAGGACCGAACGACGAAGGCGAAGCCGCGCTCAAGGAAAAAGAAGCTCAGCGGGCGAAAGAGTGTGGTGAACCCAACCCCGGAAACCTTGAAAAAGTGGGCGATCGTGAAATCAAGCGAATCCTCGAAGAGGAGGGCACCGATCCGCACACCGATAAGGGCGAAACGGTTGGAGGAGAAGCCGGGCGTTACGACTACTACCGAGACAAGACCACGGGTGAAATCTATCTAGCGCCAAAGGGCGGCGGTGAGCCAATTCCGACGGGGCTGGGCGGATGAGCAGCGCGTCAAGAGACGCTCCGTTGGAGCGTGAAGCGACGGAGGTCCAATGCTCGTTGAACGTGTTTAGTCACAGTGTGAGTGCACGCGAGGTCACTGCACACGTCGGTATAGAGCCCACGGTTGAGCGCGTGAAGGGCGAAGCGCGACCGGGGCGCAACAGAGAGATGGTCGTTGCGAGTCATCAGTGGGTTTGGAAGCCGGCTAGCTCAGTCGAGCACCTTTTGGACCCGCAGCTTGACGCGATCTGGAGTGTGCTTGGGCCATATGCGCAGGCGTTCTCAAGCCTTCCTGCTGAGGCAAAAGTGACGCTGAGCATGTGGATTGTTCACCACGGCACTGAACTCAGCCTTGGTTGGGTGCTCGATCGGCGTCATGTCGCCGCTGCTGCTGCCTTCGGCGCATCGCTCGACGTCGATGAGTATGACGACACCGAGTGACGCGATTCTCTCGCCACGCGACTGACTGAGGCCCACGGAGGGCGCGGCCGTCTATGCGGCGAGGCGTTTGGCCTCGTGGCTGAGGAGCAGGCCGTTGATGAAGCGTTTGACGAGTTCTCGGTCTTGGTCTGTGAGGCGTTGGGTGGCTTCTAGTTGCAGGCGCAGCTCCTCGTCCGAGTCTCGCTCGGCGTCGAAAACGAGCGTATCTGCGCTGACGGACAGAGCGATCGAGAGCTTGCGCAGCACGTCGAGGGTGGGTGAGGAGCTGCCGGCCTCATAGCGGCGGAGCTGTGAGACGTGGATGCCGACGTGCTCGGCGAGGGTGCCTTGGGTCATTCCGCGCTCGTTGCGCAGGGTGGCTAGGCGCTCGGGGAAGTCCATGGCCGGGACGATATGGCCGCCTTGTGGGAGCATTTGTCCGCGCACGCATATATGCTAGCGCACCGCTTCTACAATTTCGTCTTGACAGGGTGTGGCTGAGGAAGGCATGGCGCGGATTCCAGAGGAGGTCATCGAGCGGCTGAAGGAGGAGGTTTCCTTGCAGCGGCTGGTCGAGCTGGCGGGCGTGGAGCTGCGCCAGAAGGGCAAAGACCTTGTTGGGCTGTGCCCGTTTCACGAGGAGCGCACGGGCTCGCTGGTGGTCACGCCGGAGAAGAACCTGTGGCATTGCATGGGTGCGTGCCAGGCGGGCGGGTCGGTGATCGACTGGGTGATGCGCGCGGAGGGCGTGTCGTTTCGTCACGCGGTCGAGCTGCTGCGCGACGGTGTTGCCCCGTCGGCGCTGAGTGGGCCGCGGGTGACGCGCTCGACGGTGGCGAAGCTGCCTTCGCCGTTGCCGATCGGTGCTGGTGAGCGCGAGCTGTTGGAGCGGGTCGTCGGCTTCTACGCGCAGACGCTCAGGGAGTGCCCGGAGGCGTTGGCGGTGCTTGAGCGCCGCGGCCTTGACGATCCGGGGCTGATTGAGGAGTTCCGGCTGGGCTACGCCAACCGGACGCTCGGCTACCGGCTGCCGGCGAAAAACCGCAAGCCGGGCGCGGAGCTGCGCGGCAAGCTGCAAGAGCTGGGCGTGTTGCGCGCGACCGGCCACGAGCACTTGTCGGGGTCGCTGGTGATCCCGGTGGGTGACGTGAACGGCGAGGTCGTGCAGCTCTACGGGCGAAAGCTGCGCGATGACCTGAACCACAGGGGCTCCTCGCGCCATCTCTACCTGCCCGGCCCGCGCCGCGGCGTGTTCAACGCGAAGGCACTCCCCGCCGCAGGTGGCGAGCTGGTCGTGTGCGAGTCGTTGATCGACGCGCTCACATTCTGGCGCCACGGGCTACGGCACGTCACGGCGGCGTTCGGCGCGGACGGGTTCACCGACGAGCTGCACACGGCCTTGAAGGACGCGGGGATCGGGCGTGTGTTGATCGCGTTCGATCGTGACGAGGCGGGCGACCGCGGCGCCGCCGCGTTGGCGGATCGTCTCGGCGCCGAGGGCGTCGAGTGCTTCCGGGTGCTGTTCCCTGCCGGCCAGGACGCCAACAGCTTCGCGTGTGGTGTCAAGGAGCCGGCCGGGGCGCTCGCGCAGCTCTTGCGCGAGGCGGTGTGGATCGGCGCGGGCGAGCCCGCCGCACGGCCGGCGCCGGCACCTGATGAGTCTGAGCCTGCCGGCGATCCCCCGCCGCCTGCTCCGGTCGAGCCCGAGCAGGGCGGCGCTCGAGCGCAGCTCGAGCAGCACGGCGACACCGAGGACGAGCGCGAGCAGGGTGATCTTCCCTCAGCCGCCAAAGCCGCCCGTTCCGTCTCGCCGCCGCCGTCCTCGCCGGTGCCGCGCCCGCCGGGCGCGCAGCCAATCGTGAGGCTGGAAGCGGAGGGGGAGCTGCGCGTCGAGATCGAGGATCGCCGCTGGCGCATCCGCGGGCTGGGGAAAGCCAGCAGCTTCGAGCTGCTGAGAGTGAATGTCCTGGTCGCCAGGAGCCACCCTCGCCGCGGCGAGGTTTTCCACGTCGATTCGCTCGATCTGTACTCGGCGCGGGCGCGCGGCGTGTTCGCCCGGCAGGCCGGCGAGGAGCTGGGCGTCGCGGAGGAGCTGGTCGCGCGTGACCTGGGCCGGGTGCTGTTGACGTGTGAGGAGCACGCGGAGCGGGCGGTGCGCGAGGCGCAGGCACCAAGGGAGCCAGAGGTCCAGTTGAGCGAGCAGGAGCGCGAGCGGGCGCTGGGCCTGCTGAAAGACCCCGGCCTGGTGGCACGGATCGTGGCTGACTTCGAGCGGGTGGGGATGGTCGGCGAGCAGGACAACTGCCTGATCGGCTATCTGGCGGCGGTGTCGCGGAAGCTGGATCGGCCGTTGGCGGTGATCGTGCAATCCACGTCGGCGGCGGGCAAGTCGGCGCTACAGGAGGCGGTGCTGTCGATGGTGCCCGAGGAGGAGCGCGTGTCGTTCTCGGCGATGACGGGCCAGTCGCTTTTCTACATGGGCGAGACAGACCTGCAACACAAGGTGCTCGCGGTCGCCGAGGAGGAGGGCGCCGAGCGCGCCGCCTACGCGCTCAAGCTGTTGCAGTCCGAGGGTGAGCTGCGGATTGCCTCGACGGGCAAGGACGGGCAGACCGGGCGGCTGGTGACGCACACCTACACGGTGCGCGGGCCGGTGGCGATCATGCTGACCACGACGACGATCGACGTGGACGAGGAGCTGCTGAACCGCTGCGTCGTGCTCTCGGTGGATGAGGAGCGCGAGCAGACCAGGGCGATCCACGAGCGCCAGCGCGAGCGCGAGACACTGGACGGGCTGCTCGCCGACCACGAGCGCCAGGCGGTGGTCAAGCTCCACCAGGACGCCCAGCGTCTCCTTGAACCGCTGGCGGTGGTCAACCCCTATGCGCGGGCGCTGACGTTCTCGGATGCGCGCACGCGCACCCGCCGCGATCACATGAAGTACCTGACGCTGATCCGCGCGGTCGCGCTGCTGCACCAGCACCAGCGGCCACGCCGCACGGCGGCCACCGCGGACGGCGGCGAGCTTGTCTACATCGAGGCGACCAGGGAGGACATTCTCTTGGCGAACCAGCTCGCGCACGCGGTCCTTGGGCGCTCCCTGGATGAGCTGCCGCCCGGCACGCGGCGGCTGCTGTCGTTGATCGAGGCGCACGTCGAGCGCCAGGCCGCCGAGCAGGGCACGACGCGGGAACGTGTTCGCTTCACCCGCCGCGAGCTGCGCCAAGCGCTCGGCTGGGGCGATACCCAGCTCAAGGTCCACCTGGGGCGACTCGCCTCGCTTGAGCTTTTGTGGTGCCAGCGCGGCCAGCACGGCGCGCACGTCTACGAGCTGGCGTGGGACGGCCAGCAGGAGAGCGAGGCGCGACTGCCCGGCCTGATCGACCCCGACGAGCTGGGCGCCGAGGGTGAGCAGGCGCACGGCTACGACCGCGAGCGGTCGGGGTCAGCGGGCGATCGGTCGGGGCCGGGAACGGATCGGTCGGGGGGCGGGCGCCCCCCGGTCGGTGCCCGGTCGGGGCGTGGTCGGGCCGCGTTGAAAGCCGTCGCGGCGGGCTGAGGTGGGCGCCCGTGGCAAGCGTTCGCCGAGGGTGGTTCCGGGCAACCCGGACGACGGCCAGGGCTTCCCGATCATGGTGGTGGAGTTCTGCGAGCACTTGGCGATCCGGGGCTATGCGCCCACGTCGGTCAAGAACCAGCGCACTGGGCTCGCGCTGCTCGCGGAATGGTTGATCGAGCGTGGCGTGACGCGCCCGCGTGAAGTGACCAAGCCGATGCTCGATGCCTACCAGCGGGCGGTGTTCTACACGCGCAAGGCGGACGGGCAGCCGCTGTCGTTTGCTTCGCAGGGTGCGCGGCTGATGCCGATCCGCGGCTTCTTTCGCTGGCTGACGCGGACCAACCGCATCCTCTACAACCCGGCGTCTGAGCTTGAGCTGCCGCGCGCCGAGCAGCGCCTACCCGCGGTCCTCTCAGCAGATGAGGCCGAGCGGGTGCTCGCGCTCGCGGACCTGGCCACCCCGCTCGGCCTACGGGACCGGGCGATGATGGAGCTGCTTTACGCGACCGGCATCCGCCGCGCCGAGCTCGCGGGCGTGTCGATCTTCGACCTGGACACCCCGCGGTGCACGTTGACGGTGCGCCAGGGCAAGGGCCGGCGTGACCGCATGATCCCCACGGGCGCGAGGGCGGCGGCGTGGTGCGCTCGCTATCTGGCGCAGGTGCGGCCGGGGTTGGCGATCGCGCCCGACGACGGGACGCTGTTCCTCGCCGTCGAGGGCGTGCCGCTGGGCCTGCAAACCCTGACTGCGATCATGGGCGACTACGTGCGCCAGATCGGCAAGCCCGGCGCCTGTCACATCTTCCGGCACACGATGGCGACGCTGATGCTCGACGGCGGCGCGGACATCCGCTACATCCAGCAGATGCTCGGCCACGCCAACATCACCAGCACCCAGGTCTACACCCAAGTCTCACTCCGCACGCTCGCCGCCGTGCACGCCGCGACGCACCCAGGCGCCACAAACCAACCCCGCCGCCACGGCCACGGCCACGGCGCGGTCCTGCGCCCCGCCAGCTCGGCGCCGGGTGCGGGGGACGACGGCGCCGAGGAGCTACGCAAGGCCCTCGACGCCGAAGCCCAAGCCGAGCAGCACGACCTACACAGGCCAGCCCGCCACAAGCGCCCCTGAGCCCTCCCACGACGGCCCTCGCACCCCTCGCCGCTGCCGTTCCAGGCGTCCGCAGCACCCCAGCCGCGACAGGCACCGCGAACGCCCACAGCAAGCACGCACACACTTGCACCAACGGGTGCCGAAACGCCCGGCGCCGGTCAGAGCAAGCTATACGGCTAGGTGCCCTAACCGTGCTGGCGGGGATCGCTGCGCTGGGCTCCAAGGCGCCTTTTCAGGCCCACTCGTCCGGGGGTGCTCCTGGCGTCCATGCCTTCGTGACGCCGCCGCCCTGCTGGGCCAGGCGCCGGCCGAACTCGGCGACGTTGAGCTGGAAGTCCAGCTCTTGGCGCGGGTCAGAGCCCGTATCGTCGAGCATGTCGCGCCACACGACCAGCGCGCACAGCGTCTCGACCTGCGAGGTGTCCTCCCACCAGCCCTGTTGCAGTCCGCGCAGCTCGTCGGGATAGCGGCCATACAGCGCGACGATCGCGCCCCACATCCGCCGCCGCCACTCCCGATCGCCGCCATATGGCTCAAGCCACGGCGGCCGCGCCGGGCTCTCGATCGACAGCACACGCGGGTCGCCGCTGGTGGGCCGGGACAGGCGCTCGCGGACCAGCCGCGCGGTGACACGCGCAACCGGCTCGCCCTCTGCGGCGGCCAGCTCCTCCAGTTGCTCGGCGATCTGCTCGGGGAGCGTGATCTTGATTCGGTTACTCATCAGGGAACCTCCGTCGTTGACACGGGCCTAGTTTGGCCCTTCATGGGTACTGACCGCGAGCACGACAAACCGGCCAACGAGTTGTCCCTAACGAGGGTCCGCACGGTCCCGTGCATCTAGTCTGTGCAGACTTTTCGAGTGCCAGCAGGCGGTGGCGGGAGAACGCCAGCGGCGGCGCTGCTGGGGCTCGGGCACCTGCTGGTGCAACTGTGTGCGGCGACGCGGAGCGCAGCGAAAGCGGCGCCGCGGGGACGCCTTGACGGACTGCTGGCAGCTCGATCGAGCGGCGTGGCGGCCAGGGCCAGGGCGGCAACGTGCGGGCCGTCAGGGGCGCGCTGACGGCGTGCTGAGGGTCGAGGGTGCGCAGGGCCAGGACGGCGGCGCAGGGGCGCCGTGCACGGCCGCGCTCAACCCCTGCCGGGGCGGCGCGGCCGTGGCCGGGCGTCTCACCCTTCCCTACAAGTCGCGCACCAGCTCGGCCGGCGTGAGGTCGAGTGAGCGCGCGAGGTCGAGCAACTGCTCATAGCGCACGTCGCAGCGGCCGGCTTCGATCCGTGCGAGACGCTGCTCGGTGATGCCGGCAGCACGCGCCAGCTCGCACACGCTCCTTTGCTGCTGGACGCGCTGGCGGCGCACGGCTCGCCCGAACGCCACGAGCTGCGGGTCTTGATCGACGGCGGGCATCCTCACGCCCCCGTCTCGCCGTCGTCGTGCTCCTCGCCGTCGTCGTGGTCCTCGTCGGGTGTGTGCTCGCCGCCCAGCTCCTCAAGCAGCGACCACATGGCCTGCACGCTGTCGCGGTGCTCTTGGCGCAGACGTTGCGGCTTGGCTTCGGCGAGCCATTGCTCGACCATCGGCAGATAGTCCTCGACCGCTCTGCGCACCATGCCGGCGTGCTCGCCCGCGAGCGTGATCGCCCTCGCGGGCGCGGCGGCGTCCCAGCCGACCGCATCGAGCAGCCCGCACACCCGCTCGAACTCGCGGCGCTCGTCGTGGAACCACTCGGGATGCAGCTCGCGCTCGGGGACCGTCAGCGCGTGCGAGAGCGCTTCCAACGGATCGCCGAGCAAGCACAACAACGCTTCGCGCACATCACCAACACCAGCAGCCGGGATCAACACAGTGGCCGTCATCTTCTATTCCTCCTTGGTCGGAGGCACCCACGACCGCAACCCCGGCGAGAAAGCCGCGATCCCTGAGCCGGGTATCGTGGCCAGCGTGCCGAAGCCTTGGTTTTCGGTGCCACGCCCCCGGCTGGTCACACAGCGCGGGGGCACTCTTATTTGGTTGCGCCGGCCGGCTGATCGCCGGCTGACCCGACAAGCCTACTATATGATCGGCGCGAAGTTTTAGGGGGCGTGCTTTTCGGCTCGCGCGGCAACCTCAGCGACCGTGACGCCGAGGCCACGGGCCAGGCGAACGACGTTGCTCCAGCTCGGGTTACGCCGGCCATGCTCAACCTCGCTCAGCCAACTTTGCGTGAACCCGGTCGCGTCGCAGACCGCGACCTGGCTGATCTTCTTCTCCTTGCGGATCGCTTTGACAGCGGCGCCGAGCGCTGGCTGGTCAGGGGCGGTCATGGCTCACAGCATGTCCGACGCGCCGGCCGGCTCGTCCTGTCGTCCAGCACGCCGCCAGCGGCGCCGCCGCGGCCTTTATCGTCCGTCGTTGATGCTCGCCGATCTGGAACGCGCCCGCCATCCGGCATCTTCTCTCAGCCGCTCAAGTCGCCGCGGCCGGGATCGCTGCGAGCGCTCAGAATCGCGCCGGGGCCTTCAAGCTGGCCGCCGAGCACGGCGCCGGGGGTCGGAGTGCCGGAAGTCCCTGCAAGCGCCCGGCTTCGGTTGTGATCGGGCGCGGGGTCGCGGCAGGCAAAACATTTTCGAGCAAATCAACACCTCAACCGGAACCGTGTCCTATCTGCACCACGACCAGGCCGGCTCCACGCGGCTGCTGACCGGCAGCACGGGCGCCGTCACTGGGAAATGCACCTATGGCGCGTACGGAACCCCGACCTGCGAAGGCACCGCGACGACACCGCTCGGATACGGCGCCCAATACACGAGTTCGGACACAGGGCTGATCTACATGCGAGCTCGCGTCTACGACCCCGCCACAGCGCAGTTCCTCACCGTCGATCCCGAGGTCGGGACGACGCGAGCGCCTTACAACTATGCGGGCGACAACCCACTGAACACCGGTGATCCCTCGGGACGTTGCAATGCCAATCCGTTCAGTGAAAGCTTCTGGACCGAAGGCAACTGTGTTTCAGAAAGTCCGCTCAACCCGGTTCCCTACTATGAAGCAGAGGTCGAATCCTACGAAAACGGGTGCGGCTACTTCGCGTCTGTTGCCCACGGCCTCGAGGGCGCTGTTGTTGGCGCGCTGGACGCCAGCGGTGCCGGCGAGGAGGGGCTCGCTGCTGAGGGTGCGGAGGAGGGCGGTACTGCCATCGAGGACGCGCTTGCCGGCTTGCAACCCGGTAACAGCCCAGGTGTCTACACGGTCGATAGCCCGGCGGAAATGCAGCAGATTTATGACGAGCTCAGCGCTGGTGGCACCCCTGCGACACCGGAGGGATATGACGGTGAGATGGTGAAGTTGCCCAACGGGACCCGGGTCGGGCTTCGCAACACGTCGAGCACAGGCGGACCCACCATCGACATCAATACAGGTAGCGCTCGATACAGGATTCACCTAAACAATGAATGATGGAATACGTAGCGAGCTGTTGGACAGGGGTCTCGAAGACATTCTTCAGCTAGACGAGATGGCCGGGGTCGCACGTCGTCATCTCGGTGGGTCGCCTAGTGAAGATGAGGTCATGCGGGTGACGACAGAGATCATTGGTGAGCTGGTGGACGCTGGTTACGCGATCGTGGGTGATGTCGCTAAAGACGACGAGGGTATTCTCTATATTTCCTCGTGGGGTTTGGGATCAGCGGATACCATCAAGCGAATCGAGGATGAGTGGCGTGCTCTTGGGCGGCCGCCTAATTTGGGCGATGTGTGCTGGCTTGAATTGACGGAGTCCGGGCGTGCTCACGCGCTTGACGTATATAGGCCGAGGTATAGGATTGGCCGTGGGCTGCTTCAGGTGTGGTTTGCTGGCGAGCGGAGCGTCAAAAGGTCTAGTTTTGATTGTCTGCTCAGTGTCACTGACGCGGGGGAGTTTGTCGGGGTCGAGATTCCTGATTGCCGGCGGCAGCTGGAGGATGTGTCCTTTCCGGCGGCTCGTGCTGATGGTGCGTTTCAGTGGTCATACGATGCGGACCGCGACATATTCTCTGTCCGTTTCGGAGGGCCTGGCGGGGTCCAGAAGGACTCGACAGGTAGGGCACGAGTCGATGGCCAAGGGTCGATCTTGGACCTACAGGTCACGCTCGGGGATGAGGTCACATCTGGCGATCGCGACCTGACTTTCTTGGAGACGGCTTGAGCTGACTGTCGCTTCTCGCGTGAGGGGCGCGGGTGGTGCGGCTAGTGTCGTGAGTCGTTAGTTCGTCTGTAGTTGGTTTTAGACTTGGGGGATGCCAAGTCCGATAGCGGTTGAAGTCGTTCTGAGCGATGAAGAGCGCGAGCAGCTGGAGTCGT
>Ga0070766_10001963_pt1 | contig 10189 bp, 6 predicted proteins | sample HubBroMetageWFT6_FD_69782 | JGI IMG/M metagenome (GOLD analysis project Ga0070766, IMG submission 69782) | Warmed and freeze-thawed soil microbial communities from the Hubbard Brook experimental Forest, New Hampshire - Hubbard Brook CCASE Soil... | ecosystem: Environmental > Terrestrial > Soil >... | reverse complement strand
TCAATGTTACAGGATTGTGAATCGTGGCGCAGGCGTTGTCAATACGCCGTTGGCATGTCAGACAATGTAGGACACTACGTGGCAGACTGCGCGAGCTTAGAACTCAGGCCCCTGCGGCGGCGAGAAGGCGGATTTCCCGCATCCAAGCGTAAGCGCCGTTCATCCAATTGAAACAACGGCTTCGCCGGTGTGCTGCCGGCAAGGCCTGCCGCTTCTTCTCATTGCGTCACGGAAATTCTTGAACGAGGTGATGCAAGTGTTCCATCAACGCATATTCTTGCTCCTAATTTGCTGTGCTCTCGCCGCCGGGTTGCCGGCCTGTGGAGGCTCGTCGGGCATGCCTCCCACTATCACCACACAACCGCAGAGCCAGACTGTAACGCAAGGCCAGCCGGCAACATTCACAGTGGCGGCGACCGGTACGCCCACCCTCAACTATCAGTGGATGAAGAACGGTATGGCGATCTCGGGAGCAACCTCTGCCAGCTATACCACTCCGGCGACCACCCCAGCCGACAACAACGCCCAATTTGCGGTGGTCGTGAGCAACTCCTCCGGCAGCGTGACCAGTAGCTCGGCTACCTTGACGGTCTTGCTGGTGCCATAAAGCGCGGGGGACTGCGCGTGCGTTATGCTAGCCCGATGGTTCGTAGAGTAATTCTCTGCGTCGTGCTGGCGAGTGCCGCGCTATGGGCGCAGGAGCAGCAACAGGCGTTCAAGATCGAGCCACTGCGTCCTGTGGCCGAGCTGCGCGCGGCGGCGTTGGCGGCGCAGCCTCCCGCCGAGCCGGGGCCGTTTCGCCAGCCCGACCTGGTGGAGCTGGTGAAGCTCGATCCCACCATCAAGCTCGATATCCACTACGCCTCGAGCAACAACTTTATGGGCACGCCGTTCTACAGCCAGGCGCGGGCATTCCTGCAGCGTCCGGCGGCGGAGGCGCTTGTCCGCGCTAACCGCAAGCTGCACGCGCAGGGTTACGGTCTGCTGATCTTCGACGGCTATCGTCCCTGGTACGTGACCAAGATGTTCTGGGATGGGACGCCGGTGGAAGACCATCTTTACGTCGCTGATCCTGCGCAGGGATCGAAGCACAATCGCGGTTGCGCCGTAGATCTCACAGCGTATGACCTGCGCACCGGACAGCCGCTCGACATGCCCAGCGGCTACGACGAAATGTCGGGGCGCGCGCACTCCGATTATGCCGGCGGCACCGCGCCGCAGAACGCCAACCGCGCGTTGTTGCGCAATGCGATGGAGGCCGAAGGATTCACGGTGAATCCCGAGGAGTGGTGGCATTTCGATTACAACGATTGGAAGCTGTATCCCATCATGAACGTGCCGTTTGAGCAGGTGAAGGCCAACGCCGCGAAGTGAGCTGATGACCCCGACGTCCGCCGGAACAGGCTATACTGCGGCATGTTCATCCGCCTCGGCTACGACATTGAGTTCGAGATTCCCGCGCCGGTGGCGATGGTATCGATGTTAAGTGTGCATCCCTCGCGTGTGGCTGACCTGCGCGCGCCGGATGAAATGGCAATCGCGCCCGCGGTCCCACTCACCAACTACATGGACGGCTTCGGCAATCGCTGCACGCGCTTTGTCGCGCCCCAGGGCACTCTCCGGCTGAGCAACATCACGCTGATCGAAGACTCGGGAGCTCCCGATCTGGTCTCGCCTGGCGCACGCGAGTATCCGGTGGGCGAGTTGCCCAACGACATATTGATCTACCTGTTGAACAGCCGCTACTGTGAAGTGGACCGGCTATCGAACATCGCGACGGAGCTTTTTGGCGCGACTCCTCCCGGCTGGGGACGCGTGCAGGCCATCTGCGACTGGGTGAATGCCAAGGTAAGGTTCGGCTACCAGCACGCGCGTCCCACGCGCACGGCGCTCGATGTTTTCACGGATCGGGTGGGGGTGTGCCGCGATTATCAGCACCTGGCCATCGCGTTCTGCCGCGCCTTGAACATTCCGGCACGCTACGCCACCGGATACCTTGGCGACATTGGCGTTCCGCTGGTACTTCCCATGGATTTCAGCGCATGGTTCGAGGTTTACCTGGAGAATCAATGGTGGGTGTTTGACGCGCGCAATAACATGCCACGTATAGGCCGGGTGCTGATGGCGACCGGGCGCGATGCCTCGGATGTCGCCATCACGACTTCGTTTGGCGCCGCGAATCTGATGCGCTTCGACGTGATTGCCGAGGAAGTTCCTGATCCAGCAGGAGTTCTGCCGGGGAACTGAACACGTTGTCCCGTGCGTCCGCCCGTTCCGGAATAGCACCAATCCCATACCGTCGGTGTTGCACAATTTTGTCCAATAAAAAATGCTAGACTAGCTCCTCCACGGAACCATTTGCGCCGGTCACTCGTCCATGAATTTATGAGCCTGGAAGAATTCCGCCCCCGCCTGCCCGCAGTCACTTCGCTGCGCTTCTTCGCAGCGTTTCATGTGGCGCTGTTCCACATGAACGAAATGGGTGCGATCACCGGCCCGCGCTGGTTGAAGTCGTTCGCCGCGATCGGCTACGTGGGGGTCAGTTTCTTCTTTGTACTGTCAGGGTTCATTTTGGTCTACACCTATGCCGGCCGCGAGATTGACAACCGCGATTTCTACCGGGCACGCTTCGCCCGCATCTATCCCGCGTACCTGTTTTCACTGCTGATTTCGCTGCCGTTCTTCTACTTCGGCACGTTTCAAATGCATGTCCCATTCTTCGCATTTGCCGAACAACACTTCGTCCTGGTGTCGATGCTGGTGTTGCTGCTGCTGCAGGCGTGGCTTCCAGCAGCGGCACTCATGTGGAACCCGGTGGCGTGGAGCCTTTCTGTCGAAGCGTTCTTCTACGCGATATTTCCGTCGGCCCTGGCGCGATACAGCAAGCTGTCGCGCACGGCTTTGTTGGCTTTAATTCCGGCGTGCTGGCTGGCCGGGTTGGCGATCTCGGGCGGATACCTGCTTCTTCGTCCCGCCGAGTTGGGCTACGTGAGCAGCAACAACTGGTCCAGCGCGGTCCAGTTCGTAAAGTTCTTTCCAGTGGTGCGCCTGCCGGAATTTCTGATGGGCATGGCGTGCGGCTTCCTGTTCCTGCGCAGTGAGCGCAATCCCAAGCATGCGTTGCCGCTGGTCGCACTCGGACTTCTAGGCGTGGCGGCCACGACCATGGCAGCGCGGTTCGTTCCCTACCTCATGGTGCACACAGCGCTGGGCGGTCCGGCATTCGCCGCGGTGGTCTACGGCATTGCGTTGCAGCCAAACTGGGCCTCGTGGCTCAACAATCGTGTGCTGGTGCTGTTCGGGAATGCCAGCTACAGCTTCTACCTGCTGCACTCCATGACCGTCTGGCCGTTCTTCCACGATATGCGGACGCAGGCAGTGCGCAACCAGGGATTCGTCGGCATCGGCATATGGTTGGCCATGATGCTCGCCATCTCATGCCTGGTCTATCGCTTCATCGAAGAGCCCGCGCGCCGCAAGCTGCGTCCTCACAAGAAGGCAATTCCAGTAACCGTCGAGGCCTTACCCACCGCAGGATAAGGCCTTCTTTTCGCGCTATATTCCCCTTTTAGGTCACGCGCACTGGCAACCAAAGTGCGGAGCACCGCATATTATTTGACTTGGCCGATAGCACTCCCTAACATGCAGCCATAAGGGCTTCCATCGAAAATCCCACGATGATCGACACGGTCATATCGCACTACCGCATTGTTGAATTGATTGGCGGTGGTGGTATGGGACTGGTGTACAAGGCCGAGGACCTCGATCTCGGCCGCTTTGTCGCGCTGAAATTCCTGCCTGACGACATGATCGCGGACACCACCGCGCTGGAGCGTTTTCGCCGCGAGGCGCGTGCCGCTTCCGGACTGAACCACGCCAACATCTGTACGGTTTACGAAATCGGCCAGGATGGCAACCGTCCGTTCATCGTGATGGAGTACCTGGACGGAAGCACCCTCTTCCAAATCCTCGACGGCAATCCCCTGCACACCGATCAGACCCTCCGGATCGCGCTGGACGTTGCGGAAGCGCTGGATGCTGCGCACAAACAGGGCATCGTGCATCGCGACATTAAGCCCGCCAATATTTTTGTAACCAATCGCGGCCATGCGAAAGTCCTGGACTTCGGACTGGCGAAATTGCTGCCCGGACCGCTGGCTAGCGCCGAGAACAGCACCATGATCACGGAGCCCGAAGGGGCGCGCCTAACCAACCCCGGCAAACTGATGGGGACCATGGCGTACATGTCTCCTGAACAGGCGCGAGGTTGGGAACTCGATGGGCGCACCGACCTGTTCTCATTCGGCGTCGCGCTGTATGAGATGACCACCGGCCTGCTGCCATTCCGCGGCGGCACGTCGGCCAATATGTTCGATGCGCTGTTCCACATGGCGCCGATTCCTCCGGTGCGGCTGAATCCCGACGTGCCGTCGAAGCTGGAAGACGTTATCGCCAAGTGCCTGGAGAAGGACCGCGAGCTGCGCTACCAGCACGCGTCGGAAATCTGTGCTGACCTCAAGCGGATCAAGCGCGACACCACCGACACCCATAATTTTGTGGTTCCTGACCCGGCGGAGCGGCAGGCGCTGAAATCATCAAAAAGCGTGGCGAAGCCGCCGTCTCGTAAATCGGTCGAGAGGCCAAGGCCGATCTCGGTCTATCCGGAGCCGGAGCCAGTGGAGGAGCCGCCGATAGAGCGGAACTGGAAGTTGATGGCCACCATCGGCGCGGCGGTTGTGGCACTGGCGGTTGTGATTGGCGGGTCGTTGTACTGGCGTTCGCATCGATCCGTTCCGCTCGGCCAGAAAGACACGATTGTGCTGGCCGACTTCGTCAACACCACAGACGATACGGTGTTCGACGGATCGTTGAAGCAGGCGCTGGCGATCCAACTGGAGCAGTCGCCGGTGCTGAACGTGCTCTCCGATCGCCGGGTGGGGGCCACCCTCAAGCTGATGAATCGACCGCCAGATGAGCGCCTGAATTACGAGGTAGCGCTTCAGGTCTGTCTGCGCAGCAATAGCAAGGCGCTGCTTGAGGGCTCGATCAGCAGCGTTGGAAGCCACTACCTCATCGGCCTGAAGGCGATGAATTGCCAGACCGGCGACACGCTGGCGAGTGCCAAGGCAGAGGCCGACAATCGCGAAGACGTGCTGAAGCGACTGGGCGATGCGGGTAACCAAGTGCGCGAAAAACTGGGCGAGTCGCTGGCCTCGGTGCAGCGCTATAACAAGCCCCTGGACCAGGCAACGACCTCCTCGCTCGATGCGCTGAAGGCCTTTAGCGAGGGACGCCACCTGCAATGGAAAGAAGGCGATGCGGCGTCAGTCCCATTTCACAAGCGGGCGGTGGGGCTCGATCCCAACTTCGCCCGGGCCTACGCTTCGCTGGGTATGGCGTACTCCAACCTGGGCGATACCGGCGCCGCGATGGAGAACTTCACCAAAGCTTTTGAGTTGCGCGACCGGGTGAGCGATCGCGAGCGCTTCTATATCGAAACCTGCTACTACAGTTTTGTTACCGGGGAACTGCCCAAGGCCAACCAAAGCTATCACGAGTGGATCGCTGCCTATCCCGACGACTACGTGCCATACGCAAATATTGCGCTCAACGAATTTGCGTTGGGTGAGTACGAGAAGGCCGCCGAGTCGTCGCGACAAGCGTTGCGACTGGCTCCGGAATCGGGCGCCGCCTACAGCAACCTGATGGGTGCATATGTATCGCTCGGCCGCCTGGACGAGGCCAAGGCCACTTATGAGCAGGCGCTGCCAAAAACTCCGGACGTCGAATATCTCCATGAGACTCGGTACTACCTGGCCTTTCTGCAGGGAGACGAAGCCGCGATGCAGCAACAGTTGGATTGGGCGCGGGGCAAGCCAGTAGCGGAAGCGCAATTGCTGTGGGTCGCCTCGAACACCGCCGCATATTATGGGCAACTGGCCAGGGCGCGCGGCATGGTGCAGCGGGCAGCACAAGATGCGAAGGCGGGCCAGGACTCCGAGCGCGAGTCGCTCTTGAAAGCCATGGAAGCCAACCGGGAAGCGGAGTTCGGCAACTTCGACTTGGCGCGCCAACTGGCGAAAGGGGCTTTAACCGTCAACAGCGGGCGCGACGAAACCATCACCGCCGGAATGGCCCTGGCGCGCGCCGGGGATATCGCGGGTGCGCAATCCATCGCCGATCAACTCAACCAGAAATTTCCGCTGGATACCATCATCCAGGGATACTGGCTGCCGACGATGCGCGCGTCGATCGCACTGCAACGCAACAATCCTCAGGAAGCCATCGCAGCTCTTGAGCCCGCACTGCCCTACGAACTGGGAAGCCAGTTCTTCGGATCTTTCTATCCGGTATACGTGCGCGGGCTGGCTTATCTGAAAGCCAGGCAGGGAGAACCCGCCGCTGCTGAGTTCAACAAGATCCTGTCACGCCGCGGCATTGCAAAAAATTCTCCGCTAGGGGCGTTGGCGCAGTTGCAACTGGCGCGGGCGCAGGCGATGACCGGCGACAAGCCGGCTGCCCGACACTCGTACCAGGACTTCCTGTCCTCGTGGAAGCAGGCCGATGCAGATCTGAAACTTTTCCAGCAAGCGCAAGCCGAATACCAGAAACTCAAAGACTGAAGTTGCACCGTGCGCAGGGCATAGTCGCGCCTCTTCCGCAAACGGTACGCAACACTTCGCCCGCGGGATTGTCCCCCTATAAAGAGTGTTTATCCCACATATTGATTTAAACGGATTGACACCGGGCTGTTGCCCCACTTACAACAAGCCATAGGGTTGCAGTTCGGGGGATTCGGGTCCCTCACAATCTGGTCGAGTTAAGTGCGCAGTGCGTTACGACTGCGTGGTCTGCGCGCACCGAGGTGTCGGTGTGGGCACAAACTTTACTTTATCCAATCAGGCGGTGAGATTATGAGGTTTGTATTAAAGACTTTCATTATCGTGGTTGCCGTGCTGGCGGCGACGGCTGTTGCTCAAACATTTCGAGGAGCCATTCACGGATCGGTGGAAGATCCCAGCGGAGGCGTGGTGGCGAACGCCCAGGTAAAGGCCATCGACACCGCCACCGGGGTAGAGCACGCGACAGTCACCACCAGTGGTGGAGAGTTTACCTTCCAGGACATTCCGCTGGGCGCTTACCAGGTCACGGTCACGGCGACTGGTTTTGCCAAGGCCACGTTTGACAAGGTGCCCGTGACGGCCGGTTCCGTCTACACCCTCCCAGTCAAGCTCTCTATCGGCGGGGAAGCAACGAACGTTGAGGTATCGGCAGCAGCCCTCACGGTCGATACCACAACGCCCACCCAGACCATGACCATATCTGGTGTTGAAGTTCAGGACACTCCCCTGAACGGGCGCGACTTCTCGCAGCTAATTGCCGTTTCGCCAGGCTACGGCGGCTATGCGGTCGGCGGATTCGGTTCGCTGAACGGCACGCGCGCCAACCAGATGAACTGGCAGATCGACGGCACTGACAACAATGATTTCTGGCACAACATCCCCGCGGTAAACCAGGGCGGTGTTTCCGGGATCGCCGGTGTGATCATGCCGGTTGATGCGATACAAGACTTCTCCTCACAAACTCAATCGAACGCAGAAAACGGACGCAATGCCGGCGGTGTGGTCAACGTGGTGATCAAGAGCGGCACCAACCAGCTCCACGGTAGCGCCTATTACTACAATCGCAACGGCGCCTATTCGGCGACCTCGCCATTCTTCCGACCGACACCTGACTTTCCCAAGGCGCCTCCGCTGACCAACCAGAACGTGGGCGGCGTCATCGGTGGCCCCATCATCAAGAACAAGCTCTTCTGGTTTGCCGGCTTCGAGTACCAGACCTACAAGCTCGGACTGACGGGCCTGTCCACTGAACCGTCGAAAGCCTGGGTAAATCAGGCGACCGCGCTGATGAACCAATACGGCGTTGCGGTCAACCCGCTTTCGGCGAACATCCTGCAGACTCTTTGGCCGAGTTCGATCGCAAATCTGCCGGCAACCCTCAACAACTATTTCGCCACGGTGCCGGGCACAGGCTACAGCTATAACGGAGTTGCCAAAATCGACTGGACCATCAACGACAAGAACACGATCTCGGGACACTGGTTTGTCGGCCAAGGCAGCCAAACCCAGCCTCCCGGAGCCAGCCTGGCGCTGGCGACAGCGAGCTCCAACCTCGGCTACTACTTTGAGGTGGCGCCGATCCACGTGCAGAACTATAACGTGGTGTGGAACTCAGTGATTACACCCACGTTGACGAACCAGGTATTAGCAGGTGTCAGCTACTTCCAGCAGAGCTTCCACGATGCTAACAACAGCTTCAATATGAAGGGACTCGGCCTGTTTCTGAGTCCGGACGCGCTGATCAACGGAAACCCGATTCCGGGTGCGTCGAACATCCAGATCGCGGGCTTTGACCAGGTCGGTATCACCCCTCCGGAAGGCCGCCAGGACGTCACCGGTCACATCACCGAGATCCTGTCGTGGTCGAAGGGCAAACACCAGCTCCGCTTTGGGGGTGAGTACCGCACAGGGCACGTGGATGAGTATTACTATCGTCGTTCGCTGGGTAGTTTTGCATTCAATGGCTCACAAGGACCCTGGGCAGCAGCCGGCGATCCTACTTGCACTTCGAGCCCAAACACCTGCGCCCTCGCCGACTATCTCGCCGGCTTTGTCAATACATCGTCCATCGCCGTCGGCCACGCCGAACGGGCAGTGGTCTCGAACGGCTTCAACCTCTTCACCCAGGACAACTGGCAGATCACCCGTAACCTGAACCTGACCCTCGGCCTGCGTTACGACTACTTTGGGCCGCTGCACAACGGCGACAAAAATCTGGCAGTATGGCTGCCTGGCCAGGGTTTCAAGATTCAGGGTGCTGACATCAGCTCGCTGTTTCCACCCGACCACAACAACTTTGCGCCGCGCGTAGGTTTCGCCTGGAACCCGCGGGGCAATGGTGACATGGTGGTGCGCGGCAACTTCGGCGTCTTCTACGACCAGATCAATATGAACCCGTTCTTGGACTTCCGGCCGCCCATCAGCGCTGCCGACGGTCTGCAGGACAATCCGATCGGGCCGAACCCGGTCGCGAACTACTCCCTCAACGGATACCAGTGGGTGGCTGGCCAATACATTTTCCCCGGCGTCACCACCTGTCCTACGCTGAGCGGATGCAACAACACCTTTAACGTTTACTCCGTCAATCAGAACTTCCGCACGCCGTACTTCTACAACTACAGCCTGCAGTTGGAGAAGGCCATCGGCGAAAAGATGGTGTTCCAATTCGGCTACGTCGGCAGCGCAGCCCACAAGTTGGGCGTAATGCTGAACCTGAACCAGAACGGAACATTGAACGCGCTTTATCCCGACATCGGTTCCGTCCTGCAGCTCAACAGCAACGGGACGTCGCAATACAATTCGATGCAGGCCGTTCTGAAGATGAACGGCTGGCATGGCCTGTCCGGGCAGTTTGCCTATACCTGGGCCCATGCCATCGACCAGATGACCGAGTATCGCGGCTCGATTCCCTTCGACAGCTTCAACCTCGCGCTCGACAAGGGAAACAGCGACTTTGATACCCGGCAACTGTTTGTCGGATATCTGGTGTGGAGCATTCCGGGCTCTTCGAAGGGACCGAAAATCCTCACTCACGGATGGCAGGTCGCCGGCAACGTGAACTTCCACACCGGCCAACCATTTAACTTTGCGGGCACTGATCCCTCCGGCACACAGCGTCCGGGGTTGAACCTGGTATGCAATCCGTTCGTCGGAGTCCCGCACACCTTCAGTGCGGCGGCGGGCGGCGAGCAATGGGTCAACCCTGCCTGCTTTGTTCCCGCGGTGGGTCCTGGGAACCTCGCGCGCAACACGTTCTACGGCCCCGGCTTCTCTGATGTGGATATCTCCTTGCTGAAGAACATCCCCATCAAGGAGCGGCTGACTGTCCAGATTCGTGCCGAGATGTTTAACGTGTTCAACCGCATTAACTTGGCATCGGGGGCCGGTTCGGTCGGCTCCAACGGCTTCGTCAGCGATACCATCGGCGACTTCAACGGATCGCCTGGCATCGGTCCCGGCGAGCCCTTCAACATGCAGCTGGTCGGGAAGATCATCTTCTAGCAGGCTGCTGAAAAAACTCTGCTTTGCATGAACTCTGTCCTGCTTGGCCGCCAAGCGAGAGGAGA
>Ga0070766_10001962_pt1 | contig 10194 bp, 11 predicted proteins | sample HubBroMetageWFT6_FD_69782 | JGI IMG/M metagenome (GOLD analysis project Ga0070766, IMG submission 69782) | Warmed and freeze-thawed soil microbial communities from the Hubbard Brook experimental Forest, New Hampshire - Hubbard Brook CCASE Soil... | ecosystem: Environmental > Terrestrial > Soil... | reverse complement strand
TAAAACGGCCGCGTGTAGAAGATCGGATCCGTGTGAGGATGCACAAGGATGTAATGCGTCGCGCCGATTAATACCGCGAACGCGACTACACCCATGGCAGCCGCGAGTGTGACATTGAGGCGTGCGGATGCTCGGATGGATTGAACGTTGAGAACCGTGAAGGCCGCGGCGTAGAGAATTTTCCAAGTGAATACCGGCAAGCTGGGCGCAAGAGCGTACGACTGCTCCGCGCACCATACAACGCAAGTCACCGGACAAAGAACATAATCAAGAATCATGCCCCAACCCGTGAGGTAGCCGAGAGTAGGATGGATCTCGTGCCCAACGTAAGCAAAGGCCGATCCCGCGCTGGGGTATGCTTGGGCCATCCGGCCATAGCTGATGCTGGTGCAAAGCATTGCCAGCATCGCGATGAGAATTGCGACAACGACATGTCCGCCGCCGAGTTCGGTCATCACCCCGAAACTTGTCATCGGCGCGAACGGGCAAACAACCACCACGCCATAGAGCAGCAAATGCCTTAACGTGAGCGCCCGCCGCAGGCGTGGCTGTGCGCCGACCTTCCCGAGGCTACACTCGAGCCTCCCAAATACACCAGGCTCATGGGCCGCCGACAGAACCGAATCCGTCAAACGCCTAGACTGCTGGTGCGCAAACTGATCGCTGCGCAAGTTGGTTTTTGACTCCAATTGCTCTGCTCGAGATCCTGGTCACCGCAGGATTTACTGCGGTGACCAGGTGATCTGCCTTTCGCGCCGGCTTGGCATACCTGCCTTCCCTCTCGGCCTACTACCGGCACGTGCAGTTTTCATCTCAGGCAAGATTGTGGAGGTGGTCTGCGGCACTATTTATGCTTCGTTGTCCGCCGTGAGTATCGCCGCGTGCGCCCGAGTATTTGGATTTAAGGAAGGCAATCTCAAAATCCATAGTCTATTGCCAGGCCCACGGTGCGCGGGCGGAACGTATTGTATGTGAGCAAATTTGATGTTGCGGGGCCCTGAAATGCGCTCAAAAGCGGATGACTGTTGAAGGCATTTTCCACGAACAACGTTACGTCGAATTTGTGTCTCGTATACCCCAAACGGGCGTTGAACAGGTGCGTGGGCGGATCAGGAACAATCAGTGGAAAGTAGTTCAACGAACCCGGAATTTGGGTTATGAACGGGCCTGGGTTCCGACTGTGGTACTGGAACTCGCCTCGCAAGTGAATCTTGTCGCCTTGGACCAAAGGAACCACATAGTTGGCAGACGTGTTCACATCCCACGGTGGATTCACCTGAGGGAGGAGCCCAATCGCGTCACCTTTAACGACTAATTGTTGTCCAGCGCTGTCGAAAACGTTGCTCGTGTAGTACGCATCAACATATCCAACATCTAAATTGACTCTAAGCCGATCGGTAACGACTCCTTGCAGTGCGACGTCGAAGCCTTTGCTCACGGCGTTGCCGGCGTTGGTGGCATAGCTACTGCCGCAAGGGGGGGCCACTATACTCTGGATGTTATACCAATTGATGTAAAACACACTCGAATCGACCTGCAGTCGTTGATTCAAGAATTGATTCTTGGCGCCGACCTCATAACTCCAGACGTAGTCGGACTTATAACCCCCGATAGTCGCATCACAAGACGCCGCAAGCGGAGCATTGCCACCGCCGACTCGGAAGCCCTTTCCTACCGATGCGTAAAATAGGTTGTTAGGATCAGCCTGGTAAGAAAGTGCTGCCTTTGGGGTATTTGGAGTCTCCTTGTCTACGGTGTAGGCTGCCGGTGGCTCGCCCGTGTTGAATAGGCCCGTTCCGTTATAGTCAACCTCATGGACGCGTACTCGTGCTACGCGTTCACCCAGTGTGGCTGTCCACTGTTTGTTAAGGTGAAAATCAGCCTGGCCAAATACGGCGAGCTGATCGTCGGTTGTTTGCTCGTCCACATAATAAATTGGCGCACCAGAAGGGTCGATTACTTCAGAGGTTATGTGTTGATAGTCCCCTTGCGTGCGATGATCATTGAATATCCCAGCCACCCAACTAACGAAAGCATCCGGCTGATTAGAAGCCAATCGAACCTCTTCGGTTAGTCCTCTTATCGTCTCTCCATAAATCAACGGCATTACGTCTGACGGCGACGTCGGGTACCACTGCCCGATTGGGCTACCGAAACCGCCAATCGCGATTGGGCCGTAGAACATCCCTAGGTCACGGGTTAAATCGACCGTGCGATCCATATGTGAGGCGACAGCCGTTAGGTCGGCAAACGGCAGTTGAGCCTCAAGCTTGACCGAGGGTACAGCAAGCTTGTCACTGTAGGCTTCTGGCAGCAGAGCTCCATTTATGAAGTCTCCACTTGAGGCGTCAGAAAAGTACCCGTAAAACCGTGAGCTGTCGTCGACATCAACGGCTTGATAAAAGAACGATGGCGTTATCTTAACGCTCTCGTCAACTTGAAAGGCAAGCGCGCCTCTTAGAGCAAGCTTTCGATCTGCATTTGCATTGCGATCTACTATGTCACCGGTAAGTGGATCGATGCGGTCAACGTAACCGCCATCCCAGCGATCCATGACGCTGACTCGAAAACCCACTTTATCTTCGACGATTGGACCACCCACGGCCGCCCCGACTTCACCGCTTGGACTACCTCCCTCTGTCGACGATATCTCCCCATGAGAAAACCCGCTGAAATCAGTCAGGCTGGGAGCATTGGAGATAAATCGTACTGCCCCCGCCTCTGACCCAGCGCCAAACAACGTGCCCTGGGGGCCGCGTTCGACCTCCACGCGATTTAAGTCAAACACGAGGGGAAACGTATCGCCGACATCCCCGATTGCCGGCAGTCGCGACTGGATGGGAGTGTCGTCAAGATAGATGCCGACCACCGATGCACCGACCTGCGTGTTCATGCCGCGGATCGCAATAGTGGTGATTGTGGCGCCGAAACCGTTAGGCACCGAATATTGAAGTCCGGGCGTTATCGCCGCTATGTCAGCGATGTCTTGAACGTGGCCTTGATCCAGGTCCTCTTGGCTGAGGGCTTTGACGCTGATCGGCACTTTTTGGATTGATTCTTCTCGTCGCGTGGCAGTGACGGTAATCTCCTCAAGTTGACTGCCACTGGTCGGACCCGAACTGACCTCATCGGCCCTCGCAACACACGTAAGCGTGATCGTTGAGATCAGCGCAACCCAGGAATGTGTGGCCGTTCGAGTCATCGTTAAGATGCGATCGCGACCCTGCAATTTATCGGTGGCCAGAGCTCTCGTCATTCTCGATTCTCCCCTTTTCCAGAAGGCACTGTTGGAAGCTGTATTCCACAGCAACCTTTAGGTGTTCTTGTATGGAAGGACTACCGGCCGCGCGCACGGCGGCGCTCGGCGGCAACTGCCACAATTAGAGACATAAACCCATCGAATGCGAACCTGTGGGGCAATACGTCTTTTGCTTATGGCATGCACAAATGCGACAGAGTGATCGCGATAGGTATCCCGATATCCTTGCGGAAAGTGGCGCGGCAGCGGCGGAGTGGTGGAGCCTGCTTCATCGACCGCGGAAGTTTGTGTCAAAGAGACATTGTCGAGGGCCACTCTGTCTTTCTTTTCGAAGATTTCGACCCGCCGATCGAAGCTATACACGCAGCGTTGACTGGCCCCACCAGCTGGCCGGAAGACCGCCGTCGCCGCGTCAACGTCGTTAGCGTCGGCAATCGCGCGATCCGTAAGTACGGTCTCGATCACAAATGCCCCTCCGAGATCTTCGTTCAGCAGGAAGCGCCATTGATCGATGTCGCGAATCATCACGTCGCGAAAGATGCCGCCAGAAGGTTGAACGTATTCGATACGAGGCGGAGCAGGATCACGGCTGACAATACGCACCTGTTCAATAACGGCCGACCCGTTCCGCACCGATTCGCCCAATCCCAAGCACTCAACCCCCATGCCGATACCAGAGCATATATATGCACTGCATATATAGTCAACAACTTAATGATCGAGGCCATGGGGACAACGATGGAAGCGGGCGCAGCAAATACGCGGAGTAGAGTCGCGCTGCGACTAGGTGAGAAGGGCTACTGAATTGAGGTCGCGTGCGTCCTGGGGGACGCACCGGATTGTGGGACTTTCACCGTCCGGAGGAAGTCGTCAGGCATGCGAAGCCTTATTGCTCCGGCGCCGAAGCCGCTTGGTCATTGCTTCCTGCGCTTCTTCCGAACCGTCGTGGAAAGTACCGAACCATTTGTCCATCGGAATGAATTGCTCCGCGCCGTAATTGACCTCGAAATACTTGTGATGAAGATAGTGGGTGTAATGATCGTTGTTGACACTCGTTTGGTCGTTCAGGGCTATCCTGCCAAATCCGGAATGGCCTTGCGACGGCGAGAACGCCATCCACTGAAGGTGAAAAAGAACGTGCAACGGGTGCGACGGAACGACCCAGTGCAAGAGCACCGATGAGAAATACACCAGATGCTCAACTGGGTGCATCGCCAAGCCGGACCACGGGCCGACATTGACGTTGCTGTGATGCAGGTAGTGCACCGTGCGATAGAGCGGCCGCCAATGGATCAGCCGATGGGTTACATAAAAGTGTATCTCGCCACTGAACATAGGAATGATGAACATCAGCAGTGAACAGTACACAGGGTGGGCCTGCCAACTGACTACCGGTATATAGCCATTAGCCTGCGCCCAGAGCGAAAGGACTTCGTACAGCGTCCAGATCGGCACCGCGCTGGCAACGGTCCAAAAGAAGTTGTCCAGCACCTGGTCATTGAAGAGGAAGTTCGGATTGTGGGTGGCGGGCCAACGGCCATTGTACTTATAGTCCGTCCCTTGAGCCCGCCGCACATAGAGCCGCAAGTGCCAGGCGCCGACGAGCAACACGATCAGCGCCAGATTGCGGAAAAAGATGGTCGCGATCCAACCGACGCCAAACGTCTTCAACTTCGTAAAGTCGGGCGTCAGGAACAGCCACGTCAGCAGCGCGATGCCTGCATAGAGTGTATTCCAAGGCCACAGATAACCGGGAAAGCCGAATAGCGACTTGAGAACCCCGAGCGGCCGCGGAGGCCACACGAATATGGGTGGGATCTGAATTGGCTCTGGTGGTTGCCAGGTGGGGCGACTCTCTCGTGCACCGAACTCAATTTCCTGGGACATGTTCTGGCACCCAGTGCATATATAGGCATTCAGTTCAAATTAAAGCACTCCGCTTATCCGGTCAAGTGGAACTGCGGATGCGATTAACGTGGCACCGACCAAGGTTGAGCCTCCGACCTCGCGCTCTAAACTGATGTGAGCGGCGGCCTCATCCGTAGCCGGTTCCCCATTCATTTGGAGTATGTGAATACATATGCTACGAAAGTGGTTAGACCCGAAGGGATCAGGTGATCAGGAGGTTAGGAGACATCATGTATGAGGTTGAGATCGTGCGAAACGCGCTTATCCCTACTGATGGCGGCGAGTTGGCGGCGGATCTCTACTTGCCTAAGGGTGCGCTGCCGGGCCCCGCTCTCGTCATGCTGCTACCTTATAACAAGGATTGGTGCGCAAGCACCGAGGTCTGGCAGGCAAACCATTATTTTGCGAGACACGGGTACGCGTCGCTTCTCATCGATTTTCGCGGGACTGGTAGCTCAAGTGGCGTGGCGCGCGCGCCATTCGACAACTCTGAGTCTGACGACGGTGTCGCAGCCGTAGAATGGGCTGCGTCACAACCTTGGTGCAACGGCAATGTTGGTATGTGGGGGTGTTCTTACGGCGCAATTACATCCATGCGAACTGCGGCGCGCAGACCAAAGTCATTGAAGGCCATCATCCCCATAATGGGAAATCTCGATCCAGAGCGGGATTTCATACACCCCGGCGGAAGGCGTGGATGCCTGGCAGGACTAACGTGGGGACTACAGAACCTCCTACTGCAACTTACGCCGCCACTGCACATGGACACGCAGGGTCGTTGGCGCAAGGTTTGGGCCGATCGGCTCACCTACGCAGAACCTTATTTTACGGATCTTGTGCGGCATGGCCCCAGTGATCCCATCTGGCGTACTCGCGAGGTTGATGCAACACAAGTTGCGGTACCAAGCTTCTGCGTAGCGGGCTGGCGTGATGTGTTTGCAGATGGAATGATTCGCGCTTATGAACAAGTTCCGGCGCCCAAGGCACTTTTGGCGGGCCCATGGATGCACGTCATGCCCTACGCATCCCCGTCGTACGCAATCGACTTTCTACCAATGATGCTGCAGTGGTGGGACCGCTGGCTCCGCGGCGTCGAGAACGATAATGACTCGTCGGTAACGGTCTTCATTCAAGGGAGCAACCAGTGGCGCAGGTTGGCAGCTTGGCCCCCGGCCGAAACCGAGTGGACCATCTGGTTCTCCGGGGCGGATAACGCGTTGCAAAATGAAGCCGGCGTGGTACCCGGAATCGCACGGAAGCGGCCAGACGCAACTATCGGCAGCGGAGAAGGCCTGCAGAATTTCCCTCACTGCTTCGGAATGCCCACTGATCAGAGTGACGACGACCGCCGTGGAATCTCGTTCACGTCCTCGCCGTTGGAGACCGCGGTGTGGATTCTAGGGCGTGCTCGCATGCAACTGAGTGTGAGTCGCGAAGGCCAATGTGAGGGTAGCGTCGTCGCTAAACTCGCAGACGTCGACCCTGATGGCCGATCTATGTTTATTACCGAGGGAATGACCTGTCTTTCTGCGTCAAGCGAGGGGAGGTTGCAGTTCGAATTTGCACCCACCAGCTACGAACTCGCGGCCGGGCACCGGCTGCGACTGACCGTTGCTAATGGCAGTTTCCCGCGACTTTGGCCTGATCCGAATCCGCCCGAACTGGTGGTGAATTATGGTGGGGCAATAACGGGTACGCAGATTCACTTGCCCATTGTGCCTCTGGACCTTGGAGAGAAAACTCATGTCGAGAGTGCCGACCCGTCCGCCGCAATTCCACCTCACGTGTTGAAGACAGACCCTCTCCAATACCAAGTCGTGCGCGATTCGGCTCTCGATTGCATTGCGGTCTCGCTCGGCATGAGCGATCTGATTAAATCGACCGATTTTTCGAATACGGTGCTGGCTAAGTACAATGTCTCGGCCTCGGTTCCTTCAACTCGACCAAGGGATGCCCGCCTAATGGGGAATGCGACGGCGGAAATCAAAACCGAGCATGGATCAATTACCATTCGCGCCGAGGTGCTCGTCACAGATAGATCGGCCATTGCGGAGGGTACGGTCGCCGTCGACGGAAAAACCACGTATGCACGGCGGTGGGCCATCTGACCCCGACTTAAGAAGCTACCGCTAAGGGGCTTAAGCGGCCGTGGCCGATCTTGCTCTCGTTGACTCCCGCACTGTGCCGCGCAGTACCAGTTCCCCTGGTACAAGCCGGACGGTGGGTGCACTACCTTGTTCAATCTGACCAATGAGCGCCTCCATGGTTTCTCGGACCATTAACTGGCGCTGCTGGCGTATGGTGGTTAGGTTAAAAGCAGGCCATGCCGCCATGGGCACGTCATCGAAACCCACTATCGAGACGTCTTTGGGTACATGAAGTCCGAGATCTCGCATGGCATCCAGCGCCCCGAATGCCAGCAGGTCGGACGCGCAAAATAAGGCATCCGGCCGAGATGGCGCGCTAAGCAAACGCTTGGCTGCATGGTATCCAACCGCGTGAGAGTTTTCTCCGCCATCGATCGGCACATCCCAATCGCAACGTTCGGCCAGCCGATCCAAGAAGCCCTTCTTTCGATCCCTATTTGTACTCGCTTCGTCCGATCCGGATACGAAGGCGGGCCGAACATGACCGGTGTCCAGGAGAAGGTTGGCAACGGTGCGGCCAGCGTCAACGTTGTCGCAGCAGACCGACGTCACTCCGAGATCCTTAACATGACGGTTGAAGAGAACTACCGGCACGGAGGAGCGTCCACACTCCCGGGCCATTTCGTCACTAACGATTGAAGAGGTAATGATGGTTCCGCGAACGCGGTAGCGAAGTACTTCTTCCACGGCCGCATCGGCGCTGTCACGATGCTCGAGCCGCTTAAGTAGAACGCGATATCCCTTCGCCTCCAAGGCACCCAGCAAGAGCTCAAGCACCTCCGGATAGAACGGATTTGTGATTTCCCCCATCACCACACCGATCAAATCAGATTGTCGGCTCAACACCGCCCTGGCAAGGGCATTGGGTCGATAGCCCAGTTTCTTGGCCGCTCTCATGACCTTGAGCCTTGTGGCCTCTGAAACACTCGCGCCAGTTGTAAATGCGCGGGAGACGGCCGATTGTGAGACACCGGCGAGTCGGGCCACTACGATCGAAGACGGATTGGGCTTTCTAGCCTGCACATCGCCACGGGCTTTTTTTCTCATAACGTCACAGTGCCTTCGCTTCCATATAGTTTTTTCACCCTGCTCTAATCTGTCGTCTAATCCCCGCCGTGTGCAATGAAGAGAGAGCTCGCTCCAAAGTGTAATCGACGATTACCTCTAACACGATCTGTGCACCACCATGCTCTCTTCGACGATCCGATGTGAACCAAAAAGTCCAGGTTGTGCTAGCCATGACACGAGCGCAACAGGCGAGATCGATTTCGATGGTAACCAAGCCTGTCGTGCCCATTGCCCTGGTAGATCGGCGCTAGAAATTTATTGCCACGCAAGGTCGCGTTCACCAGGTTAATTATCAATCGTAGGCGCCCACCACAAACTGATCAAAGTCCACAATTGAGCCGGTGACGATCGCGCTTTCGTCGGTTGCCAGAAATAGTATGGCGCGTGCGATCTCGTCCGCCGTAAGCAGGCGGCCGAAAGGCTGTTGCTTTGAAACCTCCGAAAGCCAATCGCTCCCCCTGCCATGTGCTGTGCGTTGGATTCGCTCTTCGCCGGGGGTCGCCGTCCAACCCATATTGAGGCCGTTTACGCGGATACGGTCTCGGCGCATAGCGTTCGCGACATTTTTCGTGAGCCCCACCAACGCCGCCTTGGAAGCTACATAGGCGCTGATAAACGGTGCGCCCCCATGAGCTGCAATTGAAATGACATTGACGATCGACCCGCCACCAGCACGGCGCAACAAAGGAATCGCGCGTTGCATGATAAAGAAGGGCGCCCTCGTGTTCACAGCAAAAATACGCTCAAAGAGCTCTGGGGTGGTGTCCTCGATCGTCCCCCGATCCGTGACACCCGCTACATTGGCTACAATGTCGAGTCGCCCAAATGCATGCGCCGCCGCGTCGACAGTCGCGAAGCAATCCTCGACCCGTGATAAGTCGGCCCGGACGAAGGCGGATTCGGATCCTAGTTCCCTCAACTCCCGAGCGATCCGCTCCCCGGCTTCTTGTTGCCTTCCGCAAATCACAATGCCCTTCGCGCCACGCGCCGCCATAAGGCGGGCTGTGGCTTCACCCACTCCCTGAGTGCCCCCTGTGATCAGGCAAACCTTCTTATCCAAATCCCTCATCAGAGTCCCCAGTTAAGTGTGGTACTATTTTGTATATATATGCACTGGAAGTGCGCGTCAATCGATCGTGGGATGTTCGCCACGGGGCTCGCCCGGTCGAACATCTGCTGTACTTTTCCGGAGGTGGCTTTGCCGCTTTGCATTCGGCAACTATTCCGAAGGAAATTACTGTCTAGCTAGTGCGCTATCCACGGGGCATAAATCTCACGACATCTGTGGTCTGACCGGTCACACAGCTGAGTTTCCAACGTGTCCGGAAGCTGAGGCCTCAAATCAGCGTGTGAAGGTATGTTTAGCGCGAACGCTCAGCGATGTTAGCCTCTCTCTCCTCCTGATCCCGCGATCCACTACCGGAAACGCGCAAATACGCGCCTTGCGGCCAGCACCACCGTTGAGAGTTTACCTCCGGTCAGTCATGAAGCGGGGCGTCCTCGGCGAACGCGTCGAGCTGTTCGAGCGTGGAAGTGGAGGCACCCCCTCCGACCAGCGCTGCCTTGTTTCAGAGCCGATACGCCGAGAGCACCCCGTCAATGGCGCGGATCTGCTTGAGCAAGGCCTCGCTCACCTCACCGTCGGCGTCGATGAGCGTGTAGGCATAGTCGGCCTGCGATTTGTTTAGTAGATCCGCGATATTAATGCGCTCGGACGCGAGACACGTGGAGATCTGGCCTACCATGTTGGGAACGTTGCGGTGCGCGACCCCGAGACGCGTGGCATTCGGAACGCGGGGTAGCACGGCTTCC
>Ga0070766_10001958_pt1 | contig 10203 bp, 9 predicted proteins | sample HubBroMetageWFT6_FD_69782 | JGI IMG/M metagenome (GOLD analysis project Ga0070766, IMG submission 69782) | Warmed and freeze-thawed soil microbial communities from the Hubbard Brook experimental Forest, New Hampshire - Hubbard Brook CCASE Soil... | ecosystem: Environmental > Terrestrial > Soil >... | reverse complement strand
GGCGGCGGTGGAGGCGGCCTGGCAATCGCCGGAGCGCCTGTCAGTGTGAGCGGCGGCGGAGGGATTCAAGGAAATCGTGGCTATCTCGACGGCTTGCTTGCCAGGGGCACAGTTTTTCCGGTAATTACCTCTCCTCGCCTTCGTAAGAATGCCCTGGTCGTTTCTGCGAGTGCAGTGGGCGGTGGCGGTCTCGGTATTTATCAAGCCCTGCAATGCGGCAGGATCTACACCATTTTTGTTCCCATGCCAAGCGTCAACTGGACGTTGCAATATTGCCAGCAAGATGATTTACAACCGAAGCCTAATACCTCGGCAACGTCGCGAGTCATTCAGATGGAATCGGGGCTCCTCCCGCCTGATCCCATCGAGGAATTCGATTTTCGCAGAATGCCTTTCCCCGCCGACCAGCCCAACAAAATGATCGTATTGAAAGGTACTATCCGTGAAGATGGCATGGTAGATAATCTAAAAATTTATCAAGGCGTGTTGAAGGAGATGGACGAAATCGCGCTGGCAGCCTTCAGCAAGTGGAAATTTAGTCCCGCACGACGCGCCGGAAAAACAGTCGCGGTGCAGATTTTGGTCGGAATTCAACTCTCTAACCCCGCCGCTCACTAGTCCAGGCCAGATGCTCGAGTCCGCATGGCTTTGCGCCCCTTCCACAAATCAAGCCGGCAACGCCCTTTGGTACCGTGATTGCACCCCCCTTATCGTGGGATTTGTTTGAGCAATTTCGCGAATCAGAACGGTTTGCGAATGTGGCGCGAGGCCACCCCATTTGTCCAATAACTCCTTTAGATCCAAGGATGTGAGTGGCTGGCAAGGGACGGCTGAAACGGAATACATGCAGGCCTGCTCCAAGGCTGGAAAAAAGTGTAGCGGATTGTTGACGGTTGCCGTAAGATTCCGTCCCTATTCGCGTACACCGTCTGCGCCGGGCGAAGTTCCCCCACCCGGTCTAACGGGTACCAAAACCGCTCGTCTGCACCAGTTCAGCGAGGTTACCGTGATGCGCAAAAATGAGGCAGGCCAAGCCCTAGTTTTTGGGGTGTTAGCACTGGGCTTCCTGTTGCTTGGGCTTATGGGCCTGGGGATTGACATTGGGTACATGCGCTATGAAAAGCGCCTGCAGCAATCCGCTGCAGACAGCGCGGCGCTGGCAGGCGCGGCCGAGATTCCTTTTGGATCCTCATTTGTAGGGGCGGCAGGCAGGCACGGCGCCTTCTTGGATGGCTTTACCGATGGCGCTGATAACGTCACCGTGACCATCAACAATCCTCCCACCTCGGGTCCGCACAGTGGCGATTCAAATTATGTGGAAGCATACGTAGCCAAGGTGCAGCCCACCTTTTTCATGAAGGCTTTGGGGATCACTACGCAAACTGTGACCGCCAGAGCGGTTGCTTTTTGGGGGAGCGGCATCTCGAAAAACTGCGTGTTCACCTTGGGTAGTCCGGGGGACGCACCTGAGGGAATCACAACGAGCGGCAATCCCACGTTGAATGCTCCTACTTGCGGCATTGATGACAATGGAGACCTGCGAGGCGATCTGGACGGCACCGCAAGATCTGTCGGCGTCGTGGGAACCGATTCGAGCGGCGGGGGCATTAAGCCCACACCAATTACAGGAATTGCTCCCTTGGGAGACCCACTAGCCACGCTTACGCCACCAGCGGTGGGGACCCCAATCACGTTCAATTCGAAGAGCATAGTCCCGGGTTCTACTTACAGCTCAATTTCAATAAGTGGCGGAACAGTGACTTTCCCATCGGGAATTTATGTTGTCAGCGGAGATATGACGATCAGCGGAAGCGCCACCGTCACCGGAACTGGCGTTACTTTCTACATCACAAATGGCGGAGGCGTGTCGATCGACAGGACGAGCAAAGGGACGCCCAACGTGCAGTTTTCCGCGCCAACCAGTGGAAGCTATGAGGGGATCTTGTTTTATCAGGACTCGAACGATACCTCGTCCGCAAAGATCAACGGTACGAGTTCTTCTTTTTTTCAGGGCGCGCTGTATTTTCCGAAGGCTTTGCTTGATTTCGGTGGCCCAGGAATGTCTTTCAATAGCGACGCAGCTTATACGGTGATCGTGTCCCGAGCGCTTAATGTGAGCGGCAACGCGACAATCAATATAAATTCCGACTTTTCCGGACTGCCCGACGGGAGTCCGATCCACAGTACGGTCCTGGTGGAATGAATATGAGCGCGAAACTTGAACCGCAAGGCGAGCCCATGACAAAGACGCCCGGCAATGTCCGCACATGGCGAGGAATATTGCGCTCCCAATCCGGACAAAGCTTAGTCGAGCTCGCTTTTCTAACCCCAGTTCTGCTTCTCCTCCTGATCGGTACAGTGGAGCTGGGCCGCTATACCTCTTTAAGCATCCTGATGGGTAATGCCGCCCGGGCAGGCGCCGAGTATGGCGCGCAAAACACGACGACAGCTGGGGATTCAGGCGGCATTAAAACGGCCGCAATGGCCGATCTCAAAGACATTTCCGGATTCAAGACGCAGCCGACGGTAACTTCGACATTCGTCTGCGGTTGCGATAACGGGGGCACAATTATCCCCAGCCCCGAAACGAACGGTGCCTGCAAGACAAGCTGCAATGCCAACAGCCATCTGGTTACCTCGGTGCAGGTTACAGTCACTGGAACTTTCACGTCGATGTTCAATTATCCCGGGATTCCCACGTCGCTCATCATAACGAGTACAGCGACGGAGCGAGTGGGCGAATGATACCTCGGTTTGGGCCTGGTCAAGTGAATGTGGAGTGTGCAGCCGCAATGAGAAATGAACTGAAAACCGATTCACCCCCGCCGGTTTCCTCCTTCGCGCTCCATCGCGCGATAAGTGGCGGGCGGCTCTTGAAAAGCGAATGCGGAACCGGCCTGGTCGAGTACGCCGTAATCGTCGTCCTATTCATGAGCATGCTGCTGGGCATCGCCGATTTCAGTCGCGCGCTGTACGCCTACCATTTCGTTTCGAGCCAGGCTCGAGAAGCAGCGCGTTACGCAATGGTCAGAGGTTGCAGCACGATTTCAACGCATTGCCCCTCGCGAGCTTCGGACAGTGACATTCAGACCTTCGTCAAGAATGTGCCTCTAGGAATCGACCCCGCCAAAGTGACTGTGCCGGCGCCTTCATGGACTCCCGATCGCAGTCCCGGAAGTGTGGTTTCGGTTGAAGTGGACTATGCCTTCAATTTTATGTTTCCATTCGTGTCCAAATCTACTTTGAATTTCAGGAGCACGTCGCAGATGGTAGTCGCGCAGTAGCCCGGAGATTCCCCACACCTTTACGCATCCTTAAATCCATGCGGCAGAGTATGGATGCCTTGCCAAAGAACGCGTCGAAAACCCGCCGGATTTTGCGACGTCGCGATACTTCAAGAAGTTGAGCTACTCGTGAAGAACCCCGGCAAAGGAAAGTCGCGGATGAGCTTGCAGCGGCGGCTGGTGGAAGCAGAGGGCAGGCTGATCAAATGCACGCAGACACTCTGCCTTATGAATCGGTCTCCAGAAGCGCAAGGGTCCATTTCATGGCGCTACTCCTTCAACTCGCATATTAGGAATATAGTTTTATGACGGTCGTGCGATTGCTCAACGGTGACCGTGCGCGCGATTGCCTTGCGAAACATCGCCGGATCGAGTTCCAAGGGGGACGTTCTAGCAGAGACGCCCGTACTTTGCAGGGCGTAGTTTCATGACCCATTTCGATCGCCTTCAATCAGCATCCTTACTTTCCCACCGGTACTTTTTCACTGCGACATCTGCGCTTCGGCCTTCACGTTTGAGCGGGCAGCCTGCGACGAAGAGATCTCCAGCCGGTCTCCAACCCGTGTGCCGGTGCGATAGATCGTGTGAGGAGGCAGCTCCAGGACACTGTCTGCCTTTAAGGTAACACTGGAAACGCGGAAGGGGCGCACGTGCTCTTGCAAGTGGACTACTTCCTTGTCCTTGCTCAGGAATAGCAAATCAATAGGGAACAGCATCCCAATAGTATGCACGCCGCGAGACGGAACGATCCAGAGTCCCGCCCCCAGGCGAGCCCAACGCTTGGTCTTGCCCAGCAGGCCCACCAGCCGGCGCAGATAGCCGTCCGCGACTACGGCCTCCGTTGCGACGAAGGTCTCCCGCGTCTTATTATAAACATAGACAGCTCTTCCTTTATGGCCATCGATCATAATCACCCTCATCGCCACGCAGATGAATTGTGCGACTGAATTTTGCCGGACTATTCGATTGCTTTCCGGCGGCGGCGCCAGAGAATAACACAAAGCACCACGACTGCCAGAATTCCAGCAACGACTCGAATCAGTGTTACGCTATCCATTTTGTTTCTCCTTTGCATTTCAAAATAAAACCGCTATTGAGATCGATTAGGCCCGCTCGCATCTTCTCCACTACCTTCCGAATCCATGTACGAATTGCCGGATAATGATCAGTGCTGCCGGTCCGATGATCACTATCAGCAGCGCCGGGAAAATGAACAGCACCAACGGAGGAACCATTTTGACGCTCGTCTTGGCGCTCAATTCTTCGGCGCGCTGGCGGCGCCGAGTGCGCAGGTCATCCGAATGCACGCGCAAGGATTGGGAAATGCTGGTTCCAAAGCGCTCCGTCTGAGTGAGCATCGCCACCAGGGATTTAATGTCATCGAGTCCTGTGCGGCGCGCCAGCTCTCGCAAAGCTTCAATCCGGGACTTGCCGACGCGCATTTCAAGATTGACCATCTGCAATTCATCGCTGAGTTCGCGATGCACGACCTTCAGTTCCTGGGACACACGCACCATGGCTTGATCGAGACCCAGCCCTGCTTCCACGCAGATGACCAGGAGATCCAAAGCATCCGGCAACCCGCGGCGAAGACGATGCTGCCGCGCGCTGATGCGCGAAAGCAGCCAAATTTCGGGGATCACCGCCCCAATGATCAGCGCCCCTCCAAGGATCAGGAAGGGGTTGGTGAGATAGAACCCTGAAAAATAAACCCCGCTGACCAAAGCGATGGGCAGAATCACTTTCAGGCCCCGAATGATCTGGATCACGTTCGGATTGCGATAACCCGCCCGGATAATCATGAGTTCCGCGCGAGAGGCGGTTCCGCCGGGGACCAGTTTCCCGACCGATGCGAGCGCTTCCTGCACACGCTCTTTCTGCTTTTCCGCGAATGCCTCCTTGCGGTCGGCCCCGGGAGTTTCGGCCAATTGAGAAAGACGCCGAACGATTCCAGTCTCGCCGGACGAGAAGGCATAATACAAGGAGACACACACGGCCACGGTGGCGAGAAAAGTTCCGATGGTGACAGCCCAAATCATTTTGTGTTCGCTCCGATCAAATATCTATATGCACGATTTTCCATAGAAGCATGGACCCGAAAACCTGCATCCCCGCGGCGACCATGAGCATCATTCGCCCGGTGGAATCATTGTAGAGAACTTGAACATAGCTCGGGTTCAAGGCCCCCAAAGCAAACAGCATGAAGACCGGCAGCGCGATCAGGATGGCGGCCGTCAGTTTCCCTTGAGCTGTCTTTACGCCGACCTCACGATAAATGCGGAACCTTTCTCTGATCACTCGAGAGAGTTCGTCGAGAATCTCGGCGAGGTTTCCGCCCGTGTCCCTCTGAATGAGCAGCGCGGTAACCAGTAAACGAACATCGACGATCGGAACGCGGTCCGCCAGATTGAGAAGGCTATCCCGTAAAGGAAGGCCGAGATTTTGCTCTTCAAAAGTGCTTCGAAATTCTCCGGCGATTGGCTCGGCGCACTCCTGAGCGATCAGTTCCAAGCCCGTGGTGAAGGAGTGGCCGGCGCGTACCGCGCGGCCCAACAAATCGAGCGCCTCGGGAAGGTGTTCCTCGAACTGCCTCATGCGTCTGTTGCGCAACCAGGCGATCACAGCGAATGGCGCCGCCGTCATGCAGGCTCCGGCAAGGATGCACAACGCTGTTTGGACGTTGAAGAATCCGAGAATGTAGTATGTAACCAACCCCGAGACCGCGCTCGACAGCAGAACCTTGGCCGGTGTTGCACTCAGTCCCGCCTGATTCAGAAATTTCTTCAGGTTGGAAGTCCAAGACCATTGCATCATGATCCGGTTCACTGCCGGCACCGTGCTGAGCATTTCATCCCGAAGGATTTTCACATCCGTGGAAATTTCTCCGCGGCGCTCCACCTGGCGCACGGCCTCCAAGCGTTGGCCGATGATGTCCTGCCTGGCGCCGCTCAGCACAGCCAGCCAGACGGCCATCACGACGCAAACCACAATCAGAAATGTCAGCACTGCCAGCAATAGCGCCATGCAAGTCTCCTTACTGCACCTGCGGAACTTGAAACATGGACACAGGGAGATGAATGCCTGTGACCGCAAGCCGTTCTGAAAACTTCGGACGAATTCCCGTGGACTCGAAATCGCCGAGCACCTCACCCGATTCCCGAATGCCGCGCTTCCGATAGGTAAAAATATCCTGCATGGTAACAACGTCGCCTTCCATGCCCGTGATTTCGGCCACGCTGACTACTTTGCGCGTGCCGTCGCTGAGACGAGAGACCTGTACCACTACGTCGAGAGCGGAGGAAATTTGCCGGCGTATCGCGGTATCCGGAAGATTCAAACCGGCCATCGCCACCATGGTTTCCAGACGGCTCAAAGCATCGCGCGGACTATTGGCGTGAATTGTGGTAAGCGAACCATCGTGGCCGGTATTCATTGCCTGCAACATGTCCAGCGCTTCTTCGCCGCGCACCTCGCCGATGATAATGCGGTCGGGACGCATGCGCAGAGAGTTGATCATCAGTTGACGCTGATGCACGGCGCCTTTCCCTTCAATATTGGGAGGGCGCGTTTCCAATCGAACGACATGTTCCTGTTTCAACTGCAACTCGGCAGCGTCCTCGATGGTTACAATCCGTTCCCGGTCTGAAATGTAAGACGAAAGCACGTTCAAAAAGGTCGTTTTGCCGGCGCCCGTGCCTCCCGAAATCAAAATATTGAGCCGGGCTTTCACGCAACCTTGCATGAGTTCCAGCATCGGCGGCGTCAAAGTGCTATTTCGAAGAAGGTCGGCGTCCGTCAATCGCTCGCGGCCGAAACGCCGAATCGACAAGCACGGGCCGTCCACGGCCAGCGGTGGGATGATCGCGTTAACGCGGGAGCCATCGGCCAGCCGGGCGTCAACCATGGGTGATGATTCATCCACCCGCCGGCCAATCGCCGCCACAATGCGGTCAATGATGCTCATGACGTGCGCATCATCGCGAAACTGTATGGACGTTGCCTCTAAAATCCCACGGCGCTCCACGTAGACGCGATTGTACGTATTCACCAGGATGTCCGAGACTGTGGGATCGGCGAGCAAGGGTTCGAGGGGGCCCAGTCCGAAGACCTCGTCCAGAACTTCCAGAGCCAGCCGCTCGCGCTCTTGCAGACTCATGGGAGTCGACTCGCCCACGACCAGCGATTCCAGAATCTGCCCCACTTCGCGACGAACGTCCTCGCGCTTGATTTCATTCAGCCGGGTGAGATTCAGCTTTTGAATCAGCTTGCGGTGAATCGCGATCTTAACCGCCCCAAAATTGGTGCGAGCGCCCGGCATGGGTGCTGTCGTTGACATCTAAATCACCTCTTCGCGGGAAATAAAAATAAGCTGCTAAGTGTGCTTCGCTTCTCCGCAGGAGCTGGACCCAACCCGGTTAGTAGCGAGGCAAATTGACGATAGTGGTTGGTCAGCACATTGTTGTGATTCTCGATCAGCGGCGTTCCCAGGTTGACGGATGTGCTGGCTTTGCTGAAATCGTTGGGAAGAAATGCGAAAATGGGCCGCTTGATGGTTTTCTGCAGGCTGTTCAGCGTTTCCTGATCGCCCTTGTGCCAACGATTGACGACAATCCGAACTTTTTCCGAGTTGATTCCCAATCCTTCCAACGCCGATAAACGGCGCTCGAGATTCCACAGGGCCGGCACATTCGTCTCCGTCACCAGCAGAATCATTCGAGCCGACTCGAGGACCGATGTCCAATCCGACCCGAACTGGGAGCCGATGTCGGCCAGGACCATGTCGAAGCTGGCCTGGGCCACATTCGCGACACGACTCAGCAGCCTGGCCGGAATGGTTTGCCACTGTTCCGGGTGCAAAGCCCCGGCTAGAATTTGAAGCTTCGTTTTGTGCGCGGTCAGAAGGCCGTCGAAAAAGTGGCTGTCGAGTCGATCGATATTTTCGATGGCGTCACGGATGCCGAAACGCGGATTCAAATCGAGCATCAGGTGGGCGTTTCCGAGCGGCCGCGCAAGGTCCAGCAGGACAACTTGCTTGCGCGCGAAGGTTGACAACTGAACGCCCAGATTCACGGCCACGGTCGTGGTTCCCACGCCGCCCTTTGAACCCATCAGGACAATCAGCTTTTCCACTGATTTCCGCTCCACTGACTGGCCTTCTTGTATGAATCTTGCGAAAATTTCCCGAAGCGCCACGGGATCGGCCGGCTTGGAAATGATGTCCTGGACACCGCTGCGCATCGCATCCAGCAACATCTGCTGATTCGGCGGGTTGAGGGCGGAACATGCGACCAATCTCACCGTAGGGCGCAATCTCCGCAAGTGCGCACCGAAGGCGAAGAAAGGTTCCGGATCACGGCCCAGGTCGAGAAGGACCACGTCCGGAATATTTTCGCTGGCGTCAATGCGGTCCGTCGGAACCGTCCACTGCTTCAAGGACGTAACCAGCCCCGTCTGCTGCAAACTGGCCAGTAATTGAGCAGCCGTACTTGAATCGCTACTGGCAATTCCCGCGGTCAGCATAAGGTCCACGTCTCCGTCGTCCGATTGGATAAGCGCGTCATAAGCAAGAGCTACCCGAAATCCTCCTCTAGTTTGTTCCCGGACTCTTCGGTTGTTCCGGGGCAGTGGGCTCCAAGAACGGTCTTGGGAACGCGGGGCCGGCGGGCAGGTGAGCGCTGGTCACCGGTTGCACCAAGCGCGGCGTAACCAGCACCATCAATTCGTTGCGGCTCTTGTTCAGGGATCTGCTCTGGAATAGTTTGCCGAGCAACGGTACGTCGCCGAGTCCCGGGATTTTTTCAAGCTGTTCCGTTACGCGATTATCCACCAGGCCGGCAATCGCAAAGCTTTGCCCGTCCTGTAAGTCCATTTCCGATTCGACTCTACGAGTGGACAGAGCCGGAATCACGAATCCTTGAATGGTGAGCGCGTTGGCGAAATCAAGCGAGCTGACCTCAGGCTTCACTTTCAAGTGGATGTTGCCATTGGCTTCCAGCGTAGGAGTAAAATTCAGCCGGACGCCAAATTCCCTGAACTGAATCGTTATTGCGGCGCCGCCGCCGACAGAGCCTCCCTGCAGAACTGGATAGGGGAACTCGCCGCCAGCCAGGAAGCTGGCGTCTTTTCCCGACGCGGTCAGCAAGTTGGGTTCCGCCAGGATCTGAAGCACATCCCTTGCCTGGAGCGCCTTAATGGTGGCGGCAAGATCGATGTCCGGTCGGAAAATGAAAATGTTTAGAAGGTCGCTCAAGGTGAACGAGGAGCTTTGTGCCGTAGTTTGCGTGGTCGTATTGCCGGTCGTAGTGGTGGTTTGGGAGTTTTGAAGCTGCGGAGGAGCGAACTGCTGCGTCGTTATCGAGCCGATGTTCTTGGCCCCCGGGAGGCTTAGGAGGTTGATTCCCAACTGGCTGAGCGCCGTCCGGTCCACCTCGGCAAATTTCACTTCGAGAAGGATGTCTCCCATCGGCGGGGCAGGAACTTCCATCAAGCTGGTCACCTTGGGCGTGGCGTTTTTCACGAAGTCGAGAATTCTTGCCGCCACCTCCGGCGTGGAAATCCTTCCCGAGATCATCACAACGCCGTGGGTCGCTTCGAGCTGCACGGGTTCGGTCGGGAATACTTGGCGAACTTTCTCGCTCAAGCTCAAAATATCGATATCCACGGTGACTTCGAAGATCTGATTCTGTTCATTCTCATCCCAAAGCAGAAGTGAGACTGTGCCGGGAGATTTTCCGTTCAACACGACCTGAAGAGGACTTACGACAATCGCTTCGGCAACGGTGTTATCCGCCAGCGACACTCGCTTGATCCGGGTCGGAGAGGTGATCACCAACGATCTACCCACGAGCAGATGCAGCGATTGTGGCCCCTCCGCTGCCTGGGCAGGCACATCCAGCGGTGCGGCCAGCGCCGCTCGCAC
>Ga0070766_10001957_pt1 | contig 10204 bp, 9 predicted proteins | sample HubBroMetageWFT6_FD_69782 | JGI IMG/M metagenome (GOLD analysis project Ga0070766, IMG submission 69782) | Warmed and freeze-thawed soil microbial communities from the Hubbard Brook experimental Forest, New Hampshire - Hubbard Brook CCASE Soil... | ecosystem: Environmental > Terrestrial > Soil >... | reverse complement strand
GATGATCGGGCTGTTGAAGACGTAGCGCGAAACGACGCCGGCAAACAGGATGCAGGTCTCGGCCAGCACCAGCGCGGCGCCGACGAATTCGGCCGCCCGTCCGATCAGCATGTCGAGAGCGAAGGCGGAGCGCCGCACGCCGCCCCAAGGAACGCCTATCTCGGCGATTTGCGCTGCTGGATTGCTCACGCGTTTTGCCTCCGGGTGATCAGGCCAGCGGCCCGACGTATTTTTCGAGCAAGGCCCAGGCTTGGTCGCCCGACTTCTTCTTCATCTCGCCGAAGAACCCCCCCTTCTTCAGCATGTCCTGAAACGGCTTCACGTCGGGCGTGTTGAACGCCATGCCTCTGCCGGTCAGGTTCTGGACCTCTTCCTTGGTCATCTTCTGCCAGTCCTCGCGCTCGGTGAGCGCCGCGGCATTGAAATGTTTCTCGGACAATTGCTGCAGGTTGGGCGGCAGTTTCTGCCAGTAGATGTTGCCGAACGAGTAATGGATCCCGGCCCAGACGTGGTTGGTGAGGCTGCAATATTTCTGCACTTCATAGAGCTTGGCGGTGTCGATCAGGATCAGCGGGTTTTCCTGTCCGTCGACCAGCCCCGTCTGCAACGCGCTGTACACCTCGCCGAAATTGATCGGCGTCGGCGATGCGCCCAGTGCCTGGAACAGTGCGATCAGATACGGCGCCACCGGCAAGCGGATCTTGACTCCCTTGAGGTCGTCCGGCGTGTTGATCGGCTTCGACTTCATGGTGATCTGACGGAAGCCGTGATCGGGGCATTTCTCGATGCAGTGAAAACCGATCTGCTCGGCGATACCCCGCAGATGCTTGCCTAGCTCGCCGTCCATTGCCTCCCAGACATGGTCGTAGCCGGCAAAGGCGAAACCGACGCCGAAGATTCCGCAAGCCTCGTTCTTTGGCGCCAGCAGGTCGATCGGCAGGCAATACATCTCAAGCGCCCCGGCGATCGTCTGCGAGATCATTGCGGTGTCCTGGCCGAGCACGCTGTTCGTGTAGAAGGTGATGTCGAGCCGGCCGCCGCTCTCCTCCTTGATCTTGGCCGCCGCCTCGCGGCCGCGGATGCAGAGCGGGTGCCCGTCGGGCAGCGCGGTTCCGCATTTATAGGCGAATTCGGCGGCGTTGGCCGGCCAGTGCAGGATCGTCGGCGAGGCGATTGCGCCTGCGGCGGTGATCGAGGCGCGCCGAAAGAGCGCGCGGCGGGTAAGACTCATTGACCGTTTCTTCTCTCGTCTCCGGCGGCTTACGCGAGCGGTCCGGTGTATTTCTCCAGCAGGCCCCAGGCTTCGTCGCCCATCTGTTTCTTGACGTCGGGGTAGAACCCGGATTTGCGCAGCGCCTCCTGGAAGGGCTTGGTGTCGGGCGTGTTGAAGGTCAGCCCGCCCTTGGTCATCTTGTCGATCTCGGTCTTGTCCATGACCTGCCAGTCGGCGCGCTCGGCGATCGCGGCGGCGCTGAAATGCTTATATGTCAGCGCCTGCAGATCGGGCGGCAGCCGCTTCCACGCGTCGTTGTTGAACGAGACGTGCAGGCCGACCCAGATGTGGTTGGTCATGCTGCAGAATTTCTGCACCTCGTAGAGCTTGGCGGTGTCGATCAGGATCAGCGGGTTCTCCTGGCCGTCGACGAGGCCGGTCTGCAACGCGCTGTACACTTCGCCGAAATTGATCGGCGTCGGCGACGCGCCGAGATGCTGGAACAGCGAGATGAATAGCGGGGCGACCGGCAGACGGATCTTGACGCCCTTGAGGTCGTCGGGCGCGTTGATCGGCTTCGACTTCATCGTGATCTGGCGGAAGCCGTGGTCGAACGCCTTGTCCAGGCAGTAGAGCCCGGCCTTTTCCGACAGGCCGCGGCAATAGCCGCCGAGGTCGCCGTCCATCGCTTTCCACGCGGTATCGTAATTGGGAAAGGCGAAGCCGACACCGAAGATCGCCGCCGGCGGGTTCTTCTGCGCCAGGATGTCGAGCGACATGCCGTAGATTTCGAGCGCGCCGGCGATCGCCTGCGACATCATCGCGGTGTCCTGGCCCAGCACGCTGCTGGGATAGAGCGTAATGTCGAGCTTGCCACCGCTCTCTTCCTTGATCTTGGCCGCCGCCTCCTTCGAGCGGATCACCATCGGATGCCCGTCGGGCAGCGCCGTTCCGTATTTGTAGGCGAACTCGGCGGCGTTGGCCGGCCAATGCAAGATGCCCGGCGCGGTAACGGCGCCGGCGGCGGCAATCGAGGCACGCGACAGTAAGGTGCGGCGGGTGAGATTCATCGACGGTTCCTCCCATGATCTTAGCCCAGCGGCGGCGCCGAACGGCTGCCGCCGCCGGCTGCAAGCCAACGGCCTCGACGCAATTGCTCTCCCTGTTAGATGCCGGCTTTCGTCTTATCGTCGCGCTTACGGGGCCGGCTTGAGCCTATCTTAGTCGCAATTGCAGGGGTCATCGCAACTTGCGTGTGCGGCGGGCCGCATTTGCGGCTCGCACGCTTGCCGCGATGCAGCAAACTCTAGTTGTCTGAGCCGTCGTGTCGGCTGGTGCTGTAGGCTGCGCTCGCGCAGTGCATTTGGAGGAGAATATGCAGTTCGGGTTCAACCTGCCGAACAGCGGCGCGCTCGCCGACCCGGCGATTATGTCGCGGATCGCGCGCGAGGGCGAGGCGCTCGGTTACGACTACCTTACCGTCACCGACCACGTCGTGCTGCCCGATATGGCAGAGCCCGGCTATCCCTATTCGGAGAGCGGCGCCTTCTACTCGACGGACAGCGCGCATCGCCACGAGATGCTGACCCTCGCCGCCTACCTCGGGGCGATTACCAACCGCCTGCGATTGGTTCTCGCGGTGCTGGTCGTGCCGCACCGGCCGGCGGTGCTGGCCGCGAAGATGCTGTCGACGATCGATGTGCTGTCGGGCGGGCGGCTGACGGTCGGCATCGGCGCTGGCTGGCTCAAGGCCGAGTTCGATGCTGTGGTGACAACGCCCTTTGCCGAGCGCGGTGCGGTCACCGACGAATACGTCGCCGCGTTCCGGCAACTGTGGACCGAGAAGAAGCCTCGCATCGACGGCAAGTACGTGCATCACGAGGGGCTGTTGCTGGAGCCAAAGCCGGCGCAGAAACCGCACCCGCCGATCTGGGTCGGCGGCGAGAGCGGCCCGTCGCTGCGCCGCGCCGCCCGCCTTGGCGACGCCTGGTATCCGATCGGCAGCAACAACGCGCATCTGCTCGATACTTTGCCGCGCTATGTGGCCGGGATTGAGCGGCTGCGTAAGGCGACCGAGGCGGCCGGCCGACCACGGGACAGCGTCGCGCTGACCTACCGGGTGAAGCGTTATGGCGGCGCGGTCCCGGCCAAGGGATCGGACGGCAACCGCCGACTGTTCTCCGGCAGCGACGCCGATATTATCGATGACATCCGGACATTGGAGGAGTTCGGCGTCACCGCGATCGATTTCGATTTCGAGCGGCCAAAGGCCGATGCCGTTATCGCCGAGATGGGCGCCTTCCGCGAGCGGGTGCTGGCGAAGGTCTAGAGCAGCAGGTTCGCGCCGGCGACGAGACCGGCGAGGGCGACCAGCGCGCCGCCCAAGGGCCGGCTGAGCCGGTTGCCCCAACGCGCGTTCTTCTCGATCGCCATCACCGCGCCGAGAGCCAGCATCCAGCCAACGTTGGCGGTGCCGACGACAAACATCAGCAGCATCACCGCCCAGCAGCAGCCGACGCAGAACAGGCCGTGGTAGAACCCAAGCCCAAAGGCGCTGCGCCAAGGCCCCGGGCCGCGCCAATGCCGTACGATAAAGCCCACCGGGGTACGGCACTTGTCGAGGCAGCGGTATTTGAGCCGGCTGAACTGGAAGAGGCCGGCGACCGCCAGGACCGCGGCGCCGAAAACCCAGCCGTTGGCGAGGAGCCAACTCCATTGCTGCGCTGCGACGTGCACCGCCGCGTCGAGCAGATGCGCGACGACGCCGAACCCAGCCCAAGCGAGCAGATACCCGGCGGTCAGCAGCGCAATAAGCCAGGCGCGATCGGGCCGGGCGTGGGTGAGGCGATGGAAGCGGCGGAATAACGGCAGCGAGGTCGGCAGCATCATCGCCGCGATCATCAGCATCCAGCCGCCGGCGTAGATCAGCGCCGGCAGCGCCAGGTTTCCGGCCGGCACGGCGCGGCAGATCGCACCGGCGATGCCGATATCGGTCCAGCGGCCATGATCGAGATAGCGGCCGTAGGGGCTCTGTTCCCACAGCCAGAGCGCGAGCCAAGCCGTGCCGGAAAGCATTACGAAGACAGGCACGAACAGCCGGCGCGTGCCCATGCCGCGCGCCCCAGGTCGGGGCCCCAATCAGGCGTCGAAAACGAAAGTGCTTTGCAGGGCGTTGTGCCCGGCGAGGTCGAGGTTGTGGCCGAGACCTGGATGATGCGAGCTATAGCGGGTCGCCTTGCCGACAAAGACCGGCGCGCCGGGCACGGTCGAGAAGATCGTGTTGCTCAGGACCGTCGTCGATCCGTCCGGACCTTTGTAGGGCTCGAGTTCGGCATGGCTGATGTCCCCGACCGTCAGCGTGCCACGACCGTCGCGCACGTCGAAGGTGATCGGCGTGCGCTCGACCGAGATGACTTCGCCGACCAGCTTCGCCAGCTCGGCGACCGGCCCGCCGAGCTTGCCGCTATAGACGTTGACCAGCGCTTCCTGCTGGGCGTCTGAGATGCCGTCGTCGAGATAGAGGGCGATGCGGAAATTGCCGTTCAGCACGTTGCCGGGAATGTGCGAGACCATCGCGATCGTGCGGCCGGTGACGTCGACGCCGTCGATCGTCCCCGCGTCGAAATGGTAGGCCAGAACCGAGTCGCAGGTGCCGTTGTCAGGGTCCTCGCCGATCCAGCACGGGCATAGCACCCGGCAGTCGCACACCTCAAGCAGACGCCCTTCGAGATGATACGCCATGACCGCCTCCCGAAAATTGTTTCATTGATTTTTTGCAAGCTTTGCGCTGGCGCGAACGCGAGTCAAGCGACGCGCCCGAAGGGGTGCGGGCTACTGCGCCGGTCCTGCGGGGGCGGGCGCCGGGCGCGGCGACCGGCGTCGGAAGGCCTCATGGCGGAGCAGATAGAGCCCGGTCAGGGTCACGATCGTCGCGCCGACGATCATCGGCACCGTCGGCAGGTCGCCCCAGACGGCGAAGCCGATCAGCGATCCCCAGACGAGCGCGGTGTAGTTGAACGGTGATACCGCTGCCGCCGGTGCGTAGTAGAGCGCCTGCGTGGTCCAGTATTGCGAAACGCCGCCGATAAGGCCAATCGAGCAGAACAGCGCGAAGTCGATCGGGCTCGGAGTCACCCAGAAAAACGGCAGGATCGGCAATGACAACAGCGTCATGAACAACGCGGTGTAGAACACGATCGAGGCGGTCGAGTCGGTGCGGGTCAGGTCGCGCACGGTCAACGTGCCGACCGCGTTGCACACGGCGCAAAGGATTGCGTTGCCCATGCCGACCCAATTGCCGGCGCCGCTCGGATGCGCCATCGCCAGCACACCGACAAAGCCGATCGTCACCGCGATCCAGCGCGCGCGCCCGACCGGTTCCCTGATGATCGGCCAGGACAAAGCGGTCAGGAACAACGGTGCCGCAAAGGTCAGCGCAATTGCGTCGGCAAGCGGCAGCAGGTGATAGGCAAAGAACGAAGCAACGTTGGAGCCGCCCCAGATCGCCGCGCGGCCGAACTGGGCGCCGAGCCGGCTGGTGCGCAAGGTCGAGATGCCGCCGGCATGCAGGACCAAGAGAAATGACGGCAACAACGCGACCGCGCTGCGGAAGAACACCAGCATCGGGATCGGGTAGCTCTGCGCCAGCCATTTCCCGATCGCGTTCTGGATCGAAAACAGGAAGACAGAGGCGAGCATGTACAGGATGCCGAGCCGGACATCCTCGATCCGTGCAGCAGGCCGCATGCCAGGGGGCGCCACAAAGGTTTCCTCAGATGCCGGTTGGCGCGCCATCGGCGGCGGTTTCAGGAGCGGCGCCGAACCAATGAAATGCCAGCGCCATCGCCTTATCCTGTCGCCCTTTTCGGGTATTCTAGGCGTCTCTGGCCGGCGGGTAAAAGGAACGGGTTCCATGCGACTGGGGTTGCTCGTGATCGCTGCGTTGGCCGTGATCTGCCGGTGCGGGTCGGCGCAGGCCCAGACGCTGTCCTCACAGCCGCTGCTTGCGTGCGCGCATTTCACCCAGGATGTGTTGCCGGCGCCCGAACCGCGTGAAGCCGCCTCGGCCCGGCAGCGCTTCGAGGAAATCAACGCCGCGGTCAAAACCCAGCCTTATCGGGTCCTGTTTTTTGGCGACTCGCTGACCGAGCGGTTCGAGGCGTGGGATGCTCCGCAGGTTTGGCGCGAGCACATGATGCCGCGCAGCGTGCTCAACGCCGGGGTCAACGGCGACCGCACCGAGCACCTACTGTGGCGGCTCGATAACGGCAATCTTGCCGGCCCACCGCCGCAGGGGGTGGTGTTGTGGATCGGCACCAACGATCTCGGCCATGACCGTTCGGTAGAAGATACTGCCGAGGGCATCCGCGCCGATCTCGCCAGGCTGCGCGGGAAGTTGCCCTCGGCGCGCATCCTGCTGCTCGGCTTGACCCCGCGCGGCGCGGCGCCGAATGCCAAGTTTCGCGCGCCAATCCGAGAGGTCAACAATCTGATCCGGAGCTGTGCCGACGGCACGTCGGTGACCTTCGCCGATATCGGCGGCGTGCTGCTCGATCCGCAGGGCCGGCTGACCCCGGAGATTTCGCCCGATCGGCTGCATTTCAGCCGGCTCGGCTATGAGCGGCTGATGCCAAAGCTCGATCCGCTGATAGATCGGCTGCTCGGCCGATAGGCTTGTTGCCCGCTCTACTCCCGCGCGGCCATGCCGGCCAAGAGGCCGGCGCCCTCTTGCTGGTTCCTGCGGCGAATGGCCCGATCGCGAACGATGGGGGGGAGGCGGCGTTTATCACAATCAGCCCGCGCTTTTCTGATGGGAGGCCCGCCATGCCCGACCGGGAGCCGCGAAAACAGCTGACGTCGGTCATCGCTGAAAAAGCCGCCAAATGAGCGCGCCGATCGAAGATTACGGCATCATCGGCAACACCTATACGGCCGCCCTCGTCTCGCGCGAGGGCTCGATCGACTGGCTGTGCCTGCCGCGCTTCGACTCGGAAGCGGTGTTTGCCGCGCTTCTCGGCAAGCCTGAGCATGGGCGCTGGCTGATTACGCCTGTCGACCCGCTGGTGCGGCTGTCGCGGAGTTACCGCGGCGAGACCGGCATCCTCGAGACCCGGTTCGAGACGCCAGAAGGCTGCGCCAAGGTTGTCGATTTCATGGCGCTGTCGGACGAGGGCGAAGATCAGGTCGATCTGATCCGGCTGGTTTGCGGCGAAAAGGGCCGAGTGCGTATGCGCACCGAGATCATCCTGCGCTTCGATTACGGCCGCGGCACCCCGTGGGTGCGCCAGCATCTTGGCGGCCCGCTGGCGGTCGCCGGTCCTAACGCGGTCCAGTTCATCACGCCTGTTGCATTGAGCGGCACGCCCGACATGAAAACCGTGGGCGAGTTCACCGTCGAGGCGGGCGAAACGGTGCCGTTCACGATGAGCTGGTACCCCTCACACCACAAGGCGTTCCGCTACCGCGACCCCTGGGAGACGCTGCTCGGCACCGAGACGCGCTGGCATGACTGGTCGGGCCATTGCAACCTACAGGGTCCGTGGCGCGAGGCGATCATCCGCTCGCTGATCACCCTGCGGATGCTGACCTACGCGCCGACCGGAGGCATCGTCGCCGCGGCGACGACGTCCCTGCCGGAATGGATCGGCAGCGTGCGCAATTGGGATTACCGGTTTTGCTGGCTGCGCGATGCGACCTTGACGCTCTACGCGCTGCTGAGTTCGGGTTACCGTAGCGAGGCGCGGGCCTGGCGCGAATGGGTGCTGCGCGCCATAGCGGGGCATCCCGCGGAGATGCAGATCATGTACGGCCTGGCCGGCGAACGCCGGCTGACCGAGTACGAAATCCCGTGGCTGCCGGGCTATGAGGGCAGCCGGCCGGTGCGGATAGGCAACGCCGCGGTTGAGCAGTTGCAGCTCGACGTCTACGGCGAATTGATGGACGCGGCGCATGCGGCGAACCGCTACGGGCTTGAAGCCAGCCCCGATGCCTGGAGCTTCCAGGTGAAGCTGCTCGAATATCTGGAGACGATCTGGGAGCGGCCGGATCAGGGGATGTGGGAAATCCGCGGCGAGCCCCGTCATTTCACCTTTTCAAAGATCATGTGCTGGGTTGCCTTCGACCGCGCCGTCAAATCGGTCGAGCAGTACGGGTTCGAGGGACCCTGCGCGCATTGGCAAACCATACGCGACAAAATATACGCGCAAGTCCTCGATCGCGCCTACGACCCCGCGCGCAACACCTTCATCGGGTATTACGGAGGGCGCGATCTCGACGCCTCGCTGCTGCTGATCCCGCAGCTCGGCTTTCTGCCGTGCGAGGACCCGCGGGTCCGCGGCACGATCGAGGCGATCGAGCGCGAGCTGGTTCAGGACGGCTTTGTTTGCCGTTACCCAAGCCGCCCGGGTGCCGACGGGCTGCCGCCCGGCGAGGGCGTCTTTCTCGCCTGCAGCTTCTGGCTCGCCAACAGCCTCGCGCTGATCGGCCGGCGTGACGACGCGATCGCACTGTTCGAGCGGCTGCTCACGCTCCGGAACGATCTGGGCCTGCTCTCCGAGGAATACGACCCGGTGGCGAAACGGATGCTCGGCAATTTCCCACAGGCTTTCTCGCACACCGCTATCATCAACACCGCGGCGCATTTGGGCGATGTCGAAACTGCCTCGGCCGCGCGCGGCAACGACGACTGACAGGTGCGCCAGCCCGCCGAACCCGCACGGGACGTTTTGCGACAAAATCGGAACCGGTACTTGCGCTCCGCGTATGCTCGGAACGGCGCGGCTTGGTCCATGTTGAAGGCTAAGGCGTGCTGATGTTGGACCCAGACTGATCATGACGGGCGACGACAGGCTCTCGAGGGCCGAACACTATCGCGAGATTGCAGCATCGCTTGCGCGACTGGCGGGGCAGATGCAATTTCACGAGGTCCGCCGACAACTCTTCGCGCTGGCCGAGCAGTTTGAGCGGATGGCCGAATTCACCGAAAAGTGGGAAGAAATCGACCGCTAGCGGGCATCGAACGCGGTCTCACCCGCGTATCACGAAGATACGAGTGATCTTGTGATTGGTGCGCGGCGCGGATCGCAACGATCTGGCGTTGATGATCGGGGTGCGCGGCCTGCGCGCCGTAAGCGGATGGATCTCGATGCGTTCGATCGCGGGCGACCGCCAGCCCGACAAATCCCGAGCTAACAATTTCGACGCGGTGCGCCTGCTCGCGGCGCTGTCGGTGGTGTTTTCCCATTCCTTTCTGATCGCCGATGGCAGCGAGGCGAACGAGCCGTTCGTATGGCTGACCCGCAATCAATGCGTCCTCGGGCTGGTCGGCGTCTTCATCTTTTTCATCATCAGCGGCTATCTCGTGACCGCCAGCTTTTGCCGAAAGCCGGCGCCGGGCCACTTTGCGCAGCGGCGCTTTCTGCGCATTTACCCCGGCCTCGTCGTCAACGTGCTGGTCTGCGCGTTTCTGCTGGGGCCGGTCGTCACTTCATTGCCGCTTCAAGCTTATCTTGCCGGCCCGGATCTGAGCGATTTCCTCTACAAGGCGCTGACCCTGAACCCGGGGCCGTTGCAGCTTCCCGAGGTCCTGTTTGTCGACAATTCGGTCGGGCTCTTGATCAACGGTTCGCTGTGGACGCTGCGCTATGAAGTGATGATGTACATTGTGGTGCTGATCCTGGGATTGGCCGGGCTGTTGCGGCTGTCGACCGCGATTGTCCTGACCGGCCTCGGCGTCACCGCGGTGTTATTCGAGCAGCACCTGAAGCCGTTCGGCGATTTCGGCGAAGCCGCCTGGTTTCTCGGCTTCTTCGGTTCCGGGATGGTGCTCTACTTCATCCGTGACCGGGTCGCCTTCAACTGGCGCGGCGTGCTGATCGCGCTCGCAGCGCTGGGTTTTTTCGTGCTGATCGGGCGCTTCATCATGCTGTTTCCGCTCGCCGGCGCGTATCTGGTGATCGGCTTCGCGCGGCGGCACGACCGCTTTCTCGACTA
>Ga0070766_10001953_pt1 | contig 10216 bp, 9 predicted proteins | sample HubBroMetageWFT6_FD_69782 | JGI IMG/M metagenome (GOLD analysis project Ga0070766, IMG submission 69782) | Warmed and freeze-thawed soil microbial communities from the Hubbard Brook experimental Forest, New Hampshire - Hubbard Brook CCASE Soil... | ecosystem: Environmental > Terrestrial > Soil >... | reverse complement strand
AGCACTTAGCAATCAGCAATTACGAGTCCTTGCCGGCTGAATGCTAACTGCTGATTGCTGTTTTTCATTTACACTTCTACACGTGAACGCTGAGATCATCGCGGTTGGCTCCGAGCTGCTGACGCCCTTCCGCATGGATACGAATTCTCTTTATCTCACCGAGCAGGTCAATCAACTGGGGGTCGAGGTAACGCTCAAGAGCATCGTAGGTGATGATCTCAAACGCCTGGTCGAGGCTGCGCAACACGCATTGTTTCGCTCGGAGATCGTCATCTTCAGCGGCGGTCTCGGCCCCACCGAAGACGACCTCACACGTGAGGCTGTCGCCGAAGCACTGGGTGTTCCCTTGCGGCGTGATGAAGACGTACTCGCCCGCATCGAGCAACGCTTCGCGGGGCGTGGCTGGAAGATGTCTTCCAACAATGCCAAGCAGGCGGATGTGCTCGAGGGCGCTGCAGTGCTGCCCAATCCCAACGGGACTGCACCGGGACAGTGGCTGAGCGGCAAGTTCGATGGGCGAGAGCGCATCGTCATACTCTTGCCCGGGCCGCCCCACGAACTCAGAGCATTGTTCGAGGCGGAGTGCCGGGAACGGCTGCGTGCGAAACTGCCCCCGGCGTTTCTGGCAACTCGCGTATTGAAGGTTGCCATGCTGGGTGAATCTCTTGTAGACGCGCGCGTGGCGCCGATCTACAAGCGATATACCGACGTGCAAACCACCATTTTGGCTGGAGCAGGAGAAATCCAGCTCCATTTCAAGTCTCGCTCCGGCACCATGGAAGCGGCCCAGGCACGCGTGGATGAAGCCGCGGACGCGGTCGAGCAAGAACTAGACGATGCAGTCTATTCACGAGACGGTGAGTCGCTCGAGCAAATCGTCGGCTACTGGCTACAGATGCGCAACGCTACCCTGGCGGTCGCGGAATCGTGCACCGGCGGTCTGCTGGGCGAACGGATCACCTCAGTCAGCGGCAGTTCACGTTACTTCGCCGGTGGTGCCATCGTCTACTCCAATGCCGTGAAAACCGAACTGGCGGGTGTGCCAACCGACATGATCGAGCGTCACGGCGCGGTCAGCCGTGAAGTAGCGGCGGCGCTGGCGGAAGGCATCCGCTATCGTTGCGAGGCAACGCTCGGAATCGGCATCACTGGTGTGGCTGGACCGTCCGGAGGAACGCCCGAGAAACCTGTGGGATTAGTCTTTCACGCGTTGGCCAGCGATGGCGGAACGGAAGTGATCGAGCGAAACTTTCCCGGCGATCGCAAACGCATCCGCTGGTTCGCCACGACGCTGGCACTCGATATGGTGCGAAGGAAGTTGATGTGAGGAAGGCTTCTAGCTCCTAGCTTCCAGCTAACGCAAGGGGCAGGAGGCAGGAGCCAGCAACTAGAAGCTTGTAGCTCGAAGCCGACTTTGTGCGAATATTCGTTGCCATCGACATCGACGATGCTGTCCGCGGCACCGTGACCCGCTTCCTCGACGGCGTCGGCGGATTCGCGCCAGATGCGCGCTGGGTGCAGCCCGAGTCACTGCACGTCACGCTCAAGTTTATCGGCGAGAAATCCGAGGAAGAGGTCGGGGAAATCAAGCGCGGCCTTGAGACGATTGCCGCGGACACGTTCGAGATAACTTTTCGTGGGTATGGTTTTTTCCCGAGTGCGCGAGCGCCGCGGGTGTTCTGGATTGGAATCGAGGGAGGTCCGAAGCTGACCTCTCTTGCCGCGGGTGTCGATGAAACGCTCGCCCGGTTTGATATTGCGAAGGAAGAACACGCTTACACTCCGCATCTAACGCTGGCGCGAGGCGCGGGAGGTTCTGGCTCGCCGCGCAGACTGAAGCATGATCACCCCAACAGCGGTTTTCAGCGCCTGCAAGAAAAACTGGCGCCGCTGCCTGCTCCCGAGTTTGGTACCATGACGGCCCGCGAGTTTTTTCTGTACCGGAGCCAGCTTTCACCCGGCGGCTCGAAATACACGAAACTGGCGGGATTTCGATTGTATTAGCCCAATTTGGCTGGAATTGTACCCTTGCCCACGCTCCTGATCATCGCCGTCATCAGCTACCTGCTGGGATCGATTCCATTCGGATATTTGCTGGTTCGTATATTCCGAGGTGAGGATGTGCGCCGAAGCGGCAGCGGAAACATAGGGGCAACGAACGTCGCCCGCAAATCGCCCGTCCTCGGCGTACTTACGCTTTTGCTCGATGCGGGAAAAGGAACGGCCGCGGTCGTGCTGTCGTATATCGTGGCTGACCATATGGTCGCAATTCCGACTTACCAGCAACTGGCGCTCGGAGCGCTATTCGCCGTTGTCGGCCATATGTTTCCACTATGGCTAGGATTTCGTGGCGGCAAGGGAGTCGCTACAGGGTTGGGCGCATTCGCTCTGCTAGCTCCAAAAGCGGTGCTGATCGCTGTCGGCATCTTTATTGTGGTTGTCCTTATCTCGCGCTATGTTTCTTTGGCTTCGATGGTTGCGGTCGCGGTCTTTCCCTTCGCGGCGGGAATCATCGGTCAGTTTTATCCTCCTCCTAGCGGACTGACCATGATTTCCCTCGCTTCCCTGCTAATTCTTGTTAAGCATCGCGACAACGCGCGCCGCATCTTCTCCGGCACCGAAAGTCGACTGGGAGCAAAACACGAATGAGCGAGATCGCGATCATCGGCGCCGGCGCCTGGGGTACGGCACTGTCGATTGTCTTAGGGCGCAAAGATGCCCACCGAATTCGGCTCTGGGCACACGAGCCGGAAATTTGCGAAACCATCGCACGAAAGCGCGTAAACGAGAAGTTCCTTCCCGGCCAACCAATCCCCCCCTGCGTGACGCCATGCCACGATCTTTCGCGCGCGATCGAGGGCGCAGCAATTCTGGTCAGCGCGATGCCCTCGCAACATTGCCGCCGCATCTTTCAGCAGATACACCCGCGCCTGCATCCCGAGACCATCATCGTGAGCGCGACCAAAGGATTGGAAGAAAACTCCACGCTGCGCATGAGCGAAGTGATCGCAGAGGTCGCGAAAACCGCTCGCACACGAACGCCACGAATCGGGGCTTTGAGCGGTCCGTCGTTCGCACTCGAAGCGGCCCGCGGCGATCCCACTGCGATCGCTATCGCGTCCCACGACAACGAACTCGCGCGCTCTATCCAGCACGAGTTCAGTCATGCCAGCTTTCGCGTCTACACCAATGCAGATCCGATCGGTGTGGAACTGGGCGGCGCGCTGAAGAATACGATTGCGATTGCCGCCGGAATCTGCGTTGGTCTTGGCCTTGGACACAATTCCATCGCAGCGCTGATCACGCGCGGTCTGGCGGAAATGACGCGGCTGGTTGTGGCCAGCGGAGGCAAGGCGGAAACCATGGCCGGACTCGCAGGGCTCGGCGACCTGGTGCTGACCTGCACCGGCGGCCTGTCTCGCAATCGCAGCGTCGGCGTAGAACTGGGACGCGGACGAAAACTGCCCGACATTCTAGCTGGAATGCATGGCTCCGTCGCGGAAGGAATATTTACTACGACCGCGGCAGTGGGGCTGGCTCGTGCCCGCAAGATCGAGATGCCGATTACCGAGCAGATGTTCGCCATCCTCCACCAGGGTAAAGCTCCCCGCGACGCCATTCATGAACTGATGACCCGCAGCAGCAAGAGCGAAAACGCTTAGGACCTGAAGCGCCCACGAAATCCCTGAGGTTGTTTGCCAAACCGCACCGGACGTTCCTTCCAAGTGGTACTTTCGTAATGGCGCCGCTTCATGCTTTTCGAGCCTCAGCACTTCTGCCACATTAGAATCTAGAGATACCCGTGAAACTCGCCGCCACTATCGACGGCGCTTCCGAACCGATTCAGGGGAGCGACTTGTCCTCCGCCGCGCCCAATCCGGCGCGCATTCCGATCCTCTACGTCATCCTCGGCGTGCTTCTGGTGATCAGCATCGTCCCTATGTATTTTTATTCCGCGCAGGTGGAGGCCATTAACCGGGACCGCCTGAAAACGAACGAGATGCTGCTGCAGAATACAGTGACGCGGTCGCTGGCTGACGATCTCTCACAGCACGAGCGCTCTCTGCGGATGATGTTGGCCAATCTTTCTTCCGCAATTCAGGTAGCAAGCGGAGGCGATATCGGCAGTAAGAACATCGAAGCGCCGGAGTTGCGCGCTCTTCTGGAAAACTTCGTTTCTTCCTCCGACGAAGTCGCATACGCCACTCTTCTCAACTCTGATGCCAAGGGCATCTCGGCCGGACGCATCGCCCCGGACGCATTTCTGCAACGCGAGTTGCAACATGCCTTTGACGCGGCCCGCGACGGCCGCGCCTACAACGGCCAGGCTCTGCAAGTGGGAGACGGCAAGTCATCGCGCACTGTCTTATTGGTAAGCAGTCCCGTCAGCTACGAAGGGCGTTTTCTGGGCATGGTGGGAGCAGTGGTGGACCTGCAATTTCTGATTCGCCGCCTGCAGGAAGTCAGCGGCGGCGGCCTCATTCCTTACGTCGTTGACGCTCAAGGCCGATTAGTGGCCGCAGGCAGTACGCAATACGTCACTGGCCAGGACATGAAGAGCCTGGAGATCGTTCGCAATTTTGTAGATCAGGGGAACAAGGCGCAGTTGGCGGCGACCAACGAATTTGCCGTTCGCGAGGGCAATAACAGCGTCGAAATGCTAGGTACCTACAGTCCAGTCACGGCGTTCGATTGGGCGGTCGTGGTGCAGAAGCCGCAGCATGAGGCTTACCGCGGAGTCTACGAGATGCAGCGAACCGCGCGTCTGCTGGCGCTTTTGGCCGTGCTCCTGAGTATCGGCGTGAGCATTTTTGCCGCTCGAAGAATTACCAACCCTTTGCAAGTCCTTACCCAGTCCGGGCGCGCGCTGGCGCGTGGCGATTTTTCGCAGCGCGTTCACTTGCGCAGCCGTACTGAGATCGGCGAACTGGCCGAGACTTTCAACACGATGTCCCGGGAACTGGAACAGTTCGTCGAAGACTTGAAACGGGCGGCGGAGGAAAATCGCGCTCTGTTTCTGGGCTCTATTCAGATGCTGGCTGGCGCGGTCGACGAGAAGGATCCCTACACTCGCGGCCACTCCGACCGCGTTACGCGCTACTCGCTGATGATTGGCAAGGAGATGAATCTGGACGCCGCCTTCATGGAAACGCTGCAGATTTCCGCGCAGCTCCATGACGTGGGCAAGATCGGCATCGAAGATCGCATCTTGAAGAAACCCGGCGCTCTTACCGCGGAAGAGTTCGAGGTCATGAAGACACACACTACCAAGGGCGCCAACATCCTGCGGCCGGTGACCCAGCTCGCGGAGATGCTTCCGGGAATTGAACTTCATCACGAAGCCCTCGACGGACGCGGCTACCCATACGGCCTCAAGGGAGATCAGATTCCCCTGCTGGCGCGCGTGATTGCCGTGGCCGACACGTTTGACGCGTTGACCACCAACCGCCCCTACCAGCACGCCCACACTCCGGAAGAAGCGTTAAAGATCATTCAGAACCTTGCAGGCAAACGTCTTCACCCTGACCCCGTGGCCGCCTTGCTCGCCGTCTACGGGCGTGGCGAGATCCGTATCCAACGCATCTCGATCAAGCGGCCGGTGGCTGCTGATACTGCCGCGAACGTACCGAACCTTCCTCCGCCCGCTCCTGCATTGCCCCCGGCGGAACCTGTCAACCTCGAAAGAACCCGCGTCTAACTGTTACTCATCGACCGTCTGAATCAGCCCGCGGCGCGAGTGCTTCTGAACGCTATAATCAAGCTCTGGGATTCTCATGATTCAGACTTTGTTCGGAAGCGTCGAAGAAAAGAAAGCCGGACTCTTCGAGCGCATGAAGCAGGCAGTAACGCGCACGCGCGAGAATCTTGCCGAGCGCATTGAAGAAGTCGTTGCCTTCGGTAAGGAAATCGACCGCAACACGCTCGACGACCTTGAAGCCACTCTGATTGGTGCGGACCTGGGCACAACGACGACTCATGAGGTTTTGGGGAAGCTTCGCGATAAGGCTGACCGCAAGCAGATCAAAGACGTTCAGGAATTAAAGCGACTTCTAAAGGAAGAACTGCTCGCAATCCTGAACGCAGCCAATACGAGGCCGGTCAAAACCGTGCAGGGCACACCCGAGGTGATTCTGGTTGTTGGTGTCAACGGTACCGGCAAGACCACAACTATCGGCAAATTGTCGCAGGTATTTCGGTCAAGCGGCAAAACAGTACTTCTTTGCGCAGCGGATACCTTTCGCGCGGCGGCAATCGATCAACTGGAAATTTGGGGCGAGCGCACGGGCACTGAAGTCATCAAGACCAAACCCGGCGGTGATCCGGCGGCAGTTTTGTTCGATGCGTTGCAGGCAGCAACGGCGCGGAAGACCGATTATGTCATCGTCGACACAGCCGGGCGTCTCCATACCAAAACCAGTCTCATGTCCGAACTGGAGAAAATGCGGCGCACTGCGGATCGCATCATTCCGGGCGCTCCACATGAGACTCTGCTTGTCATGGATGCAACGACAGGTCAAAATGGCTTGCAGCAGGCCCGCCTGTTCACACAGTCGGCAGGAGTCACCGGGATCGTGCTCACCAAGCTCGATGGCACTGCGAAGGGCGGGGTGGTGGTCGCCATTTCGCGCGAGTTGGGACTGCCCGTGCGCTTTGTGGGTGTGGGCGAGAAAATCGGCGATCTGCTGCCGTTCGATCCGAAAGAATTTGTAGATTCCCTGTTCGAATAGGAGTGCCTATGCCAGACGCTGGCAAGAAACGCTCGCGAGCCAGAGCCATGCTCGATTTCCTTCGCCTGCTCGCCAAGAAGGCGTTCGGCAAGAAGCCACCCCCGCAACCGGGCGACCCCTATGCTTACCAGATGGCTCCGCTGCGACGCGGCCCGAAAGGTCGAAGCGGCGCAGCCGTTGCTGAACCGGAAGACGATTCCTATCGTGCCTTTCCACCGCGGTGAGTCGCCTAAGACTCGCCTGTCTTTAAATGAAGGACTGTGAGTGAAGGACTGTCGTGGCGCATGAGAATCGATGGCGGACCATCAGACTGACGAACAGTTCCTGCACCACGCACTCGACCTGGCACGCCAGGGTATCGCGCTCGCCTCGCCTAATCCTTACGTTGGTGCAGTCATTGTCGATCCACGTGGCAACGTCGTGGGCACCGGATCGTACACCTATGATGGTGTGAAGCACGCTGAAGTGCTCGCCCTCGAGAGGGCGGGTGACAAAGCGCGCGGCAGCACACTCTACATTAACCTTGAACCGCACGCGCACCAGGGCCGCACGCCTGCGTGCACTGACGCTCTGATCGCCGCTGGAATTCGTCGCGTGGTTGCATCCATGCCCGATCCCAATCCTAAGGTGAGCGGGCGAGGCTTTGAAAAGTTGCGCGGGGCTGGCGTTCATGTGGAGGTCGGCCTGCTCGAAGCTGAAGCGCGGCGTCTCAACGAGGCCTTCGCCCGCTACATTCGCGATGGAGTTCCGCTGGTGACGCTGAAGGCCGCGATGACGCTTGACGGCAAGATCGCGCCACCTCCAACGGCGGAGTTGAACCGTGTTGAGGGAACTCCGCGTGGAGGATGGATCACCGGCGAGGCTGCGCGTGCCAACGTGCAACAGCAACGTCACCAGAGCGATGCGGTTCTGGTGGGCGTGGGAACGATCCTCGCCGACGATCCCGTGCTCACCGATCGCAGCGGGAAGACCCGGCGGCGAGGGTTGTTGCGCGTCATCCTGGATTCGCGCCTGCGATTGCCTTTGGACTCGCGTCTGGTGCAGAGCGTGGCGGGTGATGCGGCGCGCAAAGACGATGTGCTGGTTTTCTGTTCCGCGGGCGAAGAGAAGAAAAAACGCGAACTGGAAGCGCGCGGCATTCGAGTTGAGCACGTTTCCTCGGCCTCGTCAGGCGGCCGTCCCGATATTCGCGCGGTTCTTCGCCACCTGGGGCAACTTGAAATAACCAGCGTACTGATCGAAGGCGGGGCAGAGGTAAACGGTTCGGCGCTCGCCGCAGGCGCGGCCGACAAAGTTTTCCTGTACTACGCGCCGAAGATCCTGGGGGGCGAGGGATCGATTCCGTTTGCTGGTGGTCAGGGTTGTCACCAAATAGAAAGAGCCCCAACTGTGAGCACTCTCCGCCTGCATCGTTTCGGAGAAGACTTTGCGGTGGAGGGATATTTGCGCGATCCGTACGACGCACTATGATATTACGGTACCGTCGAGGTGCTCATGTTTACCGGCATCATTGAAGAAGTGGGGCGTGTCGTCCGCATCGAACAGCGCGGCGAGAATCGTCGAGTCACCATTGCGGCCGAGAATGCGCCCAAGGAATTGAAACCCGGCGACAGCGTCGCGGTGAGCGGTGTCTGCCTGACGTCGGTCGACATCAAGCCGAACTCGTTCTGCGCCGACCTTGCACCTGAAACCTGGGAACGCACGTCATTTTCGCGCATCCACGAAGGCACTCTGGTCAACCTTGAGCTGCCGATGAAAGCCGATGGGCGCTTTGGCGGGCACATCGTACAAGGCCACGTGGATGGAGTCGGCAAGCTTATCTCGCTGGAGCGCATTGCTGAGTCGGAAAACTGGTGGATGCGCATCGAACTACCCAGTGAGGTAGAGAGGTACACGGTATACAAAGGCTCGATCTCAATCGAGGGCATCAGCCTGACGGTGGCGGAGCTTGAGGGAGAGAACTGCACGATCGCGATTATTCCGCACACAGTCGAAATGACAAACCTTAATTCGCTCAAGCCGGGTGATCCCATGAACCTGGAAGCCGACCTGATCGCAAAGTATGTCGAGAAGATGATGTCCAGAAAATCCGCGGAAGGTACGCTCACTATAGAAGAACTGGTTCAGCAGGGATTTTGAAAGCAGTGTCCAGTGTTGAGTGGCTAGTGGTCAGTGAGTAATTTGATTGCTCCGAACAATTGCGGACTGTGCAGCGACTGCCTGCACGCGCGGATCGTCAGATCAGACCGGGGATCGACGTTCCTGCAATGCCAGCTTTCGTTTACCGATCCGCGATTTGCGAAATATCCGCGGTTGCCGGTGCTTACATGTAGCGGCTACTCCAAAGCACCCGCCTGCACAGTAGGTCCTGTGCCCCTCCCCTAGCGTCCCGCCAACGCGCCGTTGGGTGCCGCTGGTCCCGGTTGATCTGAGCAAGAAAAAAACTCAGATCTCGGTCGTTAAATTATCTGGAATCAGTTACTTAGCTAAATCGAGGTGAGCTAAAATATTGATTGCAGATAGGTTACTCGCAAAATACTACGGCTTAACGAGTTAGCATTTTGCTATTCAGTTGTCAAAGAACTAATGCTTCAAAGTAATTAGAGCGCGGCGAGAGTGGGAAGTCAAGGAGAGAATTTCCGGGAGCGTGGGTCAAACTTCCAGGTCGTCCGCAGTCCGCATGGAATCCAGCATTTCCTCTAATCCGACTTCTGGCCCCGCGTCGCTGAAGGTTTGTTCCGGGGCATAACTTCCGGGTAGCCCGTCAACCGGAAACAATCGCGATCACTTCCCACAACGCCGACTGTCCCAGTCCTGACGCGTGAGTTCAGAGGGTCGAGTCGAAGGTAGACTGATAGGGAATTGGCTTTCCCAACACTGGAGCATTGCATGACTGCCATTCAGTCTTCCGGTACCGGGCCCGGTCAACGCTGCCTCAACGGCCCGCAAACCACTGGGCGCAACTATCGCAACCTGTCGCAGCCTGCATATGGTATGAGGCGTGACGATGATGTTGCTGTGCTCATGCGTGATGGAATTGCGCTATTAGCGGACGTGCATCGTCCAACTGAACTTGGCCGATATCCCGTGCTGGTTGCCGCTTCTCCTTATCCGAGACAGATCCAAAACCTTGGCGCGCCGGCAGGTTTTATTGAAGCAGGCGCCACCGACTTCTTCGTGCCGCGCGGTTATGTGCACGTCATCGCGAACTGCAGAGGTACTAGCGGTTCCGGCGGAGCCTTTGGCTTTTTTGATAGTCAGGAACGTCGCGACATGCACGACCTCGTTGAATGGGCAGCACAACAGCCATGGTCGGACGGTAATGTCGGCATGGTCGGCATTAGTTACTTTGCCGGGACACAGATGGAGGCCGCGGTGGAGCGACCTCCGCATCTAAGGGCCATCATGCCAATTGCCGGAACATTCGATCTCTATGAGTCGGCGACGCATCATGGTCTGATGAGCAGCGGCTTCATCACGCCGTTTCT
>Ga0070766_10001948_pt1 | contig 10223 bp, 10 predicted proteins | sample HubBroMetageWFT6_FD_69782 | JGI IMG/M metagenome (GOLD analysis project Ga0070766, IMG submission 69782) | Warmed and freeze-thawed soil microbial communities from the Hubbard Brook experimental Forest, New Hampshire - Hubbard Brook CCASE Soil... | ecosystem: Environmental > Terrestrial > Soil... | reverse complement strand
CCCCGAACAGGGCTCCGGCTGCGGCGTCGACTCCGTGAATCAGAACGACGCCTTCGGCCACGGGTACTACGACGGCTACAGCATCGTCGCCGGTCACGAATTCGCCGAGGCGGTGACCGACCCGGACAACTACAACGGGACCCAGGACGGATGGAACGATGCCCAGGGAAATGAGAACGGCGACAAGTGCGCTTGGACCGGCCTCCAGAACATCGCCCTGCGCGGACAGCTCTTTGCGGTGCAGCCGCTATGGAGCAATGCTGCGGCGGCGGGACAGGGCGCGTGCGCGGTGAGCCTCGGGAGCTGACACCCCTGAGGCTGCGTGGAGTGCGGGTGATCCCGTCGCGAACCGCGGGATCACCTGCGTTTCGCCTATGCGAGTTCCACGGCCTGTTGTCCAGCGGAATTTGCGCGGGTTGCGCCGGCAGGAGCTCGGTGGGGCTGCGGTAGCATGAGCCCGGTGGAGGAGGCTTCCGTCGCCGTCGCGACCGGGAATCTCGAGCAGCAGCTCGAGGGACAGCGCAAGGCGCTCACCGGATTCTGCTACCGCATGCTCGGTTCGCCGTTCGAGGCCGAGGACGCGGTGCAGGAGACGCTGCTGAGGGCCTGGCGCAGCTACGACCAGTTCGAGGGCAGATCAACCTTGCGTTCCTGGCTGTTCCGAATTGCCACCAATGTCTGCCTCGACATGGTGAAAGGCCGCGAGCGGCGCGCGCTGCCGATGGATTTCGGCCCCGCCCGTGAGCCGATCGAGGCGAACCTGCACACCCGCCCCGAGGTCACGTGGATCGAACCGATCATGGACAGCGCGCTTGCGGGCGAGTCCGATCCCGCGGAAGTCGCCGTGGCTCACGAGACCATCCGGCTGGCGTTCGTGGCCGCCTTGCAGCATCTGCCACCTCGGCAACGAGCGGTCCTGATCCTCTGCGAGGTCCTGCGCTGGCAGGCGAGCGAGGTGGGGCAACTCCTCGAAACCAGCGTCGCGTCGGTGAACAGCGCGCTGCAGCGAGCGCGCGCGACGCTCGCGAGCATCGACATCAGCCCGGAGGACGCGACGCCGATCACCGACGTGTCGCAGCGCCGGCTCCTGGAGCGCTACGTCACCGCCTTTCAGGAGTACGACCTCAGCGCGCTCACCGCGTTGATCCAGAAAGACGCGAGGCAATCGATGCCGCCGTTCGACATGTGGTTGTCTGGTCGTGGCGACATCCTCGCCTGGATGTACGGTCCGGGGATCGGCTGCCGGGGCTCGCGGCTCCTTCCCGTCCCGACGACCAACGGCTCCGCCGCCTTTGGTCAGTACAAGCCGAGTGTATCGGGGAGCGGCCTCGAGCCGTGGTCGCTGCAGGTGATCGAATTCCGCCACGGCGAGATCGTCGAGTTCACCTTCTTCCTGGACACCGCGCGTCTGTTCCCGCTGTACGGTCTCCCAGCGCGTCTTGACGGTTAGCCGTCGCGGGCGCGGTCAGCCCAGCAGGAATCCCCGCAGTCCCAGGAACGCCATCAGCTTGCTGAGCTCGTCCGAGCACCCATCCACCCGGAGCGCGCAGCTGTGCCGTTGCGCGGCCAGGTGCAAACGCGCCAGCGCATCGATTGCCACCCCATCGGGCTCGAGTCCCCCGACATCGCACACGGCATGCGTAGCGGCGTGCATAGCGATGAGATCGCTGAAGCGATCGCACAATCCGGGGATATCAGAACGCGCGACCGGGCCCCGGAGGACGAAGCTGATCGTGGTCTGCTCGGTCACCGCTACCCGTTAGGACTTTCGCAGCGGGCGAAAATCATCGGAGCGGGAGCGATGACTTCTCATCAGCTGCGTCGTCAGAACAGGCATAGAGCGCAATCGCTTTCACGAGGAGCATCCCAATGCCGAGAAAGGTCGTCGCCAGCACCTACATCACCCTCGACGGCTACATCGACGAGCCCGGGAAGTGGTCCTTCCCCTTCTGGTCCGAGGAGGCGTCGCAGTTCAAGGCACGAGAGCTGTTCGCCAGCGACGCTCAGCTGCTCGGCCGCCTCACCTACGAGGGCTTCGCCGCAGCGTGGCCCACCATGGAGGGTACCGGCGAGTTCGGCGAGAAGATGAACAGCATGCCCAAGTACGTTGCGTCACGCACCCTGGACACCGCGTCATGGAATGCCACCATCATCAAGGGCGACGTCGCCGAGAAGGTTCGCGAGCTCAAGCTGGAGGATGGGGGTGACCTGCTGATCGGCGGGAGCGGCCAGCTCATCGACTACCTCACCACACACGACCTCATCGACGAGTATCGAATGATGGTTTATCCGCTCGTCCTCGGCGACGGGACCAAGCGTCTCTTCAACGGCGTTCCGCAGCGCACGTTCACACTCGTCGACACGCTTAGGTTCCCAACCGGTGTCGTCGTCAACACCTATCATCCCGCACCCAAGACTGCTGCGTAATCAGAAAGCAAGGAGAACATCTCGTGACGCTCACGTACACCAGGGCCTTCAGCGGCTTCGCTGTGAACGACCTCCAGAAGGCTCGCGAGTTCTACTCCGAGACGCTCGGCCTGAACCTGTCGGAGGCGAACGACCTCTTGACACTGCATCTCGCCGGTGATCGCGACACGCTGATCTACCCGAAGCCAGACTTCGTGCCCGCCACCTACACAATTCTCAACTTCGAGGTGGACGACATCGAGAAGACGGTCGATGACCTCACCACCCGCGGAGTGAAGTTCGAGCGGTATGACGGCATGAAGCAGGACGAACGCGGCATCCATAGTGACGGCGAACGACTCATCGCGTGGTTCACCGATCCTGCCGGGAACGTGATCTCGGTGCTCCAGCAGCCCTGAGTCGGCGGCCGATTTCTACGCGGACAGGAGCGTCGCCACGGTGGCGGGATCAAAGTTTCCGCCGCTGAGCACAATCACGGTCGGATGCTCATCGCTGCCGGACGGCACCCGCCCGGTGAGGTACGCCGCCAGCGCCAGCGCGGCTGTCGGCTCGATCGCGAGCTTCAGCCGTGTCCAGCAGACGCGGAGCGCGTTTTCGAGGTCGTGCTCCGAGACCGTGACGATGTCGCGCACCAGCGCATCGCTCACCATCACCTCGAAATTACGGTTGCCGATCGACTTCGATTTCACGCCCTCGGCGAGCGTCGCCGGGTCCGCGGCAAGCGTCTGCAAGACCCCGCTGCGCAGGCTCCGAGCCGCGTCATCGGCGGCCTCCGGCTCGACACCGATGATCACCGTGGCCGGCGAGAGGGCAGTGACGGCAAGCGCAATCCCGGAGATCTGACCGCCGCCGCCGACCGGGACGACAACAGCGCCGGGGGCGCGAGCGTCCTCGAGGATCTCGAGACCGGCTGTGCCGGCGCCGTGCACCACGTCCCAGTCGTCATAGGGGTGGATCAGGTGCAATCCCTCGGATCTCGCGATCTCTTCGGCGATCTCCTCGCGGTTGTCGTAGGTGACTCCATCGGACACCAGCGTGGCGCCGAACGATCGGATGCCCTCGACCTTCGCCGGGGTCACGCCCTGCGGGACCACGATCGTCGCCGGAAGGCCGGCAACCTGCGCGGCACAGGCAACCGCCTGTCCGTGGTTCCCCGAGCTGTGCGTCACCACGCCAGCGACATCCGGCTCGCGCTCGACGAGGCTCAGCACGGCGTTGAATGCGCCGCGCGCCTTGAAGGATCCGGTGCGCTGCAATGACTCCGGCTTCACCATCAGGCCCGCGGAGATGTCCGCCCGCAGCAGCGGCGTTCGGCGCACGTGAGGTCTGATGCGGAGGGCCGCCCGACGAATCTCCGCGAGGTGCTCAGCGACCCGCGAGTCCTGTACCACCGGGGATCAGGACGAGACGGCTACGGGAATCTCCAGCGCCAGTTTGTCCATCTCGAGCTGCGCAGGAACGTCGACCGGGTAGGAGCCGGTGAAGCACGCGAAGCAGAAGCCGTTGCCGTCGGGTTGCCCCATGGCGCGGCGCAGGCCCGAAAGGCTGAGATACCGCAGCGAATCGGCGCCGAGCATGGCGCCGATCTCGCGTTCGGTGTGACCGGCTGCGATGAGCTCGCGGCGCGATGCGATGTCGATGCCCATGAAACACGGCCACGCGATCGGCGGCGACGCGATCCGCATGTGGACCTCGCTTGCTCCGGCGCGCCGCAGCTCGTCGATGATGCGGCGTGACGTGGTCCCACGCACAATCGAGTCGTCGACAAGCACGACCCGCCGTCCCTCGAGCACGTGGCGCATCGGGTTGAACTTCAACCGGATGCCTGCCTCACGCAACCGTTGCGTCGGCTGGATGAAGGTCCGCGTGATGTAGCGCGACTTGATCATGCCCTCCGCAAAGGGCAGCCCCGCCTCCTCGGCGTAGCCGATCGCCGCCGGGGTGCCGCTGTCCGGCAGGGTGATGACGATGTCCGCGTCTGCGGGGGCCTCGCGGGCAAGCTCACGGCCCATGTGCCGCCGCGACTCGTACAGCGACTGTCCCATCATCACGCTGTCGGGCCTTGCGAAATAGATGAATTCGAAGGAGCACATCGCCCGATGCGCGGAGGTGCGCTGGATCTTCGTGCTGCGCATTCCCGTGGCATCGACGGTCACGATCTCGCCAGGCTCGATCTCGCAGATGAAGGTCGCGCCGACAACATCGAGCGCGCAGGTCTCACTCGCCATCACGTACCCGGTGCCGCCCGGAGCATCGATGTCGCCGAATCGGCCGAGACACAGCGGGCGGATCCCGAGCGGGTCGCGTGCGGCCACCAGCGAATCCTTGGTCAGGAACATGAGGCAGTACGCGCCCTCGACGCGCGGCAGCGCCTCCGCAAGCGCCTGTTCCAGCGTGCCGGCCGCCGTTTGCGCGATCAGCGCGCCGAGCACCTCGGTGTCGCTCGTGGTCTCGAACTCGAACCCCTTGGCGGTCAGCTCGTCGCGCAGCTTGGAGGCGTTGACGAGGTTGCCGTTGTGCGCGATGACCACGGGACCGATCGTGGGATGTTCGACCGATATCGGTTGCGCGTTGAGCAGTCGCGCGCTGCCGGTGGTGCTGTATCGCGTGTGCCCGATCGCGAGGTTGCCCTTGAGTCCGTCGATGGTCTCCTGGTCGAACACCTGCGAGACCAGGCCCATCTCCTTGCGGATGCGAATCTCGCGACCATCGCTGACCGCGATGCCGGCGGACTCCTGTCCGCGGTGCTGCAACGAGTACAGGCCGAAATACGTCAGGTTGGCGACGTCCTCACCCGGGTGGAACACCCCGAAAACGCCACACTCCTCATGGAGGTGATCGTCGTCGAAGGTTTCCATTCCGGCCTGATCACTCACGCTCGATCAACGCTCCTTCGTGAACCCGCCGCACGTCCGCGAGTGACACGTCGATGCACCCGGTCACAGAGAACCTCTCGCCTCCGACGGAGCCGAGCCCGCGGAAGGGGACCGAGTGTCGCGCTGCCAGCTCGTGCAATCGCACAAGTGCCTCCCTGGCGAAGCTGATGACGAATCGAGATTGACTCTCACCAAAGAGTATACCGGCCTCCCCGTTAATCAACCCTTCACCCTGTTCCAGTTCGTCGATGGTCACCCGGGCGCCTATGTCGCCCAGCAGACATGACTCGGCGATGGCGATCGCAATTCCGCCCTCGGCGCAGTCGTGCGCGGAGTGCAGCAATCCCGCCGCAATTGCCTCGAGGATGAACCCATGGACCCGGCGCTCGAGGTCGATATCGAGGTGAGGAGGGGGACCGGCATTGACCCCGTCAGCGATCCGCTGGTACTCGCTGCCACCGAGTTCGGAGTCGACCGGCCCGATCAGCGCGACCGAATCGCCCACATCTCGAAATCCTGCAGTGCAGCGCCCCTTCACGTCATCGATGACGCCAACCATGCCGATGACGACGGTCGGATCGATCCCGGTGCCACCGGTGTCGTTGTACAGGCTCACGTTGCCGCTCACGACCGGGATGTCGAGCGCCCTGCAGGCATCACCGACGCCTTCGATCGCGTCGTGCAGGTCCCACCACACGACCGCATGCTCCGGATTCGCGAAGTTGAGACAGTTGGTGACCGCGGCAGGTTTCGCACCCGTGGCCACGACGTTCCGCGCCGCCTCACAGACAGCGATCATCGCCCCCTGGCGCGCGTCGAGTGCGGCATATCGCGAGTTGCCGTCGGTCGCGAGACCCAGCCCGCGCGAGGTCCCCTCGACACGAACCAACGCGGCGTCGCCACCGGGGAGGATCACCGTCGCATCGCCGACCTGCTGGTCGTAGCGCCGGTAGACGGGTGCGCGGCTCCCGAGGTTGGGGCTGCCGAGGAGCCGGAGGAGCGCTTCCTCGGAGGTCCACGACCTCCGTCGGCGGTTGGTGGCGTCCAGGGGCGCGGCGCGATGGGGTCGCGAACCGGGTGCGCCGCGGAGCGGCGCCCCATCGACAAGCACATCGAGGGGAAGGTCACACACGTGATCGGCGCCGTCGCGAACCACAAAGCGCTCTTCGGCGAGAATCACCGCGACCACATCGGAGTGCAGATCCCAGCGTTCGAAGACTTCCTGGAGGGAGGGCACGTCCGATGGCTTGGCGACGATCAGCATCCGCTCCTGTGACTCGCTGAGCATCACCTCGTACGGCGTCATGCCGGTCTCGCGACGCGAGGCACGCGAAACATCAACCTCGATGCCGCAGCCGCCCCGATGAGCAAGCTCGGCGGTGCTTCCGCACAACCCTGCCGCTCCGAGGTCCTGCATGGCGATCACGCGCGGATCTCCGGCGAGCTCGAGGCACGCCTCCATGAGGCATTTCTCGAGAAACGGATTCCCCACCTGCACGGCGGGCCGGCGGGCAGCGCTGCCCGCGTCCAGCACGACCGACGCGAAGCTGGCGCCGTGGATGCCGTCGCGGCCGGTGTCGGCTCCAACGAGGAGCACGAGGTTGCCAGGGCCGCTCGCGGTTGCGCGCGTCAACCTGCCCTGCTCCACGATGCCGACGCACATCGCATTGACGAGACAGTTGGTGCGGTAGGACTCGTCGAAGTACAGCTCGCCACCGACGGTCGGGACACCGATGCAGTTGCCGTATCCGCCGATGCCGGCCACAACTCCGTCGAACAGATGGCGCTGATGGAGCTCGTCGAGCGGGCCGAACCGGAGCGAATCGAGCAGCGCCAGCGGTCGCGCTCCCATCGTGAAGATGTCGCGCAGGATGCCGCCGACGCCGGTCGCCGCGCCCTGGTACGGCTCGATCGCGCTCGGGTGATTGTGCGATTCGATCTTGAACACGCAGGCGAGACCGTCGCCGATGTCCACGGCGCCCGCGTTCTCTCCGGGTCCCTGCAGCACCCGAGGACCTTTGGTTGGAAGCGTCCCAAGAAGCGGCTTGCTCGTCTTGTAGCTGCAATGCTCGCTCCAGAGCGCTCCGACGATGCCGAGCTCCAGGCGGTTCGGTTCACGTCCAAGCGATTCGACCAGGTGCACGTACTCGGCGCGCGTGAGCGCCACCTCCGCGAGATCCTGGTCACTCGCACCGGCAAGCTGAACGCTGGTCACCAGGCGGCCCCAACCGGCATCGGACCGCTGCCGCTGATCGACTTCGCGACGCTGTCGAAGAGCCGCATCCCATCCGACGATCCCAGGAGCGGCTCGCACGCGCGCTCCGGATGCGGCATCATCCCCAGCACGTTGCGGGCCTCGTTGACGATCCCCGCGATGTCGCGCATCGATCCGTTCGGCGACTCCTCGACGACTCCCGAGCCGTCGCGTCTCACATACCGAAACGCAACCCGCTGATCCCGCTCCAGCATCTCCAACGTCGCCTCGTCGGCCACATACCGCCCCTCCCCGTGCGACACCGGAATCTCGAGCACATCCCCAGCCGCACACCCCGACGTAAACGCGGTATCAACCGTCTCGACGCGCAACCACGTGGGCGCACATCGATACTGCAGTGAGCCGTTGCGCGTCAGCGCTCCTGGGAGCAGGTGCGCCTCGCACAGAATCTGGAATCCATTGCAGATCCCCCACACGAGTCCGCCCGCATTAGCAAATTCAGTGACGGACTCCATCAGCGGAGCAAACCGTGCTACCGCGCCCGCGCGCAGATAGTCGCCATACGCGAACCCGCCAGGGAGAATAACGCAATCTGCATCCTGCAGATCGCGATCCTTGTGCCAAAGCATCACGGTCTCATGTCCCGCCAGCTCAACGGCATGGCGGCAATCACGATCGGACCAAGTTCCCGGAAACACCGCGATCCCAAAGCGCATCAGTGCACCACGCGTTGAAAGGTGGGGAGGACATGGGCGGAGGAGGGCCGTCTCGGAGCCCGGGCTACCCCCCCGGGCGAGAGCGAGGGGCGGAACGGCGAAGGCGTTCCGACCCCGTGCCCTCCGTAGCTCATGTCCTCCCCACCTCCAACCAGAACGCTCATAAAGGAGTGTCGGACAGCACGCGAATCGATCCGATGCGCGAGTCCTCGATCACCGTATTACGCAGTAGCTGCTCGCACATTGCCTCGACAAGTGCTCGCACCGACGTCTCGTCATCGCCCTCGATCTCGAGCTCCAGATGCTTCCCCACCCGCACCGCTCGCACCCCGGAGAACCCCAGCCGATGCAACCCATCGCGCACCACTAGCCCCTGCGGATCATTGACGACGGGCTTCAACGCGACCACTACCTCGACCGCGAAGGTCATTCGGCAGTAACCCCTTCGATGTCGATTCCGCAGATGCGCTTCGCGGCTTCGACGTAGCGCTTGGTCGTCCCTCGCACCACGTCGTCAGGAAGTGATGGACCGGGATCGGTCTTGTCCCACCCGAGAGTTTCGACGTAGTCGCGTACGAACTGCTTGTCGAACGAGACAGCGGGTTCGCCCTCGCGCCATTGGGAAATCTCCCAGAAGCGCGAGGAGTCGGGGGTGAAGATCTCATCGATGAGCGTGAGCTTGCCGTCGATGAAACCGAACTCGAACTTGGTGTCGGCGAGATAGATCCCCACGCCCTCGCAGCGCGCCGTGGCGAAATCGAAGAGCCGCAGCGACGCCGACTCCAGCTGATCCGCGAGCGACTGGCCCACGAGTGCGCGCAGCTCATTGCGGGAGATGTTGACGTCGTGGCCGTCATCCTTCTTGATGGCGGGCGTGAATCTCGGCGAGGGGAGCCGCGACGAATCACGCAGCCCCTCGTGCAAGGCCTCGCCGGCGAGCGTGCCCTTGTCTCGGTATTCCTTCCACCCCGATCCGCTGATGAATCCGCGCACCACGCATTCGACATCGATACGCTGCGCGCGGCCGACGTGCATCGAGCGTGGCAGCCAGTCACTTCGCACCGACTCGGGAATCGCCTCCTCCAGGTCGGGAAGCAGGTGATTGGGCATGATGCCCGCGGTCTGCGCGAACCACCACCGTGACATCTGCGTCAGCACGGTGCCCTTTCCCGGAATCGCGGTCGGCAGAACCACGTCGAAGACGCTGAGGCGGTCCGTGGCGATCATCAGCAGCGTGCCGTCAGCGAGCTGGAAGGTGTCGCGCACCTTGCCGCGGCGGAACAGGTTCAGGTCACCAACCTCGGCAGAGTTCATCACCTGCATCAACTCATCCTCCCGCCGGCAAGGCCGGCCTCCATGGCAAGCAAGGGCGCCGACGCATTGGTTGCGGCGCGCTGGGTGGTTGTCGACAGACCAAGACGCCGGTATGTCTCATCAATATTGGCGAGGTACGGCTCGATGTCGAAACAGTGCGCGATCGCCGACTCCGAAAGGGCGCCGGAGATGTCGGGGTCGGTTGCCACGAGGTCGCGAAATGAACCATCGTCGTCGCGTGCCCGTGCGGCGAGCTGCTGCACGGCTCGATAGGCGCGCTCACGAGGCCACTCGGCCTCGACGATCAGCGCGGTGAGCACCTGCTGCGAGAAGACGATGCCGCCGTGCAACTCGATGTTCGCCACCATGTTCTCGGACTTGACGCGAAGCCCCTCAACGATCCTGGTGGAGAGACGCACGATGTAGTCGCTGAGCGCGCACGCATCGGGAAGGATCACGCGCTCCGCGGACGAGTGAGAGATGTCGCGCTCATGCCAGAGTGCGACGTCCTCCATCGCGGTCAACGCGTATCCGCGAAGCACCCGCGCGAGCCCGCAGACGCGCTCGCAGAGTACGGGATTGCGCTTGTGAGGCATGGACGAGGAGCCCTTCTGCCGCTGTCCGAAGGGTTCCTCGACCTCGTCAACCTCGGTGATCTGGAGCAGCCGTATGGTG
>Ga0070766_10001942_pt1 | contig 10243 bp, 10 predicted proteins | sample HubBroMetageWFT6_FD_69782 | JGI IMG/M metagenome (GOLD analysis project Ga0070766, IMG submission 69782) | Warmed and freeze-thawed soil microbial communities from the Hubbard Brook experimental Forest, New Hampshire - Hubbard Brook CCASE Soil... | ecosystem: Environmental > Terrestrial > Soil... | reverse complement strand
ACATCGGCGGCGGGTTGATGCGGCGCGCTATCGGCATCGCGGGCCGGCGTGGCCACGATGCCCTCCTCCTTGTCGGCGATGCGGCCTATTACCAGCGCTTCGGCTTTTCCGCGGCAAAGACCGGCGCGCTCCAGTTACCGGGACCGTTCGAGCGGCCACGTCTGCTCGGCTGCGAACTGAAAGCCGGCGGTCTCGACGGCACACGCGGATTGATCAGCGCGACCGGCCGTTCGGTACGAAAGCCCCCCTTCAATATGCTCGTCGCAGGGTTGGCCGGCATCCAGGCCGCACGGCACGCGGCTTAAACACCTTTACGAATCGCGGAAGGAACGACGAATATGAACGCCATGACCAAAGCAACCACCGCTTGGCCGCTGCATGCGCGCTTCGACGGGCCGATCGTAATGCTCGGCTTCGGTTCGATCGGTAGAGGCACTCTGCCCCTGATCGAGCGCCACATTGGCTTTGACCGGGCGAAATTCGTTGTCATCGCGCCGGACGATGACGATCGGCGTCTGCTCGACGACCGCAAGCTGCGTTTCATCCACGCCGCCATCACCAAAGAAAACTATCGCGACGTGCTGACGCCGCTTCTGACCGCTGGACCGGGCCGCGGCATGATCGTCAATCTTTCGGTCGACACCAGCTCGGTCGACCTCATGGACTTCGCCAAGGACATCGACGCTTTTTACATCGACACCGTCATCGAGCCGTGGCCCGGACTTTACACCGACACGAAACTGTCGATCTCCGAACGATCGAATTACGCGTTGCGCGAACGGCTCCTCGAGCTGCGCCGCCGTCGTCCTGGCGGAATTACCGCGGTGAACTGCTGCGGCGCCAATCCCGGGATGGTGTCGTGGTTCGTCAAGCAGGCACTGCTCGATGTCGCGGCCGCGGTCGGTCTGCCGGCCGAGGAGCCGAAGAACCGCGAAGAATGGGCCCGGCTGATGCAGCGCGCCGGCGTCAAAGGCCTCCACATCGCCGAGCGCGACACACAGCGCGCGCGCGATCCAAAGCCGCAGGGCGTCTTCGTCAATACCTGGTCGGTCGAAGGTTTTTGTTCGGAAGGTTTACAGCCCGCCGAGGCCGGCTGGGGTACGCATGAGAAAATCATGCCGGCGAATGCGCGCCGCCATCAGTTCGGTTGCGACGCCGGCATCTACCTCACGCAGCCCGGCGCCGGGACGCGGGTCCGCTCCTGGACGCCAACGGCCAAAGCGCAGCACGCCTTCATGGTCACTCACAACGAGTCGATCTCGATCGCCGACTATTTCACGCTGCGCGAAAACGGCGCGGTGGTTTATCGGCCGACTTGCCACTACGCCTACCATCCGTGCGACGACGCGGTGCTGTCGCTCGATGAAATGGCGGGAGCCGCCTGGCAGCAGCAAGCCGACTGGGTGATTCTCGAAGAGCACGACATCGTCGACGGCATCGACGAGCTCGGCGTCCTACTCTACGGCCACGGCAAGAACGCCTATTGGTTCGGCTCCCAGCTCTCCATCGAGGAGACGCGAAAGCTTGCGCCTTATCAAAACGCGACCGGCTTGCAGGTCACCTCCGCGGTGCTGGCCGGAATCGTTTGGATGCTGGAAAATCCCGATCGCGGCATTGTCGAAGCCGACGAAATGGATTTCCGCCGCTGCCTGGAAATTCAGCGTCCGTATCTGGGGCCGGTTGTGGGCGTCTACACGGACTGGACCCCGATCGACGGCCGTGACCGGCTGTTCCCGGAAAGTCTCGACCGCGACGATCCGTGGCAGTTCAGTAACGTGCTGGTGCGCTGAAAAAAGCCGCCCGCCGGCGCGATTGATATCAATTCGTCGCGTCTTTGATTTGCCAATTCTGTCAGTTTGTGGTGGCGCGTTAACCGGCCATCAAGCCGGCAATGCGCAAGGCTATCGCCGAGGCAATCCGACTTGATTGTTAAAACGGCTGGGAGCCAATCATGTGCAAACATTGCGAGGAAGTCCGCGTTGCGTCCGCGCCGTTAGCGCGCAGAAATGTTTTGAAATTTGCCGGGGCTGCTGCGGCCACTCTTGCGCTCAGCGGCGCCGCGCTGGCAAAAGAAAGCAAGATGGCCCCACCTCCCAAGCCGCAAAATGTGCTCTCGCCCGATGAGGCGCTCGATCGGCTGATGCGGGGCAACAAGCGCTATGTGGATGGCCTGACCAAGCGTCACAATTTCGCGCACGAGCGCGAAGCCCTGACCAAAGGCCAAAATCCGTTCGCCGCCGTTCTCGGCTGTGCCGACTCACGGATCGCCGCCGAATTTTGCTTCGATACCGCGCTCGGCGACGTCTTTGTTTGTCGGGTCGCCGGCAACTTCGCCAACACTGACATCGTCGCCAGCCTTGAATATGCCGTTGCTGTCCTAAAAGCGCCGCTCATCATGGTAATGGGGCACGATTCCTGTGGCGCCGTCGACGCGACAATCAAGTCGATCAAGGACGGCACCACGCTTCCCGGACATCTGCCTGAGCTTGTTTCAGCAATTAGGCCCGCGGTCGAAGCCGTTAAGAATCAAAGCGGCGACATGCTGGCCAACGCGATCAGCAGCAACGTCAAGCTCAACGTGGACAAGCTGCAAAAGTCATCGCCAATTCTCGACGCCGCAGTGAACGGCAAGACGCTGCGCGTCGTCGGCGGTGTCTATCGGCTCGCCTCCGGAAAAGTCGACCTTATCTAAGGCCGGCGACGCGATTATTCGCGGGCAATCAGATTCTCGATGCGCCGGTCCGGGACGAGCCAGAGCACCGCGACCACCACGTAGAGCGCAATCGAGACCCAAGGCGTCACGAACGCCAGCGCAATGCCGGCGATGTAAAGCACCGGCGATATTTTGCCTTTGATGTCGCTGCCGATTGCTTTCGCCAGTATCGATTCGGCACCGTGCCGGCGGATGATCGCGAGCACCAATAGGTAATAGGCGATGGCTGGCAGCAACAAGCTTACGCCGTAGAGCGCGGTCGGCAGCGGTTGACCGAGATTCTGACCCATCCACGCGGTCGCAACCGGGATCAGCGAAAGCCAGAATAAGAGATCCAAGTTGGCCCACAGGATGAGGCCGTCGACGCGCGTCACCGTGTATAGAAGATGGTGATGATTGTTCCAGTAAATCCCGAGGTAAACAAAGCTCAGGGCATAGGTCACCAGACTCGGCCAAACGCTTTCCAGCGCGGCTAAGTCCGCGCCGTGCGGCACGTGCAATTCAAGCACCATGATGGTGATGAGAATGGCAATGACGCCGTCGCTGAAGGCGGCAACGCGATCTTTTCCCATGGCTACCCGGTTTAGGACGCGGCGGTGCGCGCTTTGACGCTATCCCACCACGGACAGACGCCGGCGGTCACCTGGTAGTTGCCGTCGATCACTTGGACCGGCCGGCGGAAGCCGTCGGCGGCGTTCTGCAAGCGCAGCTCGCGGGCCTTGGCTTGATCGGCGTCCGACAACCAGCGGCGGTCGTGGCCCCACATGCTCGGCCCTTCCTTGCGCTCATGGGCCTGCCAGGACTCGACGTCGATCAACCGTGCACCCCAGCCATACTCGACCATGAAGCCCGAAGGATTGGCCGAGTAGAACGAGGTGATGAAATCGCTGGTGTGCCGCCCGAGCGTCACCGCGACGCGATCCTCGTTCAAGGCGAGATCGTAGCCCTGGCCGACATCGTCGAATGAGAACAGCTCCATCATCAGATGATGCACGGCGTTCTTGCCGCTTTGCACGAAGGCAAGCGAATGGTGCCGCGGATTGAGATGAAGGAAGTAGGCGGTAAACGGATGCGAATAATAATCCGTCAGGCGAAAGCCTAATCCATCACGGTAGAACGTCATCATCCGCTCGATCGTTTCCGGCGTGTCGACGTTGAGAACGATGTGACCGAGCCCCAGCGGCCCGGTGCGGAAACCGGAGATCGAGCGGCCGGGCTTGAACGGCTCGGCGGCGGTCTCGGCACCGTGGAAGAGTTCGAGCCTGTTCCCAACCGGATCATTGAGCACAATCAGATCTTTGACATGGCGCTCATCGGCAAGCGCACGCGCGCCGCGTGCGACGTTAATCTCGGCGGCCTCGAGCCGCGCGGCGATGGCGTCGAGCGCCGCTGCGTCAGCGACCTCCCAGCCGAAAAAACCAATGCCCTCGCCGCCATCCGCGTCGACCACAAGCCGCTGCTTGCGGTCGTCCATGCGGAAGGCAAGCGTCGAGCGCGACCGGTCGATCCGCTGCAAGCCGAGCAGGCCCGTACCGTAGCTTGCCCAGTCGCCCAAATCCTTGGCGCGAACGCCGACATACCCCAAAGCTTGCGGAACAATGCGTTCAGGCATGACAAGCCTCTTGCGATCCTCCGCAACCTTTTACATGGATGTAAGCGGGCGCGAAACTGCGCCAAAAGGGAATTGAACGATGTTGCCGCGCGTCAAACCGCCATTCCGGGCCGATCATGTCGGCAGCCTCATCCGGCCCGACGCACTGATTCGCGCACGGGAAGCCGCGGAAAAGAACGAGATTGCCCCAGACGAACTCGCGCGCATCCAGCAGGACGCGATCCGCGCGGTCGTGCGGATGCAGGAAGAGCTAGGCTTTAAGCTCGCCACCGATGGCGAATACAATCGCACCTTTTGGCAGCGCGATTTCCTGCTGAAATTCGAAAACGTCCGGCAAGTGGCATCGAAATTGACGGTCAAATTTCACTCCGCCGCCGGGACACGGGATCACTCGCCGCCGAGCTTGCAAATCACCGGCAGACTTGCGCGGCCGGGCGCGATTTTCGTCGACGACTTCAAGTTCCTCAAGTCGGTCGCCGAGGTGACTCCGAAGATCACCATCCCCTCGCCGACCACGCTGCATTTTCGCGGCGGCCGCGAGGCCATAGATGCCAAAGCCTATCCAGATATGGAGGAATTCTACGCTGACCTCGCGCGGGTTTATCGCGAAGAGATCGCCGACCTCGCCGCGGCCGGCTGCCGCTATTTGCAAATCGACGAAGTCAACTTCGCGTATTTGTGCGATCCGACGCTGCGGGCGCAGGTCCGCAACATCGGCGAGGAACCTGACACCCTGCCGAAAACCTACGCGCGGCTTCTCAACGAGGCGATCGCCGGCCGCCCCGCCGGCATGGTTGTTTGCTTGCACCTTTGCCGCGGCAATTTCGCCGGCGCATGGGTTGCCGAGGGCGGCTACGATCCGGTCGCCGAGATTCTCTTCAACGACATCACCGTCGATGGCTATTTCCTCGAATACGATACCCCGCGCGCCGGCAGTTTTGCGCCGCTACGCTTCTTGCCGAAAGGCAAGGTTGCGGTGCTCGGCCTCCTCACCACCAAGAGCCCGCAGCTTGAAACCAAAAACGAGATCAAGCGCCGTATCGAAGAAGCCAGCCGCTATGCCGCGATCGACCAGCTTGCGCTTTCGCCGCAATGCGGCTTTTCCAGCGGCATCGGCGGTAACGCCATGACCGTTGAAGACGAAATCGCCAAGTTGCATCTTGTCGTTGATACCGCGCGCGAGGTCTGGGGTTCGGCCTGAGCTCGCGCGCTTAAAGAGGCGGACGGCCGCAAAGCCGACCAAAACTTCCCGACGACGCTGTCGCCTTCATCCCCTTATGAAGAGCTCGGAAAATCGTTGGGGTGCAGATTGACCGCGTGGTTGCGCGTCATCGAAGCCTTCGACAATGACGAAATCGGCGACCAAATGACCGTCTCTGACTTTCTTGTTAGTTTGATATTCGGGCGAGTGATAGCAAGCTAGCGCAGACGCGTAATCGGGAAACTCAATCACGACCTGCACAGAACGAGTGGAGCCTTCAGGAACCGCAAACTTCTGCGCGCGGACCAGACAATGTCCGCCGAATTTCTCGAAAATTGGTTGATTGCCGGCGACATATCGTTTGACGGGTTCTTCGTTTCTTACATCCGCCCCCACAATCCAGTAGCCCTTCGGCATCTGAGGTCTCCCTTGGCGTCGAACGCATACGCTTTCGGATAGCCCGTCATTGTAGCTGAATTAAAAGGTCTGTCGTTTCCTTCCGGCGAAGCCGCACCCCGAGGTCTACGGCTCGCCGGGCCTGAACGGCTCTTCTTTTCCCGGCGGCACGCTCTGCTCGGCCATCGCGAGCTGCATCGCCACCGCTATATAGGTGCCGGCCACCGCCGTCAGGTCGACCACCTGCTGTTCACCGAGAAGTTCTTTGGCGCGAGTGAAGGTTTCATCGGAAACGGCGTGTTTGGTCGTCAGCTCGGTGACAAAGTCGTACACCGCCGCCTCTTCCGGCGGCATGTTGGCGGGCCGCTTGTTGGCCTTCAGTTCGGCGACGATGCCGGGAGCGAGCCCGGCCTTGATGGCGAGCGGCGCGTGCGCGTACCACTCAACCTGCGAACGCCACTGCCGTCCAATAATCAGAATCGCGAATTCATTGAGCTTGAGCGGCACCGAGGTTTCCCAGCGTAGATAGTGCAACAGGTCGAACATTCGCTGCCCAAACACAGGACTGCGCAGCATCGGATTGTAAGGACCGCCGAGACCGACACTCGAGATTTTCATGATCTCCTCGCCGAGCGGTTTTTGCGCGTCGGTAAGTTGCTCCATGCTCAGTTGCGGAAAGCGAGGCTCTTTGCTCATTGCGCGATGTCCTGTCGTTACCATGGCCAGCGAAGCCGCACTGAGCATCAGAGCAGCCAAAGCGGCCGCAGCCGAGCGTTTCATGGGCGTTCCTCCAAGTTCCAGCGCGTTTCCATTGCGCGGTTCGATCATATAACTATAACACCGACAACGAGATCGCGGCGAACGGCGATCCTTTCGGGAGGATGAATGAGGCTCGTTACCTTTGCGGCTTCCGGCCGCGAACGCATCGGCGCGCTGATCGACAACGATCGGCGGATCGTCGATTTTCTAGCAGCACATGATGGCGCCGGACCGGCTTTCCAAAACATGCAAGCGCTGATCGAAGGCGGCGCGGCAGCGCTCGATCGCGCACGCGAGATGGTCGCGGCGGGGCAGAAAAGCGGCCGCGGCGTCATTGATACGGCAACGGTCAAACTGCTGGCGCCGCTGCCGTTGCCGCCACAATTGCGCGACTTCCTGTGTTTCGAAAAGCACTTGATACAGGCCTTCACCCAGATACTCCGAATCCGCGCTGCCAGCGCGCCGGATCCGGAACAGGCGCTACGCGAATTGGAGAAACAAGGCGCCTTTAAGCCGCCGAAAGTCTGGTACGAGCGGCCGAGCTTTTATAAGCCGAGCCGGTTCGCGGTGTGCGGTTCCGATCAGGATGTGACCTGGCCCGCCTATTCAAAGACAATCGACTACGAGCTGGAATTTGCCTGCGTCATCGGCAGGCCTGGCCGCGACATTCCGAAGGACAAAGCGCGCGCGCACATCTTCGGCTACACGATTTTCAACGATCTCTCGGCCCGCGACGAACAGACGCTGGAAATGGCGAGCAATCTCGGGCCCGGCAAAGGCAAGGATTTCGACAACTCGAATCCGATCGGCCCTTGCATCGTGACCGCCGACGAAATTCCCGATCCCTACGCGCTCGATATGATCGTGCGCGTCAACGGCGAGGAGCGCGGCCGCGGCAATTCGCGAGAGATGCACTGGAAGTACGAGGATTGCATCGCTTTCGTCTCGCGCAACGAAACCGTGCACCCGGGCGAATTGTTTTGCTCGGGCACGGTCGGTAACGGTTCGGGTCTCGAAATCGGGCGCTACGTCGAGCCCGGCGAAGTCGTCGAACTCGAAGTGGAAAAAATCGGCGTGCTGCGCAATCGCATCGTGCGCTGAAACAAAATTATCTGGAGGAAAAGACCATGGTGCAGAAAATCCGACGCTTCGTCACTGGCCACAATGCCGCCGGTAAGGCAATCGTCATGATCGACGACCACGCGCCCAACGCGACCGAGATCAAGGGCTGGCCCGGGCTCGGCGTTACCGAACTTTGGGTGACCAACGAGATGCCGGTCGATAATCACGGGGCAAAAGATCGCTCGATGCGCCCGATGCGCCACGATCCGACGCCGTCAGGCACCATCTTTCGCGTTGTTGAAATCCCACCGGAAAGCTCCAGCAGCAAGATCGATCCAGCGGCGGCTTTCGGCCATCTCGGCTCCACGAACAAGCCAAAAGCGGAAGACTCCGCCAAACATCCGACCATGCACAAGACCGACTCGATCGACTATCTGGTGGTCATCTCAGGCTCGATGCACATGCTCATGGAAGAAGGCGAGGTGGAGCTCCATACCGGCGACTGCATCGTGCAGCGCGGCACCAATCACGCCTGGGTCAATAGGAGCGGCAAACCCTGTTTGCTCGCAGCGGTACTGATCGACGCCAAATCGGCCCCGTAATCCCAGCGGCCGAACGGATGCGCGAATGAACCTGGCCGGTTGGGTCGAAAAGTGGGGACGCGCCGCGCCCGAGCAGACTGCGATCGCGCTCGGCGGCGGCACTTACGCGACTTACCGGCAATGGGCGGCGCGGTCACGCGCGATGGCCGGCAATCTGGCCGCCGCCTGCTCGCCGCAGGCTCGCGTCGCGATCGCCATGACCAACCGGCCCGAGTTTCTCGAAGCGCTGTTTGCGATTTGGCACGCCGGCCTCGTCGCGGTGCCGATGAACGCAAAGCTTCATCGCGACGAGTTCGGCTACATCGTCGGGAACACTGAAGCGTCACTCATTCTCGCCAGTCCCGATCGCGCCGAGGACGTGGCGCCGCACGGCCGCACAATCGTTACCGGCACCGGCGATTGGCGCAACCTCGCCGAAGGCGATGGCATCGACATCGTGCTGCGCGGCCGCGACGATCTCGCCTGGCTGTTTTACACCAGCGGCACGACCGGCCGCCCCAAGGGCGCGATGCTCACCTACGGCAACATGATGGAGCAGACGCTCGCCTACTTCGCCGAAATCGAACCGGTCGGATTCGGCGACGCGGTGCTACATGCCGCACCGATGTCGCACGGATCGGGATGTTACGGGCTGCCTTTCGTCGCCATGGGAGCGAAGACCGTTATTCCCGAAAGCGCCGGCTTCGACCCGGAGGAGATTGCGCATCTCCTTTCCGCGCACGGCAATGTCAGCTTTTTCGCCGCCCCAACCATGGTCAGCCGTCTCATCAACCACGGCGGCTTTGCCGCCGCCGATCATCGCGGCCTGCGCACCATCATTTACGGCGGCGCGCCCATGCATTTCGAGACGTTGCAGGCGGCGATGAATATGCTCGGACCGAAGCTCGCGCAGATCTACGGTCAAGGCGAGGTCCCGATGACCATCACCGCGTTGTCGAAGGAACTTCATGCCGATCGGACGAGGCCGCGCTGGCGCGAAATCGTGGCCTCGGTTGGACTGCCGCGCTCCAATGTCGAGGTGTGCGTCGCCGATGACGCCGATCGTCCGTTGCCTGCCGGCGAAATCGGCGAAATTCTGGTGCGCGGCGAAGTGGTGATGAAGGGTTACTGGAATAATCCGCAAGCAACCGCCGAGACGTTGCGCGCCGGCTGGTTGCATACCGGCGACATGGGCGCATTCGATGCCGAAGGCTTCCTCACGCTGAAGGATCGTTCCAAGGACATGATCATCAGTGGTGGCAGCAACATTTATCCCCGCGAGGTCGAGGAAATTTTACTGCGGCACCCGGGCGTTCTGGAAGTGTCCGTCATCGGCCGCCCGCACGCCGACTGGGGTGAGGAAGTCGTCGCCTGCGTAGTGCCTCACGCAGAGCAAAAAGTCTCGGTGGACGAGCTCGACGCCTTGTGCCTTTCCGCCATCGCGCGATTCAAACGCCCGCGGCACTATGTCTTTCTCGAAGCACTGCCAAAGAATAACTACGGCAAGGTGCTGAAAACCGAGTTGCGGAAATTGCAGGGTTAGTAACGCCGCCCGATCGTCCAGGAGGTTCGCCATGACGATCACTCAAACGACTGCCGCCGCACCGGCGGCGCACAAGCAAGGCCAGAAAGAAATAGCGGACTTGTCTGCGCGTGAGATTGCGCGCCGCATCGCCGCGCGCGAACTCTCCGCCGCCGATACTTTGGAGCACTTCATAGGCCGCCTCGAAACGGTCGACGGCAAGCTTAACGCGATCACCGTTGAGCTTTTCGCGAGCGCCAGAGAGACCGCCGCCGAGGTCGACCGTGCGGTTTCGCGCGGCGAAAAACTTCCGCCGCTCGCCGGTGTGCCGGTGACGATCAAGGAATGTTTCGATCTTTCCGGCACGGCCTCGACGTTCGGACTTTCGTCGCGCCGC
>Ga0070766_10001941_pt1 | contig 10244 bp, 12 predicted proteins | sample HubBroMetageWFT6_FD_69782 | JGI IMG/M metagenome (GOLD analysis project Ga0070766, IMG submission 69782) | Warmed and freeze-thawed soil microbial communities from the Hubbard Brook experimental Forest, New Hampshire - Hubbard Brook CCASE Soil... | ecosystem: Environmental > Terrestrial > Soil... | reverse complement strand
TGGGAGTTATACGAAGGATCACCAGATTGTGATCGCGCACAACAACTGGACGAGTTATCTGGCGGGTGAGCGCTGGGTGGTGATCTTTGACATTGTGCCGGAGCACGGCAACCGCATATTGATGGACGGATTTCCGGGGGTGATTACTAGCGACGATGATTTCGGGATTAATGCGGCGGGGATCATGAGCACGGAAACTACCATCACGCAGTTCGAGGGGTGGGATCCGAACGGCAAGCCAGAATTCATGAGGTCGCGCAAGGCGCTGCAGTATGCCAAGAGTATTAATGACTACGTGCGTATTATCAAGGAAGGTAACAATGGAGGATATGCCAACGACTGGCTGATTGGCGACCGCAAGACGGGCGAGATTGCTTATCTGGAACTCGGGCTGAAAAACACGCCGCTGTGGCGGACGAAGGATGGATATTTTGTGAGCTCGAATTTTGCGCGCGATCCGAAGCTCATTCGCGAGGAGACGAGCGGGTTCGATGTGAATGATGCTTCGTCGTCGGCGAATGCGCGGCACGCGCGTTGGGAAGAATTGATGCTGCAGTCGAAAGGCAAGATTGATGTGGAGATGGCGGAGGGTTTTTTGTCGGATCATTTCGACAGCTTCGACAAAGTGGGCGGAGCCACGGTGAAGAACCAGCCGAATGAGCGCTCGCTGTGCGGGCACGTGGATGTCTCCCCGCGGGGCGTGAAGGAGTGGGAGTGGGCGGCCTACAATCCCGGGGGCGCGGTGCAGGGGAAGGCTACCGACAGCAGGATGGCGGCGAATATGAGTTTTGTGGCACGGGCGGGGCATCCGTGTGGGGCGGATTTTGTGGCGGCGGATTTTTTGGAGAAGCATCCGGAGTATGCGTGGCAGAAGCCGCTGTTACGGGATATGAAGGCGGGGCCCTGGACTATGTTTGTGGCGGGGCAGAAGGGTGGGGAGTAGGGCGGGGAGTGGGGCTGGCTGGCAGTGACGACGTGACTTGTGGGCGCGACGCTCGTCTAACGGAAACGGGAGGGGAATATCTATGAAGGAAACTCCGCAGGAGTATACGCAGCGAATTATTCGGCTTATGGAAGGGAAGAAGCCGCTGGCGGTGCAGGCGGCTACGGCGAAGAAACTGGAACGGCTGATTAAGGGCGTGCCGACGAGCAAGTTGCGCAAGCGTCCGGCGCCGGATAAGTGGTCGGTGGGGGAGATTCTGGCGCATCTTGCGGAGGCGGAGATTGTGGGCGGGTTCCGCATGCGGCTGATTCTGGGCGCGCCGGGGACTCCGATTGCGGCGTTCGACCAGGATGCGTGGGTGATCAGCGGGCACTATGCCAAGCGCGATCCGCGAAAGTCGGTGGAACAGTTTCGGGCGGTGCGCGAGGCCAATCTCGCGCTGCTGAAATCTTTGACACCAGAGCAGTGGAAACATTACGGGATGCATTCGGAGCGTGGGCAGGAATCGATTGAGCATGTTGTGAGGATGTTCGCGGGGCACGACCTCAACCATTTGCGGCAGATCGAGGCGATTCTGGAATAGCGATTCGGTTTGGTTGCGAGGGGTAAGGGGAATCGCGACGCACCGTTAAATCAGAAGTGTAAACTTCCACGATGCTGGGTGCGACGATTGCCTCGCCAAACCGACAAGCTCTTCGCTTTCTCGGAATCGCAATCGCGGTTTCGGTGGTTCTGGCGTTTCCCATAGAGCAGGTCACTCACAGCACACAGGCGCCTGGGTTTTACTGGTTCCAAAATTCCTGTGGCAGCGTTGAGTCTCTTCTGAACCTTGGCATGGTTGTCCAGGCGATTCTGACTCCGGTGCTCGTCTTCCTGCTGCCGGGACCGGGATCTATTTTTTGGGGGAAGGCCAGTTCCTCTTCTTCTGTTTCTTCAGCTCACCTTTCTTCCCTTCCTGTTGTGCGAGCGCTGGCGCGGCCGGAGGATCATGGCGGTGCGAGATCGCGGAGGACTGCGAGTTCCGTCGAGGCGCGATCTCTCGTCATGGTAGTTGCGGTGGTCATCGGGATCATTGGGCTCTTGATGTTTCTGAGGAGCGGCTTAGTCTTGACGCACACTCAGTTTTTCTCCGACAAGCAGTCCCATTCCGCGTGGGTGACGTTCCTGCGATCGGCGGTTTTTTCCGAAACCTTGATCGAGCTAATCGTCGGTCTGGCGGGAATCGGCGCGGCAATCTATTTGTTGTGCCTGTATATGCCGTCGCAACCCGCGTTGTTCATGCTGGTGGGATGGCTGTCGTCCGCGGCGCTTCCTTTCGTGTGGTGGTACGGGGTTCGGGGATACGCAAGGTTTCACGGAGAGTGCGCGGCGCTGTTCGACTCGAGTCTTCCAGTACATGTTTTTCAACCGGATTTTCTGGCGGACTGCGCGCATTACTTCAAGTTCCTGAGCGGATTTTCTGCCGTCTGGTTGGGCGTGACGGCGGGTGGGTTGCGTCTGCAATCCGCCCGGGCGGCTGTGGGGAATTCCTCGGGTAACGAATTGCGTCAGTTCCAGAATTTCTTTTGGGTCTATCTGCTGGGTTGGGCGTTGCAATATCGTCTTGGGCAGTGGTTGGCGGTAGCAGCGATCCACACGAACCAGGAGTGGGTCACTTACTCCGTGATGAGCTTTGTTTATCTTATTGCCAGTTCATTGTGGTCGCTGGCGTTCATCCGCTTCTTCTGGAGCTTGAAAGCTCGAACCCGGGCTGCGAATGTCGGCGTGTTGTTTTGCGGGAGTTGGTCGATCTGCCTGCTGACCGGGCTGACGTTTATCTGGCTCATGATGTGGGCTGGACCGGCCCTGGCGCCGCTATTTACGCTGAATCTATCGGGCGGGGCATGGGCCCTGACCGTGGGCACGTGGCGGTGGCGTGCATTGCAGAAGCAAGCTTCGATACCAGTTGCGGCCGCCGTCGGAACTCGCCCGCAAGAGAAGCGACCAGCTCTTCTGGGTTTGCGGGCGGTTGAAATCGTGGGCTTGGCCGTGGGCGTTTTTATGCTTGTCGCCCTCGTCCTTGGCTTCGTGGCTTTTTACTACGTGACATACAGGTCGCGGCATCATCAGTAGGGAAGCTTGCCGCGGGAGTAGGGACGAATTCCGTGCGGGCTTCGCCCTACGCGGGACAGGCGGGGCGCCCGTCGCCACATGAGCATCGCGGGACCGCTAGGCGACCCTCGGCAGATGAGCATCGTTGAATACGCCAAAAGGGGAAAACGAAAGGTGCGAACCTTAAGGTGCCGACTGCTTCCACACACTGCATTGAGATGCTTCGGCGGATCAACTGTAAACAGGATATAATTAAGACACTTAACCTCGAAGACACTTCACCAGAGTTTGCGCCTTCGCGATTGAGAGATCGAGAGGCGCATTCCTTGGATTCGCGAGCGTTCCCAAGCAAACCACTCTGTTATACGACAGGATATGAACTGACGGGTTACGACTGGTCAGGACACGAGTGGTCCAGCCAAAGACGTGCAGTTTGAGAAAATTCATAACGCTGTTCACGGTGGTGACACTGGCGGCAGCGGTGTTGTGGCGAGCCTCTCCTGACTACCGGATGGCGGTTGAGGTGGTGGTCTCCGTGGGGGCGATCGTGCTGGCGGTGTCGGCTCTTTCCGCACACAAGATTATCTGGGGACTGGTTTTCCTGGGACTTCTGGGCGTCTTTACACCCTTCCGGAGCAGCCAGTTTTCCAGCGCTCTGGTTTCCACGTTCGACATGTTGACGTTGGCGTTGTTCGCGGCTTCGCCAATCATGTTTAGAAAAACGCCGATCGGGTTTAGAAAACCCGGAACACCGTAAGCGCAAGTGCTCCCCTCCGGGAGTGTTTTGGCAACTGATAAGGTTCGTCCACTAACCCGAACTACAGGAGTTCATCATGTCCGGAATCAACGGTGACAAAGCCAGATTTCATCGGGAACGCAAGCAGAGGATCGCCAAGCGGAACCGAAATCGAGAACTCTTGAAGAGCCTGATCGAACAGCCGAAGCCGGCCGCGCCGGGCTCCGGGGCGAAAGCCAAGGCGGTGGCGGAATGACTACGACCATGGTTGCAGCGGCGCAGTTGGAGCCGATCCCGAATGCGCTCAAGAAAAGGCGGGTGCTTCTGGTGGATGCATCGGCGACGAAACGCGAGTTGCGCGCCGAGACCATGCGAAAGCTGGGCATCGATGTGGACTGCGCGGCCGACATCAGCGAAGCGCGCTCCTGGTGGAGGGCTGCGCTGTATAACCTGGTGCTGATGAACGTGGAAAATGAGTTGGGCCACCGGGATAAATTTTGTGATGACGTGCGCGGTGCGACGCCGCCGCAGCAACTGGCATTCCTGGTAGGAGGGCCTGATTTTCTGGCGCATCTGCCGATGGTGGAGGAAGATCCGTCGGTTCGGAAGAATGGAGACTACTCCAATACTGGCGATGTGAAGGCAGCCATGACGGCGGACATCGCTGGACACCTGGGGCAGCGCTGGGGAATTCTGGAGGCGTCGCGGCGAATCTCGGCAGTGCGGTCCTTGTCGCACGCTCGTACCCGGGCGCTGCGGGAGAGACCGGCGCCGCCGCGAGATTCTGAAATCCGGCTGTCGAAGCGGGCGGGTGAACCCCGGTCACTGGATGATTTACTGAGAGAGGAAATGCAATGAAGAATCTTTATGTTGGCAATCTACCCCACAGCACGACGGAAGCAGAACTGCGCACGCTGTTCGAGACTCACGGAGCGGTGGAAAAAGTGAGCGTCGTTACGGACCGGGAAACCGGCCGGGCACGCGGCTTCGGGTTCGTGGAAATGACCAATGCGGGCGAGGCCGAGAAGGCCATCGCAGCTTTGAATGGAACACAGTTGGGCGGACGCGCGTTGACCATCAACGAGGCGAAACCGAAGACCGACCGTCCCAAGAGCAGCGGTGGCGGACAGCGGTTTGGCGGCGGCGGTGGAGGCGGACGGGGACGCGATGATTACCAGGGACATGCGCGCCAGCCGCGCGAGCCGCGCTGGTAGGTTTTGCGGCTGAAGGTTTTGCGGTGCGGCTTTTGCCGGCTGAGCATTCTTCGGCTAAGCATTTCCGGCGAAGCCCGTGAAATTCGTCCGGCGGCGCAGCTTGCCGGACCTTGCTGAACATCGACTGAGAAACTAGCGAGATTGGGAGACTGGGTATGCCACGAGGCCGATCGACATTTACGAAGCGCCAGAAGGAACAGACGCGCCAGCAGAAACAACGGGACAAAGCGGAGCGCCGGGTGCAGCGCAAGCAGGACAAGCCGGAAGGCAGCGTTGACGACATGGACGACTTGCAAGAGCATGCCAGGGCGCAGGCGGCGCTGTTCAACATTGGGGTTGAAGAGCCGAGCGCGGAAGAACCTGCTACGGACAGAGGAAACGAGCGCCAGGGCTAGACTGAGCAGAGTGAAGAGCTTGCGGGCAGCAGTGCCCGCACCACACAAACAAAACCAACGGCAAAAGCGACGGACAAGAGTGTCCGTCCTACACAGACGATTTCTTCCTGGTTGGTTTGGTCTTTAGCGTTCTGGCGTATTCGTAGCTGAGGTCGAGATACTTCTTCAGTTCTCTTTCGTTCCTCAACAACGTGGCGGGGACGGCTACGTACTCTTCCATCACGGTCCCGTAAGCCTCAAATAGCTTCGTCTTGTATTTCTTGAGAAACTCCTCCCGCCTATCCTCGGGCAGCCGGATTGCCAAGCGCGATTGGTGCAGAAGCGTGAACATGTTGCCGTTCAGCGACGTGTAGGGATTGGCTGCGCCTTTGCGTTCGATGCTGGGAATGGTGGCAATGAGGCGGTCGTAGAGAGCTACTTCCGGGGAGGCAGTTTTCTTCGGCGGGGCCATGGCTTTCCTCGGTGGCGGAATCGAAAATTCGAGGGTATGAGGATACCTCATTCGTCACCGCGGAGTGTCAACGGAGTGGCGGGGCAATAGTGTCGACGATGTGCGGACGTCAAAATCTCCGCCCTGTTTCTCCTAAGCACGGAGAAACAAGGACGGGGCGCGGAGATTCAAAAGCAAAGTCAAAAGCGACGGACGGGAGTGTCCGTCCTACACGAACACTTCGCCGGGTAACGCGGTTAGGGTACGGCTGGCCAGGGTGTTTTGGATTACTGGTCTTGGGCGATCTTGTGACGATGGGTCGAGTTGCATCCGTTCGATGCGGAGCTTCAGGGTGCGCTCGATGTCGCGCAACTGCAGAATTTCAGCGGCTGCGACCAATGTGGTCGCGTGGCCCTGGGATCCGGCGCGGCCGGTGCGGCCGACACGGTGAATGAAATCCTCGGCCATTTTCGGCAGGTCGTAGTTGATGACGTGGGCCACGTCGTCGACGTGCAAGCCGCGCGACGCAATGTCGGTAGCGACCAGGATCTGGTGGCGGCCATCCTGGAATCCACTCAAGGCTCCGTTGCGCTGCGACTGCGAACGGCCGCCGTGGATCAGGGCTGCCGAGAAGCCTTCCCGCGACAGTGTCTTGGCCAGGCGTTCGGCGCCGCGCTTGGTGCGGGCAAAGATCAGAGTCTGGCCGGGTTGAGATTGCAGCAGCTGCCGCAGGACATCGAGCTTTTCGCCCGGGCGCACTTCGTAAGCTTTCAGCTGCACGCTTTCCGCAGGCTTCAGCACCGAGCCTAGGGCCGCGCGGACCGGCTCGTGCGTGTACTCATGCACCAGTCGGGCGACGGAACTCTCCATGGTCGCGGAGAAACACAGAGTCTGGCGTCGCGTGGGCAAGGCGGAAACAATGCGCTGGATGGCGGGCAGAAAGCCCATATCCAGCATACGGTCGGCTTCGTCGAGCACCAGCATTTTTATGTGGCGCACGTCGGCGAGTCTGCGATCCATGAGATCCTGCAGACGGCCGGGAGTTGCGATCACTAGTCCGGTTCCGGCACGCAGGCCGTCGATCTGGGCCTTTTCCGAAACGCCTCCGATGACCAGCGCTGCGCGCGGCAGAGCTTTGTCGCGGATGTTCTCGTAGGCTTCGTGGACTTGCATGGCCAGTTCCCGCGTGGGCAACAGGACCAGCACGCTGGCGTTCCGCGACGGTTCGCGCCGCAGCAATTCGATAGCGGGAATCAGAAAGGCGAGGGTTTTGCCGGTGCCGGTTTGGGCGGTGCCGATTACGTCTTTGCCTTCAAGGGCCGGAGGAATGGCGCATTCCTGGATAGGGGTTAAGGTGGTGAATTGAGCTGCCGCCAGCTTCTGCTGTAAGGCAGAAGACAAGGGCAGTTCTGTGAATGTAGTCATTAAAGTTTGGTTCTTTCTGGAGGGGCCTGTTGTCACACACACTCAGACACACGTCTGGAGTTTTCATGCCGCTCGCATTTTAGATTGGCGCTGAAATAGACGGCAGGCAGGAAAAGCGGAGATGAAACTGATCCCCGGAGACTAGCTCAAGAAGACCACCGCGTGACGAGCAGACCGCAGTAAAAGCGTCAAGAACAGTATAGCAGATAAATGGCGGAATACGCCGTGTAATCGTTATCGACTTGCGCACGCCAGGGCCGTACCTAAGGCGATCTTGTGTTCGTGTTGTGGTCCGGCAAGATTATCTACGAAGCGGTCTGCCCTGGACGGGCTGATCAGCCAGAGCCAGATGGCGATATTCAGCAACCTGCCGATTCGCGCTCGGCGTGGGAATGTGACCGGCGCACTTGGTGTGAGGGCGAGCACGGCTCTACACTCAGGGCGGGCTAGGAGATGATCTCGCCGATTGGGATGGTTGTGAGACGGCGATCAGCCCTTGTGCTTTGTGAGAGAGGAATTCTAATCCCCATGTGTGAGTTTCCTTCTCCAAGATCTCCAACTGGGAACGAGCGCGCGCCGGATCAATTCTGAGTTCGGCTTCGGCCACGTCGAGGCGAGCCTCGCACTCCATCTCGTAGTACCCTAACTTTTTCGCCGAAGCAATCAGGGAACGCAGCTTCTGGATCGAACTTGACACCATGGCATGGTCTCGCGCCTTCAAAGCCGCGCCCCTTTCGACCCGGGCAGTTTGAATCGCAATGGGCAGTTTCATCGCCGGATCGGGGCTGGTCACGGTAAGTTCAGCCGCACGCTTCACCGCCTCGCGAGCCTCATCCAATTTCCCCTCGGCCAGCAGTGCGCGGCTCAACACCAGATATCCGCTCGCCGTATCCGGGTCGCTCTTTTCCTTCTCAAACTCCGCGATCGCTGCGCGCAGCAAAGGTTCGACTAGGTCGGCGTGGCCCTCTTCGAGGGAGAGATCAGCAAGCGTTACCTGGCTCTCAGCGATCGTGCTCGTTTCCCCCATGGCCTCGTCGGTTCGGTCAATAACATTGGCTTAGATGGCCAGTCTTATTCAACATTTTACAACGGCGCGGGTCAGACCACGGAAACGATAACGCCCAGCGGCACCACGTTCTTCTCGTACATTTCGCCAATTAACAGTCTTTCTCAGATGATTGACAGGTCTCTATGTTCGCTCTGCCACAACCATGACTTCACTTCGGGCTTCACGCCGGAACAAATTAGACAGTTCGCGTTGACGCATGGGTGGTCCCACGACTACGTTGATCCGCTCCACAAGAATTGGATTAACGGTGGTGAGCAGCTACGCAATGGCGACTCCACCTGCTCGGTGCACATTACGATGGACTTGGATGCGTCCGGGGGCAGACGAGGTTCAAACAGGGTGTCCCTGGCGGTCTTGCGCTGCCGGAGGAAGGAGACGTAGGGCAACAGGTCGTCGTCCGCAGTCATTTGATCGAGATGCTTGATGCCGCTACGCTCGCACCAATCCAGAAAGTAGCCCAACCGCTCGGTGTAGGTCTTCACGGTCTCGGGGTCTTTGAGGAGGGATTTCTTGGCAAGGAATTTCTTGACCTCATCCGTCACACGCTTGCGATTGGGATCGCCATCCGGTTTGACCGCCACCCACTGCCCACAGCGTCAAGCGTTGCCTGCCTGCGAAGCATGGCTTCAACTGCTGCTTTTGGAGTCCATGCCCACCGATTCGTATTTCGCCCCGTATCGCAGGTAGAAGGGACCAGTGACCTCTTCCTTCGACCGCCGACCCCGCCGTCCCAAATCAATCGGAATGTAGCGCCGATCCTTGCCTTTGCCCACCACCCCTGTACAACTTCACCGACAACGCCATATTTCCCCCGGCAGAACCTAATACCGAGGTTCGGAGGAAATACCTTGAAATCCGTAAGCAGAGCCTTTTGGCTCGGAATTAGGCTGTAAGTGGTTGGAAATAAAAGCGTAGAAAATCTGGCGGAGAGGGAGGGATTCTTCGCACACCGCATAAACACAGGGCGATTCTCTCATTTTTCAACGAGTTCCAGCCGGGCTGTGCTGTTTTCCCATCAAAACTGACACATTCAATCCTTCGGATTTTGCCAGAAATGGTAGCCAAATGGTAGCCACGTCATGCCACGAACATACGGTTTCTCTCATGGTTGACGGTGCAATTCGAGCACCGGGCACCACCGCCCTGCCCGATTTTCACCAGTCAGCTAAAAACTAGACTTTCTGCTCCCTTGGCAAATGATCGCAACGGGGGATTTCCATGAACCGATCAGACAAAGTTCTTACTCAATCTGATGCTGAGGCACGCAAGCGCCGGGAAGTACGCGAGAGCAAGCCCGTCAGGGAATGGACGGCGGAAGAACGGTGCGAAGCCTTTTGTGAGGCACGCAGGATTGAACGGGAAAGAGCCGAGGCGGGCATCGTGGAAGAATGGGAACTTTGTGAAACCTGCCACGACTCCAAGCATGAGCGGGGCTTGCTCTGGTGCAAGCGATGCATCGAGCAGATGCGCCAGTACGAAGATTGAGGCTGTGCGAGGGCGAGGTTAACGGTCAAAGGCATCCGACACCCGGATGATTCTCAGCCTACAGGACGGGGCTGATTCTCAATGCGTAATCGTGTTTTCGTCACCTATCGAGAAACTCAAAGGTCGGTGGGATGCGTGAGGGCGTAAACGCACCCGGCACCTGTCAACACATAGATTTTTTCTTCCTTTACGTCCACTGATGCCACGCCGCCATGCGTGTCGTCTTCTAGATGGACTCGGCAGAGCAATGTTCCGGTTGTTGGACGAAAAACGTCCACGCCGTTCAAGTGCGACAGGTACACAAGTCCTGTGGCTGGTGCATATCTGAAACAGGCACAGAATCCATCTACGGACTTGGTTCTCTGCATTCCCGATTTTGCTACAAAGACCATAAGTCTCGTCTCACTCTCCCGGGCAGCTATCTTCTCGGCTTCGGCTTTCACGGATGGAAGTTTT
>Ga0070766_10001940_pt1 | contig 10252 bp, 9 predicted proteins | sample HubBroMetageWFT6_FD_69782 | JGI IMG/M metagenome (GOLD analysis project Ga0070766, IMG submission 69782) | Warmed and freeze-thawed soil microbial communities from the Hubbard Brook experimental Forest, New Hampshire - Hubbard Brook CCASE Soil... | ecosystem: Environmental > Terrestrial > Soil >... | reverse complement strand
TTTTGCCGGCGCGATCCCGACAGCGCACGTACCGATCTGACGCGCATGCTGCGTCAGCTGGCCGGCCGGCTGCCAGGCCCGCCGAAGGCAGGGATCTATGTCAGCTGCATCGCTCGCGGGATGGCGCTGTTTGGCGAGCCCGGCGTGGAGACCGGTCTCATTCGCGAAACCCTCGGCGATTTTCCGCTGATCGGGTTTTTCGCCAATGGCGAGATCTCGCGCGACCGGTTGTATGGCCATACCGGCGTCTTGACCCTGTTCACCTGATGTTGCTAGGTCGCGGCGGCGCAGTGGAGACGGCTCGATGCTTCGCCTGTTCGTCGGGATCGAGTTTCCACCGGAGCTGAAGCTGCGCCTGTCACTGCTGTCCACCAGCATCCCCGGCGCGAGATGGGTCGATCCCGGCAATTTCCATCTGACGCTGCGCTTTATCGGCGAGGTCACCGAGGATGTCGCGGCCGACATCGATGAGGCGCTCGCCTGTATTCGGGCGCGCCATTTCTCGCTGCAATTGGCCGGCACCGGAATCTTCGGCGGCGAGCGGCCACGGTCGTTGTGGGTTGGCGTCGAGCGCGATCCCGATCTGGTCGCGCTGCACGGCAAAATCGAGCTGGCGCTGATTCGGATGGGGCTCGAGCCGGAACCGCGTAAGTTCAGGCCGCATGTCACCTTGGCGCGGCTGCGCGATCCCGATCTCTCCGGGTTGGGGGAGTTTCTGGCCGGCAACGCCCGGTTCCGCGCCGACCCGCTGCCGGTCGAGCAGTTCAGCCTGGTCGCCAGCTATCCGACCAAATCCGGCTCGATCTACGAAGACCAAGCCGATTATCCGCTGTCGGGCTAGACTACGGGGGAATCTTTTATGGCTTACTGGCTGCTCAAATCAGAGCCGGCGAAATATTCCTGGGACGACATGGTCAAGGACCGCCGCACCCACTGGGACGGCATCCGCAACTTCCAGGCGGCGAACAATCTGCGGGCGATGAAAGTTGGTGACCGCGCCTTTTTTTACCACTCGAACGAAGGCAAGGACATCGTCGGCGTCGTCGAGATCGCGCGCACCGCCTATCCCGACCCTGGCGATCCGAGCGGCAAGTTCGTCATGGTCGATATCGCCCCGGTGGTGCCGGTCAAGCAGCCGGTCTCGCTCGCCGAGATGAAGGGGGTGCCGGAGCTGGCCGGCTTCTCGCTGCTGCGCCAGTCGCGGCTTTCGGTATGCCCGGTCAGCAACAAGGAATGGGCGGTGCTCTGTAAAATGGCGGGGATCGCGGCGTAGGAGAGAGCGGCGTTTAGGCCCTGAGCTTCGCCAGCAGGTCGGTTTCGCGATCGGGATCTAGGCCGGCGCGAAGCTTTGCCTGACGCTCGGAAGGCAAAGTACGAAACCATACCAGGGTGTCGGCGGCGGTGAGCGGCAGCGGGCGGTAGGTAAGGCCCACGTCGATGGCGCGGTGTATGTCGCGGCGGTGGAAGCCGAATGTTTCGCCCTGGCCGGGAATCCACACGGGCATATCGCGCCAGGCCGAAACCTGGTTTGCTTTCAGGAAGGGCGCGGGTGCCCAGACGAGCGTCGGATCGACTTGGACGCCCCGCGCGATCTCCGCCAGCATCTGGCGCATGGTGATCGGGCGGGCGGGACCGCTGGCGTTGAATACTCCGGTGGTGCGCTGTTCGGCCATGCGCACCGTCCATTCGGCGAGGTCGCGGACGTCGATGAGTTGCACCGGATCGCTCCCGTCGCCCGGCGCCAGGATCTCGCCGCCCCGCGCCAGCCGCGCGGGCCAGTAGGTAAAGCGGCCGGTTTCGTCGCCCGGCCCTACGATCAGACCCGGGCGGATGATAGTGGTGGCGGCCTCGCCATACTGAATCACCGCCTCCTTTTCGCTGACCACCTTCAGGGGGCCATACAGCCGCCCGTTGGCGTTCAGCGACTTGCTCGTCTCCGCCATTGGATCGTCGCCGTTGTAGGCTACCAGCGGGGCGGTCTCGTCGGCCGACTCGTTATTGGCGGCATAGACCGAGATGGTCGAGATGAAGACGTACTGGCCGACATGGCCCTTCAGTACGCGGGCGGAATCGCGCACCCAGACCGGCAGCGTGGTCGGATTGTCGATGCAGACGTCCCAGTCACGACCCTCCAGCGCTTTGAGATCGCCGTCGCGGTCGCCGAGCAGCGCCTCGACCGGGCCGGGCCGGGCCTCCTTCTGACGACCGCGGTTGAAGATGGTGACATGGTGCCCGCGATCCAGTGCGTAGCGCACTTGGTGCGGGCCGATGAAACCCGTGCCGCCCAGGATCAACAGGCGCATCGGCTCCAGGGGCCTCATGTCTGCAAAGGCCGGCAAGGCCAGGGCCGAGGCTGCAAGGGTGGAGAACTGGACGAGGTCCCGGCGGCTGGCGTACACGGCGCGCATCCTTTGCCGATGGTCATGGGGCCACCGTCAGACATCGAACGGAACGTACACGGAGCGCCCTTCTCTGGCTAATGTCATGCTGGAAGGCTGCGCCTAAAAATCGTGAGGGGTTTAGGATTTGCACCCTTCCACGCTCTGCGCCATATCTGGGCAAAGGTCCGTGCAGGTCCGGGAGGAAAGAGCGATGGCCGACCGCAGCGCGATCCCGATCTCGGCGCATCCGGGGATCGGCAAGCTCAGCGAGGCCGACTATTTCCGGATGTACGAAGACTCGCTCGCCGACCCCGACAAGTTCTGGGGCGAGCACGGCAAGCGGCTCGATTGGATGAAGCCCTATACCAAGGTCGGCAATGCCTCCTTCAAGGGCGAGTTATCGATCCGCTGGTACGAGGACGGCACGCTCAACGCCTCCTACAATTGCGTCGACCGGCACCTGGCGAGGCGCGCCGACCAGACCGCGATCCTGTGGGAGGGCGACGACCCCGGCGAAGACAAGCGGGTCACCTACCGCGAATTGCACGAAAGCGTCTGCCGGCTCGCCAATGCGCTGAAGGCGCAGGGGGTAAAGAAGGGCGACCGGGTCACAATCTATCTGCCGATGATCCCCGAAGCGGCGGTGGCGATGCTCGCCTGCGCCCGCATCGGCGCCATTCATTCGGTGGTGTTCGGCGGCTTCTCGCCGGACAGCCTTGCCGGGCGCATCGAGGATTGCCGCTCGACCGTGCTGATCACCGCGGATGAGGGACTGCGCGGCGGCCGCAAGGTGCCGCTGAAGCGCAACGCCGACACTGCGCTCAGACAATGCCCCGGGGTGAAGACGGTTGTGGTCGTCAGGCGCACCGGCGGTGACATCGATTGGACCCAGGGCCGCGACCTCTGGTACCACGAGATCTGCGCCAAGGCCTCGCCCGACTGCCCGCCCGAGGCAATGTCGGCGGAGGACCCGCTCTTCATCCTCTACACCTCCGGCTCGACCGGGAAGCCGAAGGGCGTCCTGCACACCACTGGCGGCTATCTCGTCTACACCGCGATGACGCACGAATACGTGTTCGATTACCGCGACGGCGAGACCTATTGGTGCACCGCCGATGTCGGCTGGGTGACCGGGCACAGCTACATCGTCTACGGCCCGCTCGCCAATGGCGCGACGACGCTGATGTTCGAGGGCGTGCCGAACTACCCCGACCCGTCGCGCTTCTGGCAGGTCGTCGACAAGCACAAGGTGTCGATCTTCTATACCGCGCCGACCGCGATCCGCGCGCTGATGCGCGAGGGCGAAGACTACGTGCGCAAGACCAGCCGCAAGTCGCTGCGGCTCTTGGGCACCGTTGGCGAGCCGATCAACCCGGAAGCGTGGCTGTGGTACTACGACCATGTCGGCGAGAAACGCTGCCCGATCGTCGATACCTGGTGGCAGACCGAGACCGGCGGCATCCTGATCACCCCGATCCCCGGCGCGACCCCGTTGAAGCCCGGCTCGGCGACGCGGCCGTTTTTCGGTGTCGAGCCGGTCATCGTCGATGGCGACGGCAAGCGGCTATCCAGCGCGTGCGAAGGCAATCTGTGCCTCGCGCGCTCATGGCCCGGCATGATGCGCACGGTCTATGGCGACCATAAGCGCTTTGTCGAAACCTATTTCTCGACCTTCCCGGGCCTCTATTTCACCGGCGACGGCGCGCGGCGCGACGAGGACGGCTTTTATTGGATCACCGGCCGGGTCGACGACGTAATCAATGTCGCCGGTCATCGGCTCGGCACTGCCGAGATCGAAAGCGCCCTCGTCGCCCATCCAAAGGTCGCTGAAGCGGCTGTCGTCGGTTACCCGCACGACATCAAGGGCCAGGGCATTTACGCCTATGTCACGCTGAAGGTCAGCGAGGAGCCGAGCGAGGCGTTGCGCGGCGAGTTGGTGCAATGGGTGCGCAAGGAGATCAGCCCGATCGCCGCGCCCGATCTCTTGCAATGGGCGCCGAACCTGCCGAAGACGCGCTCGGGCAAGATCATGCGCCGGATCCTGCGCAAGATCGCGGCCGACGAGCATGGCCAGCTCGGCGACGTGTCAACCCTCGCCGATCCCACCGTCGTCGACGATCTCGTCAACAACCGCATGAACCGGGCCTAGGCCCAGGTCGCAGCGGCGGGGGCGCTCGGGATACGGGGGCCCCTTTCGTCGCCCGAGAAACCAGGGCATGCTGGAACGCGGAAGAGTACCGCTCCCGGTGGGGCGCGCGGGCTTCAAACCCGTTGGAGGGCGCTTGGGCGTCTTCGGTAGGTTCGACTCCTGCCTCTTCCGCCGAGAAAAGGGAGGGAGCGCCATGAACCTGCGCCGTGCGAGGTGGTCGGCCTTCGGGGCATTGATGTTGGCGGCGTTGCTCGCGCTTCCCGCGGCCCGGGCCGACGAGCCGACGAAGACATTGAAGATTGGCGTCGTCTACGACCTGACCGGGCCGTTCGCCGGCGGCGGTTCGGACCTGCATTACCTCGGCGCCAAGATCATGATCGACTGGTTCAACGCGCATGGCGGTGTCGACGGCTACAAAATCGACGCGATCTACGCCGACGCGCAGAGCAAGCCCGATGTCGCGATCAACGAGGCGGTCCGGCTGATCGAGCAGGAACATGTCGACATGCTGCTCGGCTTTTACTCATCGGCCGAGTGCGTGCCGGCGGCGGCGCGGATCGAGCAGTTCAAGAAATTCATGTGGATTACCACCTGCATCGCCTCGCCGGTGCTGGAAGGGCGCAATCTGCAATACGTCTTCCGGCCGCAGCCCTACGGCGCGCAATGGGGCCTGACCTCGGCCGCGATGGTCGCGGCCTATTCCAAGGCGCAGCTCGGCAAGGACCCGAAGGATCTGCGCGTCGCCATCATCCACGAGGACGGGCCCTACGGCACCGACGTCGCCAAGGGCAGCGCCGAAGGCGCGGCGAAGGCCGGTTTCCAGGTAACTCTGAACGAAGGCTATACCGCCTCGGCCCCCGACTTGTCCTCGCTCGTCACCAAGCTGAAGCGGGCTCGGCCCGACGTGATCTTCCACACCGGCTATAACCCGGACATCACCCTGTTCCTGCGCCAGGCGCGCGAACTGGGCTTGCATTTCGACACCCTGGTCGGCCATGGCGCCGGCTACACGGTTTATTCCAAGCTCAAGGAAACGGTCGGCACCGATGCCAATTATTTCTTCGACGTCGATCCGATCTCGATCTGGCAGACCAACGAGAAAGCGCTCGACCCGAGCCTGCCGCCAATGATCCAGATGGTCGGTGACGCATACATGAAGGCAAAACCCGATACGATCATCAAATCGGCGCATGTCGGTATGGCGGCGTCGAACACCTACCTGTTCCTGCACGATGTCCTGCCGCGCGCGATCAAGCAATATGGCGGCATCACCCCCGACGATCTGCGCCAGGCGGCGCTCGACACCGATCTCGGCGACGGCAAGACGATGCTCGGCTTTGGCGTCAAGTTCGAGAAGCCGGGCGACAAGATGGCTGGCCAGAACGACCGCGCCTATCCGGTCATCGTGCAATATATCGACGACAAGGCCTATGTGGTCTGGCCCAAGGAGCAGCAGGAGCGCGAGCCGGTACTGAAGCTGCCGGAAACGTCGCCCTACGCCGAGAAGTGATGCCGCTCCCGTGCTCGAGGTCGAGGGGCTGGTCAAGCGGTTTGGCGGCTTCACCGCTGTCAACAATGTCTCCTTCGCGGTCGGTGCCGGCGAGATCCTCGGGCTGATCGGGCCTAACGGTTCGGGCAAGAGCACCATCTTCAATCTCTTGTCCGGCACCTTGCCGCCGACCGCCGGCGCGATCCGCTTCGACGGGCGCGACATCGCCGGCCGCCCGCCGCACCGCATCATCAATCAGGGGATCGGCCGTACCTTTCAGATCCCGCGGCCGTTCCGGCGGCTGTCGCTGTTCGACAACGTCATGCTCGCCGGTTATTTCGGCCAGGGGCGGCATTCGCGGGCGCGAGCGGCCGAGGCGGCGGAGCGGGCGCTGGGGCTGGTCGGGCTGCCCGCCGACCGCGCGACCTCGATCGCCGGGCTGGGCGCCGCCGGGCTGAAGAAGCTCGAACTCGCCAAGGCGCTCGCGACCGGACCCAAACTTCTGCTCGCCGACGAAAGCCTCGGCGGGCTCGACGAAGCCGAGATGGAGCAGGCGGCGGAAATGCTGCAGCGCATCCGTCGCGAGCTCGGGATCACGATCATCTGGGTCGAGCACATCATGGGCGTCCTGATGCGCATCGTCGACCGGGTGATCGTGCTCGATCACGGCGAGAAAATCGCCGAGGGCCTGCCGTCCGAGGTGGCGGCCGATCCGCGCGTCATCCAGGTTTATCTCGGCACTGACGCCAATGCGGTCCAGGCGGCCGCTGCGCGCGCTGTCTGAACCGCGCTCGAATGCTTGCACTCACCGCGATTGACGCTGGCTATGGCAGCTTTCAGGCGCTGTTCGGTGTCTCGCTCGAAGTCCGTCTCGGTGAGGCGGTGGCGGTGATCGGGCCAAACGGCGCCGGCAAGACCACCTTGATGCGAGTGATCTCCGGGCTGATCCGGCCGCGCTGCGGCCAGATCGTCTTCGACGATGCCGATCTGCTGGCGGTGCCGGCGCATCGCATTGTTGATCTCGGTATCGCCCATGTGCCGGAGAACCGGCGCCTCTTCCCGCGCATGAGCGTCGAAGACAATCTGCGCATGGGCGCGTTCACACCGCGCGCGCGGGCGCGATTCCATGAGCGCCGCGCCTTTGTCTTCGAGCTGTTTCCGCGCCTTCAGGAGCGCCGGCGGCAATTCGCCGGTACACTGTCCGGGGGTGAGCAGCAGATGTGCGCGATCGGCCGCGCGCTGATGTCGGAGCCAAAAATGCTGCTGCTCGACGAGCCCTCGGCCGGTCTTGCCCCGGTCATCGTGCAGCAGGTCTTCGCCCTCGTCGAACGTATCCGCGCCAGCGGCCTCACCGTGCTGATCGTCGAACAGAACGTCCGCCAGGTGCTGCGCGTCGTCGACCGCGCCTACCTGCTCGAAGCCGGCGCCATCCGCTCCAGCGGCAACGCCGAAGAATTGCTGGCGAGCAAAGCCATTCACGAAGCCTATCTCGGCGTCTGACCCGGAGCGCTACGGAAGCAATGTTTGGCATGTTCGACATCTACCTCCTGGAGGCGCTGTTGAGCGGGTTGCTGCTCGGCGGCGTCTTTGCGCTGCTGGCGCTGGGACTCAATCTGGTCTTCGGCGTCATCGATGTCGTGTGGATCTGCTACGCCGAGCTGATCATGCTCGGCATGTACGGGATGTATTTTCTCTATGTCACCTACCACCTCCCGTTCCTGTTAGCGGCGCTAATTTGCATCGGCGGCGTCGGCGTCCTCGGCGTCGCCTTGCACCTGCTCGTGATCCAGCCTTTGCTGGGCACCGCGCCGATCAACCAATTGCTGGCGACGGGCGGCGTGCTGTTCTTTCTGCAGAGCGCGGCGACGGTGCTGTTCGGTATCGATTTCCGCAATCTCGGCATTCGTCTGCCGGTACTCGATTTCGCCGGCATGTACATCAGCTACGCGCGCTTGTTGGCTTTCGCCGCGGCGTTGGCGGGAATGGTGGCGCTCTATTTGTTCCTCGCACGCAGCTACACCGGGGCAGCGATCCGCGCGATCGCCCAGGACCGCCAGATCATGCCGCTGATGGGGGTCGATACGCGGCGCATCTATCTCATCACCTCGCTGATTGGCGGCGCGCTGGCCGGGCTCGCTTCTTGCCTCTTGGTGCTGCAATACGACGTGCAGCCCTTCGTCGGCCTGACCTTCGGTCCAATCACCTTCCTGATCTGCGTGCTGGGCGGCCTCGGCAACATGCTTGGGGGCTTTCTTGCCGCCTTTCTGTTTGCCGAGATCATCTCCGTCTCCGGGCTCTATCTTGACCAGGAATGGGGCTACGTCTTCGGCTTCGCCGTCTTCGTGGTGCTGATGTTCATCCGCCCGCAGGGCCTCCTGGCGAGGCGCTCATGACCCGCGCAGTGCCATGGATTGCGGGGGCCGCGGCGCTGTTGCTGCTGCCGTTCGTCTACCGTGAGGCCTATCCCCTTCACATAATCGTGCTGATCTTGATCTGGTCGTTCGCCTACACCTCGTGGTCGATCATGGGCTGTTTCGGGCTCACCTCGCTCGGCCATGGCGGCTTCATGGGCATCGGCGCTTATGTCACGGCACTGCTGTGGAATTATCTGCATGTCAGCCCATGGCTGGGAATTTGGGTGGCGATGCTGGCGGCCGCGGCGGCCGCCGTGCTGGTCGGCTATCCCTGCTTCCGCATGCGCATCACCGGACATTACTTCGCGCTGCTGACCCTGGCGTTGAGCGCGATCGTGCTGCAGGTGGTCACCGCGACCCGCGACATCACCGGCGGTTCGCTCGGCTACACGCCCGAGCGCTACCACGGCGGCAGCTCGCTCTATGCGGTTCAGTTCATCGACAAGGAGACCTGGTACCTGATCGCCCTCGGCGTCTGGGCGGGGGGACTGGCAATCCGCTATGCGGTCGGCCGCAGCATGCTGCGCTATGCCCTCGAAGCGATCGCCGAGGACGAGGACGCGGCCAGCGCCGCCGGCGTGCACGTCACCCGCGAGAAACTCAAGATCACATTGCTGAGCGCGATGATGACCGCGTTTGCCGGGGCGCTCTATTGCCAGTACCAGATGTTCATCTCTCCCGACACGGTCAGCGGCGTCTCGGTATCACTGCAAATGGTGTTCGCCGCGGTGGTTGGCGGTCTCTATGTGCCGCTTGGACCGACGGTTGGCGCGGCGATCACGATCCTCATGGCCGAGACGTTGCGAATCTCCTTTGGCACTGGCGCGGTCGGCTGGGACAATCTGGTCTACGGGACCCTCTTGGTGCTCTTCATCATCTTCCTGCCACAGGGCTTGCTGGGCTCGGTGCAGGAGCGGCTGTCGGCGCGCCGGTAAGCCGGAGGTCCGGGCCCCTCCGACGATCGAGTAGAGAAGCATTATCGCGGCTGTCGTGGCCGACGCAGGGCAGTCACCCCGAGCAGCGATAAAACGACAAGCCCGCCGAGCAGCAGCCAGGCCTCGTTGAGGGCGAGGGTCAGCCCGGCATTCTCAACCATTGGAGCGACGAGGTCGCGCGTCGCCTGGTCGACCGGACCGAGTGGCTGGCCGCTAAACTGGTCGAGCGGCAGCCCGACGAATTGCGCAGCCTGGCGATCGCCAGCCTGCAACCGCTCGGCCAGATCAGCAACATGGATCGGCACCCGCTGTTGTATCAGCGTGTCGATGACGCCGAGCCCGATCGCGCCGCCCAGATTACGCATCAAATTGAAGAGGCCGCTTGCATTGGCCACCTCGGTCGGCGGCAGCGCACCAAGCGCCAGAGAGGTGGTCGGCAGCAGGCAGAACATGAAAGCGGTGCCACGCGCCACCTGCTGCCATGCGAGCGCCCAGAAGTCGTCGGCCGGCATCATGAACCCATTCCCAATCAGCCCGACCGCAAGCAACAGATAACCGCAGACTGTCAGCAGACGCGCGTCGCAGCGCCGCTCCAGCACGGTGGCGACCGGGGCGGCAGCAAGCTGCGCCGCGCCGGTCACCATCATGATCAGGCCGATCTCGAACGGGTCGTGATGGCGCACGACGCCAAGGAACAGCGGCAGCATAAAGGTCGCGCCGTAAAGCCCAGCGCCAAGGGCAAAACTCAAGATGCAGCCGAGCGCGAAATTGCGGTGGCGGAAAGCCGAGAGCTGCACCAGCGGTGCCGGGTGGACAAGGCTCCGGCGCAGGGTAATCGCCCCGCTGCCGAGGCACACCAGCATCAGGGTGAGCATGGCGGGGCT
>Ga0070766_10001936_pt1 | contig 10256 bp, 10 predicted proteins | sample HubBroMetageWFT6_FD_69782 | JGI IMG/M metagenome (GOLD analysis project Ga0070766, IMG submission 69782) | Warmed and freeze-thawed soil microbial communities from the Hubbard Brook experimental Forest, New Hampshire - Hubbard Brook CCASE Soil... | ecosystem: Environmental > Terrestrial > Soil... | reverse complement strand
TTCCTTCTCCTCTATGGCCAATCCCCTTGGCTCCCTCCCATCGTCGTGGCCGGGACGGCCTCGCCCGCAGGGCCGGAAGTCCCCTTCTCACCAGTGCGAAAGGCCACACGCTTGGCCGGCCGGGTAAACATCCGGGATCTCGCGCCGCGCACGCTGTGCGTCCGGTTCCGCGGCCTGCAAGATCGTGCCCGCCGTTCAGCAGCGACCGACAGCCGGCCTGGCCGCCATCATTCCTCGCCTGGGCGGCCGTCGTGACGTAGCTCTCCCGCCTGCGCGCCCAGGAGATGGCGTCTGCAGGTTGCGGTTGCGCGAAGGACATGACCTTCGACCCTCGCAGCCGTTCCGCTGGCTCGGTACGTTCGTAGTTCAGGTTCTCCCGTTAACGGTTAGGCCCGGAAGGCCGTCATGAAAGTGCTCATAGTCGGAGCGGGCGTGATCGGCACCGTGTACGGGGCGCACCTCGCAGCCGCAGGACACGAGGTCTCCGTGCTCAGCCACGGCCTGAGAACCGACGAAGTGATCGCAGCAGGGCTTTCCGCTTGCGACGCGGGCAGCGGGCTACGGACTGAGGCCGAAGCCGCCGTGGTGCTGGAGGCCAGCGGAGAGTACGACATAGTCCTTGTGGCCGTCCGCCGTGACCAGCTGGCATCGGCATGCGCAGGCCTCGCGGTCCTCGCCGGCAGGCCCGCCATAGTCGTCCTCGGGAACAACCCGGCGGGCCGGTCGGCCATTACCGGGGACATACCTGGGGATGTCTATCTCGGGTTCCCTGGCGTCGGAGGCGTTATGCGCGGCGGGACCGCCGAGTTTGTCTGCATCCGGCAGCAACCCACGGCTCTGCCGGAGACCTCCGATCTTCGGCTGGCCGACCTGGAGTCGACCCTGGCCAGCCGCGGTTTCGCTGTCCAGCGCGTAGCCGACATGGGCGGATGGCTTGCGTACCATGCCGTGTTCGTCGCATGCATCGCGGCGGCTCTCTACCGCTGCGGAACTGACCCCGCCCGCCTCGCGGCCGACCGCTCGACGCTGAGGCTGATGTGCCAGGCCATCACCGAGGCATTCGCGGCCCTGCGCGCCGACGACACGGCAGGCCTGCCGCGCAATCTTGCCGTCCTGCATGCCAGGCTCCTGAGGCCGGTGGCCATCCGCTACTGGGCACGGACCATGGGCTCGCCGGCCGGAGAGCTGTGGTTTGCCGCGCATTGCAGGCACGCCGAGGCCGAGATGCGGGCCCTTGGACAGGACATGGCAGCCCGGATCACAGGCTCACGCGCCCTGGCCGAGCTGGTCAACGATCGGTCTGCACAGCTGCGGGACCGCACGTGACGATGCCTGAACCCGCCCCGTCAGCGCAGATCGCGTGTCACGCGCGGCAGAGCTGTCACCGCGTCTAACTAAAGCTTTCGCGGCTGACTGCCTGCACGTCACTGATAAACAGCCGGCAACTCAGGCGCGAACCTCGCGGTTGCGGCCTCCTGACCAGCACGTTTCGGCAGTGCGAGAATGAGTCTCGCGGATGCGACCGGATCGAGGCACGCTTTGCTGAGCGCTCGGAAGACGAGCCCGTGCAGATGAGCCTGCTTTTCGTCATCAACGATCACGACGCTCTTCGACTGCTCGCTCGCCACGACATCCGGGATCGGAGCGTCAGCTGGTGACGCGCAGTGGAGGATGACGAACGACGGGCCGAACACGGCGTGCTGGCTGTCCAGAGGCAGGACCCCGGACGGGTGATGTTCGGCCGCTCAGCCAGCTCGGCCAGGTGAGCCAGCTGGTCATGCATGACGCGCCCATCACCGATGCGGCTTCTGAGAATTGACTCGTCGAGCACGGCCGACACCTGGGCCGGTGGCTGGCGGGTGAGGATCTGCTGGCGGCGCAAGCGGACTCTGACGAGGCGCTCGATCATCGCTGGCGGCATCGGGTCGATGAGCCCGCGATTGGCAAGAATGCAGCGGGCATACGCTTCGGTCTGCAAGATGCCCCGAACGACCTCGTAGTGGCAGATCGCGCTCGACGCTGTCTCGTCCTCATAGCAGATGTAAAGCTGAACGTCAGCAGCAATCTCGCCGCCACCTGGTAACTTCGCGCGCCCGTAACCCGGTCCGCGCGAACTCGTATCTGGTGATCTTGGACGGTGACCACCCGAGCGCCTTGGCAACCCGGTCCGTGTTCTTGCCCGTGCCCTCCCCTCTGCCGATGCCGACCTGCTGGTCGTGGGCACAAGCGGTGGCGGTGGATTCCCGCATCTGAGCCTTGGCGCGGTTAGCAGCCAAGTTGTCCACCACGCCAAGTGCCCGATCGTCGTGGTGCCGTACGCCCGGTGACAGTTCCATCCGCGCTCGGTCGCCGACAGGGTCCGCCAGTCATTGAGGCCGGCGGACCGGCAGATACTGCCGAAGGTCCCCCAGGTGGGGTAGTAACGCCCCTGCTCACCCCGGCGACGGGAATGCGAGTCTGACGGCAGGCTAGATTCCCGGTCACCATGAGGGAGATGGATCATCATGGTCGGCGAAAAGATTGTAGGCGCGCTGCCGCTGCTCCGCGGCCTGCCCTCCGAGCAGATAGCACGACTGGCCGCACACACGCGCCATGTCTGCCTGCCGCGGGGCCACCGGCTCTTCGAGGAGGGGGGACTCGCCGACCGGTTCTGGATCGTCGATGCCGGCGAGGTCGCGCTTGACGTGCTCGTGCCCGGCGTCGGCCGCCTGACCATCGAGATGCTGGGGCGCGGCGACGTCGTAGGGCTGTCCTGGATAGTGCCGCCATACCAGTGGCAGTTCGGGGCGGTCTGCACTCAGCCCATGCAGGCGTTCGAATTCGACGCATCCGCCGTGCGGGCGGCCGGCGCCCAGGACCCGGAGTTCGGCTATGCGATCGCAACGCGGTTCATGGCAGTTGCCTCGCATCGGCTCCAGGTGACCAGAGGGCGGCTTCTGCAGGCCGGGCCCGCGAGCGCCTGACCGGCCCCGGCATGAAGGGATCGTGCCAATCATCGACGTCGAGACACTCGCGCACCTGCTGGCGTTCGACTCTACCGACGGCAGGCTGCCCGCGCCGATCAGCCACACCGACGACTCGATCCTGGTGGACGGCCGCCCGATCCAGGACCTCAGCCTCCGTGATCCGGGCACGACTCAGTGGGGTGATCTGGGAGTGGAGGTGGTGGTCGAGTCCACCGGAGGTTTCGCAGCCGGGATGACGCCGCCCGGCGGGCAGGGGCGTTCCTACCACGTCATCAGGACCTTCGGCCCCACAGCCCGCTCGCGATCGGCCGAGGTCCAAGGTCCCTGGATCCCAGGCCAAAGGCCGCTGCCGTGGGCCCGCGGAAGCATGAAGGCTGAGCAGGTACCCACCTGGACGGAGCATGGCGATGGAACGAATGAGCACCCTGGACGCGGGCTTCTACCTTGTCGACCACGAGAACGTACCCATGCATCTCGGCTCGGTCGCTGTTTTCGACGGTCCAGCACCGCACCTGTCTGAGCTAGCTGGTCTGTACACAGCCAGGCTGCCGCGCGTACCGCGATGCCTGCAGGTGGTCCGGCCGCGACCTCTGCAGCTGCGCCGCCCGGTCTGGGCGGATGCTGCGGACTTCGACATCTGGGACCACCTGCGCTACGCGGCGGTGCCGCCGCCCGGCGACGAGGCGCAGCTGCGGGAGGTGGCGAGCCGGATCTACGCCCAGCCGCTCGATATGCGCAAGCCGCTCTGGGAGGCGTGGCTGCTCGACGGCCTCGCCGACGGCCGGTGGGCAGTGCTCTCGAAGGTCCACCACTGCGTCATCGACGGGATCGGCGGCTCCGACCTGCTAACCGTCATCTTCGGCGACAACTCAAGCAAGGCCGACCCGAGCCTGCCGGACAGGCAGCCCGGTGTCGCCGAGAGCCTGGCCGAAACCGCTGCCTGGCCGCTTCGGCAGATCGCAGCGGCCACCTGCAGCCTGCTGACGCAGCTGCCCGCCGTGCCGGACCTGCTCAGCTACGGCATGGGCCTCGCCCGCGGGGCCCGCCGCCTGGCCGCCACGAGCGTCCGCTCGCTGAACGGCCCCGCCGGGCAGGGCCGCAAATGGGCCTGGACCAGCATCAGCCTCGACGACGTCCGCCAGATCCGCGCCGAGCTCGGCGGCACCGTCAACGATGTGCTGCTCACCGCTGTCGCTGGCGGCTTCCGCACCCTGATGCCGGAGGCCGAGCTGACAGGCGATGCCGTGGTCCGGTCGCTCGTGCCGGTGTCCATCCGCACGGCGACCGAATCCGGATCGATGACAAACCGCCTCTCGGCAGTGCTGGTCAACCTGCCGGTTGCGGAGCCCGATCCATTGCGGAGGCTGCAGCGCGTGCGCGCGCAGACAGACGACCTGAAGCGGACGCATCAGGCAGCGGGGCCGGAGCTGATAATGGCGTTGCTCGAGCCAGTCGCGCCGCCATTGCTCGCGCTCGCGCTGCGCGCCGCGTTTCGGCTGCCGCAGCCGCTCGTCCAGACCGTCACCACGAACGTGCCCGGTCCACGCGACCAGCTATCGGCACTCGGTCGCCCGCTGGTGGCCATCTATCCGTACGCTCCCATTGGCGGGAACGTGCGGATCTCTGTAGCCATCTACTCCTATAGCGGCTCGCTGTACTTCGGCATAACCGCGGACAACGACGCAGTCGCTGAGCCTGCCGAGCTGACACAGGGCATCGACCGTGAGCTCGCCGTGCTGATCCGTCTCGCGCGCGGGAATCAGGACAGGATGCAGATGGCCGCGGCCTAGCCGAGGCGGGCCGCAGGCGTGGCGGCGGCCCGAGGGCGCAGCCCCGGATCAGGAGAGGCACGAGGACGGGGCAGCGAGCATCGCGAAGGCAGTATGACGTAACCGTGCCATGCAGGAGCCCACGTGTACTCGCGACCGATCGGTGGCTCACTACCAGGACATCGCTTTCCTTGCGGCCGACGGCCGACACGACAACCTCGGGTGTCAGATCAGCCGGCTACCGATCCGACCGGCCTGCTGAGCGTCCTGCGGGTCCTAGGCCTGTCGGCCGCGCGCTGCTCGTCGCCGCAGAAGTCCACCACCACGTTCGGATGGGACAGATGCCGGTGACGCCGTCCGCTGTGCCGCGCAAGTTCAAAGTGCCCAGGCCCATGGCCGCTACCAGCTAAGGGGGAGCACCTGGGGACTCGTGCGTCGTAAATACCGGACTGTGCCAGCGGTTTCTGGATCTTGGCCGCCCTAGCCGGGCGCCGCCGCGGTGTCAGCGCAGGAGCGCCACCTTGAGCGCGCCGGTGTCGCCAGCACGGGTGAATACGTCATAGGCCTCGGGAAAGTCATCGAGTCCGAACCGGTGCGTCACGAACTTCCTGGTCTCGATCTGACGGCCGGCCAGCAAGCGCAGGAGCAGCGGCGTCGATGAGTTCGCGACCCTGGCGCGGGCCGCGTCAGCCGCACGGCGAGCTCGAACGTCTCTGGCGTGCCGACCGCTTCGATCGCGGCGTCGGCCCCGAGGCCGTCGGTCAGCGAGTGCATGACCTCGAGAGGATCGGCAACCGAGTTGTTCACCGTGACGTCCGCGCCAAAGTGCCTGGCTGCCTCGAGCCTTCGGTCAGAGCGATCGATCGTGACGATGTGACTCAGACTGAACAGCCTGGACCGGGCACGCCATCCTGGGAGGACCTGCCTGAACCTGAGATACCGACGATGCCGATGCGATTGTTGCGGTGGGCGTCGGGTACGGGCTAAGTGCCATCGGCCGGCCGATGCGTGATTCTCCGGCCGGTAATTCGCGCTGGCCGGATCTCAATGAAATGCTCGCGCCGGCCGCCTGGCCAGGTTTCCAGGCCGGCGGCCAGCGCCGAAGCACGTTCCTCGTCTGAGTCCAGGTGATGCGCCGGGCCGTGGATAAGCACGCTCCATCCTTCCCGCGCCTGCGTGTCGAACTCGTCGATCTCGAACGCGACCCGGTATTCCGCATGGGCTATTCCGGTCCTGAGGTCCTCGTCCGTAGCACTGTCTTGCGCGGTCCGGAACAAGATGGCGCCGTCGTACAGCTTGTAGTTCACGGGCAGCACGGTCAGATCCCACTGTCCAGAGAAGACGAGACGACCGATTCCGCCCGGCGCGATCAGCCGCAGGCACTCGGCCTCATCGAGGGTCTCCAATACGGCGTCGGACATTACGCACGCTCCTCTCTAGCGTTCTGGATAACTAAGCCGGTCACGGACGGCTACAACGCCGTCCAGTTGGCGGACTGCGCTTAGCAGGCTGACCGCCACCGGCTCGCGATGCACCAGCCCAGACAGCGTGACGACACCGCCCGTCACCGTCACCTCGAATGCCAGCCGGTTGAGGACGAACTCCGACTCGATGACCTGCTCCAGGATCTGCCGCCTGATGTCTGCATCTGGCCGGTCGTAGACGGCGAGCAGGTCTACCCGGCTGACGATTCCGACCAGCCGCCCGGTCTTCCCGTCCACGACCGGCAGGCGCTTGACGTGCTTGGCGTGCATGAGCCGAGCGGCCTCGGCGACGGTGGCGTCCGGTCCGATAGTGATGGCCGGCCTGGTCATCAGGTCCGCTGCGGTCAGCGCAGCGGCTTTGGCCTCGTCGCTGTGGCGAACCAGCAAACCCCGCGCAGATCCGGCGGCTGAATACGCCTCCTTGACTAGGAGGTCATCCTCCGAGACCACGCCGATGACGTTGCCGTGGTGGTCCAGGACCGGCAATGCGCTGAACTTCCGGTCGCGCATGACCAGCACGATCTCCTTGTACGGCGCACGCTCGCGCACGGATACGACATTGCGCGTCATGACGTCCACCATTTTGGTCATAGCGCTCAACTCCTCACTGATATCAGCCTCGCAGGTGGCCAGGCGGCCGGGACAGGGCCAAAGGACCCGAGCAGGGCGGGACTCATATCCGGGTTAAGCGCTCTAGCCTGAAGTCATGGAAACCGGCCTGCCGAGTCCGATCAGGCATGCCAATTCGACCTGTGCCTACCGAGACTGCCTCCCGGCGGCCAGGATGCCGCGAGCGATGTGCCCGTAGTCGGCTTCCCTGATCTCGCCCTCAGCCGATATTCCGGCGGCGCGCAACTCGGCGACGATATCGGAGACGAGACGCTCACCCTCGCCGACAGGGCAGTCGACCTGGATCCGGCCGAACCTGCCGACCGCGAATTCGTGTACGTGCAGGACTATGACCTTGTCACCGGTCTTGGCCGCGAGGTCCCTGACCGTCTCGACCGCAGCGGTCACGTGACGACCAGGCTCGTGGCGCGCCGTATCGACGGCAAGCAGCATCGTCGTATTCATTTCCGCTTCGTCTCACTCCTCTCCTGAACTCAGCTTGGACGTTAATGCCGGCCGGGAATCGGCGATAGGGACCAAGGTCCGTTTCGCCTGGATGACTCAGGTCTGCCAAACACAGGTCGGCTGGCCCTGAACCGCTGCTCGCCTCGGCCGGATGCTTGCGATAACGCAACGTCGATAAGGAACCGGGCCGGCAGGACTGACCCCGCACACGCAAGGAGGAACAGAAAATGCGCAGGAGGACTACGGCTTCTGGCAGATGGGCCAGATGGCCTTCATCGCCTCCATCATCAGCTACATCAGCGCGGCCTGTTCCTGACCCTGTCCATCCTCGGCTTCGCCCACCTCCGCCGTGCGGCACCCGAGACCGAGGTCTTCCAGAAGATCGCCACCCACAAGACCCCGGTCCACGCCAACTGAACGACCCAAGCGGACCGACCTCGCAGCACGCCCAGACCGCTGCTCCCACCCGGCCAACCGGAGTGGAGGGCAGCTCTCCATTTCTCCCATGGCTTAGGTCCCGGCCAGAAGTGCCGAACGCCTGCTGCGCCATCGCCGCCAAGACGGCAGCGTGGAACATGCAAAGACCGAGGAAACGACGACCCGATCGCGGAGGTTACGCCATGTACGCACAGGCAGGCGACGTGCTGGTCGTCGACGGGGACTCAAAGCGAGTAGGGCTGATCCTTCAGGTGCCGCACGCTGACGGCACGCCGCCCTATGTTGTCAAGTGGAAGGCTACGGGTCATATCGCGATGGTCTCGCCAGGCCAGTTCGCCCAGGTGATCCGCGGCGGCGACAACATCATCGGCGGAGCTTGTCGATGTCCTGAGGCCCCACATTGACAGAGCTCAGGCCTTGCCGCCTTGCGTCCCCGCCCCCGGCAAGGATGCTACGTAGTCCGGTACGAACGTCTGCGACTCGCGTGGCGCGCGGATGTAGCCGGAGGACCTCGGTCGCAGCGGCAGCTCCAGCGGGCGGCGCTGCACATCGCGTTAAGGGACTACTGCAAGGGCTCCGGCGTCTGCGCCAGCGAATGCCCGTGCGGGGCCATCGAGATGCGTCCCGAGCGGATATGAGCCAGGGGTCAGGCCGCATGCTCAGGGCCTTCAGCGGCGAATCCGGGACCTTCGTCCCGAGCCAGCCCCGCTGCGCGTGACTATCGTGGAGCGTGATCAGCAAGAGCCGCCACCAGCGAACACGAGAGGTCCCGGAGATGACTGAGGGATCGCAGCCGCAGCGCAAGATCAGCGTGTTCTTGCTCGACGATCACGAGATCGTTCGCCGCGGCGTCCGTGAACTACTTGAGGCCGAGCTCGACATCGAGGTGATCGGGGAGGCGGGCACGGCCGCCTCGGCGCTGGCTCGGATCCCGGCGCTGAAGCCTGACGTCGCCGTCCTGGATGTCCGCCTGCCCGATGGCGACGGCGTCATGGTCTGCCGCGAGCTGCGGTCGAGCATGCCGGATCTGGCGTGCCTGATGCTGACCTCTTTCGGCGATGACGAGGCGCTCTTCGACGCGATCATGGCCGGCGCCGCCGGCTACGTCCTGAAGCAGATCAGGGGGACGGACCTGGTTGGTGCTGTCCGGACGATCGCATCCGGACAGTCCTTGCTGGACCCGGAGGCCGCCCGGAAGGTGATGAACCGGATGCGCGAGCAGGCCACCCGTTCCGATCCGCTCGCCGGCCTCACCGGGCAGGAGCGGAAAATCCTGGAGCTGATCGGCGAGGGCCTGACCAACCGGCAGATCGGCGCGCGGATGTACCTCGCCGAGAAGACTGTGAAGAACTACGTTTCCGCGGTGTTCGCCAAACTCGGGATGGAGCGCCGCACCCAGGCCGCGGCGCTCGCGACTCGCGTGTTGGGTCAGGCTGAGCACGATTCCCGCTATGGCGACCAGCCGAGGCGCGGCTAGCCTTCTGCCGCGGGGCCGAGGGGAATCCGCCAGCTCACGGTGGTACCTCCGCCGGGAACCGAGTCGACGTGCATGGATCCGCCAAGCTGGGCTGCGCGCTCCTCCAGGTTCGCGAGGCCGCTGCGGCGAGTGACCCCCTTGAGCCCGGACCCGTCGTCAGCCACGACCAGCGACAGGTCATCGGCGGCTCGCACCGACACCTCGACCCTGCTGGCGCCGGCATGCCGGGCGACGTTTGAGAGCGCCTCACGCACGGCGCTAAGCAGCTGCTCGGCGACATCCTGGGGCACATCGTCGTCCAGCCTGCCATCTAGCTGCAGCGTTGGCGGGAAGCCGAGCATCGGTGTCATCTCATCGGCAACGGCCAGTACGCGCGCCCGCAGTCCGGGAACCTGCCCCTCGGGACGTGCCTGCAACGCGAAGATCGACGAGCGGATCTCCCGAATGGTCTCGTCGAGGGCGTCGACAGCGCGGCTCACGCGGTCCGCGGCATCTGGCGCGGATATCAGAGACATCGTGCCCTGCAGTGACATCCCGGTCGCGTACAGCCGCTGGATCACCAGATCATGCAAGTCCCGGGCAATCCGGTCCCGGTCCTCGAACACCGCGACCCGCTCGGCCTGCTCGCGGTGCTCGGCCAGCTCGAGCGCGATCGCGGCCTGGATCGCAAAGGTAACGAGCATCTCCACACCTGCGGCCGGCAGCGGCATAGATCCCGGCGTCCGCCCCGCGGTCAGGACTCCGCGGACGTTGCCGGGCGCGCCGAGCGGCAGCACTACCGCCGGGCCAAGGTTCATGTGCTGCCGGGCCGCGTCCGCCACACGCTCGTCGTTCCTGAAGTCGTCAAAGCTCAGCAAATCTCCAGTGGCCAGCACCTGACCTGAAGCCGACCTCTCGGTCGGCAGCACCAGCCCGAGTGCCTCCTGCGCGCCCACGCCGGCGGCGTGATCGACCTGCAGCGCTGCCCCGTCCTGGGTAGGCAATGCCAGCACCACCATGTCGGCACCCGACATTTCCAGCGACAGATTCGTGATGAGCTCCAGAGCCT
>Ga0070766_10001934_pt1 | contig 10261 bp, 9 predicted proteins | sample HubBroMetageWFT6_FD_69782 | JGI IMG/M metagenome (GOLD analysis project Ga0070766, IMG submission 69782) | Warmed and freeze-thawed soil microbial communities from the Hubbard Brook experimental Forest, New Hampshire - Hubbard Brook CCASE Soil... | ecosystem: Environmental > Terrestrial > Soil >... | reverse complement strand
GGACGGAATCGGACAACCTTAGCTTCTTCAGAAGGGCCTTGCAAACAGCACAGGACCCCATCCACATGTCATTTCTCCTGTCGCCATGATCGCCGCAGCAGAGGAGGTGACGATTCGCTTACCTTCCTTCCTCACTTCACGGCGGATGGCATTTTCGACCCACCTGAGATATTGTGCCGATTGGAGCAAGACCGTTTCATCACCGCCAGTGACCCCCTCACGGCGGCGTACGGCAGGCTGGCTTTTGCAAAAGTTTTCCCACAACAAAACGCTACTTTTCACTCTGGGATTGCAGGCAGGCTGAAACTTGATAGGATCAGTCCGAACCAACGGACTGGAGGACCTGCTAGACATGATCAGTCGTCGAAGTTTCCTCATCGCAAGCGGACTCACGGCTCTCGCCTCAACACGAGTATTCGGCGCGAATGATATCGTTCGCCTCGGTGTCATCGGAGCCGGCCATCGGATGAAAGGCCTTCTCGATGCCGCTGACAAGGTCGGCCCTTATCAGATCGTGGCCGTCAGTGACGTGTATGCGCCCAATCGCGATGCCATCAAAGAACGGTCCAATGGCCTCGCAACGACCCACTTGGACTATCGTGAAGTCCTCGAGAAGGACGTCGATGCATTGCTCATCGCAACGCCGGATCACTGGCACGTCCGCATGGCGGTCGATGCTCTGGCGGCAGGTAAAGATGTCTATCTGGAAAAACCCGTCACCCACACAATCGAAGAAGGCGCCACACTCACCCACGCGGTACGCTCCGGCAAGCAGATTCTGCAATGCGGTATGCAGCAGCGAAGTTGGACTCATTTTCGCGATGCCGTTGATCTGGTGCAGGCGGGCAGCCTCGGTCGGGTTACGCAGGTGCGAACCTATTGGTGGCAGAACTATCACAGGAACTGGCCGCCCAAACCCATCGACGAGCAGGCTCTCGATTGGAAGCTGTGGCTCGGGCCCGCGCCTGATCAGCCCTTTACTGAGGAAAAGTTTAATTATTGGCGCTGGTTCTGGAATTTTGGCGGCGGCGCCATGACCGACTTATTCACCCACTGGATCGATGTGGTGCACTGGGCCATGAAATTCGACACGCCACGTCAGGCGCAGATGCTGGCGGATAAATATGTTTTCGATCAGTGGGATTGCCCTGACACCATTCAAGCCGCCTTCCGCTATCCCGGCTTTGATGTGGTCTACGAAGGGATGATGAATTCCTCTATCGACGATGGTGGCATTGAGTTCCGCGGGACAGAAGCGACGCTTAAGATAGATCGCGGCGGCTTCTCGGTTTACCGCGAAGGCGTTCCCATTGGGCAGAATCCCGTGCTCGTAGAACATAGTTTTCGTGACGGCACTATTTCACACATGGAAAACTTCTTTGAGTGCATCAAAACGCGCAAAGAGCCGAACGCGCCCGTGGAAACCGGGATCGCAGCCGCGCGTGCCGGTCAAATTGGCAACTTGGCTTACCATCGCGGTGGTCAGTTGCCCTGGCCGGCTAAGGCCTGATTAAGAGCCTTGGCGCCTAACGGTGTTCAGCGAATTCCAAGTAAGCTGTTTCTGGATTGCGGCAGCGTCAAGAATGAATCTCAGGACATGAACATTTGTTTCTCAGACTTGCGGGTCGGAATCCTAAAAAACAGGAGGGGGGCACCTTTTTGATTCACACATTGCCAAGTCGATTACTTTACTGGGGCGTCTGAATACCATCGGATTCCGTTGCGCTGCTGCAGGACCGCCTTCTGCAGGATGCGCACGGTTCGCGCTCGGGGCTGATGGGCGCAGATGGTGAGTAAGACACTCAGCGAACTCATTGGCACCGTATAGGAACTGCTGAGCTACCCTTCCACTGGCGTCAGAAACATTCGTCCTCAAAGGTGCGATCGGAGAGATGAAGGTGTCAGTGATCCCCACACAATACGTGCCGTTCGCACCGGCTTGCTGCACTCCTTCCACGGTTTGCCGCAATCCGCGCAAACTTCTTCCAACCCAGCCATTACTGATAGCGGTTCCTAACCAAAAATCCGCGAAAAGAATCTGGTCACCTTTCTGAGCACGCCTTTGTGGGCCTTCTGGTTCATGACTCGAGGCAAAGCTGGCGGTGCAACAGCGGCATCTGGAAAGGAAATTCCGCGGCTGGAAAGCGGCAAGTCTACCGGCATCGGCGGGGGAGGACCCTTTTGGGAAAACACCAAGGTCGCTTCGAAATCGGCTGTTTTTTCTTTGGTAGCCAGCGGGAACGAAGTCGCAATTTCTGGGCCATCGGGCACGTTTTGACGCTCGGTCGGGCGAGTCAACGCTGCCTCAGCCGTTGACTGCGGAGCCGCAGACTTGGAAGGGATATTATTCTCCACCGGCGGGGACGCCGCTGGTAATTCCGCACGCAGAACCGGCACTGGCGACGGACAGCCGCAATCGTCTGGAATAACGGTCTCAATCTCAGACAGCTGGCCGGAATGAAAAGCCGTGTCCGTGGCACTCAAATGCCCCCCGTGAAAGACCAACTTCTCCGAAGGCACAACCTCGAATTGCCCGTTGCCGATGGACTCGTAAACAACAACCGGCGCAGTGTTGCCCGGTAGCGCCCGTACACAGGTATTCCCCCGCGAATCGGCACGGATCGCATAATGGAATTCGCCTGGGCCGCGCAGCAGAATGCGGAAGTCCGGCGTGAGGATGGTGTCTGCGGACTCTTCCAGGGCATAGTGAGTTTCGAGTGCGCCGACTCCCATGGCCAGCAGCAAATCTCCTCCATTTTGCGGGTGAATTATAGAAACCGTGGTTCCTGGGCAGATATGCACTTCGCCTCCACGCGACAGGCGAAGCGTCTCGGTACGGAAGCCCGCCGAGAACGCTGAGCCGGAGGCTTGCCGGTCCGCGAACATTACAGCTCCGCCTGTGCTTAGCGGAACGGCAACAGGTTCGACTTCCGTATGTCGGGTTAATACGGGCACAGAGAGTGGTCTGGCCTTTGCTTCTTCCGATTCCATATGAAGTCGAATTCTGAGCCGGTTGCCTGCGGCATCCCAGGTATAACTCAGTGGCTTTCGTTCGTTCACTATGATGCTCACAACAGGAGGACTCAGCGCAGTCTGATCCAGCTGAATTGCGTCGATCAGAGCGTTTTCAACGGTGATTTCCTTATGGCGAACGGACATTTGTGCGTTGCCGAGGTCGATCCGCAAACCCGGCGGGTGCTGAGTTTTCGTGATCACCGGCCTGACCGGGCGGCTAGACATAATCTCCAAGATCGGGGAGTCCGTTTGGAGCTGAAGTTTCACCCGCAACACAGTCGCGGGATCATTCGGTGCGCCGTACGACTCGGGTGCTTTGAGCCTGGCGCTGTCAGCCTTTCCTCCGGATACAGTCAGGAGAAAAACTATCGGAAGACTCAGAAGCGTAGCCGTTTTTTGCAAAAGCACTTTCAACAAAAGCGGCTTTTGGCGCAGAAGCCTTGGATTTCCGGAGCGCCGCAGCCAGAGATGAATCGGTTGTTGGGATGGAATAAACCTCATGGCAATGCGAAACTCAATGTCACCTGGCTTTCAAAATCTATCGGAGCACCGTCGCGAACCAACGGAGAAAATCTCCACTGTCGAACCGCCTTGGCAGCGATCAGCGTAAGCTGGGAATCTCCGGCAACCCGACTGAGACTATGTACAGCGCCGTCTTTGCCGACATTCACGCTAAGAATCACCGTGCCTTGCAGCCGCTGTTCTCGGGCGAATTCCGGATAGTCCGGTTCAACCCGGTCGAGCAGATGTTGCTCGGCAACATCCTCGCTGACGATCACCGGGGTTTCCTGATTCTTCGATTTTGCAGTGGCCAGCTCTTTCTCGCTATTTGGCGGAGCCTTGCTGAAGGGTTGCGATTGCGCCGCCTTCTTTGGAAACACCCGTTTTCCATCATCAAAGATCACCAGATCGTTGGACGTCGCGTCAGACTGCGAAATCAAGGAACGCTTCGACCTCACACGATTTCCGTGCCTTTCAGTCGTGGACGGAGATTGCTCCTCTTTGGCCTTGAGGAGGGCATCGTTCAAGGGACTGCCGGCCTGGTTGCTCTCCTTCGCGACCTGAACAGCGCGAGTGTTATCGGATGTTGCAGTCGTGACCGCAATTTGCGGGTGGTTCACGATGGGGGCAGCGGCAACGCCTCGGTTCTGGCGCGCGCTCTCGCGCTCGCTCCTGCCAATTGTCCAGCCCAAGACGATTGCCAAAACAATGATCGATACGCCCAACATCAGATTACATTGCCCGCGCAAGAACGCCAGCTTCGCGGTGTTGAACCATTGTGCCAAGGGGAAGAGGGTCTTTTTCCCCGGCGCGATTTGCGGGTTCGCACTTCCAATGATCTTTGGGATAGAAGAGAAAGTCCGGTCGGCTGCCTCGATGTGATCAACAATGTGGCGGCCAAGACCCTGCAGGGCTAATAGATCGCGATCGTTCACTGCCTGCGGACTCGCAGAAAAAGTCTGGACAATTGCCACCACCGTTTTCTTGTCGTCCTGAACCGGAACGATCAGGAAAGATCGGATCCCCAGCCGTCGGAAGGACGCCAGATCGAATCGAGAATCCGTTTCGACGTCATGGCAGTATTGCGGTGTACCGTTCCGCCAGGCAAGCCCAGAACACTCGCTTAGGTAAGCGGACGCGTCTCGGGCCGTAGAACCGCAAGTCGACCGACAGACAGGAACTCCTCGCCGGATGAGCAGGACCGCGGATCCGGCGGCATTGGTGATTGAGCGCGCCTGGTGCGCAATCTCGTTTAGCACCAAGGCGAGGGCAACATCGCTCACTGCTTCCGGGGTTGCATTTTCCGGAGCCCTGGCGATCCGTTCTGACGGCGCACCGGATACTTCGCGAACTGCTGGGGCATTTCCTGCTTGCGAATTGCCTCCAGCTTCCACGGCCCGGCGGGCGAGATCTAAGGAGTCGGGAACTGGAGAACTCTGTCGCAATATGGAGTGGTTAACCATAAGATCGGGCCCATGGGATCGTTCTCGGCAAAGAAACGGGGGCCTAGAATGTACTAACAACGCTGCCCGGAGTGGAATAGCACATTTTTCCTAGCCCAAATGGATGAGTCGAGAGTTCGTCTCGTCCCGACGCCCGTGATTCGGCCTTCTTAGCCGTCAACTGTCCAGTTCTTGATGCCGACGGGCTTCGTACCAGAGCGCGAGTTCCAGTCGGTTCCACAGTCCAAGTTTGTCGTAGATGGACCGCAGGTAGTTTTTGATGACGTATTCCGAAGTCCCCATAACAGCTGCCATCTGACGATTGTTGAGCCCCTGCGCGACAAGTTCGACCACTTGCTGCTTTCGTGCACTGAGAGCAAATGATTTGTCGCAATGATCTGTTCGGATAAATGCCTCCGCGGCAACATGGTTGCAAAGCTTGACGCGTTTAATCCCATCGGCGATCCCAAATCGCAGATAGAGCCGGCTGAAATGAGCCTTCACTGTGCGTGGAGCGATGTTGAGGCTTTTGCTGATTTCTGTGTTGTCACATCCAAGAAGCAGGAGCTCGACGACGTCCCGCTCGCGCGGAGTCAACTGAATGGCCTTTACTTGAAACCAACCGTCCATATTACCTCCTGAAAATAAAAACGATGGAGCGTCACATCGCGCTCCACGACGTCGGAGAAAGGAGGGAGGGGCTGGCGTAACCAACGACAAAAGACCACAGGCCGTAATCACCGATACTCTCGAGTTCGCTCGTTCAAACTTGTGTCATTTACCTGTTTTCTAAACGCGACAATTATTTTTGCAAAGCTCTGAGAGATTCCTCTGCCTCAGAATCTCCCCTAGCGATGGCCTGCTGATACCACTTGATCGCCTCGGACGTACTCTGGGGAACTCCCAGGCCCTGCTCGTACAACTTACCAAGCTTGAATTGCGCTTCGGGGCGATTCTGTTGGGCAGCCTGGAAATACCACTTCCAGGCGTCCTTATAATTCTGCGGCAGTCCGCGGCCAGCCTCATACATTTCTCCCAGCTTGAACTGCGCTTGGGCACGACCGCGGCTCGCCGCCAGTTGATACCACTTCGCTGCTTGCGCATCATCCTGCGCGACGCCACGACCCTGTTCGTACATGATGCCGAGCCGGTACTCCGCCTCTACGAATCCTTGCTTTGCCGCTAGCTGATACCACTTCACGGCCGTTGCGAAATCGGTCGGAACTCCAAAGCCCACCTCATACATCCCGCCGAGCCGGTACTGACCGTCGGGATAGCCCTGCTCCGCTGCCCGTCTGAACCATTTGACAGCTTCTTGAGAATTGCGCGCTACGCCCTGACCTAACGCATACTGGTTTCCCATCTTCACTTGTGAGGCCCCATCGCCCGCGTTGGCCTTTTGCAGCAAGTCTGCATCTTGGCCGAATGCTGTCGTCCAACTGCCAAGAAGAACCATCACACCAGCCAGAAAGATTCTCTTCATTTCTTCCTCCCTCGAAACCTTATTCCTAACTTCCTCAGGAATCGCTCCGCTTCCTGATCTCCTGATCTCGAAACTACTGCTCGAATAGCAGAACCGTTGGAGTCGTGTTCGCCGAACTAACATCCAATCCCACAGCTTCCAATCCACTCACGAGCCACAGAGCTTGGGTAGAAGCCGCCGGCGAAGTCAGCATGGCAACTCCGCGGCCGTTGTTGGACACCTGTGAAATCGCGTACCTGCCCGTCAGCGGCAAGTCTGCGGCGAAAGTACCAGAATAGCTCTTGTCCTCGGCTCCGGAGAAAGTGCTGGCACCGTCGAAGAAAACTGTGCCGGACAGTAATGCCGCCTGATAGGACGCGGGTTCTCCTGCTCCGAACTCGAAATTGCCTTCCAGATCCCCAGTCTCGAAGGGCGGCGCCAGAGCTTGCGGCTTCACATCTCCACTGCCGACCGAACCATCCGAACTCAGCACAAAGGCTCGATTGGGTCCAATCGCATATAGAATCCAAACACTTTGCGCGCCGTTCTGTGCGTTATCCAAATTCAGAACACCGCGTCCGTTCAGTTGGATCGAATAAGCACCCGTGAGCAAGCCGGCAATGGTTATGTTTCCCCCTTGGTTCTGGTCAAATTGCACTTGGATGTCTCCCGTTCCATCGAACAGCATCCGGCCTACGGTTACCTGAGCGAGGTTCCCACTCGATCCGGTTGAATCAAAGATAGAGGCTCCTTTGAATGAAGAGGTCAGGAAGGGCAATCCCGTTTGCGCCTCCAGCGTTCCAGCAAAAATCGGATTGTTAGCGCTCAGCGGATCGATCGATAGGATAAAGTATTCGTTTGCCGAGATCGCACACAACGCGAAATTAAACGTGCCTCCGTCAAAACCGGGAATAACAAGAGTGGCCCTTCCATGCCCGGTACCATCCACACCGTAAGTTCCTGAGAACGTGCCGAACGTGGGCATCATATCTCCCGCATCGTTCACATCGAGACTGCTTCCAGAAATGGTGCCGACTCCGCTCGGGAAAATGGAGCCGATCGCGGCAATCCTACCGCCTGCCGCATCGGCTCCGGTCAGACTCAACGCATACCCACCGCTGAAGACAGAAGGATCGAATGCTGTTGGATCCTGAAGCTTCATCGCCCCCGAACCTCGAATCCCGGAATTGTCAGATTCAACTAAACTGCCAGCTCTAGCCGAGCCATTCAACGCGAACGCAAATGTAGACGTACCTAAGTTGCTCTTTAGAGTCAGTGTCCCGCGATTATCTCCGCCGATTTGATACGTTCCGGAGATCGCGAGTCCCAGGTGTGGTCCGGACGTCCGGTTGATGTCCTCAATGCCGGAAGTAACATTTCCATTGCCGTCGGCGACGAAAGAAGCAGCAGCCTCATACACACCAGCACTGTCGAACCCCTTAAACAGGAACGCGTATCGTCCTTGCATCTTGCTGTTATTTGTGGGAGTAATCGTAATCACTGCCGATGCGGATTGGGACGTATCGGCCTGGGCTCTGGCTGTGACCTTTACTGCTGCCGGATTCGGAACCGTCGCCGGCGCCGCGTACAAGCCAACGGAAGTGATTGTGCCGCAGGCGGACCCCGCGCAGCCCGCGCCGCTGACGGTCCAGGTGACTCCGAGATTCGCACTGCCTGTGACCGTCGCCTGAAATTGCCGCTGGGCACCGACGGTGATCAACGCAGATGTCGGCGCAATTGTGATCGACACCGGAGTGACAATGCTTACCTGCGCAGAGGCGGACTTGGTCGTGTCAGCCTGGGACGTTGCCTTGACGCTGACTACTGCTGGAGTGGTTACGATTGCCGGAGCCGTGTACAAGCCTCCCGCCGAGATCGTCCCGCAACCGGAGCCTGAACAGCCCGCAATGCCGGAAACGCTCCACGTCACCGATGTGTTTGCACTACCGGTGACTCGCGCAGAAAACTGCCGGGAAGCTGATGGTGCAACTTTGGCTGAGGTTGGAGAGATCGTAACAGTGACGACCGGTACGACGGTCACGGTGGCGCTTGCAGATTTTGTAGTGTCAGCTTGCGACGTTGCCGTTACGGAGAAAAAGGGTGGGTTCGGGGGCACGGCAGGAGCGGTAAATAATCCCGAGGAGTTCACTGTGCCGCAGGTATCGCCCGCGCAACCCGTCCCAGTGATCGTCCATGTCACCGAGGTGCTCGCGGAACCGGTCACCGTAGCGGTGAATTGCTTTTGTGCACTCACACCTATCTGAGCTGTGGTCGGGGATATGGAAATCCCAACGACAGATCCGGAAGTGATCGTCACCGTGGCCGACCCTGACTTGGTCGGATCGGACAGCAGAGTTGCGGTCACCGCAACGATCGGAGGATTGGGTGCGGTTGCAGGAGCGGTGTACAACCCGTTAGCCCTGATGCTGCCACAAGCAGACTCGCTGCATCCACTGCCCGATATGCTCCAGATGACCAGAGCGCTCGAACTCCCACCCACCTTGGCTGTGAACTGCAACTGGGCGCTCGGTTTGATTTGCGCCGAAGGCGGCGATACGCTGACCAAGGTAGCCGCCACCAGCGTGACTCCCGCTGAAGCGGAAGCCGAAGGGTCAGCAATCGCTGTCGCCTTTATCGTCACGCTTGGGGGAGTGGGTAGGCTTGCAGGCGCGGTGTAAAGCCCGCCTGCTGTGATCGTGCCGCAGCCTGTCCCGCTGCACCCTGGTCCTGAGACGCTCCACACCACGGCAGGATTTGTGCTTCCAGAGACCGATGCAGAGAACTGCAATTGTCCGCCAGAAGCCACTTGGGCGCTCTTCGGCGTTAATGAAACGGCAACCGATGACGCGGATTGCACGATCAACAAAGCCGAACCCGACTTGGCGGGATTGGCGACCGATACTGCGGTGACTGTAATTGCTGAAAATGCGGGAACGCTGTTCGGGGCAGTGTAAAGTCCAGCCGGGCTGATCGAACCGCAAGAACCACCCACACAACCAATACCGCTGACACTCCACGTCACTGAGGTGTTCGAGGTACCAGCAACGTTGGCGGAAAACTGCTGCTGCCCTCTGGTCGCGATTACAACCTGGTTCGGGGATACCGAAACGGAGACGATTGAAGGGGAGCCAATCGTGAGGGTGGAACTCGCGCGGACTGTCACATCGGCCAGCGACGTTGCCGTTACCGTCACAGTGGATGGGGAAGGAGCGGCTGCGGGTGCGGTATAAAGACCTTCGCCGCTGATCATTCCACACGCGAGCCCGCTGCATCCTGCACCGTTGACGCTCCAGATCACAACACTATCGCTAGTTCCGCTGACAGTCACGACGAACTGCAGCTGACCGCCCACCGACACTTGCGCGTTTTGAGGCGAGAGCGAGAGCGATACGGCAGCGGGCGCCGCGATTGCTGAGAGCGCTACGCATAAGAACATCGATGCAGCAACCACCAGGCTTTTCATCTTGTCAATCCCCAACCTCGAACCGCAATAGCGCGATTCCAAGGTCAGCTATTCTTGCTTGCTAGCCCCTGACATATTGCTGGCGCCGGCGCGATCCGGCGCGGTTTTTGAGAGCTCGGTATGAGAAGCGGGCCGCGGCGACGAAGCCAGTTGCAATTCCACCATCTCTTTGAGCACGGTATAGTCGGCCGCTCCACTGAAAAAATGGCCGTTTACGAAAAAGCTGGGGGTGCCCGTCAAGCCCAGCTGGTGCGCTTCTTCCAGGTCTTTCTTAACAGTCGCAGTTTCAGCGCCGTCGTCCAGACACTTGTCAAAGCGGTCGCCATCCAACTTGAGCACGCGGGCGTGCGCTTTCAGTTCCGCGACCTGAAGCTGCTT
>Ga0070766_10001932_pt1 | contig 10263 bp, 8 predicted proteins | sample HubBroMetageWFT6_FD_69782 | JGI IMG/M metagenome (GOLD analysis project Ga0070766, IMG submission 69782) | Warmed and freeze-thawed soil microbial communities from the Hubbard Brook experimental Forest, New Hampshire - Hubbard Brook CCASE Soil... | ecosystem: Environmental > Terrestrial > Soil >... | reverse complement strand
GAGTTCTTTGCCGGGGTGCCGGTCCACATCTCCGCGTGGATGCTCGGCGGGCTGTTTCTCGGCCTTGGCCCAACGATCATCCAGGGCGTCTTCCACATTCACAGCGGGCTTGTCGAAGGCGCCACCGCGGCGATCTACCCTCTGGCCGGGTCGAGCGCCGGGGTGCTCCTCGGGAGGACCACGGCGCGGCGGACCACGGCGGTCGGCGGTGCGGGCATCCTGGCCGGCGCCGCGGCGATCGTGGCCGGCATCGCAACCCACTCGCTCCCGCTCCTCCTCGTCGGGGGAGCCGCCGGCGGCGTGGGTTTCGGCGGCTCCTTTGCCGGAGGCGTCCGTCTCATCAGCCCTCTGGTGAAACAGCACGAGCGGGCGGGGGTCTTCGCAGGCGTCTACGTTGTCGCCTACCTCGCGTTCGGAGTGCCGGTCCTCATCGCCGGCCAGCTGGTCAACCCACTCGGGCTGGTCCCGACCGTGCTGGTCTACGGCGCCCTGGCGGTGCTCGCGGCCACGGCCGGCCTGATCGCTCAGCAGCGCGCCGGGCGGGCGGCCAGCCAGGCCCGCTGATACGCAACACTGCCCGTCCGCCTCGGGAGCGTAGGTCGAGGCGGACGGGCAGGTGTTTCCCCTGGTTACTTGGTGAAGTACCAGTACTCAGGGAGCAGGGTGAACATCGGGCTGAACGCGACGTCGTGCAGTTTGCTGCTCACGGCCTGGATCTGGAACGGGTTGGGATTCGGAACCCACATGAACGGCAGCTGCTGCGCCGCGTACGTGGCGTACTGATGGAAGACCGCCAGGCTGCTGCTGGTGTGGGTCTCGTTGATCAGCTTGTCCATCTCCGGGTTGGAGTAGTTACCCGAGTTCGACCCGGCCCCCGTTGCGAACAGCGGCTCGCCGGTCGGCTCGAAACCAGGCCCGTCGTAACCCCAGCCGCCGAAGGCGAATACCTGAACGCCGCACTTCGGCCCCATCGGCGCGCACGGCAGGCTCTCACCGATGATCGAGTCGAACGACTGCCCGACCAAGGTGACGTCGATGCCGATCTGGGACTCCTCGGACTTGATAGTTTGGTACGTCGCCGTGGCGGCGGCGATGCCCGTCGAATAGACGAACGTCATCTTGAGCTGCTCGCCCTTGGTGATGCCGGTGCCGCACTTGGACGGGTCCTGGCAGGTCATCACGCCGCCGACCTCCGACCAGCCGTGGCTGGTCAGCAGCGCCTTCGCCTTGGCCGGATCGTATGGGTACGGGCCCTGGCCGTTGTTCTCCTTCTGGATGGCCGGAAGGAACTCGTTCGTCGGCACGGTCGGGACCGGCCCCGAAACCGGGGTCGCGTACCCGCGCCAGATCGACCTGCTGATCCCGGGCTGGTCCTCGGCGTACTGCATGGCCTGGCGGATGTAGAGCTGCCGGACCATGAAACCGACCTGCGGGTTGTTGAAGTTCGGCTGCGCGTACTCGATGCCGTAGGAGAAGAACGGCTCCAGGTAGTACGAGCTGCCCAGCGGGTTGCTGGACGGCAGCCACGAGTTCGCCGGCTTCTGCCCCACGTCCGCGGTCGGGATGTAGCCGACGTCGAGCTCCCCGGTCTTCAGCGCCGTGTACTCGGCCGAGTCGGCCGTGTACGGCACGAACTTGACGGCAGACAGCTTCGGCTTGGGGCTGCCGGAGTAGGCCTTGTTCGGCACGACCGTCACGTTGCCGTTGGTGTTGAAGCTGGACAGCTTGAACGGCCCGTCAACCACCGACCACAGCGGGCTGGTCGCGTACGTCGAGGCGATCTTGGACTGCGCGGTCAGGAAGGTGTAGACCGCCTTGCACTTGGCCCAGCCGTCGGCCGCGCTGTCGGTGGTGCAGCCGCCGCTGCCGGCCTTGGCACCCAGGCTCGTGACGTCCCAGGCCAGCGGCATCGGGTTGATCTCGGCGAGCTGGTTGTAGGTGTACCAGATGCTGGAGTACGAGCTGTTCAGCTGCATGGTCAGCTGGTTGGGCCCGGTGGCCTTGTAGGACGCGACGTTGTCCGGCAGCAGGGTCTTGGAGTACGCGTACCAGTTGTTCTTCTCCGCCTTCGCCATGTTCAGGAAGAAGATCAGGGACTGGGCGTTGACGGTCTCGCCGTCCGACCACTTCCAGCCCTTCATGTTGATCACCACGGTCTTGCCGCCGTTGGTGTAGGCGGGGGGGTTGGCCGGGGACAGCGGGTAGTTGATGGTGACGTTGGTGTTGGTGTTGTTGCCGAACATGTACAGCGGCCGGTAGAACATCCACTGGAACTGGTTGGAGTTGTAGACGCTCGAGTTCGTGATCGCGTAGAACGGGAAGATCCAGTTGTTGGTGACCCCGGCGGGCAGCGCCACCGTCGCGGTGCCGCCGTTGACCGGCGTACCCGACGTTGCCGAGCCGCCCCCGCTGCTGCCGCCGCTGGAACTGCAGGCGGCCGCGACCAACGAGACCACGCCCACGGCGGCAACCGCCGTGAGGCGCAGCTTACGTCTCCAGAGATTCATGTGCGCTCCCTCCGCAAGTGCATGCGTGTCCTGATCAGGCAATACCTGGTGATGCCCAAGCGGCCATTCCCGCCCAATAGGAGCAGTCACTGGCTGTGATCCTCGGCCAGGGGCGTGCCGATGTCAGGACTAGCTCGAAGAACTTCGAGGTCACGATCCGATGCCGCCCCGGTTACGGGCTGGGATCGGCTCGCCGCTGGGCCGCAAACGGACTGGTCAGCCACCGCTCGCCTGACGCACGGTAGATACATGGGTGAAACCGCAACGATCACGGCGACATCGGCTCTCAGGCCGCACGAACTACGGCGCAGTGTCCCCGACGCGCCGACGGTCTCGGTCGTGATGGCCCCGGCGCAATCGGTTCTCACGCTGCTGATGCAGGCGGTGTCCGGGCAGGCCTGGGGCGCGCCGGCCAGCCTCCTCGCCGCGATCCGCCACGGCCTGCGCCCTCAGGCACGGTTCGCCGCTCAATCGTTCACCGAACGCGGCTGGACGCGTATACCGGATTGCTGCACACCGATCTCGCCCCTCTCCGACGCGTCCGTGGCGGACCACGCCGCCAGGCTGCGGGACTTGCCTGCCATCATGCTGACCCGCGAACTGCTAGCCGCCGATGGCGGCGCCGACTGTCCTCCGCACTGGCGAGCCGCAGCCGAGCAGCCACGGCGCTGGCTCAACTCCATGGCCGACGCGTCGCTGGACATCTGGGCGGTGGCCGAGCCTCGGTGGCGGGCGGCCGGACCGCTGCTGGACCGCGAGATCCGGCGGATCGGCACAGCCGCGGTGCGCGGCGGGATGGCGGCGCTGCTGAACAGCCTGCACCCAGGCCTGTGCTACCAGGACGGGACGTTCACCTACGCGCCGCCGTGCAACCAGTTCGCACTTCGTTCGCTCGGCCCGGTCGGCCCGCGCCGCCTGGTGCTGGTGCCGATGATCGCCGGCCGTAACGCGGTGCTGTTCAGCTTCGACCTCGATGACGTCTGCTATATCGGCTACCCGGTCCCCCGCCCCCGTGCGGGCGCGCAGGAAACGGCCAACGGCACGCTCGCGACGATCCTGGGCCCGGTACGCGCCGCCATACTCCAGGTCCTTCGCCAGGCGCAGACCGTGGGCGACCTGGCCACGGCGGTGCACTGTGCGCCCACGACCGCGACCTACCACCTCCATCAGCTGGCCGCGGCCGGCCTGATCACCCGCCAAAAGTGCGGCTCGAGCGTATGGGTCAGCCGCACCGCCCGCGGCGACGAGCTGGTCGATCTGCTGTCAGACTGACCTGCCCGGCGGAATGAGCCCTGACCGAGGCGGGAGCGCTACGCCGCGGCTGGCCTTGCACCAGCAGCCGCACGGCTCTGCCGCTCGGTCTACCTCGACCCGTGCCCGCCAAGTCTGCAGGTACCTGCCGTCAGCATGATCGAGCGGCGGATCGCCATCCCGCTACCGGGACTCGGCAGCCGCGATCGCCGCTGAGATCGCGGCCATGCCGTCGGCCGAGATGCCTTGCTCGCGCTGACCGCCCTAGCCGATCAAGCATGAACGAGCGGAGGGACGGGACTGCCTTCGGTGCGTCAGTCCAGCTTGCTGTAGAGGTGCAGGGTGAGCGGCGCGAACACAACGGTGATGGCGGCGGTCGCGATGAGGGACCAGGCGACAGCGCCGCCGACGCCCCCGGCGTTGTTCATCAGGTCCCGGGTCGCGTCGGCGACGTGGCTGATGGGGTTGACCCTGACGAAGGCCTGGAGCCAGCCGGGCATGGTGCGAGGCTGGACGAAGATGTTGCTGGCGAACGTCGGCGGCAGCAGCACCGCGAGGCCAAGGCTCATGACGGTGGCCGGATTGCGGACGAGCAGCGCGGTCGCGGCCCACAGCCAGGACAGAGAGAGCCCGAACGCGACGACGAGGACCACGGCGGCGATCACGCCCGGGGCGCCGCCGTCTGGCCGGTAGCCGATGATGACGCCGAGAATCACCACGATGGCGGCGGCGAGCAGGTAGCGGCCCGTGTCGCCGAGCAGGCCGCCTAGCACGAGGGCGCCGCGCCAGACGGACAGGGAGCGGAAGCGCTCGAAGACGCCGGTGGTCACGTCCTGAGCGAGGCGGGCGCCACCGTACATGGTGCAGGCGGTGATGCCCATGACCAGCGTGCCGGGCAGGAGGGTCTTGAGGTATTGGCCCGGCGTGCCGCCGATGGCGCCGCCGAAGATGTAGGTGAACAGCACGGTGAACACGACCGGGATGGCGATCACGTCCGTGAGCTGACTGGGTTCGTGCTTGATCTTGAGGATGGCCCTGCGCCCGAACGTCGCCGAGGCAGCGAGCGCTCCGGCCCGTCCGGGCGGCCCGGTGGGGGCGAGCAGGCCGGCGAGGCGCTGAGCCTCCGGCACGGCGCGGCGGGCGGTGGCGGATTGGGTGCTCATGAATTCGTGTCCTCGTGGTCGGTCGCGGCTGGGCTGACTGGGTGGCCGGTGAGGGCGAGGAACGCCTCGTGCAGGCTGGGCTGGCCGAGAGAGACTTCGGCGACCGCCACCCGCGCCTCGGAAAGCCTGGTCATGGCGTGCCCGACCAGGCGGCCCACGTCGGCCGCGTCGGCTGGGGTGGCAAACAGCACGGACAGGGTGAGGGGGTCGGCACCGAGCTGGACCGGGCCCTCCAGGGTGCCTGCCAGGACCGTCTGGGCCTGGGACCGCTGCTCGCCATCGAGGAGCCGGACGTGCAGGGTCCCCGAGCCGACCCGGGCCTTGAGCTGGGCGCTGGTCCCCTCGGCCACGATCCGGCCGTGGTCGATGACCGCGATCTGCTCCGCAAGCTGGTCGGCTTCCTCCAGGTACTGGGTGGTGAGCAGCACCGTGGTGCCTGCCGCGGCGATCTGGCGGACCAGTTCCCATACCTGGCTCCGGCTGCGCGGATCCATACCCGTGCTGGGCTCATCGAGAAACAGCAGGTCAGGGGTCACGATCAAGCTGGCCGCGATGTCCAGCCGACGGCGCATCCCGCCCGAGTAGCCACTCACCGGACGGCTGGCCGAGTCGGTCAGATCGAAGGCGGCGAGAAGCTCATCGGCCCGCCGTTTGCTGGCAGCGCGGGACAGGCCGCGCAGGCGGCCGAGCACGGTCAGGTTCTCGTATCCGGTCAGGTCGTCATCGAGCGAGGCGAACTGGCCGGTCACGGCCACCCGGGCCCGGATCGCGTTCCTCTCTCGCACCACGTCGAATCCGAGGACACAGGCGGTGCCGCCGTCCGGCCGGCTCAAGGTAGCCAGGATGCGGATCGCAGTGGTCTTGCCCGCCCCATTGGGGCCGAGGAACCCGAACACCTGGCCGCGCCGGACCTGCAGGTCAATCCCGTCCAGTGCCCGGGTCTCGCCATAGACCTTGACCAGACCGCGCGCCTCTATCGCGAGGCTGTCCCCGGCTATCCCGTTCTTTGACATGCTGTAAGAGTTATCTGAACTCTTACAGCTTGTCAAGGTTATGACTGGACGGGTATGTTCGCTCCTGATGACTGACGCGCTCGATTCCGTCATGCCGACCCGGCGCCGGTCCGACGCCCGGCGCAGCATCGACGCCATCCTCAACGCGGCCCGCACCGTGCTCGGCGAGCGACCCGACGCCAGCATGGAGGAGATCGCCACCACGGCGGGCGTCACCCGCCAGACCGTCTACGCGCACTTCCCCTCACGCGACGCCCTGATCGCGGCGCTCCTCCACAGCGCGGGAGCCGAAACCATCGCCGCCATGGACGCCGCCCGCCTGGACACCGTCCCGCCCGCCGACGCTCTGCGCCAGTACCTCGACATCGGCTGGGAGCTCATTCGCCGCAACCCCTACCTGCTCGCCCCGGCCCTCGACCGGAACCCGCCAGGCAGCGACGACTCCCACCAGGCCGGCACCTCCCGGCTCGAGCAGATCATCCGGCGCGGCCAGCTCATCGGCGACTTCGACCGCACGCTCCCCGCCACCTGGCTCGCCGCCGCCATCATCGGCCTCTTCCGCGCCGCTGCCGAACAAGTCGCCGCGGGACGCCTCACCGCCAGCAAGGCGGCAACCCTGCTCCTGGACAGCACGCTGCGGCTCTGCGGCGGCGGCCATTGACCTGAATCAGGGAACGACTGGGTCGGGCGACTTAGTGTTCTAACGCATCGACCTGACCCGCGGGCTTGATCACGACGGCCGTGCCGTGGGTACCCGCCCGGACGCGGGCCAGCGCCGCGTCTCCCTCGTCCAGGGGGAACTGAGCTTCAGCCGTCAAGCCGATCACGCCGTCCGCCAGCAGCCGGGCCAAGCCGCCCAGCCGACGACCATCGGGAGTGACCACGACCGAGGTCACTTTGATCCCGCGGCTGGCCTCTGGCGGGTCGCCGGTGATGGTGGCCAGCGCGCCGCCAGGCCGGACCGCGAGCAACGCGGCCGCCGCACCGTCGCGTGCCGCGTTAAGTGCCGCGTCCACACCGCCGCCACCCGTCAGCGACCGCACCTGCTCCGGCCACGCCAGATCGTGATAGTCGATGACGTCGCGGGCGCCCAGCGCGGCGATCCGCGCCGCGCCAGCCGGGCTGCCGGTAGCTATGACCTCGGCGCCGGCCCGCGCGGCGAGCTGGACCAGCAACCCGCCGGTTACCCCGCCCGCGCCATGCACGAGCACAGTTTGCCCAGTGGCAACACCGGCGGCGCGCAGCGCCTGGCTGGCGGTCAGCGCCGGAACCGGCAGCGCCGCCGCGGCGGCCCATCCGGCGCCCTGCGGCAGCAGCGCGGTGTCCGCCGCCGCAGCCAGCAGGTACTCAGCCCAGGCGCCCTGACCACGCAACGGCAGCGAGTGCGTGATCACCCGGTCGCCCACTGTGAACTCGCCGCCGCCCGGGCCTGTCGCGACGACTACCCCAGATGCCTCCACGCCCAGGGCCATCGGCGGCCGGGTACCGGTGTCCCACCCCCCAGTCCGCACGTACTCGTCCCAATTCCCGACCCCGGCGGCGCGGACCTCAATCAGAACCTCGCCTGCCCCTGGCGTGCGGGGGTCGGGCAGGTCGAGGACCTGAATATCGCCGCCGAGCTCGCGCACCCCGGCTGCTCGCATAGTGATCATCTGCCTTACAGTCACATTGCATAAGAGGGTGGGAGGGGCTGCCATGGCGATCGTCAGAACCGTGACCGGAGACGTCGACGCGGACCAGTTGGGCCCGACGACCATGCACGAGCACATCTTCGGCGACTTCACCGTATGGCAGGAAGACCCGAAACAGACCGCGAGCCTGGCAAGCGTCGCCGTGGATCCCAACGCACCAGTGGACATGAGCATCCTTGGGATCATCCACCGCAACCCGGTCGTGATCCGTGACAACCTCCGCATCGGAGACGACGAAGCCCTTGCCTTGGCAGAGGTTCGCAGGTTCGCTGACTCTGGCGGAGACTGCCTGGTCGAAGTCACCTGCTGTGGCGACGTCGCCGCTGATGGCGTCACCAATATGGGGCGCAACGCGCCCGGGCTGCGCCGAATCGCCGACCAAACCGGCCTGAAAATCGTCGCAGGCACGGGTTTCTACCTGGAAGGCACACATCCGGATTACGTGCGCACCGATTCGGTCAGTGAACTCGCCGCGCGGATGATACGCGACGTCACCGAAGGGATCGGCGACACAGGTATCCGGGCCGGCATCATCGGCGAGATCGGAACCTCCACCTTCACCGACCGGGAGCAGAAGGTCTTGCGCGCGTGCGCCGCCGCACACCGAGCCACCGGAGCCGCCATCAGCCTGCACACCCACGTCGGGTGCCCCACAGGTGAGCTCAGCGTCCAGTTGCTCATGGACGAGGGGGTCGCCGCCGACCGGATCATCGTCGGGCACATGGACGAGAACCTGGTCTCCTTCCATCCAGGCCTGGCACACCTTGACTACCACCGTCGCGTCGCGGACATGGGCGTCTACATTCAGTACGACACGTTCGGCGCCGAATGGTACTACGACCAGAACCGCGAACCGATGGACGCCGAGCGCGCCTCAGCCGTGGCAACTCTGATCAACGAGGGACACCTGGACCAGATTCTGCTCGGGCAAGATGTCTGGCTGAAGAACTGCTACAAGCACTACGGCGGACTGGGGTATGACCATCTGTTCACTGGCGTTAAGGCACTGCTCACCCAGGCCGGCGTGCCCCCCACCCAGTTTGAGCAGATCCTCGTCGACAACCCACGCAGGGCTCTCGCTCTCGCCACGTCCTAGTCGTCAAGGTCACAGCATGCACAGCGGGTTCACCGGCGAGCCGGTGGCGCCCTTCAGCCGCAGCGGGCCGATGGCGAGCAGGAAGTCGTACTGCCCGCTTGCCCGGCTGTGCGCAACCAGTTCGTCCAGCCGGCAGTTGTCCACCAGCACGAGCCCCATCGCCGCAATGCCGATCTGATGCAGCGGAAACGGCAGCCGGTCGTAGCCTGACGGCAGGTACTCGATGCAGTCCCCCAAGTAGACGGAGATCTGCTTCTCGTGCAGCCAGGGAAGGCAGGACGCGCCGAGACCGGGGTGCACGCTGGGCCCGCCGGCCCGGGCATGGGACTGCGTGCCGAGATGAACGATCAGCGCGTCGCCGCTGCGGATGTCGATTCCTTCTCGCTCGGCGCACTCGTCGAGGTGCCTGGCAAGGACCCGTCCCTGCGGCCAGACATCTGGTACCTGTTCTTCAAGGTCGAGGAGGACTCCTCTGGTGACGATCCCGCCGCCGAGGGCATGGACATCCCCGAACTCGAGCCCTTCTCTGCCGACGATGTCAGCGGACGTCCGTCCGTTGTACGCCATTCCGTCGAAGAATTCGTGCCCGAGACAGTCGATGTGGGTGACCGCGCCGCCGTGAACCTTGAAAGCTATCCGGTCTCCGCAGGTTATCGGGCTCCACGAATACAGCATGTCGTGCTCGTACCCGGGGGTGCCGGGCTCGGCGATGGCGGCCGTCCGCACGTCCGCGGCGAGTGAGATGCATTCGCCGGTGCGCACCATTTGCAGCGCCGCGAGTCGCGATTCGGCAGAGATGAAGTTCAGCGTGCCCTGCTGGTCGTCCGCACCCCAGCGGTCAGTGTTGGAGCAGCTGCGGAAAAGATCGAGAGCTTCATCTTCCCGTAGGTCGTTCATGATCAGCCCACCCTTCGATAAGTCTGATCTGGATATACCAGCGGTGCGGAGGTGGGGCGCCACCGGGTCGCTGGTGTCAACAGGCATCGCGCCGACAGCCGGCGCTGCTGGTCGCCGCGGTGCGGATTATCGCGGTTTGCGTACCACTCTTCCGAGGTACTCCTGGACCGGCTCAAACATGTCCGGTAGGAGCTCGCCAGCCTCTGCCAGGCTCACCCACCGAACCGCGCATAGCTCGGTGCGATCACCGATGAATGTCTCTGATGAGGCTCCCTTAGCCAGGCGGGCTGTCATGTAGATCACCAGTCGCTGCGTGACCGGGTGCAGACGCTGGCCGATGATCTTGCCGTGCTGGACCTCAAGGCCTGTCTCTTCCTTAACTTCGCGGACGGCGGCATCGGCCGGGCTCTCCCCCGGCTCGATTTTCCCCGTCACGAACCCCCACGGCGGGACGCCGTCGAGCCGCTGGGTAATGAGCACGCTGCCGCGGGATGTGACGATCGCGGCGACGATGGCTTCAGTCAGCGGAGCGGTTGACTGACGGGCGGCGACCTCCCTGCCGCGCTCCAGCAACCTATCCGCTCGCTGCTTGCTGATGCCGCCAAGGCGCCGACCGAGTTCAGTCATGGTCATCGGCTCAGATTT
>Ga0070766_10001930_pt1 | contig 10270 bp, 5 predicted proteins | sample HubBroMetageWFT6_FD_69782 | JGI IMG/M metagenome (GOLD analysis project Ga0070766, IMG submission 69782) | Warmed and freeze-thawed soil microbial communities from the Hubbard Brook experimental Forest, New Hampshire - Hubbard Brook CCASE Soil... | ecosystem: Environmental > Terrestrial > Soil >... | reverse complement strand
GGCCGGAACGGTGCTCGCGAGTGCGATCGGCGGGCCGTTTCAGCTCGTCGACCAAAACGGCAAGACGGTGACCGACGCCGACCTCAAAGGAAAGTGGTCGCTGATCTATTTCGGCTATACGCACTGCCCCGATGCCTGTCCGACCGCGCTCAACGACATTTCGATTGCACTCTCCGAACTCGGGCCGAAGCGCGACGCAGTTCGTCCGGTCTTCATCACGGTCGATCCCGAGCGGGATACTCCCGAGTCGCTCAAAGCCTACGTCACGAGCTTCGATGCCCCTATCCTGGCGCTGACCGGGACCGCCGAGCAGGTCGCCCAGGCAGCAAAGGGCTATCGGGTCTATTACGCGAAGCATCCGGAGGCCGGCGGCGACTATTCGATGGACCACAGCTCGGTCATCTATGTGATGGATCCGGAGGGCCGGTTCACCGCTAGTTTCACCCACGAGAGTGCCCCGGAGCAGATTTCCGAGAGGCTGAAGAAACTGATCGGGTGAGTCGTTGCCAGCATTTTTCATCGTCATTCCCGCAAAAGCGGGAATCCAGGCGGGCAAGGTTGCGCCGTTCCGCTGGACCCCCGCTTTCGCGGGGGGTGACGAAAACCACGCCGACCGTCAGAACTGCACGCGCTGGGTCAGCGCGCCGTCGACGATCAGGTTCGTGCCGGTGATGAAGCCCGCGCGCGGGCTCGCCAGGAACACGACGGCGTTCGCGACCTCCGTCGGCGTGCCCATGCGGCCCATCGGGTTGCGCCCGACCATCGTCTGAAACAGCGCAGGATTGCTCTGCTCGAGGATGTTCCACACGCCGCCTTTGAAATAGACATTGCCCGGAGAAACCATGTTCGCACGGATGTTCTTGGCGGCGAGGTTGCGGGCGAGCGCTTTGACATAAGGCACGAGCGCCGCCTTCGCCGAAGCGTAAGGGCGCGGCGGTCCGGCGATTTCGATCGCCCCAGTCGTGCCGATGACGACAATCGCGCCGGCCGTGGATTGCTCGAGCAAGGGGATGGCCGCTTCGATGCCGGCGACGGTCGCCATGACGTCGATCTCCAGACTGCGCCGCCACGACTCGTCGTCCATGCTCTGGGCCAGCGCGCTGACATTGGCGACGAAGATGTCGAGGCCGCCGAGCGCCTCCGCGGCCGCGCCGACCCAGGCGCGCAGCGCCTTTGTGTCGGCCACATCTATCCTCCCGCCCCAGCTCTTCACGCCCTGGCTCGCGAGCGCCGCCACAGTCTCGTCCACTGCGGCCTCATGGCGGGCGCACAGCGCGACGTTGCAGCCTTCGGCTGCCAGCAGCTCGGCGACGGCGCGGCCGATCCCCCGCGTGCCGCCGGTGACGATCGCATTCTTGCCCTTGAGATCGAGATCCACATTCCGCTCCTTTCGGCTGACCTGCCGATATTATAGTGGGCGGCGCGGCTCCGTCGCCCAGTGCACAGGAGGTTACCGATGGCTCTCGCAAACGAGCGCGTCGCGTGGTTCAACGGCAAGATCGTCCGCGAGAGGGAAGTCCTGATCCCGTTCCGCGATCAGGGCTTTCTGCGCGGCGACGCCGTGTTCGACATGACCCGCAGCTTCAACGGCAAGGCGTTCCGGCTGGCAGAGCACATCGCGCGACTCTATCGGTCACTCAGATACCTCGACATCGACCCGGGCATGCCGCCCGCCGAAATGGCCGCGATCAGCGAGGATGTGCTGGCGCGCAACCGACACCTGCTCGGCCCCGGTGAGGATTACTGGCTCGCCCAGCGCATCAGCCGGGGCATCAACCGCGTGCCGGGCGACAATTGGGATCACTATGGGCCGAATGTGATCGTCGAATGCGTCCCGCTGCCATTGCGCGAGCGGGCCAAGCACTTCCGCGACGGCATCGAAATCGTCACCCCCTCGCTGCGGCGCACGCCGCCCGACTCGCTGTCGCCGCGCGCCAAGATGCACCAGTATCTCAACCTGGTACTCGCCGACCGCGAGGTGAAGGCACAAAGGCCGGACGCCTGGGCGGTATTGCTCGACGTCAACGGCAACCTCGCCGAGGGTCAGGGGAGCAACATTTTCCTGGTGCGCGACGGCCGCCTGCTGACACCGAGGGAGCGCTATGTTCTGCCCGGCGTCAGCCGCCAGGCAGTGATCGACCTCGCCCGCAGCCTCGAAATCCCGTTCGAAGAGCAGGACATCGACCTCTACGACGCCTACACAACCGACGAGTGTTTCCTGACCTCGACCAGCCTGTGCATCTGCGGCGTGCGAAGCCTCAACGGCCGCAGTTTTGCCGCCGGGGCGGTGCCGGGGCCGGTCACCCTGAAATTGACCGAAGCCTATAAAGAGCTGGTCGGTTGCGATTTCGTCGCGCAATACCTGCATCGGCTCGACGGCTGAATGGCCCTTCCAAGAAAGGGTTCGGCCTTCGCTTTATCCGCATTACTGGTGCTGCCTGCCCCGGCGCGAGCGCAAACGGCGACCCCGATCGAGCATCTGATCGTGGTTGTTGGAGAAAATCTCAGTTTTGACAATCTGTTTGCCACCTACCAACCGCGATCGCGCGCCAAGGTGCACAATCTGCTGTCGCAAGGCATCGTTAATCGTGACGGCAGCCCGGGGCCGGAATTTGCAAAAGCAGCGCAACGCCGCGCCGAGGTGCGAGACACATACGAGGTGACGCCCCGCATCGTCGGCACCTATGGCAAGTTGCCGCGGCCAGGGACGACGTTTGCCGTCGGGCGTCCCCGCTTCGTGCCGGACGACCGCTTTCCAGCGCTGTTACCGAATGGACCTTTTCAGATCACGAAGTTTGTCGAGTACACGGCACATGTCGGTGATCCGGTGCATCGCTTCTTTCAGATGTGGCAGCAAGTAGACGATGGCAAGCGCGATCTCTTCGTCTGGGTGGCGGAGACCTCTGGAGAGTACTCGCAGAATCGCGCCGATCCAGCCTCCGGCACCAACCAGGGCGCCCTCGCAATGGGCTTTTACAATATGGCCGCAGGCGATGCACCCTACCTTCGTCAGCTTGCCGACGATTATGCGCTCAGCGACAATCATCACCAGCCGGTAATGGGCGGTACCGGAGCGAACTTTCAGGCACTCGCCACAGGCCACGCCATCGCTTTTTGGAAAGACGGCGCGCTCGGAGAGCCGCCTCGCAATCAGATCGAGAACCCGAACCCGCGCCCGGGCGCCAACAACTGGTACACGCAATCGGGCTATTCGAGCGGCTCTTACGCCAAATGCTCCGACGCAAACGAGCCGGGAGTTAAAGCAGTTCGTGGCTATCTCGCGGCACTGCCGTACCGCGTCTTCAATGACGGTAATTGCGAACCGGGCGCCTATTATCTGGTGAACAATTACGGCGCGGGCTTCACCGCTATGGGCGAACCGACGCCACTGGGTCCCGATATCTTTCGTGTGCCGCCGCAAGCGCAGCCGACGATAGCCGAAGCATTGTCGGCTAGAGGAATCAGCTGGAAATGGTACTCCGGAGGGCGGCGCGCCGGCGGCATCACGCGCCAATACTGCGGTACTTGCGATCCGCTGACCTATTCCAGCGCGATCATGGCGGGCCTGCTAAAGGCCAATCTGCAGGACCACGCGATGCTGTTTCGCGACATCGACGACATCTATGCGATGCCCGCAATAGCGTTTGTGACGCCGCCCACTGTGGAATCCGGCCACCCGGCGTCATCGACCGTCTCCCGCTACGAAGCGTTCATCCGCAGATTGGTCGACAAGGTGCAGTCGAACCCCGCATTGTGGGCGAAGTCAGCGATCCTGGTGACCGTCGACGAGGGCGGCGGCTATTGGGACGGCGGCTATATCCAGATCCTCGATGCCTTTGGCGACGGGACCCGCATTCCGCTGATCGCCGTCTCGCCTTTCGCCCGAAAGGGACAGGTCGACCACACCTACACCGATCACGTCTCGATCCTGAAATTCATCGAGGCGAATTGGGGGCTGCCAACTTTGTCGCTGCGCAGCCGCGACCGACTCCCCAACCCGATCGAAGACAGCGCCGATCCCTATGTCCCGGCCAATCGGCCGGCAATCGGCGACCTCAGAAGCCTTTTTCAGTTCTAAACAGGAGCAGTGAATGAGAAAGAGCGTCAAACCGAGCACGACGATCCGGGCAAACAAGCGAAAGGCCAAGCTGAAGGCGAAACACCGCCGACAGCGCGCGCGGGCGACCGCCTAAGCGTTAGACGCGCTTGAGTGCTCCCTCGCGCTTGCTGATTCCGATTGTCAGCGCCGCAACGCTGGCGGTGTCGCTGCTCTCGGGATGTGACGAGCCGGCCGCGCCGGCGGCGGCAATCCGGCCGGTCCGGGCGGTTACGGTCGAACCCGTCGATATCGGTCAAGCTCTGTCTCAGACCGGTGAGATCCAGCCGCGATACGAAACCGATCTGGGTTTTCGAATCGGCGGACAAATTCTCGCCCGGCCGGTCGATGTCGGCTCGGTCATCGGAAGAGGCGACCTCCTCGCGCGGCTCGACGACCAGCGGGCAAGAAGCCAGATGCAGTCGGCGCAGGCCGGGTTGGCGGCAGCCGAGGCCGAGCTGACCCGGGCGCAGGCGGAAGAGGCGCGGCAAAGCGCGCTGCTAAAAGACGGCTTTACCACCAAACAGCGCTACGACACCGCGGTCCGCGACCTGCAAACGGCCGAGGCGCAGCGCGACTCGGCCCAGGCGAAATTGACGCTCGCGCGGGAAAATCTCGGCTACACGGAGCTTCATTCGGAAGTCGACGGGATCGTTACTGCGGTCTACGCCGAAGCCGGCCAGGTCGTCGCCGCCGGTCAGCACGTCCTGCGCGTCGCCGAACCCCTAGAGCGTGAAGCGGTCTTCGATGTTCCGGAAGTCGCCTTCCGGCTCGTCCCGCACGATCCGGAGGTGGAAGTCACATTGGTCGCCGATCCGGCGGTCAAGGTTGTGGGCCGGGTTCGCTATACCGCCCCGCAGGCGGACCCGACGACGCGCACTTACGCCGTGCGGGTCTCATTGCCCAATGCGCCACCCGAAATGCGGCTCGGTGCTACGGTGACAGGCCGGGTCGAGCTTCCGGCGCAGAATGTCGTTGGGCTCCCCGGCTCGGCATTCTTCGAGAAAGACGGCAAGCCCGCCGTGTGGGTCTTCGACCCTGGCAATGGAACGGTCCAGCTTAGGCCGGTCACCGTGTTGCGATTTGACCCCGATCGCGTCCTGCTCTCGGGCGGCGTCGAGAAAGGCGACATGGTGGTGACGGCGGGGACCCATCTGCTGCGGCCGGGTGAGCAGGTTCGGCTCCTCGCCGCGGCGCCGCAATGAAGGGCTTCAATCTCTCGCGATGGGCGCTCGAACACCGTTCGTTCGTCTGGTACCTGATGTTGTTGTTCGTCGTGTCGGGCGTCTGGTCGTATCTGCGGCTCGGGCGTGAGGAGGATCCGCCCTTCACGGTAAAGACGATGATTGTCGCCACGTCATGGCCGGGAGCGGCGATCGACGAGACAATCCTCCAAATCACCGATCGGATCGAGAAGAAGCTGCAAGAGACGCCGTCGCTCGATTACCTGAAGAGCTACACCCAGTCCGGCCAGTCGACGATCCTCGTCGTTCTCAAGGAGAGCACGCCGCCCGCAATCGTTCCCGATATTTGGGACAAGGTCCGCAAGAAGGTCGACGACATTCGAACCACGCTGCCCCAGGGCATACAGGGACCGTCTTTCAACGACGGGTTCGGCGACACCTTCGGCACGATTTACGCCTTCACTACGGACGGGTTCACCGGCCGCGAGCTGCGCGACTATGTCGAGCAGGTTAGATCCGAGCTCCTGGCAATCCCGGACGCCGCCAAGATCACGCTGATCGGGACCCAAGACGAAAAGATCTATCTCGAATTTGACACGCAACAGCTGGCGGGTCTCGGGATCGACAGCAACGAGGTCGTCGCGAGCCTGAGAGCCCAGAACGCCGTCGAGCCCGCGGGGATCATCCGCGGAGCCCGGGAATCGATCCTCCTGCGGGTAACCGGACAATTTCTCTCGGAAGAGAGCCTGCGAAATATCGACCTTTACGCCAACGGGCGATTTTACCGCCTGAGAGACGTCGCGACAGTTCGGCGAGGGTATGCCGATCCGCCGCAGCCGATGTTTCGGTTCAACGGCGAGCCGGCCATCGGCCTGGCGGTGGCTACCGCCAAGGGCGCCGACATTCTGCGCTTCGGCGACGCGCTGCGGCGGCGCATGGAAGAGATCAAGACCGATCTGCCGATCGGGATCGAGCCGCACCTCGTCGCCGATCAATCGATCGTCGCCCGAGCCGCGGTCAGCCGCTTCACGGAGGCGCTCTGGGAAGCCATCGCAATCGTGCTCGCCGTTAGCTTTTTGACCCTCGGATTGCGGGCCGGCGCGGTCGTCGCATTGTCGATCCCGCTCGTCTTGGCCATCGTCTTTCTCGGCATGGCCCTCGGCGGTATATCGCTTCAGCGGGTCTCGCTCGGTGCTCTCGTCATCGCTCTCGGCCTGCTGGTCGACGACGCGATGGTGACGATCGAGATGATGGTGAGCCGGCTCGAGCGCGGCTTCGATCGGCTCGCCGCTGCGACTTACGCCTATTCCACCACCGCGTTCCCGATGCTAACCGGCACCCTGGTCACGATAGCCGGCTTCATCCCCATCGGCTTCGCCCGCAGCAACGCCGGGGAATACTGCTTTTCTCTGTTTGCGGTAATTGCGATTGCGCTTGTCGTATCCTGGCTGGTCGCAGTCCTGTTCACGCCGCTGCTCGGCGTCATGATCCTGCGGGAACCGTCGCGCCCGCGGTCAGGGCCGCGCCCGCCGGGACGCGGGGAGCGAGCGTTCCGCACGGTGCTGCTGCTCTGCATGCGCGCGCGCTACGCGACAATCGCCGTCACGATCGCGCTGTTCGCGCTCGCGGCGGTCGGATCGCGCTTCGTGCAGCAGCAATTCTTCCCGGCTTCGGACCGGCCGGAGCTGGTGGTCGATCTTTCATTGCCGCAAAACGCGCCGATCACGGCGACCGAAGCCGCGGCCGAGACCTTGGAAAAGCTCCTTGCGGGTGATCCGAAAATCGACCGCTACAGCGTTTATGTCGGTCAAGGCGCAGTGCGTTTTTACCTGCCGCTGAACGTGCAATTGGCGCACGATTATTTCGCGCAGGCCGTGGTAGCCACCACAGGGCTTGCTGCGCGAGAGGCGGTCAGGTCACGGTTGGAGTTGGCTTTGACGACGGCCTTGCCCGACATCGCAACGCGGATTTACCCGCTCGAATTGGGGCCGCCGGTCGGCTGGCCACTGCAATATCGGGTAAGCGGCGCCGATCCGCAGAAAATTCGCGACCTCGCCTATGCGGTCGCCGATATCGTCGCGTCGAACTCGTGGACCAGGAAGATCGGGTTCGACTGGAACGAGCCGATCAAGGCCGTGCACGTCAATGTCGACCAGGACAAGGCAAGGCGTCTCGGCATCAGCTCGGAGGCTCTCGCACAGGCGATCAACGCGACTACGCGCGGCCTCGTCATTACCCAGCTGCGCGACTACGTTTATCTCGTCGATGTGATCGCCCGCGCCGGCGGCAACGAGCGGGCTTCGCTCGACACGTTGCGGACGTTGCAGCTGCCCCTCCCGGGCGGGCGCAACCTTCCGCTCCTCGACGTAGCCTCGCTGGAGTACACCCTCGAGCAGCCGTTGATCTGGCGCCGCGACCGGCTGCCGACAATCACCGTACAGGCAGACCTGTCCCCCGGCATCGAGGCCAAGACCGTGACCATGCGATTGGCGTCGAAGATGGCCGCATTCGCGCAGACACTGCCGGCCGGCTACCGCATCGAAACGGGCGGCACGGCGGATGCGAGCGCCAAGGGGCTGGGCTCGGTCATCGCCGTGGTTCCGATCATGATCGTGCTGATGGCGACGATCCTCATGGCGCAGCTGCAGAGCTTTCAGCGTCTTTTCCTTGTCGTCAGCGTAGCCCCGCTGGGCCTGATCGGGGTCGTGGCGGCGCTGCTGCCGAGCCGAATGCCGCTCGGTTTTATCGCGATGCTCGGCGTCATCGCGTTGACCGGGATGATCATTCGAAATTCGGTCATCCTGATCGATCAGATCGGCCGGAACATCGATACGGGCGAGGCCGCTTGGAATGCAGTGGTCAACGCGGCTTCGCACCGGATGCGCCCGATCCTCTTGACCGCGGCCGCAGCGATGCTCGGCATGCTGCCGATAGCCGGCGAAGTGTTCTGGGGACCGATGGCCTACGCGATTATCGGCGGTCTCGCCAGCGCTACATTGCTGACACTGCTGTTCCTGCCCGCTCTTTACGTCGCCTGGTTGCGCATCCCGGAGGCACCGGCAGCCGCAACCACGGTCGAGGCGAGAGCGGCTGCCAAGTGAGCCCGCCGACCACCCGGATCTCGACAGGTTGGCAAGCCTATCGTTTTTTCCTAAGGTACGGGGTTGCAACCATTCGTCGAGTTAACCAAGCTCTCCGATGATCGAGGTCGTGCGCCGCAGTGACGATGACAGCACCTTGGCGAAGCTCGCCGCCTGCCCGACAGCGTCGCCGCTCGATGTCCTTCGAACCTTTCCATCGCTGGCTCCTTTGCTCGAACCGATCGGGGCTCAGCTGCTGTCGAAAATCGAGCCGTTGCTCGAGTGGTTTGGCATGCCGGCGGGGACGGTGCTGTTTCAGGAGGGTGAGGCGGCGCGCGAAGCCTACATCCTGGTCAGCGGCCGTCTCGGCGTCTTCGTCGCCGCAGAAGCCGAGCTGATCCCGGTCGCGCAGATCTCGCCCGGCGAAATCGTCGGAGAGATGAGCCTGATTTCGGGAGAGCCGCGCTCGGCAACGGTGCTCGCCCTGCGCGACAGCGAGGCCGTGCGCCTGCCCTGCGACGCCGTCACGTTATTGATGGACGCGCACCCGCAATTCGGCTTTTTTGTGATGCGGCTGCTGGCGGCGCGATTGAAGGAGAGGACCCGCACCCGCCTGTTGCGGCAGACGATCGACACCATCGCGATCATATCCCTCACGGAGCCGCTGCCCGATTCCCGGTTCCCCGAGCGTCTGGCCCGGGTGTTCGGTGAATTCGGGAAGGAGGTCCAGGTCGTCGATTATCCCCAGAGCGAACGGGAAGCGGAGTGGCTCGGCACCGCTACCGCCCGCGGGCAGATCTTGGTTTACCTCGCCGGCCGCGATTCCCCGGCCTGGGCGCGTCACTGCATCCGGCAGTCGGACCGGGTGATCTTTGCCGCCGATGCACAGGCGGGCCCGGTTGGCGCCAGCGAATGGGCGATCGACTGTGCCGCCGAACTCCATCGAGCCGCCGATCTGGTCTTGATCAACGATGCGCAAAGCGTGCTGCCGACGGGTGGCACGGGTTGGCTGCCGCGCTTCCCGAGCGAGCGGATCATTCACGTCAGAAGCGGCGATGAGCGCGATTTGGCGCGAGTGGCGCGGCTTGTCCTCAGGCAAGCGGTCGGCCTCGTCCTGTCGGGCGGCGGCGCGCGTGCGTTTGCTCATATCGGCGTGATAAAGGCCTTTGCCGAAGCAGGAATTCCGATCGACCTCGTCGCCGGAACCAGCATGGGCGCGATGGTTGCCGCCTCGGTCGCGCTCGGCCATCAGCCCGATGTGATGATCGAGAAGTTCCTGCGCGCTTTCAGAAGGAATCCGATCGCGGACTACACCGTTCCGATCATCGCCCTGACGCGGGGCCGCCGGATGCGTCGGCTGTTGATGGAGCACTGCGGCGATGCGCTGATCGAAAACACCTGGACAAACTTTTTTTGCGTGTCTGCCAACCTGTCGATTGGCGAAGCCATGGTGCACAAGGAGGGGTATCTCTGGCGCGCATTGCGCGCCTCGGCTGCGATCCCGGGGCTCGTTCCGCCCATGGTGGTGGACGGTCAACTGTTCGTCGACGGCGGTATCATAAACAATTTTCCGGCGAGCGTGATGAGCTCGATGCTGCGCGGGCCGGTGGTCGGGGTCGACGTCACCTCCGACTGGAAGCTGGAGGCGCAGGTCGTCGACATCGAGGACAAGTCCCTGTTGTGGCTGCTGGGCAAGGGCCGCAAGGAGGCTCCGAACATCGTCCGGATCCTGACGCGTTCGGGCACGATCAGCGGCGATCTCCAGACGGCGGCGAACCGCGCCGCGGTCGACATATTGATCCACCCGGAGCTTGGGTCGATCGACATGTGGTCGTTCCGTGCCCTCGATAAAGCCGTCGAAGCGGGCTACCGCGCCGCCGCCGCCGGCATCGAACGGATCAAGCAGGGGC
>Ga0070766_10001928_pt1 | contig 10277 bp, 8 predicted proteins | sample HubBroMetageWFT6_FD_69782 | JGI IMG/M metagenome (GOLD analysis project Ga0070766, IMG submission 69782) | Warmed and freeze-thawed soil microbial communities from the Hubbard Brook experimental Forest, New Hampshire - Hubbard Brook CCASE Soil... | ecosystem: Environmental > Terrestrial > Soil >... | reverse complement strand
ACTACAACGTCGTGCCGACACCGCAGGACATCTATCCGACTCGCTCACTGGATAACAACGCGTTAATCCAACCCGAGAGCCGGCAGGCTTTTGCGCGGTTGCTGGCCCAAGGCTGGACCGACGCCATGCGGAAGCTGCATCCGGACGGGCCGCTCTGGACCTTCTGGGATTACAAATTTGAACGGTGGCAGAAGGACAAAGGCATGCGACTCGATCATTTTCTGCTCTCACCGAATTTGTCGGTCCGGCTCGTGGACGGCGGTGTTGACCGATGGGTGCGTGGTCAAGAAAACGCGAGCGACCACGCCCCAGCATGGATCATGCTCGATCTCTAGACCAGAGTCGAGGTCGACCACAATGGACCAGTACGGCAATGCCTCGGCCCTAGCCAAGCGCAAAGCCAATTGCCCGTGACTCTATGATTGCGTTGGTTGCAGGGAGTGGATTTGAACCACCGACCTTTGGGTTATGAGTTGGGCTGCGCGATTGAAAATAAATGACTTGTTGGCACGGGTTGCCAATTTGGGAGCCGATTCACTCGATTGAGTTTGGTGATGAATGGGAGCAGAAAGGAAGTAGGGGAGACTGCTGCTTGGCTTCTGCGACAGCAACGATTTACTCACCAATGAAAGAGGCGATATCAGATGAAGACGAATCCGTGCGAACAAGTCTTCGAAAAGTTGCTGAACGCCAGAGAGGTTGGAAAGCACAATCACGATTTTACTTGGCTGGTGTAAGCGTGATGTTCCGGAAAGCGACGTGTCCGGCCTCACTACCCTGCAGATAGATCGGTCCTGGTAGTGCCTCGTGGCTCTCCAACGCCCCGCCCGTGATGCCCGGAATCTCCTGTTTGTCGATAATGGTCTGACCATTTTGCACAACAGTGACCACTCGCCCAACAAGCGTGATGTCGTAGGTCTGCCATTCTCCTGGCCTGCGCGGCTGTTCCGGCGAGGGAGCCAGGAAACCGTAGATGCCACCCGTCCGCATCGTCGGCCCTTCGGGGTTGAGATCGTCTTCAATCTGGAGTTCGTACCGGCCGCGGAGGTAGACGCCGCTATTCGATCCTGGCGCGCAATTGAATTCGACGTGTAACTTGAAATCTTCAAACTTGGCGTCGGTGATAATTTCAGGGCCATGCCCGGGACTGACCAGCGTTCCGTTTTCAACTTTCCACGCCACCGTTGACGCCGGATCGCTCATCTTCCATCCGCTCAGATCCTTGCCGTTGAACAACTGGACTGGCTTGCCCCACTTCGGATCGCTTTTTCTTTTCAGAGAAGGCGCTCTCTCGCCCGTCCATTGCCACGGAGTTCCATCGGGCCCAGTCGTGGTCCCCACCAGCATGTTCCCGGAGAGTTTGCCCTCAAAAACCATGTCGTCTTTCCTTTCTTCCTCCTCCTTGGGAGAAACGAAAGTGACGGTGCCATTCGAGAGCTCAATTTTCGGCAGAGGCCGGGCGTGTCCCCAGCGGCTCACCATTTGCGCTTTGAGTTGCCCATTCTCCTGGGTTATCTCTAACCAGGAAGGAGATTCGTGAACCGGAGTCTTCAGGGTCAAATCCCAACATCCGAGGAAGGACTGAACCGAAGCAGCCGTGTCCGCGGAGTTCTTGAGCTGGGAATATGGGGGCAGAGAAAGCATCAGGATCAGCGTTGTTTGCGCGAACACTCTTAGATTTGCCATAAAGTGCCCTCGGCATGGGATTGTAATTGATCGGTCCTCGTACGCTCGGATCGGGTACAAACCACGATCGGGTTCGTTCTCGGATTCCTCAGTTGGACCACTAGCACCATGACTTAAGGCTTCCACACCAGCGAATATGCTGAGAACGAAGTAGGCCGCAGCACGTCAAAGTGAACATAAAGTGCGACTTCGGATTGGCCAAACACCATTTCCAGCTTTGTTTCGCTCCCCGGCGCGGCGTCTGGCAGATTCACTTCACGGCGCTCGATCGGAATTTTACCTTGGCCGAAAAACAAGCCTCGCACCTTATAGCCCCTGAGCGTGTACATGGGAAGATCGCGCCGCACCGTTATAAGAAGGTCGAATTTATTGAGTTGGTTCTCTATCGCGATCGATTCAATCGGGCTGCACTCACGGCGAAGGAGTTCGTAAGACGGTTTGTGCACGCCGAATAGGTCCACGACTCCGTGAACACGCTGCTGCAACCCGCCAATGCCCCGGTCGCCCACATGAGTGCGGTAGTCGTTGTAACAAAAGAATATCGCGCCACCGACAAACTCCTTCGAGCGGATTGCGATGTCGTGGGATCGCATGACATCAATCCTATGTTCATCTCCCTCGGGTCGATCTGCGGCGCATGCACAATATCCGTATTCGGAAACCACAATCGGCTTGTCCGGAAAAGCCGCGTGAATTTCGTCCAAATGGCGGGCCACGTCCACCGCTGTTCCCGGGTACCAGGTTCCGTAGTATTCGTTGGTTTCTATGAAGTCCATCAGCCCGGCAACATCGCGCTGTGGAGTGCTGCGCAGCGAATCTGAGGCGTAGGAGCAGAGGCGGCTCGGATCCAGACGCTTGGCCTCTTCGCGCATGCGCTTGGCGAACTGATAGGCAGAGGGAGTTTGTCCTCCAATCTCATTGCATAAGCCCCAGACCACGACTGAGGGATGGTTGCGATCACGCGCGATCATCTCGCGCAATTGCTCCAAACCATTCTGCATGATCTCCGCGTCGGGCTCCGCCCCCATTCGACTGAAGGTTTCTTCTCCCCATGCGGGGACCTCGCTTTGCATCAGAATGCCGTTGCGATCGCAGTAGTCCAGGACGCGTTTATCCTGCGGCCAATGGACGCGGGTGAAGACGCAATTCAGATGCTTCATCTCCGCATGATCGCTCTTGATCTGTTCCGCCGACTCCGCCATGCCGAACTCTGGATTGCTCCCCGCCATGCGTTCTGCACCCATGAGTCGTACGGGCTTGCCATTGAGCCGGAACGCACCACCTACTACCTCTAGCTTGCGGACGCCAAAAATCGTTCTATATTCGTGCACATCGCGTTCATCCGAGATCAACAACTCCAGGCGGTACAGACTCGGATGATCAAAATGCCACAGCTTCGGCTTAGGCAAGATCGTTTGGAAAGCAAGACTCTGAGCTTCGTTTGGATTGACGGACGAGGCGCTGCCTTGTGAGTCGGCCAGGACGGTGAGACCAGTTTCTTCGTCGACGACGCGGAATGATCCTTTGCCTCTCCAGGTTTTAACGTCCGTGTTTCGGATGCGGGCGACAATCGCAAGATTTCCGTCCCCACTCTTGAAATCGGGAACTGCATCAACATCAACGCGTTCTACGAAGGTTTTCGGCGTAACCAGCAGGTGCACAGGCCGGAAGATGCCGCCGTCATTCGCCCAGTCGCTCGATTGGCCGCGAGGCAACATGTTTTGGTTGAAAGCATTGTTGACCTGGACCGCGATGGTGTTGGGTTGGCCCCAACGCATCAGGTGCGCGATGTCGAGGGTAAAGGCGGTGTATCCCTTGCGCGCGTGTTCTCCAGCCGGGAAGCCGTTCACCCAAACGGTGGCCGTGTGGAAGACAGCTTCAAACTCCACACGCACGGCGCATCGCTGCCAAGCTAAAGGGGCATCAAAGTGCCGACAATACCACGCAACTCCGCGATAGCCGGACAGGGGATCTTCCACCTGCCAGGTGTGAGGCACGCTGACAGCTCGCCAGTCCTTGTCATTACTCCGAGCGTAGGTGTCGTACCACTTCTGCTGAGTACCCAAATCGTCCGAGTCAGTACGGAAAAACCACTCCCCGCACAGGCTGGCAGTTTCCGAAACGCTCGACTCAATTCTTGTTTGGGCCCGCGCACTCGTGGAACTGGCAAGCGCTCCAACAACACTGACCGATCCGGCGAGGAATTTCCGGCGAGTAGACATTCAGAGAGTGCGTGACTTTAACGCATGCAGTTAAGCAGATGCTCTTTCGAGAGTCAATGGAGAGGGAGCAAAGGAACAGATCTGCAGGCAAACGTGGGTGATTGCAAACTGGTACTATTCCCAGAAGCAGCGCTGTCGGACTCGCAACAAATCATTGCGGGCCGTAGGAGAATGGCCCATGACCTCCTCGCTCAGAGTTTCGCGCAGAAGATTCGTCCAGTCGGCTTCAATGATGACTGCGGGACTAGCGATTCCCAGCCGCTTCTTCCTCGAAATGCAGGCCGGGTCCCCAGCCCAGCAGCCCCTTGAGCAGTTTGATTACGGCGATGTAGTGCTGGCAAGTGGTCTTCACGAGAAGCAACTGGAAGAGACTCATTCGGTGCTGATGGGGTTGAGCGATGACAGCCTGTTGAAGCCCTTCCGGCAGATGAGCGGACAACCCGCGCCCGGCGAGGACCTGGGTGGTTGGTATCACTACAATCCCGACTACAAGTGGGGCAAAGACGAGGACGGCTTCGCTCCCAGCTGCACTTTTGGCCAGTGGGTTTCGGCACTCGCGCGCATTTATGCCATCACGCGAGACCAGGCTACACGTGAAAAAGTGATACGCCTGAACCGCTTGTACGCCAAAACAATTTCAGGCGATTACTACGATAGGAATCGTTTCCCCACCTACTGCTATGACAAGCTGGTTTGCGGTCTGATCGATTCACACGTATACGTTGGTGATCCTGACGCTCTCTCGATTCTCGAGCGCACAACCAACGCCGCGCTGCCACATTTTCCGAAGCGTGCCGTAGAGCATGGAAAAGAATGGCGTCCGAAAAAGGACGAGAGCTGGACGTGGGACGAATCCTACACAATTTCCGAGAATCTCTTTTTGGCGTATCAGCGTGGAGCTGGGGAACGATATCGTGAACTGGGGCGGCAGTATCTTGACGATGAGTATTATGATCCGCTGGCTGAGGGCCACGACGTGCTTGCCGGCAGGCATGCCTATAGCTACGTAAATTCGTTGAGCTCGGCGATGCAGGCATTTCTGACTTTAGGAAGTGCGAAACACTTACACGCGGCCAGGAACGCCTTTGAAATGCTTTCGCAGCAAAGTTTCGTGACTGGAGGCTGGGGGCCGGATGAGACGCTGCGCGACCCTGACAGTCCGGATGTTGCCGCCAGCCTTACCGAGAGCCACAGCAGCTTTGAAACACCGTGTGGCTCGTACGCGCACTTCAAGCTGACGCGCTACCTGCTGCGCGTGACCCGCGACTCGCGCTACGGCGACAGTATGGAGCGCGTGATGTACAACACCGTTCTGGGCGCGAAGCCGTTGCAGCCCGACGGGCGGACGTTCTACTACTCCGACTACAACTTCAAGGGACGCAAGGTCTATTCGGATACTCAACACTGGGCCTGCTGCTCGGGCACGCTGCCGCAGGTCGTAGCCGACTATCGCATCAACACTTACTTTCGCGATTTGAGCGGTGTCTGGGTCAACTTGTATATCCCATCGACGCTGCGATGGACGCAAGACGGCACTCAGGTGACGCTAACGCAAAAAAGCCTTTACCCATTCGATGAAGTGGTGACCTTCGAGGTTACGACGTCGCAGGTTAGGGATTTCGCCCTCAATTTCCGGATTCCAGCATGGGCGACAGGCGCTTCGGTTTCACTGAACGGCCGCCGGGTCCAGATCCCGGCAACTCCTGGAAGTTTTGCGGCGCTTCGTCGCTCATGGAGCAAGGGCGACCGCGTGGAACTGGATCTGCCAATGACGAAGCGACTGGAAACAGTCGATCCTCGGCATCCACAGACCGTTGCGCTGGTTATTGGACCGCTGGTATTGTTTGCCGTCACCGATACGCAACCACCCTTGACGCGCGCGGACTTGCTGGCTGCCAGCCGAGTGGACCAGCGAAGCTGGCAAGTAAGAACCGGCGGCGCGCCAATCAAGATGGCGCCCTTCACTGGCATAGGAGACGAGCAGTATACGACGTACATGCGGGTCACGTAGACGTTGGTGTCGTTTCAAGAAAACACAAGAAGCGAGGGACCACCAAAATGAGCAAATTCTCGCGCCGTAGATTCCTGGAAATCGGTGCCGCTGCCGCGGGAGCATCTCTCGCGACAAAAACCATGTTGCTGAATCCCACACCGCTTTTGGCCTCGCCGCGCCCGGTCGCGGCGAGCGACCGTGTCCGCTTCGGCATGATCGGCGTCGGCATGCAGGGATCCTGGTTGCTGGGTCAGTCCATCGAATTACCTGGCATCGAATGCGTCGCCGCCTGCGATCTCTATGACGGACGTCACACGCTGGCTCGCGAGATTACACAGCTGCCTAATCTTCCTGTCACTCGCCGCTATCACGAGCTGCTGGCCAACAAAGACATCGACTGCGTCGTTGCTGCGGTGCCCGATCACTGGCACAAGCAGGTGGTGGTGGACGCGGTGAGCGCGGGCAAAGACATCTACTGCGAAAAGCCTATGTCGCACAGCGCCGCCGATGGCGTCGAGATGGTTGCGGCCGCCCGGAAAACCGGGCGCATCGTCCAGATCGGCTCGCAACGCGTCAGCTCTTTAATTTGCGCCAAGGCCAGGGAACTCGTTTCCCAGGGAATGTTAGGCGAACTGATGCTGGTCGAGGGATGGCTGGGGCGCAACGACCCGACCGGTGCCTGGGAATATCCTCCGCCCACCGATCTGTCTCCCGAGACGCTCGACTGGGACGGCTGGCAGGGAACTGTCCCCAAGCGCGCGTTCGATCCCTACATCTTTGCCCGTTGGCGCTGCTGGAAGGAATACGGCACCGGTCTAGCTGGCGATCTCCTGGTTCATTTGATCAGCGGCATGATGTTCATGCTGGATATGAATGAAGCTCCGCGGCAGGCCATGGCGATCGGCGGCATCCGCCGCTGGAAGGATGGCCGCAACATGCCCGACGTGCAGGCCACACTCTTCTATTACGGCGGCGATCTCCCGGTGTACATGCGGCTGAACCAGGCCACTGACATGCCGGAGACGTACCGCATCCAAGGCTCGAAGGGGATCCTTGAAGTCACGGAATTCGGGCTGAGCTTTACACCTCAAAGCGGGAAGGACTCGAGCCCCAGCTACTACTCCGCCAGTTTCCCCCGCGCGATGCGCAGCGCCTATGAGAAGCAGTGGCACGCAGAGAATGATCCGAAGTTGGGTCACGAGCCCATGCCCGAGACGGTGGCGTTCCGGGGTCCGGATTACGACGACATCAAGCCGCACCTGTGGAACTTCTTCGAGGCTGTGCGTTCCCGCAAGCCTGTTGTCGAGGATGCCGTCTTCGGGCACCATGCGGCGCTGGCCTGCCACATGGCAAATGAATCTTATTTCCGCAGGACCACCGTTTCGTGGGATGAGGCCTCGAAGAGCATCAAAGGTTGATCTGCAAGGACCAAGTCGCTACGAAACTGCCATAGGCGGCACAAAAATAGGCGCTGGTTTAGTAAGTGACAACTCAGGGAAGCTCCCGCTAGGGCCACCGTTTTAGGGAGCACCGTTTGAAAGGGCCAAGCTGCTAAAGATCGCCTCGGTCCGCAACTCCCGGCTTCTATGGAGTGGACTTGCCTAGTGAACATTCGGCTGTTTGCCCTGTGAGCTCGCAATGAATGTATTCATCTCGCTCACCACCTCATCGGCTTTGCTTTGGCGAACAATTCGTGCATGAGGAACCTGAGCCTGGAAGGCTTTTGCTTGACCTTCCATAGTACGTCTGAAAACAGGCGAACGAGGTACATTAAAGATTGCCAGCACTGGAGGACTGATTTCAGTGAACCTTTGCTGCCCATCAAGAAGTGCCACACTGATGGGGTTGTCTATAGGATGAGGAGGAGAATTTTGGGATAAATCTTCATGCCTCTGTTGGAGCTCGTGTTCGAGCTGATGGATGTCGATGAGGAGTTCATCAACCTGCTTCGGGTTCCGTGGAAGCGTGCCGAGGTGGAACTCTTCTAATTTATTACGCAAGGTCATGCAGTCCAGAACAAGGTCTCCATGGGCTATATCGTAAAGAGCATAGGCATATCCGGCATCAATGTAGATCAAAGCAGATACTCTGTCCGCGTGACGGCTTGCCACGGCGCTCAACACCTCTCCCGCAACGGAATGTCCGGCTAGAATTGGGCGATTGAGCTTTAGGGTGTCAATGACGGAAATAACATCGTCCCCCAGTCGGTCGGCAGAATAGTTCGCAGGCTCGGGAGGCGGGGCGCTCGAAGCTCCAAAGCCACGCGGTGTGATCCCAAAAACATGATATGAGGGCGTGAGCTTTAGGGCGAAGCTGTCGAACACGTGTGCCGTGTCGCCGAGACCCGGCAGAAGGACGAGCGGCTGCCCGCTGCCTCCCCAATCGAGGACTTCAATCTTAACGGTTTTCTCCAGAGTGACGAACTGAATTTTGTGGGGTGTCGAGTCGACTTGTGCATGACCGGCTACCGCAAAAGAGACGCAGACTAAGACGATCCAGTATCCCAACGATCTCACCTGGCGACTCCTTAGACTTTTATCTGATAGGGCGATCACGTGCTCGCTCGCACATGGGTTAGACGCGCAAAGTCAATTGCTGTTAACAGATGGGATGAGAAGGCCGGTCTCCGGACGGGATGCTGTACGCTCCCAAGTTATCGACGCGCTCGAAGCGCAAGAGATAAAGGAGACCGGCAATGAAGAAGGTTAGCACCGTAGCGGCGAAGCAGCGCAGAGAAATCTCAGGGCAGAAACTGACGCTTGGGCTGGACCTGGGTGATCGTTGGAGCTGGTGTTGCGTGGTGGATGAGGCAGGCCAGGTGATTGTGGAACAGAAACTCAGCACAACGCCCAAGGCCATGAGGGAAGTATTCGGCGCCATGCCGCACTGCCGGATCGCGCTGGAAACGGGGATGCACTCGCCGTGGGTGAGCCGACTGCTCAGTGAACCGGGGCACGAGGTGATCGTGGCGCATGCGCTTTGGATCGCGGCATCAGGCATTTGGACGATGCTCGGAGGAGTAATGGTCGCGGCGCGAGTGGCACAGCGGCGAATCCGAAGGCGGGCGCAGCTAGCTGAGGCCCCCGAGGTCTATCCGGCGTAGTGCCAGAAACCAATGACCTCGTAGGAGCCGGAGTACGGGGCTGCTCTGAACATGGAACAAATGGATCGCCCGATGACGAGCGATCGCAAGTGGCAAAATTGACAGGTTACGAAGCAGGCGGGGATAACTTGTAATAAAGCTCGAAACAGTCTTGTTTATTCTTGCCTTTGCCGGAAGTAGGGAAAAAACAACAAAGGCACGAAGCGTGGCAGAGATTATCATGAAATGCCAGCGCTCAAACTACGAACTTTGGTGGCAGAAAAGGAGCGATAGCTCCGCCGACATCCTGGCCAACGCCTGCGAAAGCGTCCTGCGGAAGTGTACGGTCTTGGCCAGAGAGACGTTCCTCGGGTCACGTAAGCTATTGACCCTTGGAGGCTGGTTGTCTGTCGTCCATACTGCACATCGCAGATTCAGGCGAAATTCACTGTTGAGATAGACATCCATTTTCAGCCTCAGGATGTTGCCTGTCCCTGCCTTCCCTAAGCTCTTGCTTCGTCTGAATTGCGGGCTTTCGCGGCCCGCCACCCCAGAAACTCACCGAAACCGGAATTTGGGCTGGGGGAAGCAATTGTAGCGCGCTCCGCGAAGGTTTCTACGCGATCAATTGATCCTGCAAACTTTCACCACCTGGTTCTGATAGGGGCATTGCAGGTCTGGTACGCCCGGTTGCTGCAGCACGACCCAGTTAACTCCGTACCGCGTCCGCAGACCGCGAAAGTCCTGAATCCGAAACTCCGGCCAACCGCTTTGCGCCTGCACTTGCTCAAGCCACTCTTCCGCCATGGGTGGAAACATGCTGACGGCGCCGGCGTCCGTGACCCGATCAGCCAGCATGCTGCGTTGGGCAACGGCGCGAAACCCATCATGGTCTTCTCCTGGGATGCGCATGTAGTTGGCATCCAGGGCGAAGATCGAGTCGGCGGGGGTGTTGTCCCGCGCCCATTCAAAAGCTTGTAGCCAAGGATTCCGCGTCCTGGAACCCGGCCATTCGATATGGGCGCTGGCTGGAAAAAGTGCTCTTTGAGCGTAAAACATTCCCGCGCACAGAGGCAGAAATAAAACCATCCAGCGCCACCAGCGATTCCGCAAAACGAATTCTCCCAGCAGACCTCCAGAAAACAAAACCAACAAGACATAAACAAGGTAGAGGCTGCGCATAGGCTGCAAGCGCGCCAGGCTTTCGAAACGGGCCGGAAGGGAGACAAACAAGGCGGCGATCAGAAAGACGAACTCATAGAGCGCGAGCGTGCCAGAAATTAGGTCCAGATTC
>Ga0070766_10001925_pt1 | contig 10279 bp, 16 predicted proteins | sample HubBroMetageWFT6_FD_69782 | JGI IMG/M metagenome (GOLD analysis project Ga0070766, IMG submission 69782) | Warmed and freeze-thawed soil microbial communities from the Hubbard Brook experimental Forest, New Hampshire - Hubbard Brook CCASE Soil... | ecosystem: Environmental > Terrestrial > Soil... | reverse complement strand
TGACGATTTCAGGAGGTCGGAACGGCGGCGCTTCCAATTAACAGCCCGGCACTAGTGGTCCCGCTGACGGGGTCCACTTCACTTGTGTCAGGGCCGGTGCCTCGACGGGCAGCTTACGAGAACCAGAATGGGAAGAGGAGCCCCGGTACAAGCTTCGAGACTTGCCCGAAATCACCTCGCCTGGCTCAAGCACGTGTCCGCAGGCGCGTCTGGTGGCGGCTTGCTGCAACCCATGCCCTGCACGGATAGCCCCCAACAAACCAAACAGCCGCCCTACCTCGGGAGGCCGGGGGCGGCATAAGGCGAGACTCCACGGACTTTTCGGCGAATTCCAGGTATAGTTAATTCTCATTAACCATCATACCGTCCGCTCGGGAGGCCGTCGTCATGCAATACCGGAACGAAGGCGACGACAAAGCTAAGGCGCTCCGCTCGCAACTTGACCTCTGCCAGCGCTTGGCCCAAGAGGTCGGTGACCCCGAGTTAGCTGAGAAGCTGCGCAATCTGGTCAAGAAGCTGGAAGCCCAGGCGACAATCGAGGGCGCGGTGTAAGCTCGCCGCGCCGCCGCCCGCACCGGGCACAGCCGACCTCCAGCATCGTCATCCTGCCGGCGATCTCACCTGACGTGACCACGCCGCTGCTGGTGTTCGTTGCTTATCTCGGGCCGCAGGCCATACCAGACATAAGATCAATCGCCACAAGTTATGTGTTGCAACAGGCTCAACGGTGACTTTGGGACGATGTCGGTCCAAGTCGTTTCTTTCGCTGGGTCAGCAGCCGCGATGTCCACCAGCCTTGCGTCGGTGTCGTAGTATTCTGTTTTCTTGTAGGTAAACTTGTTACCTCCACAGTCAAAACTTACCAGGCGCACCTGTACACGGTATTTAATATCGCCAAACGCTGGTTGATCCGTTGCAGGAAAAACATCTGCTAATTTACCGTCTGCGTGCAATTTATATACAAGTATGGCGGTTTTATCGCCACTCGTCCTACTCCCGCTCGTCACCGGTTTGAAATAATCTTCTCCTTTTTCGCCTGGTGCTGTAGTCAGAGCATCAAATTTCATATCCGCCAATTCTTTCTTGCTAACAAGTGGCGTGCTGAGGATGGTATTACACGCGATCGTTCGCGCATCATAACCTATAGTATGAGGTGATAAATTGGTCGGTTTCGTCATATAGTCAACATATTGCGGGTCTGCGTGCTTGTGGTGATAAATAGCGGTATCATCCTTATTGTAATATGTAACCTCTGCTGTCCATAGCTTGGGTGCGTTGCAATCATACACGTCCTGCGTTACTTCGTACGTGTCATCTTCAATAACGACGTTCGGTGGCGGCGACCGAGACTTATCAATGAAAGATTTTTTTTCCATAGTCATTCTTGTGGTATCGATGATTCTAATTGAACTCAATTTCAAATAGTTGGGTTTGATTAATTTTGTCGAAACGTCATAAATGGTCCACTCAGTGAACTCCGCACGCTTCAGATCAGATAATTTCTCCGCAAGTTCTGAATAGCGAGGGTCGCCCGGGTGTTTTTGCATATATGCTTCGAGAGCGTTAGAGTCATTCCCGTCGAGCAATGCTTGTAGCTCGCCGGGTTGGGTAGCTGTTTGCGCCGAGGGTTGTTGCGGCTGCGGCGCGTTCGTTTGTTCGTTTTTCTTCGTGCTCGTCTCCAGTTTGTAAACGACTAAACCCAACCCTGAGACAGCGACGATTATTGCAGCAATAGTACTAACTCGAAGCCAGTTGGATAAATTTTTTCGGAAATTCGAAACCTGTTCAATTGTCTGGGTATGCGAATGCTTTTTCTCCTTTGTGTGGACTAACCCATCGATGCTACGCAGCAACCGGGAGATGTGATTATCGAAATCCTGTCCGGCATCGACCTTTATCGCGTTACGAAATGCCAAGGGCTTGAGGCTGTCTGGCAGGTCTTCGGCGGCCGGCATTTGCGCGTTTCCGACCAGAACAGGGATGATTGGTAAATTTTGGTGAAGTGCGGTTTCTACCTCAATTCGGACGAGATCAGTCTGCTCGCCAATGCGACCGGAGGGACCACCTCTAGTTCGCCCTGACCATCGTCGACCGATTACGACGATCAGCAGATCGCATCTTCCAAGAACGCCGCTGATGTGCTCCCGAAAGTCAGTCCCTGCCGGTATACTGTCGATATCCCGGAAGACGGCATCTTTTCCATAAGCGAGCGTTAGTCGGTCGAAAATGCGACCGGTGATGGCCTCCGAATCCTGTCTGCGATACGAAATGGCGAGCAAAGGCACGACCAGACCCCCAAGGTGCTGGGGTTGTTAAGATAGCGTCCTGGCGTACCGCTGAAAACGACTAGTCTATCGCCTTCGCTTCTGTTGCCCGATGGTGCTGTTTGATCCAAGCCTTCGGTGGCGGCGACGGTTCCGGCTCGGCCTTCGCTTCGAACCTCTGGATCATCTCCCGCACCGGCCGCAGCGGGCGACATAGGGCAGCCGCGCTGTGCAGGCTCATGACTCGGAGCAAGCCGAGGAGCACGCGGTGCTGGCCGGTCTGGGCGAGAGACCGAGGACGGCGAGCCCTGAAAGCCGCTGATCTCGCAAGCCTGGGTGCTGAGCAAGCGAACCCAGCCGGCGCGCTCGCGAAACTTCGGCGCGCGACTCCTCCCCGATCGTCAAACCGGCTAAGGATTCTCTCCCCGGTCGGTAATGCCTCTCCATAAGCGAGGAGCGGCGCGGGACCGCTGCCGCCGGCGTAGCAACAAATCAATGCCGAACCACAGTAGGAATGGAATGGCAGCCTGCCCCATCAGACGATAGGAGTCATCGAAGGGACCGAATCGGATTAGCTGCTTCGCCTTCTCGGCCCAGAAATCGTCGGGCCTCGGCACCGGCATTAGCGCTTGGCTCAGCCAGAGGTACAACCAGATAATCGCATTGATGATCCGAGCCTTGGCCATCCCTGTAGCTCGCCGCGCTACGTTTCTGTACGCTCGATGCGACGCATCATTGGGCGATCACGATCGTTTCCGAACGATAGTCTATGAGATGATTATAGAAACAGTCCGGCAGAGTGCTACTGCGTTTCGACCCGCGATTGGCCGTTTATTCTGAGCCGAGTATCCGGGCTTGTGTCTGGGCTTGCGACCTCCGCGCGTCGATATTCTGCCGCGATCACCGCCACTCTTGCGATCGAATCGATCACTTATTCGCTCGCGCCATCCGTTCGAGATCGCGGGAACGAGCCGACAGCCGCCGATCTTGTCGCGAAATATGCGTGGCGGCCGAGCGCCGAGTTGGCACGGATGATCGAGCAGCTTCAGGCCGAGATCGTGGATCGCAAAAGGCCTGATTGAAGGCTGCCCTGTCGGGGAAGGCCGCGAATTCGTCCTGCCAGACTGTCAGAAAGCAGGCTCGGCCACCGCGACGAGGCCGAACACGTTGAACAGGATGACCGCGATATGCACCGCGAACACGGCTTCGATCATGTGAGCCTGCGGACCGTGGTCAGCCTCCGCTTACTCGTTGCTCCGGCAGCACTGGCGGACGCCCAGAAAGAGCATCGCATGAAAGCCCAGGTGCTTACTCGACCACCCGTAGGCGCGTGGTCGACAGCGCGACGGGCTGCCTCTGCCGGCATAAGGCGCGGCCTCCTCGAAAGCCGAGTATCGCTTATCGGCGGCAAGCGGCCCGTGCTCTATAGACTTGGGCGATTGAGGTGTAAGTCGTCTCCCATCGCGTGTTCCAGCGCACGGAATAAAACATGGTCGGGATCGGGAACAAACCCGAGTCCAGCAAGGCCGCTCCATCCGGTCCAGCCAGCGATCAGGACAAACTGGGTTCCGACGAATAAGAGCGCCACGCTGACGGCCAACCAACCATAGGTGCGATTGCCGCTTGCACGGCTTTTCCGCGCAGCCCGCCAAGTCGCGACTATCGAAATCCAGGCGAAGGCGAGTTCACCCAAAGCACCGACGATGTAGGAAAGCCAACCGATAGCGCCGCCTGTCACCGCCGCATAGGACACGAAACCGTCCACCGCCAATGATACGAGCGCGAGGCCCAATCCGCCCAGACCGTACGCAGCACGATAGAGCCCAATCTCGCCACGCCATGCGCGCACCAACGGAGATCGCCTCGATGCTGCTACCTGGGCGGATCGGTTCAGGGTGCACGGTCCTCACGGCGCGTCGGACCGCATCCGCTTACGATGCGGTCACGGTTGCCGGTCGTCTTGACGATGCGGCCCTTGTGCTCGGAGATGGTCGGGTCGATCAGTTCATGGCGCAACGCCTTGAGGCGCGCCAACGTGCCTCCCTCGTCCAGCCCTACGAGCCGGCTGTAGCCAACAATGTCAGCCGCCAGGATCGCGACCAGCTTTCGTTCGACTGCGTCTGCCGGCATAGGCGCGGCCTCCCTGCTCGACATTATAGCTCTGCTGCAAGCGAGAGGCGCAACGAGCATGCGATGACCGCACCGAAGCGGTAGGATTGAACGAGAAAATGTGGCTCGGCGGTATAGCTCCCGGCTGGCATCGCCCGCACACAGGGGTTTGTGCTTCGGGGCACGGATCTGGCTGAAGATGCCGCGCATCAACCGTCGCCGCGCTCAACGTGTCCGTCGCCTACCACCAGACCTCGACGGCCAATGTGACCGATCCAGTCCGCATGCTAAGGTGCAGCGTTCGGCGCTGTGGAAATGCACACGATCCAAAGTCGCAGGAGCGATCGAGTTGTCTGGTCCCACTGAAACCGTATCGCTCGATCCCGGCGAGTTTCTGTTCCGCGAAGGTGATGTTGGCGACGCGCTCTACATCGTCAGGAAAGGACTGCTGCGGATCGTAAGCGGCAGCACTGTGTACGAGACGGTCACGACCGGCGGCATCATCGGCGAGATGGCCATCGTGGAGCCGGGAGCGCGCCGGAGCGCTGCAGTGATTGCCGAAACCCGCGCTGAACTCGTCAGGATCGACAGATCGCAATTCCTCGCGTTGGTGGCGGACACGCCTGATTTCTCGTTGGATGTCATGCAGGTGATGGCGCGGCGGCTCAGGGTCATGAACCTGCGATACTGGTACGATCACCAGCAAACCTCTCCTTGAATGCGACGCCTGGTGCCGACAACGAGTTCTTAACTATGTTACGTTTCTGTGACCCGCCCGCCGCATCGGCGTGTTGTAAGGTATCAGAGGGTAGGAGAACGAATGTCCACAGTCGATGATATTGCCGCAGAGCGGCAGCGGCTGACCGAGCGGTTGGCCCGGGTCGATGCGGAGCGGACGAGGCTCGCCGATCAGCTGGCGGAGCTTGACGCTGCCGAACGCGTACTGTCCAGGCTGTCGCCGGGGAAGGTCAGAACATCACGCCGGCGCGGCGCTCGACCTGCAAATGCAAACGGATCAGCGACGGCAAAGCCATCACGACGCGGGCGGGTTGCGCGCGGCCGGAAGGTGACCGCGAAAGCAGCGTCAACATTAGGCGAGGCGACCCTGCGAGCGGTCAGCGCGCTTGGCAGCGAGGTGTCGGCGGAGCAAGTCCGCGAGTACCTGGCGAAGCAGTTCGGAATGCAGGTCCAGCCGAATCATCTCGGCAGGGCATTGCAGCGGCACCGTGTCGGCGGCCGGCTCAGTGAGAGCGACGGGCGGTGGTCAATGGTATCGGTGTGAGAACGCGCAACTCGCCGTGATTGGGTCAGCGTGCTCGGGTCGCAACAACAAGTGCGATTCAGCCACTGGCGGAGGTACCTTCCGCCGAACTTATCGCTTTTAGCCGCAGAAACGCTTGAGTACTTGAAGGGCTATCAGGCGTACCCATGCTCAAGCCCATTTATTTTGGCCTCGATAGCGCCCGATTTTCCGCTGCCGGTGCGGTGAGCCCTAGCTGCAGGCGGTCCAAGATCCGCAGGGTTCGAATACGCGCGATGATTTCATCCAGGAGGTTCACGCCGCGATCCATTTTGCCACCGCCAAGACGCTTGACGAGTTCCGCCGGCACGACCACACGGCCGTCCGACCGTCTCTGAAGCGCCTTCAGCGCGCCGTTGCTGCTGTTTGCCAAACTTCGGCCAGACCGCAGCTTCCTCTCGATCGCCATAGCCACTTGGACCGGATCAACGCCGGCAGGCAGCGCGAAATCGGGTGTGTTGGGCTTGTCTGCGGGACCGCGAGTAGCGCCGCCGGACTCAAACCGCCGCCTAGCCATCCGGTGGGCTTCCTCGATTGCGGCAATGGCGGGCGAGCGGGTGAGGGAGCGGAGAGAGCGAGCAAGTTCGAACAGCATGTCAGCCCACCGCCTCTTGGTCTGCGCCTCTCGCCTCCAGCAACCGCGTCGCGAATCGCTCAAGCATGTCGAGTTGGTTCGGCGTCAGGGCATCCAAAGAGACCTGCTGATGCATGACCCGCAATGGCGATTCCGCCTCTCCGGCGACTAATAAGCGGTCGCCGTACCGCTTCGGGGCGATCTTTGACATCAGCCACTTTCTCGTATCCACGCGCACTTGCCGGTCGCGCGGATCGCGGCTGGGGTCGTCCGCGATGTCCACAATTGCGTCCGCCCAGGCATCAAGTTGCAGCAGGCGCGCCTGGCGATATTTGACTTCGAAGCCGTCATGGTTTCTCAGTGCCCAGCCGCGAACAGTACCTTCAGTGGGCATGCCTGGATCTTTGCAGATGGAGCGTAAACTCTCGCCCTCAGGAAGTCTGGCGCAGATTAGATCGGCAAGTTTTCTGGTATAGCTACTCTGCGTCATTTGTGTATTATTTCGTCACGCGCGTATTGTGTAAGTGTATACGAGGATTATCATAAATGAAAGACGTTCGTAAACCGGATATATTCATCGACTGCTTGATCTATAGCCGGATGAGGTAGCTCGCGTAACGCTGGCTTTGCTTTGGAGTATTGACGCGACAGCCGCGTTTCCAAAGCTGTGCGGCTATTAAGTGTCTAACCAGCTTGGGTCCATAAGGTGACGGAACAAGACGCCCACCATTATAACGAACCTGAACTTTGCCGACAGCTGCGACCGAGAAGAATCTGTAATGTGCAGGGCGTTGCACTCCTTTACAATTTCCTCATTTGTAAACCCGATGTCACTCACTGAATGTGCGAAGGCATTTCGTATAACCCGGATTGTGTCTGAGTCTTCCCGCCAGTCTTCATGTAGCAGACCGAGCGCATACGCCATGACCAATTTTGCATGAAACGAGCCGAGCGGACCACCGACCGCGCTATCAAATAGCTCTTTTCTTTCGCGCTCGCTCAATTCTGGTTTCAAGTGGCGTATTATCGCAACCTCTAAAGCATGCTCCAGCATACCCGCTGCTGCTATCGCGCAAGTACGGTCAAGCACGGCTGGCCTATAGTGTTCTTTCCCGTCTACTATGCCCGTGAGGATCGTTGCCAACTCAGAGCCTCCGGGAACCTGCTTTGCTAGGTTTTTGAGAGCGGTGTCGATCTTGGTCAGGGCATCGCGACGACGTGGCATTGTATCCTCGTAACGGTAACCCCGACCGATTTTAGCGCAGATTGGTACCATCTACGGATATGGGATTCCCTGTTCGATGCGTAGCGTGTCCGCATCGCTCTCCGTCAGGACGCGCTTTACATGCTGATTGTCGCGTAAGGCCATTGTTTTTTGGCCGAAGCTGGTGCCGAACCCATGCCTCGCAGCTGTTCCCGATTATCAAGTTCTCTGAGGCTGCCGCTTTTATCGCGTAGGTTGATCTAACATAGTCGGCGATGTAATCAACAGGCAATCTACGAGAACGGGGACGCGGATGCCGAGCGACGCACAATTGAGCCAGGATCGCCAGAGAGCCACCCAGATCGTGACGGCATACCTACGCCATCATCAGGTACCACCGGATCAGGTGTCGTCACTAATCGCAACGGTGCATCAAGCGCTCGGGCAACTAGGGAAGCCGCAGGAGCCTGAACTCACGCCGGCAGTTCCGATCCGCCGCTCCGTCCAGCGGGAATATGTTGTCTGCCTGGAATGCGGGCGGCATGGGAAAATGCTGCGTCGGCATATCGCAGCCTCGCACGGCTTAACGGCTACCGAGTACCGTCAGCGTTGGGCCTTGCCACGCGATTATCCCTTTACGGCACCGGCCTACGCCGAGCAGAGGTCTGGGTTGGCAAAACAGCATGGTCTCGGACGTCGTCGACGTCGTGACGTAGCGGCAGAGCCGGAGCCGAAGAAACGATCGCGCCGGCCGCCTCGACGGCGATCACCAGCGAGTAAGCGCGCGGCGTTGTCGGCCGAGAGCGGTCCGGGGAAATAGCGCTCTCTCCGGAAGGAGAGCACGCCGGATAATGCTTACTGGAGTCCCGGCTCTGGTTGGCTATCGATCTTGGTGGCCATCGCCTCGTATTGCTCGGCTATCGACCGGAGCTGTTCCCGGAGGCCTTCATCGCGGACAACCTTGGCCGCGTCCCGAAGTTGCACTGCTTCGCGGCGGTAATGATCTGCCTTGGACCTCGCGTCCTCTGGCATAGCGGGCGCTCGCCCTGCTGCTGAGTTGCGTCTTTCATTCGGGCCATGAGGTATTGATTTTCGGTTTATCTGGCGAGGCGACTGCGCCTCAAGGAACACACCGTAGCGTCGATCCGCTGACCATCACACGCGAGCAGTTGAGCGAGTTATTCGGAGACTGGTGTACAACGGCTTGTGACCTGGAGAATCAGCAGAGCCTCTGGAATGTGAATTGGTTCTGCTTCAAGTTTATACCCCGTCGTTTTCAGGAGAGGACCATGGCCGAGCCGTATCTGGAGGTCATCTCGCTCGTCGAGCAGCTGCACCGGCAGTTCCTGGAGATGGTCAAGCTGGAACTCGACGGCCTCGGCATTCACGATCTCAACAACGTGCAAGCATTGATGCTGTTCAACATCGGCGACGCCGAGATGAGCGTCGGCGAGTTGACGCTGCGCGGCTGCTATCTCGGCTCGAACGTGTCCTACAACGTCAAGAAATTGGTCGAAAACGGCTACATCGCGCAGGAGCGGTCGGTGCACGACCGCCGCTCAGTCCACATCAAGCTCACCAACAAAGGGCGCAAGCTGCGAGACAAGCTCAGCGGCATGCACCAGCGGCATGTGGAATTGCTGAAGCAGACGGCGATCACCAAGAAGGATCTCGAAGCTGCGGCGGAGACGTTACGCCGTCTGGAGCGGTTCTGGATGCGCGGCAGCGACCTCGTCGCGCGTCCAGGCGAATTCGCCGCCTGATCTTCCGGACTCCGCAACGAGCCCGAAAGCTTTGATCCGGACCGGAAGGCGTTAAGGCTGTTGCTCCGGACCGCCGATCATCCGCCGGACGGCCGCTAGAACCTCGGCATGCCCAAGCTTCTTTGACAGCAGGTCGTGCCGGTCGGCCACACCAAATGGCAGATCGGCCAACCTCCCGCTGACGACGAGGGTCTTCGAGCCGAGTTGCGCAGCCGCATCGGCCACGTCGACACCGTCGCCATCGGGAAGCACCCAGTCCGCCACGACGAGTGCGTATTCGATCGCCTGGAGACACGTCGAGGCCGCTCCGGCGGTCGCGACTGAATCCACCTGATAGCCCTCGCCGCGCAAGAGATCGGTGATGATCTCGCGCGTCGTCGCTTCGTCCTCGACCAAGAGAATGCGGTTCTCTGGCATCGGCTTCTCGTTGGAAGCTGGGTCCCCGATTTAGCGTTCTGCCGTGCAAACACTGAGAAACGTAAAAAATTCGCGAGAAATTTGGATTGACGCCGGTCTAAGCCCGCGCCGCTGCAGATTCTAGGGTCTCGGCATTCGGAGCAGCAGAACCAGAAGCGCCCGTCGCAGCCGCGTAGTGTTTTTCCGCGCGGCTGGCCGATGTAGGCTTCCGGCGATAATGTTTCGCCGTTGAGAGCGCCGGAGGTATGCCATGCCGTTTGATTGCAGCCCGACTATCGAGAGCCCGAAGCAGTCGCATGTCGATGCCAGCAATGTGCCCGATCTCGGCATCGACCGGCGGTCTGATCCGTTCAACGTCAGGCCCATTCCGGCTTGGCATGCAACCCGGCGGCCGGAGAGCATCGGCACCAGCCTCGCCGTGCTCGGCTTGGCTCGCCAGCTGATCACCGATGAGCGACGCTGGTGCCAGGGCGCTTTCGCTCGCACCTGGCTGAGCGCCCCGGTACCGACGCATTGGGTTTTGGCGCGCCGCTTCTGCGCCCTTGGAGCAATCAGACGCGCCGGCCGCGAGCTTCAATTGCGTACACGGGAAGCCTGCATGGCTCTCGAATGGCAAACCGTCCGGCCCATCCATGACTGGAACGACGA
>Ga0070766_10001923_pt1 | contig 10291 bp, 14 predicted proteins | sample HubBroMetageWFT6_FD_69782 | JGI IMG/M metagenome (GOLD analysis project Ga0070766, IMG submission 69782) | Warmed and freeze-thawed soil microbial communities from the Hubbard Brook experimental Forest, New Hampshire - Hubbard Brook CCASE Soil... | ecosystem: Environmental > Terrestrial > Soil... | reverse complement strand
TTTGCGAAGATGAGCGCGACGAGCTGCGTAGGCGGGTCGGTGCGGCCTGTATGGCGGAGAGCATCGAGCTCGCCTCGGTTACGCAGTTCGTGGCGATCAGCCGCGACGGCTTCGATAACATCCTCGCCACCTTCGAGCGCGACAAAATCGTGCTAACCCACTTCTATTGGGCGCTCGATGCCTCGGTCGCGATCTTCCGCCCGCGTCTGTTGATCCTCGACGTACTGGCAGACTTCTTCGCGGGCGACTACCTCAACACTGCCCATGCGCGCCAGTTCATCAAGGTGGCGCTGCGTGGCTTCTGCGTTCGCCACGGCTGCGCCGTGCTGCTCCTCGGGCACCCCTCCGCCTCGGGTATCGCATCTGGCGAGGGTGACGGATTCTCTCGGGCCTGGAACAACACCGTGCGTAGCCGCATGTTCATGCGCAAGCCCAAGAGCGAGGACACCGAGTCGACGCAGCTGCGACGCGTACTCGAGGTCAAGAAGGCCAACTACGGTCCCTCGGACATGATGCTGCCGCTGATCTGGAGCGACGGCGTGTACGCCCCGGACCTGGACCCCATCGACGAAGGCGGCAACCCCGGTCGCGTGCCGCGAGCTGACACCAAGCTCGCCGTGGCGATCATGGACTTCATGCGCCAGGAAAGCAGGGGCGGCGCCGTAGTAGTGCAGTTCGGGAACCTCTTCAAGCACCTGCAGGACACCGGCGCACTCAAAGACGCCAAGGTGCCCGCGCTACGCAAGCGCCTCGGACGCGCCCTCGCGGAACTTGGGAAGGCCGGCTTAGTGCAACCAACCCAGGTGCCGAAAGGCTGCTACAGGCTCAAGGAGACCACCGCATGACGTTGAGACATCTTGGGACAGACCTTGGGACAAATCCTGAGACATCTTGGGACAGCGCCAATGTCCCAAGGATGGGACATGGGACAAGCCCCTATATATGGGGCTGTCCTGTCCCATGGGACGGTGGGCGGGGGAGCCGCTCATGAGCGTGACTCCCAGCGATCAGGACGAAAAAGTACCGGAAAAAAATCCTGGGCCGCCGCCGGGACACGGCAGCGGGAAAGGCGAGAAGCGCCGTGGGCGCAAGCCCGGTGTGCCGAACAAACTCACAAGCGACGAGAAGGCGTTGATCAGCAAGCTCGTGAATTTCGGGCTCGCGCGCGCGCAGGCGTGGTTAGACAGAGTTGGGCGCAAGAATCCCGCCCGAGCGCTCGCACTGACCCAACGGTTCGCCGAGCACATCGTGCCGCGGCTACGTGCAGTCGAGCTGACCGGGAAGGGCGGCGCATCGCTGCCGGCTCCCGTGTTCGCGTTCACGATGACGCGCGGTGGCCCAGGTACGACTCAGCCCAGCGAAGTAGAAGTTAGCGGCGATGGTACCGGCGACGAACCCGCGCGCGTGGCGCACGAGGATCCCGCGCCTGCCGTGATTCCCGCCCTACCCGGTAGCGGGGCCGAGGGGCTACCCGAGATCGCCGCACAGCCGGCGCCTCGCGAAGCTGAGAACCAGGCGTCGCGCACTCCAATCATCGAAGTGACCGAGCTGGCCCGGGGATTGTGGGGCGTACCCGAGCAGCCGCCAGAACGTATGTGTGGGGATACGCCGGTATCGAGCGCGAAGCCTATGACCGAAGCGGAGTTGGCAGCGCGCAAAGAGGTGCTGCGCCTGCAGTTCCAGGAGCGAGGCAAATGACGGTTCTACAGGTGTCCGAGGTTGTGACTTTCGACGGCGCCACGCGCATCGAGGTGACGCTCCCCCGCCCTTCGAGCGTGGGCGGTTGCCTCGCCGTGGCATTGCTGCTCGACGATCCGCGCGCGCCTGCCATCGCGCATGTGGTCGACAACTTAGGGCTGCACCGGTGGCGCTTGGCGAATAGCAGCCCGATCACCCGCCGCAACGACGACGGCGAGGCCCCCATCGTTGGGCGTGCGCTGTACTTCGCTCGCGTCGCCAGCCACCCCGGTATCACGCACATTGTTGCCGAGCCCGCGAATGGCCTGCCTGTCGGCGGCACAGCACTGTGCCTCGAGTTGGACCGGCTGCGACCAGGGGCGGCGGTGCAGACGCTCAGCGACCTGGTGGCGGGGATGCGAAATTGAGCTTGCCGCACTCCCCCGGACGCTTGTATAGTTACCTTCAACGCTCGTGGAAGGTAATTATACATGGTACCGGCCAAGTCGAAATTCGTAGCGTATTACCGCGTTTCCACGCAGAAGCAGGGCCGCAGCGGCCTCGGATTGGAGGCGCAGCAGGCGACCGTCAGGCAGTACCTGGCAGGGGTTGGAGGCGTAGAGCTGGCGAGCTTCATCGAAGTGGAATCCGGCAAGAGCGCGATCAATCGTCCGCAGCTCCACGCGGCACTGGAACGCTGCAAACAGACGCGCGCGACGCTGCTCGTCGCGAAGCTCGACAGACTGAGCCGCAACGCGGCTTTCCTGCTGAACCTTCGCGATTCGGGCGTGAGGTTTCAGGCGCTCGACATTCCGGAGGCGAACACGTTGACGCTCGGCATCATGGCCGTACTGGCGCAGCACGAGCGGGAAATCATTTCCAAGCGCACCAGGGACGCGCTGGCAGCCCGTCGTGCGCGCGGCCTGCCGCTCGGCACACCTCGCGATCTGTCGGCGTACGCGAGGCGTGCCTCAGCGCTGGGCCGTGCGGCCAATCGGGCGAAGGCACTGACGCGCGCCAAAGAAATCGCGCCGCAGATCGAGGCCGCACGCGCCGCCGGTCAGCAATCGTTGCGAGCGATCGCCGAGCACCTCAACTCGCTGGAGATCACCACGCCGCGCGGCAAAGCCTGGACTGCGACGGCAGTGCGGAACGCACAGCAGCTGCTCAAGACGAGCTGACCGTCCGCGCCCGCTGCGGCGTGTCACGTGGAACATCGCTCCCACGTGGAACATCCGCGAGGGTCGCGCCCTAATGGCGCCCCGCGCTCACCAGCTCGCGCGCGGCCGTCGCTTTGGGCGGCTGACCGTGCTTCAGCGCTCGCAATCTAAGCCCGACGAGCGCGCCAGCTATTTCGATTGCCTTTGCTCATGCGGCTATCCCGCTCGCGTCCGCGGCAGTGATCTGCGCCGCGGCTTCACCGTTTCGTGCGGCTGCTGGCGAGCGCGCCGGAGGCTCTCATGAGCGAGATCTGCGGCTTGTTCCTGTTCTTCGACTTCATCCTTACCTGCCGGCGCTGCCGGCGAGCCCCAACACACGAAAGGACGTTTTCCCATGATGACTGACACGACACCGATAACCTGCAGCGACGCCACTCGCGCGGAACTGCGCGAGGCAGGCGCTGCATGCCGCGCAGCAGATGCAGCCGACCAGGGCGCGCAAGATGCTCTCGCGCGTGCTCGCGCGCACCTCGTGGCCTGCCAGGCCGAGGTCGACCGCTGGGCCGCAGACCGCGCGAGCTGGATCGAACGCGCGGCCAAGAAGGCCGACGCCGAGATCGTTGCCGGCCGGACGCCGCACGCGGCACCGACTGTGGATGCAACGTCGCAGCTTGCCCACGCCACAGCCGCCGCGAATCTGGAGAAGGCGCAGCAAGTGGTGGAATGGCGCGAGACTGCTGCGGCTGAGACATGCCAGCGCCGCGAGGCTGCACATGCGCGCCTCCTGGCGCTCTACGTCGCCGAGGATACCCGCCACGTCGACGAGCTTCTGCAGCAAATCGCGGCGAAGCGAGCAGAGGTCGACGACCTGCGCGCACTCGCCGGCAGCCCGCTCTGCGCGCGCGAACTACACGGCATGGGGGGGTTCAGCGGCATCGTGACCCTGCGGCAGATCGAATTGCTCAACACTCCGCCCGAGCCGCCGCTTGATGTAGCTGCGCTGTTCGAGCCGCGCAGAGATACCCCCAAGACAACCACGGCGCCTCGGCAATTCCACTCGGCGCTGGGCTACTGGCGCAGCCGCCGCGAACAGCTCGAGGCCATCGCCGCCGGTGAGGGCATCGAGGCACAGGTTCAGGCGGCGTGAGGACGCTGCATGGACGCGCAGCGCGTGGCGATCTGGTGCACCTCAGCGCCAAGGTCGTCGCCGGGCAATCGCGCCGCGCGGCTCGCTCAACGCACGCGGGCCTCGACGAGCGCACCATGTCGACAAAAATGGGCGCGGCTGCGCGCGGGTTTGGTCACTCGCTATTTAAGAGGCGAGGAATCTGCAGCCCGAATCGGCGCAGCAGCTCGGTCGGCGCCTCCCTGGGGTTTTACCTCCTTCTCCCCCCGGAGGCGCCGGTCGGGTGCCCGACTGTGAAACAGCGTCTCTTGACGGCCGTGGTAGAACTATTCGATACGCGAAATTTTCCTAACCTCCCATCACTTTGACCGGAGATCCTCCCCGATGAAAAACCTTCTCCGCTGCGCCGTCGCCTGTTTGATGTTGTTGCCGCTGCCGATATTCGCGCAGCTGCAGAACGCACCGACCGTCGTACTGCTCAACGCTGCAGCCGTGACGGGTCCCGCGACGCCGTACCGCGGTGGTGTCAGTCAGGTTTCCTGCACCGGCACTTTCGCATCTGCGACTGTAACGATCGACGAGCTTGCCGCTGATGGGGTGACCTTTGTCAGCACCGGAGTCACGTTCACGGCCGCGGGCTTTGCGGCTCTCACGGTGCCAAATGGAACACTAGAGGCCGTGGTCAGCGGCGCGACGGGGACTCCCTCGCTGACGTGCACCGTGTCCAGCGTGCCCGTCTGGTAACCGACCCAACACCCAACTTCGCACCTTCCACTCTTGGAGATTTTCACCATGACTACCCGACGAGTCTCTCTCGATCATTACGGCACCCGCGTCGTGCGCGTCCGAACCCGCGACCACGCGCCTGCGTGCGTTACTCGCGATTCTGTCCTTGAAGCCGTTGCGAACGGCAAACGCCTGGCGCTTGGCCTCGTCTGGAATGGCACCAGCGGAAAGGCGGAGCTCGACATGGTTCTTGACCAGCTCGAGCAGCTGGCTACACCACTGACCGACGCGCGAATCGACGGCACCGTCGAGTTGGAGGCCGAAGGCCCAGGCGTCGAGATTGATCTAGGAATGGTCTACGACGGGCTGCAGGCACTCGTGCGCGGTGAGCAGCGCCAGGGCCTTGACGCACTCCGACGCGTAGTGGCCGATGCCCGTAAGAAGCGCGCTGCGCGCGCTAACAGCACCCGCGACTCGCGCCTCGCACCGCGGCGCACCTGCGGCGATGGCTCTACAGCGCCAACGATCGACTCGCTCAACCAGCTGAATCGGGAGTTCTGGGCCAACCAGGCGCGTCTCGACGCCGATCCGGCAGCTCGTACGCAGGACTCGCGCGAGCGCAACGCTGAGAAGCTCGCCGAGCAGCGCGCGGGGCGATGATATGGCAATCACTACTCTGGCCGGCGTCCTCGCCGGCATGCAGCCGCCGTGGCACTGGACGAAATCCGCGATCAGCGCCAGCGCCATTATAGGTAAGCCCTACAGCTACTGGGGGATTGGCGGATACCCGGCAGCGGGGAGCTTCAACACGACCCTGAACGGTGGTACGTATTCGTCCAGCAGCGCGATGGTTGCCGGTCAGATTCCGCATGTCGATCCGAGCTCGGGTAACTCCTATCTCGCCCGCCTTCAGGCGCAGGCCCAGGGAGGGGGTGGAGTCCTGATTCTGGCGGATAGGTTGTGGGACAACGGTGGAATTACGATCACATCCACTAGCGCGCAGTCAATCTCCTCTCCTGCGTGGCCTGCGCGTGATGCGAATGGCGCGACAAGCGGCCTGGGCGTGCTGCTTGGGGTTGAGGTTTCCTCCGCCGTGGGCGCAGGCAGCCCGACACTGACCGTTGGCTATACCAACAGTGCGGGCACGGCGAGTCGCACGGGCGCAAATTTGGATACCACCGTCGCGAGCGCTGTCGCGGGCTCGTTTTACCGCATTCTTCTGCAGGCGGGGGATGTCGGCGTGCAAAGCGTCCAGTCGCTTACGCTGTCCGCGACCTGGACTTCGGGGACGATCAATCTCGTTGCATATCGGGTGTTGGCGGCACTCGAATTGTCGCAGGCCGCGATTTCCAACTCCGTCGACGCGCTTACCGGCGGGATGCCGCAAATTTTCAACGGCACGGTGCCTTTCCTGATCTGTATCCCCAACGTCGGCGGCAATGTCGCGCTCGCGGGCGTATACATCGAGACGCAGGGGTGAGGCTATGAGCATCAGCACGCCGCACGCCGCGGACATCGCGGCGCAGTCGCGACTCGTCGGGCAGTGCTTCAAGTTCGCGTGGCGTCCGGAGCTGACGTCGCGCGAACTTGCCGACATCTACGAGCGCGCAGGCCGCGCACGGATCGCCGCGGGGATCAGCCCGCGGAGGTTTGCGCGGCTCGGCGCCGCGGAGCTAGGCGCCCTGGCCTCGACCGCCGGCCTCACGCTCGGCGAGGCACGGCTCGCGCAGGAGCTGGTGCGTGCCACTTGGGCGATGCGCCATCTCTCTTCATTCGCCCACCACCTGGCGCTGCGGCAGCGGCAGAGGCACTGATGAGCGCAAATCTGGCGGAAGTGACGGTCACGGGATCATCCTTCCCGAACGTGTTCGCCTTCCCGGTGTCGCAGAACATCGGGGGGGTTCCGGTGCAGGTCAGCATCGAGGAGACGCACGACGACATCCTTGAAGTGACGGAGCACCCGGTAGAGACGGGCGCCGCGATCACGGACCACAGCTACTCGAAGCCATCCGAGCTGCTGCTGCGCTGCGGCTGGAGCAATTCGAGCATCGACGCGCTGTCGGCCATCGTGTCCGGCTATACCGCCGGCAGCGTGATGTCGGTGCACGATTATGTGAGCGGCGTGTATTCGCAACTGCTCAACCTGCAGCAATCCCGCGCGCTGCTGACCATCCAGACGGGCTTGCGCGCCTATAAGAACATGCTCATCACGAGCCTGCGGGTGCAGCGCGACAAGACGACGTCGCAGGCACTGATGGTGGTGGCGACCTGCAAGCAGGTCATCCTCGTCAACTCGGTGTCGACGACGCTGCCGCCGCAGGCAAACATGGCGCAGCCGCAGAACACCGCCGAAGTGGTGCAGGGCGGCTCCGCGCAGCTGCGGCCAGGCGCTACGCCAGCGCCTGGCGGCTCTGTGCCTATCCCGACAGGCTCCTGACATGACCCAGCAACAGTACCTGCGGCAATTCAGCTGCGTCATCGCGGATGCCTCGGGCAACGGCCTCGACTTTTCTGACTTCCAAGTTCGCTTCAATGTCCGTAGAGGCGACTATCAGGCCCCCAACAGCTGCGATGTGCGGATCTTCAACGTCGCTGACAACACAGCGAATCAGATCCAGAACGAATTCACGCAAATTGTGCTGCAGGCAGGTTATGAGGGCAGCTACGGTGTGATCTTTCTAGGCACGATCAAGCAGGTGCGCAAGGGGCGCGTCGATGCGAAGAATTCGTATGTTGATGTAACTGCTGGGGATGGGGATAGCGCCTACAATTTTGCTACGTGCTCCTTCAGCCTCGCCGCGGGCACGACGCCCGCGAATGCGGTCCAAGCGCTTCTCCAGTCGCTGATAGCGGGCAGCCTTAAGCAGCAGATCTCCGCGCAGAGCACGCTACCGCCGCTACCTACGAATGGCCGTGTTCGTGGGCGCGTCTTCTACGGCATGACACGCGACGCGATGCGCGAACTCTGTAGATCCTACGGGCTCAAGTGGTCGATTCAAGACGGCGTCATCACCCTCATTCCGCTGACCGGTTACCTGCCGGGACCGATCCCAGTGCTGTCTCCTGACACTGGCCTTATAGGTGTTCCCGAGCAGACGCAGCAGGGCATCGAAATGCGTGTGCTACTGAACTCCAACATCAAGATTGGCCAGCTCGTGCAGCTGCAGTCCGCATCGGTCAATCTGAATCGCTACGGCCTCGACACTGCCTCTCAGGCGATCAACGACGGCCTCGCCGGCCAGATCAAGACCAATGCCGATGGGTACTACTACGTCATGGTTGCGAACCATTCGGGAGAGACGCGCGGCAACGACTGGTATACCGACCTCACGTGTCTCGCGGTCGACGCGACTCTCACCAGCCCCTTCGCGCCGCCAACAATTCCGATCCCGGCCACGACCGGCCCGAGCGCGGTGCCTGTGCCTGCAGGTGGAGGCATCATTCAGTGAGAACCAACACCATCCGCACCATCGACCGCATGCCAACCGACGACGCGCGCGTGTTAGATTCCTCGCCCGCGATGCTCACGGAGCCCGCGCCGTGCGACATGTGCCCGCTCGCCACGCGCTGCGGCGCGGAGCTGTTGGCGTGTTCGCAGTTTCACCAGTTCACGCTCGGGCAGGGGCGACCACGTTGGAGTCTCGCGCAGCGTGCGCCCTCGCATGCTCTCTTTGAGGCGATTTTTGTTGAGCATGACCACCCCGGCGGCCGGCCGACCTCAGCGCCGATGCGGGAAGGAAATGGAGTTAGTAGTACCGCCACGCAGCGAACGTCGGCGCACGCGCCACGAACGTCTCTACGTTGTCCCGGAGCCCCGTAATCGTGTAGACGATCGCGCGCGAGTGACCCTCGATGAGAATGAGCGAGCCGTCGGCGTCTTGTGCAGTGATGAGCGGCGCGAATCCGCCTCCGGCGCGAAGTGCCGAGATCATGCTCCAGATGTGTTGAAACGGTGCCGCCGCGGTGCTCCCAGCCTGAAAGTTGTGCGCAGCATCTGACACGAGGCGCGACGCGCCAGAAAGTGTGACTAGGGTCAGCTCGCGGGCGCACCGCATGCGCACGAAGTCCTGCAGCTCCAGCCGGACCAGGTACCATGTCACTCCGGCCGGGAACCCCTCGAAAAGCGCCTTATCGGGATAACCTCTGTACGCCAACAGGCGCCGCCGTGCGGCATTTTCTGCGACGTCGTTGAAATCCGGTGCCACGATCAGCGCGAGCCCGCGAGGATGGTAGCTGTTGAGGTCAGGGAAGTGGCGCTGAAAGCGCGTGGAGTCGATCTCCGCCTGCAGGAATGCAGCGATCATTTCGTGCTCGGCCGCCGGACGGATGTCGATCATCGCTTGGAATCTGGGTCGGTTACTTCACGAGGGTTAGCGTTACGTGCCTCCCGCAGGCATTTGCCTCAGCCTCGAGTTCCGCGCTGACTGAAGCCAGCTCCCGGGCCACCAGGTCGAGCAACGGCAGGCTCGCGCAATCGCTCTCCTGCTTTTCAATCTGAACATCGAGCGTTGCTTTCGCCTGCCAAACGCGGAGCGAAAGGCGCTGCAGCGTCTCACGTTGCGTGTCCGTCATTGCTCTTCCTCCTGGTGAATGCCCGCGCAGATGATCGGCGCGCCGCGCGGGGCTGTAAACGTGGCCTATAGGCGACCGGCCCTGGTGTCCCGCGGCCGCCTCCCGCCTTCCCGAACTACCCGGATTGCCCTCGGACGGCACCGTGAGGCCGAATGAAGCCCGGAGCTTGCCCTCGGCCCTCACCGGGATCTCACCGGCGCCGCACTCCGGCCCCCCACTCGGGGCTTTGAGCGGCGCCTGGGGCTCGACTGACCCACCCTTGCCTTACTTAAAACTGCCACAATTTCTGGTTGTCACCGTGCCGCACAACCGCAGTTGTGGGGCCGTGTTAAGCTCACTTGGCTAAGCCGGAGTCTGATGGAAAATGGCCCTACCCCCCGCGAAGACACATTTCATTCTTCCGGATGGTCGGCAGGGTGAGGGCGTTGAGGTGCCGCTTGAAAGTGCGAACGAGCGCTGGAGCGAATTCGTGCTTCAGGATGGCACCATCTTCCGGGCGAAGATCAACCTGATTCAGGTCGTTCGCGTTGAAGGCGAGTATGATTCGCAGGGAATTCCGCTGTACCAAGTGAATGCTCAGCCAGCGCTGGCTTTCATGCACGTTCCAGAGAATCTCAAGAAGAAACCACAATGAACGCTGTCGCAGTACCACTTGGGAGAGTCCGACCGTTTGCTTCGGTCATTAAAGGACCGCGTGCTCGTCCAATATTTCTGACGGATCACGTAAACCCATATGCGGCAGACCCAGCCGCAGCGGAACTAGATGAACAGATCTCCTCGTTTGTGGCCGTATTGTCTGACCAGTTTTCTCTGCCAAGAACCGTGTCTACTGCGGACGCTCCCATGGTCCAGGCTCGTCCCCAGCTGCTCCACGAGCTAAGGCTCTACACTGGCGCCGCCTTGGTCGGCGCGGTGCTCTCTGGACTTGCTTTTGGTTGGACCGGGCACCGAGATTTGCTACAGATTCTCGGAGCCGCGACTGGAGCGCTGATCTACGCAGTCGTAACGCATCGTCGCGCCTGACACCTGT
>Ga0070766_10001921_pt1 | contig 10293 bp, 7 predicted proteins | sample HubBroMetageWFT6_FD_69782 | JGI IMG/M metagenome (GOLD analysis project Ga0070766, IMG submission 69782) | Warmed and freeze-thawed soil microbial communities from the Hubbard Brook experimental Forest, New Hampshire - Hubbard Brook CCASE Soil... | ecosystem: Environmental > Terrestrial > Soil >... | reverse complement strand
TTCCGAAAAATGCTCCCGCAAACGACTCAACTGCCGGTATTCCGGCCTAAACTCGTGCCCCCATTCGGAAATGCAATGCGCCTCATCAATCGCAAAAAACGAAACCGGCACGCGCCTCAGCCACCCAATGGTGTCCTCCCGTGCCAGCCTTTCCGGCGAAAGATACAAAAGCCGGTATGCTCCTTCGATGGCCTTATGCAACACCCACGACTGCACGTCTCCTGTCAGCGAACTGTTTAGCAACGCCGACGGAATCCCCATCTGCGTGAGCTGCGCCACCTGGTCCTGCATTAACGCGATCAGCGGCGACACCACGATGACCGTTTTCTGCTGCAAAATCGCCGCCGGCAACTGATAACAAAGCGATTTCCCGCCGCCCGTCGGCATCACCACGCAAGTGTCCCGCCCACCAAGCAAACTCCTCACAATGTTTTCCTGCAAAGGACGAAACGCGTCGTAACCCCAGTATTGCCGCAGCGCTCCCAGCAGCCGAGTGTCCGAATTCATGCACAGAGTATAGATGCCGGCCGCCGCAGGGTCCATCAACAGATGCCTCCGCTAAGCCGCTTCTGCCCGATCGCTGCCCGGTCCTTCTCAAAACCCCTGTGAACCTTCGCCTTCATCCTGCTCCCCGGCTTAGAGGGCTTTCAGACTTCTCTCTTTCAGATCTTTCAGACTTCTCTCTTGACAATATTGCGACAAGGGCGTAACTCAACATCCGAAATCCATGCTTTCAACTCTAGGCGGCGGCAAATAGGCTACTAAGACTCTGCCTCCCCCAAGGCATCTTTCGCAGCGCAAGCAGTGAAGACAATCGAGGCGAAGCGCTACTTCCTTCTGGAGGGCTGTCTGTGACTTGGAATCAAATCTATGATCCCCTGGGCCACTGGTGGCTCTCGACGATCGTTGCCGCTCTGCCCGTCGTTGTTCTTCTCGGCCTGCTCGCCGGCTTCAAAGTCCGCGCCCATCTCTGTGCCATCGCCGGTGCCGCAACCGCGATTCTCTGCGCCATCCTGGTCTTCCATATGCCCACGCAGATGGCCGTAAGCAGCTTTCTATACGGCTCGGCCTACGGTCTCCTGAAAATCGTCTGGATCGTCATCGCCGCCGTTCTCCTTTACGACATCTCCGTCGAAACCGGCCAATTTGAAATCATGAAGCAATCCGTAGCCGCCATCACTCCCGACCGCCGCCTCCAGCTCCTTCTCGTTGCCTTCTGCTTCGGCGCCTTCATCGAAGGCTGCGCCGGATTCGGCGCACCGGTAGCCATCGCTGGCGCCTTCATGATCGGCCTCGGCTTCAAACCCTTTCACGCCGCCGCGCTCAACCTCATCGCTAACACTGCTCCGGTAGCCTGGGGCGCCATCGGAACGCCTGTCCACGCATTAGCCTCCGTCACTGCACTCCCCGAAAGCGATCTTAGCGCCATGATTGGCCGCATCCTTCCCATCACCGCTGTAATCGTACCCTTTTGGCTGGTTCGCGCCATGGTCAGCTGGGCAGAAACGTGGGAAGTTTTTCCCGCGATCCTGGTCGTCGGTCTCTCTTTCGCTGGCACCCAATATTTTTGGGCAAATTACATGGACAGCAACCTAGTGGACATCGCCGCCGGTGTCGTTTCTCTCGTCGCCACCATGCTTTTCCTCCGCGTGTGGAAACCCAAGCGCATCTGGCGCTTCGAAGGCGAACACGAAGAAGACGCCGCGAGAGTAGCGCGCCACGAAATAGCCAAGCACTACACCGCAGGTCAAATCGCCAAAGCCTGGCTACCCTTCGCCATCCTCTCGCTATTCGTGCTCGCATGGGGACTTCCCACCATCAAGCTCGCCATGAATAGAGCCACCACTCCCGCTTTCACTGTGGTGATGCCGGATGGTAAAAATCGCCCTGGCCCTGCAGGCTGGGACTGGCCCTACCTCCACGCCAAAGTGTTCAGAACCGCTCCCGTCGTAACTAAACCCGCCGCCGAAGCCGCCCGCTTCGACTTCAACTGGCTCACCGCCACCGGCACAGCCTGCTTCCTAGCCGCTCTAGTCTCAGGCCTCGTCCTCGGCCTCGGTCCGGGCAAAATCGTCCAAATCTTTGGTGGCACACTCTTCCGATTGCGCTTCGCCATCATCGCCATGACCTGCATGCTGGGCCTCGGCTACGTCACGCGCTATTCCGGCATGGACGCTGTCTTAGGCCTAGCCTTCACGCGCACCGGCTGGTTGTTCCCCTTCTTCGGCGCCTTCATCGGCTGGCTCGGCGTCGCCCTCACCGGGAGCGACACCTCCTCCAACGTCCTGTTCGGCGGTCTACAAAAAATCACTGCCCAGCAACTCAACCTAAGCCCCATCCTAATGTGCGCCACCAACAGCGCCGGCGGCGTTATGGGCAAAATGATCGACGCCCAATCCATCTGCATCGCCACCGCCGCCACCAACCAAGTCGGCCAAGAAGGCTCCATCTTCCGCTTCGTCTTCTGGCACTCCGTAGCCCTAGCCTCGATCGTGGGTGTTATTGTGATGTTGTACGCCTACGTCTTCCCCCAATTCATCCCCAACGGCCTAACCTTCATCCACTAGCACCCTGTTGTGGTAGAGGCACGATAGATTGTGCCCCTTCTTGCTTTCTGCTTTTACGGTGGCACAACTCTATCGAGCGCAAGCGAGGGAGCGCTGCGCGCGCTCGTCTTGACACTATGCACAAGTGCATCGCGCTTCTTTCTCCTCGGATCCCGGCGTAAGATAGTCCTCGACAATCCCAAATGAACCGCTCACTTCTCGCCGAACTCCACGCCATCACCGGCCCCCGCGCCCTAATCACCTCACCCGAAGAACTCCACACCTACGACTCCGACGCCCTAACCAGCCTCCGCACCATGCCACAAGCCGTAGTCCTCCCCTCCTCCACCGAACAAGTTCAAGCCATCCTCCGCCTCTGCCACCGCGAACGCCTCCCCTTCGTCGCCCGCGGCTCCGGCACCGGCCTAAGCGGCGGCGCACTCCCCGTAGAAAACGGCATCGTTATCAGCCTCACGCGCATGAATCGCATTCTCGAAGTCGATCTCCCCAACGCCCGCGTCGTAGTCGAGCCCGGCGTAATCAATCTCGATGTAACCGCCCGGGTCTTCCCGCACGGCTATTTCTACGCCCCCGATCCCTCCTCGCAATCCGTCTGCAGCATCGGCGGCAACGTCGCCGAAAACTCTGGGGGCGCCCACTGTCTAAAATACGGCTTCACCACAACGCATGTCCTAGGCCTGGAAGTCGTGCTTCCCGACGGCACGCTAGTCCACCTAGGAGCAAAAGCCCTCGACACTCCCGGATACGACCTCCTCGGCGTTTTTGTCGGCTCTGAAGGCACTCTCGGCATCGCCACAAAAATGATTCTCCGCATCGTGAAGCGCCCCGAGTGCGTGCAAACCCTCCTCGCCGCCTTTCCCTCTACCAACGAAGCCGGCGCCGCCGTCAGCAGCATCATTGCCGCAGGCATGCTCCCGGCCGCCATCGAAATGATGGACAACCTCGCCATTCAAGCCGCCGAAGCCGCCGTCCATGCCAACTACCCCAACTGCGGCGCCCTCCTCCTCGTCGAACTCGACGGCCCCATCGCCGAAGTTGAATCCCTTATGACCCACGTCAATGAAATCTGCCGCGCCCACGCCGCCTCCGAAATCCGCGTGGCCCAATCCGACGGCGAGCGCGCTCTCGTCTGGAAAGGCCGCAAAGCCGCCTTCGCCGCCATGGGTCGCATCTCCCCGAACTACATCGTGCAAGACGGCGTCATCCCACGCACCGCTCTCCCGCAGGTCATGAGCGAAATCTCGCGCCTCAGCGCCGAAGCAGGCCTCCGCGTCGCCAACGTCTTCCATGCCGGTGACGGCAATCTCCACCCGCTGGTGCTCTACGACCGCCGCATCCCAGGCCAGGAAGACAGCGCCGAAGCCCTCTCCGCCAGAATTCTCGACCTCTGCATCGCCGCCGGCGGCTCCATCACAGGCGAACACGGCGTTGGCCAAGACAAAAAATACGCCATGTCCAAAATGTTCGCCGAACCCGACCTAGCCACCATGCAACGGGTCCGCTGCGCCTTCGATCCCCTGCAACTCTCCAACCCCACAAAGGTTTTTCCGACGCCGCGCCTCTGCGGCGAAAAACCCGGCGAGTACGTACCCCATCCCGCCGAACTCTCCGGCGCGGCCGACCGCTTCTGATGATGGTTATGGTCCGCTACTTAACCGTTTGGAAAAATACCGGGAATCGTCCGCCGATAGCCGCTATGAATCCGTGGTTCCCGAGCCTCAAAACAAGACTGAGTCCTAACTCCGCATTAAGTCGTTTGGAATGTTTAATATACAGATGATCCCGGGGGCCTTGGAGCCGCCTCGCTCTCTCACCTGCCTCGAAAGCGCAGGAAGTCAGTCCGGACCCTTTCGCAGCTACCGGCGTGCCAGATGTCTACGACGGCGCTTCTGGGCAAGGTTGTCGCGCCCAAAGTCCAGCGCAAGCCATCTGCCTCAGGAGCGCGCATGCACTTGACCAAGTCGCCCGCGACTCTGCGACCCGCAGCAAAGCGCTCTCCTGCAACCGCTCGGGAACCGGGCGCCCAGGCGCTAGGCAACCAGCATAAGCCCCTCCCGAGCACCCCGAAAAGACCCTAATCATCCCTCTGGAAGACCCGCGGACGCAGATTTGAGTGTCGGCAGGCGGCCAGCAAACAGAGATCACCTGTGGAATGTTCGTGTTCGGCGTTCACCTTTTTTTCACTACTTGTCCAGACGCCGTGCATTGGCAGTAAAACGCACGTGTGAGATTAATGGCACACGACGGAACCGTACTCGCGGTCAGCCGCTCGAAATCGAAAAACGAAGGGATTAAGTTCATGAATACTTCCAAACAGTTGCTGCCCAGAACGATCTTGTTCGGCTCGCTAGGCCTTGCCGCGATGCTGCTAGTCTCTACGCCTTCCTGCAAGGCACAGGAAGTGAATCCCGACCATTTCACGGATACGGGCGTGCAGGACGTTTACGAGGGCGCTCCTGTCAAAGTGGCCACACCTATCGTCAAGCAGAACCTGTCCGCCACGCAAGGGCGCAAGCACCAGACGAATTCGCCCGCGACCGCGCACACTGTCGCCAAGCGCACTTATGAATTGTCTGCGAAACTTGACACCCCGGCGGTCGCCGACAAGCCGAAGTCCACTTCCAACATATTGCCAAAGCAATAATTTGCCCGCCGGGGCGGCGCGTTCGCCCCCTACTGAGCGACAACTTGAACTTCGGGATAGAGTTGAGACGCCTTTTTAAGCGAGGCAGCGGGCGCGTCCTTCAGATAGACGTCGAAGAACGTATGTACGTGCTCCGCAGTAATGGTGAGCCCCCGGCGCCCGTCCAGACCGCCAAATCCTAATCGGCGCATCATCCCGATGACATAATGGCTTTTTACCAGCATCTGGTCACTGAAGCTAAAGTGATTTGCCCCGCGAATTGTTATGAACAAGCGTCCGTTCGGCAGTCGGTCGTAAATAGATTCTAGGTCTAGATGGATCTGCCTGCTGGCTGGATCAGCCAGTTCGCGGCTGTGGTCGCTCAGAATGAACAGGAAAGGCTGCTTGAGGCCCTCCTGAACGACGTTGCCGTAGGGAGCGCCATCAATATCGATCCCCGCCTTGCACCGTGGATCGTCATGACAGAATTGCAACGCCGTCGCGCCACCGAAGGAATGCCCAAACATTCCGAGCCTCTCGATGTCCAAGCGGCCCGTAAATTTGCCGGTGGGATCAGCGGCGTTGAGCTGCTGCAACTGGCTCACCACAAACGCCGTATCGCTGGTCCACATAGGCAACAGTCTGTTGATCAAGCGATTCGCCTGCTCGGCTGGCAGATTCCCGGGATCGTTCGTTGGCGGCCTGGTGACCACGCGGTTGTCCGAAAGGACGACGACGAAGGTTCTATAAGGCGCGTCGAAGCCCACAACGATGTAGCCGTGGCTGGCCAGATCCTCCGCGAGCGTCGTGAAGTCCGTGGTCAAGGCTCCCCCGCCGGCGCGCAGGATCACCACTGGATATGAGCGTTGCTCGGGCGAGACGTCCGGTCGAGAGGTGCTATGTGTCCGGACCAGCGCCAAATCTCGCGTAAGAAGTTGACTCATCAGAACGCCGGAGTTCTCCGCGAGGGCCTTCCGCCACGGCGCCGGCAAGTACTCCGCCGGGGTAGCGGTTGTGGCAAGCGCCGCTGGGTACCACATCCATGCTACTACCTCCCGTTTCGTTCCCGCCGACGGCGCCAACTCGTCGGCCTCGTCGTTGTTGACCCATGTGTAGGTCGTCCGCCCCACGGCAAAATGCCCTGTAGGCACCGGCAATGTAATTTCTGTTTTGTGCTCCCGCCAAAGTAATCCGAGCAGAACCATCCCTCCGACGACAGTCGATAAGGCCAGTGCCGCGAAGGTTTTCACCAGGCGCTTGGCAAACGAGGAAGGCTTTCTTCGGCCTTGGGGGGACTCGGACAAAGCGCTGGGTTCGCACATGGGTGCTATTCTACAAAAAGTACTTTGAGTTGTAGAGTGAATCAAAGCTGCGGTGACAACCGCTGAGCTCGGTCACTTGCTCTTGCCCCCTTTCAATACGCTTGTTTCCGAAGCGCACCTTGACGGCGTGTTACCTTTGTAATGTACTGAGCATCGCTAATGCCTTTAGCTCCGCTCGACATCGAACACGAATTCCGCGGCATCCTGGCCCCAGATTCGATCCGCGAAGCCACTGCGGCTGAGGCCGTTTCGGGCGTGCAACCGCGTCTTGTTCTCGAACCTGCCAACGAACAACAGCTCGCCGCTGTTCTTCGTCTGGCAAACGACCGAAGCCTTGCCGTGGTTCCTGGTGGTGGCGGCACCAAGCTCTCGTGGGGCAACCCTCCCTCTCGCGTCGACATCATTCTTTCGACCGCTCGCCTCGACAAGATCATCGAGCATCCCTGGGCTGACCTTACAGTCAGCGTCGAAGCCGGCTGCACGGTCCAAAAATTACAGTCCGCGCTCGCGCAGCACGGCCAGCGCCTGGCCCTCGATCCGCTCTGTCCAGCACACGCCACCATTGGCGGCGTCCTGTCAACGAACGATAGCGGCCCGCTTCGTCTGCGCTTCGGTGCGCTTCGCGACTTGATCATTGGCGTCACGCTCGCGCTCGCCGATGGCACCCTCGCCTCCAGCGGCGGCAAGGTCGTAAAAAATGTCGCAGGCTACGATCTCCCCAAGCTCGTCACCGGCGCTCTGGGCACTCTTGCGGTTATCACCCGCGCCGTTTTCCGCCTCCATCCCCTGCCGCGAAACGCGAAGTCGCTCTCCATATCTGGCTGCAATCTCGACGAGATGCAACAACTCGTCCTAGTGGTGCAGGATTCAAAACTGGCCCACACCGCTCTGCAAGCGCGAATCGCGCAAGATGCCGAGCCCGTTGTGGACATTCTCTTCGAGGGCACCGAAGCAGGAATTGCCGCGCAAGAATCCCAGCTGCGAGAACTCGCCGGTCCTTCGCCCGCGGCCGACGCTCCATCCACCGTCTGGGCCGCGTCTCAAGACCTTTGGAGTTCTCCCGATCCCACTTCGGTAGCAGTTGCAAAAATCACCACGCTCCCAGCCTCAATCGCGCGCGCTGTCGAATTCCTCGAACACACAACAAATTCTCGCAAAGCAAAATGGAAGTTGACGTTCCAAGCCACCGGCATCGGCTGGCTGCGCCTGGAAGCCGCACCCGAGAATCTCCACGCTGTCCTTTCGGACCTTCGCTTTGAACTCGAACGCGATGGCGGCTCACTCGCACTGTGCTATCACCCTGCTAGCATGTTGCGTCTCGACGCCTGGGGAAAACCCGGAGACGCTCTTCCTTTAATGCGCGCCGTAAAAAATCAGTTCGATCCAAAAAACACGCTGAATCCCGGCCGCTTCGTCGCCGGCATTTGATCAAGGAGCTTTCGCTCATGAGAAAATTCGTTTTTGCATTTCCCCTCATCGCCCTTTTGTTCGTTGCTAACCCGAACCGCAGCCATGCGCAATCCGCGCCTGCCACTCCACCAGAGCTTCACGCTCTCAAAATTACCATTCTCTCCACCATGCTCGCCGACGACGGCATCGGCGAATGGGGTTTCGCAGCGCTTGTAGAAGCCGACGGCCACAAAATTCTTTTCGACACAGGCGCCCGTCCCAATACCGTCCTCGAAAACGCCCGCGAGCTTAAAATCGAGCTCGGAGACGTCCAGGACGTGGTTCTCAGCCACTTCCATGACGACCACACCACCGGCCTCATGACCCTCCGCCGCGAGTTTTCCAAATCCAATCCGAAAGCCCTTTCGCGCGTTCACGTCGCCAACGGCATTTTCCTCGAGCGCCGCGGGCACAATCTAAACCCCATGCTGCAGATGAAAAAAGAGTTCGAGGCCACCGGCGGCGTCTTTGTCGTGCACGAAAAACCCCAAGAACTCTTGCCCGGCGTCTGGCTCACAGGCCCGGTCCCGCGCGTCTATCCCGAAAAAAATTATCCGGCGGGCACGGAGGTCAACACCGGAAACGCCTGGGTCGAAGACACCGTTCCCGACGATCAATCTCTCGTCTTTAACACTTCGCGCGGTCTCGTCTTGCTCTCGGGCTGCGGACATTCCGGAATCATCAACACGCTGCAATACGCACGCGGCTTTCTTCGCCCTGCGCCCGTCGACGCCGCCGTCGGCGGCTTCCATCTCTTCGCCGCCAGCGACCAACAACTCGCCTGGACTGCTTCAAAGCTCAAGGAATACCAGACCGCCCGCATTCTCGGTGCGCACTGCACAGGAATCGAAAGCGTCTATCGTCTCCGTGAACTTCTCGGCCTCACGCGCCAGACCTGTCTCGTGGGAACCATCGGCGCGGTCTACGACCTCAACAACGGAATCAAAACCGGGCCAATCGCCCAGTAACTCGTAAACCAGATTGGAGGTGCGTCGGATGAGTGGGATAAAACATCTGAGCATCCGGAAAAAACCTGCTCTTCGATGGCTCGTTTCCCTCTCCTTCTCGCTCGGCGTTGCCGTCATCACTTCCCCAGAAACGTCGGCACCTGCCGCGTCCGCACCGCAGTCTAGAAGCGCGAACGCCGCGGTTGTTCTCGAAACTCTCTCGTGGGACGAAGCCGAACACATTCTCACTCCAGACGCCGTCGTCGTTATCGCTCTCGGCGCCGAATCCAAAGAGCATGGCCGCCATCTCCAGCTCAACAACGACTTCCTCATGGCCGAATATCTCAAGAAACGCGTTCTCGACTCCGCTCCGCAGAACGTCGTCGTCGCTCCCACCATCAACTACAGTTTTTATCCGGCCTTCCTCGAATATCCCGGCTCCACTTCGCTCAGCATGGACACCGCCCGCGCGATGTTCAGCGACATCATCCATTCCCTGGCGCACTACGGCCCGCGCCGCTTCTACATCCTCAACACCGGCATCTCCACGCTCAAGCCGCTCGCCCAAGCCGCTGCCGACCTTTCGAAGGACGGCATCTTTCTGCGCTACACCGACCTGACCAAAGACAATCCCGTCGAAAAAAAGGTGCGCCAATCCGGAGGCACCCATGCCGACGAAATCGAAACCTCGATGATGCTCTATATCGCGCCGGAAACCGTTCGCATGAAAAAAGCCGCCCGTGATTTGAATCCCAATCAACCTGGCGGCCTCACTCGTAATCCCCAAGCTAAAGGCACCTATTCGCCGACCGGTGCCTGGGGGGACCCCACGCTCGCCACGCGCGAAAAAGGCCAAGCCGTCGTCGAATCCCTGGTCTCAACCATCCTGAAAGACATTGACGACCTGCGCCAGACTACTCTCCAGCCCGCAAAATGATTCGACCGAAGACTTTTCGTCCGCGGCGCGACTCTCGGTCCTGTGCGTCTCTCGGTTATCTTTTCCGTCTCTTTTGTCGCCGGCCGTTTGCCAGCGCCACCGCCGTTCGGTTATGTTCACGAGTGGCCGCGAGCCACGATCTTCCATGACCACACCTCCCGACGCGCATACACTGGCCAGCGCCTTCGACGCGCACCATCCGCCCTCCAAACAAATCATCGAGAACTGCGTCCACTGCGGTTTCTGCTTACCCGTCTGCCCCACCTTCGTTCTCTGGAATGAAGAAATGGACTCCCCCCGCGGCCGCATTTACCTCATGAAACTCGCTAGCGAAGGCCATGCGAGCATGAACCCGCAGTGGGTCGGCCATTTCGATTCCTGCCTCGGCTGCATGGCCTGCATGACCGCCTGCCCCTCCGGCGTCGACTACGGAAAACTAATCGAAGCC
>Ga0070766_10001916_pt1 | contig 10298 bp, 6 predicted proteins | sample HubBroMetageWFT6_FD_69782 | JGI IMG/M metagenome (GOLD analysis project Ga0070766, IMG submission 69782) | Warmed and freeze-thawed soil microbial communities from the Hubbard Brook experimental Forest, New Hampshire - Hubbard Brook CCASE Soil... | ecosystem: Environmental > Terrestrial > Soil >... | reverse complement strand
CCCCGGTAATACCGCACGAGCCACTCCGCGACACAACAGGGCTTGTCGGCATCCTCGCTCTCGATCGTCACCGAGAAAATGAAATCCGCAAACTCTGCAGATTCTTTGACCGAAAGCAGAGTCACGCGGGCACGAATCGCCAAACCCGCCCGGACCGCCGATGGAAAACGCACACGATTCAGCCCGTAGTTGACGCGTATGCCGACTCCCTCCCGGACCCGAATCGCCTGGCCGGCAAAATAGCTAACCAGCGAAAGCGTGAGGAAGCCGTGAGCGATGGTGCCGCTGAAGGGCGACTCACGCGCCGCTCGCTCCGGGTCGACGTGTATCCATTGCCGATCTTCGGTAGAGTCGGCGAACTTCTGGATGCGGTCCTGGGTCAGCACCAGCCAATCCGTCGGGGGCAGTTCGCGTCCTTCGAATTCTTTTAACGAATTGAGATGGTTAATTTCGAACGGGGGCATCAGAATCATGACGACACTAACAGAAATTCCAGGCAAGACAAGAGGCTCAGCTTTTCTCTTTGAAGACGCGCTCCCGGCCCAGGTGTTCACTCCGGAAGACCTCACCGACGAGCATCTTGCGATCGGCCGCATGATCGATGAGTTCTGGGCCAGCGAGGTCGAACCCAATCTTCCTGCCATGCGCGACAAACAGCCGGGTGTTGCTCTTGCCGTCCTGCGGAAGTCCGCCGAACTTGGCCTTACGGGCATGACCATTCCAGAGGAGTTTGGTGGCATGGAAATGGATTTGCCCTCCCTGATGGTCGCCGCAGAGCACATGGGACGCGACGCCTCCTATGCCGGCTGGCACTCCGCTCACACGGGTATCGGCACTCTCCCCATCGTGTACTTCGGCACTGCTGAACAGAAGAAAAAATACCTGCCCCGACTGGCCCGCTTGGAATTATTGGCTGCTTATGCCCTGACAGAGCCGCTGGCCGGCTCGGACGCTCTTGCCGCGCGAACTCGCGCTGACTTGTCTTCCGACGGCAAGCACTACATCCTCAACGGCCAGAAGATGTGGATTACGAACGGTGGCGCAGCCGATCTGTTCACCGTCTTTGCCAAAGTCGGAGGCGAAAAATTCACTGCCTTCCTGGTGGAGAGAGCCTTTCCCGGTGTCAGCAGCGGCGCCGAGGAACATAAGATGGGCATCCGCGGCACATCGACCACGGCGGTTTATCTCGATAACGTCGCGGTTCCGGTCGAGAACGTTCTCGGAGAAATCGGGCGCGGTCATGTCATCGCGTTCAATGTGCTTAATATTGGACGCTTGAAACTTGGTCCCGCGTCCGTTGGAGCAGCCAAGAACGTGCTCGCCATCTGTATCAAATACGCGAAGCAGAGAAAAGCCTTTGGGTCCGCCATCGCTGACTTTGGGGCTATCCAGCACAAGCTTGGAGAAATGGCCATTCGGATTTTTGCAGCTGAGTCCATGACCTGGCGCGTAGCCGGACTTATCGAAAGCCAGATGCAGGCCAGGGCCGCCGAGCGGAGACAAAGTTCGATCACGGAGATGCAGGCCATCGAGGAGTACGCCGCGGAATGCTCGATGGTGAAAGTTTTTGCCTCTGAGATGCTCGACTACGTGGTGGACGAAGGCGTCCAGATCCACGGCGGTTACGGTTTTCACCAGGACTATGCCGTCGAGCGCGCCTACCGCGATTCGCGCATCAACCGCCTGTTTGAAGGCACCAACGAAATCAATCGGCTGGTTATTATGGGCATGCCTTTGAAGCGTGCGGCCCGCGGGCAGTTACCTCTTCTTGAAGCAGCCCGGTCCGTCTTGAACCAGGGCGAAAGCCCCAGCCTCTCAAACAAGAATCAAAGTCTTACCCAAACAGAATCAGAAGAAGACCACCTCGTTCGCAATGCGAAAAGAATCGCCCTCTTTACGTTAGCAGTCGCTCATGAAAAATACGGCGATCAATTGGAGAAACAGCAGGAGGTCATTATGAACCTTTCCGATATCGCCATGGAGGTGTTTGCCATGGAATCGGGTCTGTTCCGCAGCAAGAAGCTGACCACCTCGGGCAAGAACGGCGCCCTCGACATCTGCGCTGTATACCTCCGCGATGCTACCGCCCGGATTGAGGGGTTCTCACGCACGGTGCTGAGCGCCTGCTGCGAAGGAGATATCTTGCCTAAGCGCCTCGCAACCGTGCGCAGCCATGCGGATCACACGCCAGTGAACTCCGTCGCGCTTCGTCGCCAGATTGCGGCTCGCCTTTTGTCCAGTGAGCGCTACACCATCTGATCAAAAAGGAAGACATCATGGGATTTATCAACCACAGGTTCACCCTTGCTTCCCGCCCCGTTGGAATGCCGAAGGGCTCGGATTGGACCTACAGCGAAGAGACAGTTCGCGAGTTGCGCGAAGGAGAAGTTTTGATTCGGGTGCAGTTTATATCGCTCGATCCAGCTATGCGCGGCTGGATGAACCAAAGCAGATCCTACGTTCCGCCCGTTGGCATCGGCGAGGTGATGCGGGCTTTGGCGCTTGGCCAGGTGGTTGCCTCCAGAAACCCTCTGTTCGCCGTCGGCAAGCATGTCACGGGGACCTTTGGAGTACAGGAATATTTCATCTCAGAAGGCAAAGGCTTGATCGAGGCCGACCCGCGTGTGGCGCCGCTTCCAACTTTCCTCAACGTGTTGGGTATGACGGGAATGACTGCGTATTTTGGGTTGCTCGAAACTGGTCAACCTCAAACGGGCGACACCGTGGTCGTATCGGCTGCGGCCGGGGCCGTGGGCTCGGTGGTAGGTCAGCTTGCCAAAATCAAGGGTTGCCGTGCGGTTGGCATCGCGGGCGGCGCCGACAAGTGCCGTCATCTCGTCAATGACCTCGGATTTGACGCATTCATCGATTACAAGTCAGAAGATGTGGCGGAGGCGCTGCGAAAAACTTGCCCGCAAGGCATCAACATCTATTTCGACAACGTTGGCGGGGACATACTCGAGGCCGCTCTCGCAAACCTGGCGCGCGGCGCTCGCATCGTAATCTGCGGTGCCATCTCGCAATACAACAACACCGGTCCCGTCCAAGGGCCGCGCAATTACCTCTCGCTGTTGGTCCATCGCGCGACCATGAAAGGCATGCTGGTCTTTGACTATGCCGAGCGCTATGCCCAGGCGGCCCGCGAAATGGCGGGCTGGATGGCTGCGGGAAAGCTCAAGTCGCGTGAGGATGTTGTCGAGGGGCTTGAAACCTTTCCCGACACTTTCCTGAAGCTGTTCAGGGGAGAAAACTTCGGCAAACTGATTCTTAAAGTGGCCGCAGACTGATTGTGCGTGCCGGCGCTCAGGGGTTGTGGTCGCGGCTGCGATCGATTCGTTCTGAAAGAGGAGCTTGATGCCGTTTGCTGACAACCAGGGAACAACAATCTACTGGGACGAGCAGGGAACGGGCGCGCCGATTTTGTTGATCATGGGCCTGGGCTACCCCTCTGCCATGTGGCATCGCGCTCGGCCGGCGCTGTCGGCTTCTTACCGCACGATCGCATTCGACAATCGAGGCGCGGGGCAGAGCGATGTACCTCCCGGCCCGTACTCGATCGCCCTCATGGCCTCGGACGCAGCCGCCGTACTCGACGCCGCAAGCGCTCCGAGCGCCCACGTCTTTGGGGTTTCGATGGGCGGCATGATTGCTCAGGAGTTTGCGTTGCAGTATCCCGGGCGCGTGCAGTCTCTCATTCTCGGCTGCACAGCGGCCGGAGGACCGAACGCGCAGCGCGCCGAGCCAGCCGCTATCGAGATGCTGAAAGCCCGTACCTGGATGAGCCGCGAAGAAGCAGCAGAGGCCGCGGTCCCTTTTATCTACGACGCCGCGACGCCGCGTCACTTGATCGATGAAGATATCGCTAAGCGTAACCCCTGGCCAACCAGCCCGGCCGGCTATCTTGCTCAGCTGCAGGCGATACTTGCGTGGGAATCGTTCAGCCGCTTGCCCCAGATCACGGCCCCAACGCTGGTAATTCACGGGAAGCTCGACCGCTTGGTTCCGGTCGGCAACGGGGAATTGATCGCTGCGCGCATTCCGGGTGCGAAACTCGTCCTAATCGAACACGCCAGCCATCTATTCCCGACCGATCAACCAGAGGCCACGGAAATAGCCATTTTCGAATTCCTGGCCGCGCAACCCGCCGGCGTAGAGGCAGGCGAAAGAAGACGGTAGGACTGCGGAACGGCATATTCCAGCCAGTCTGGGGTCCATCCGCCGGTTAGCTGGCTTAATTCCTTGGGAGCATACATGGTCATCCATAAAATTCATTTGATGAATCTGAAAAACGCAGCTACGCTCGTGCCCGATGCGGCGCGCTGAAGTGGGATGAGTGTGTCTTTTGCGTAATGCAGACAAAGCCTAAGCAAGGGGGAAATATGGGTTTTGCACAGAGCAGCTTGGATGGTCGTGCGGCTTCACGCTGCGGGGCATCTTCCTGGAGAAGGTTTCTTGTCTATTCCACTGTGGCGTCAACCGCATGGGCGCTTCTATGCATACTCTTCGCAACCTCCGTGGCACACGCGCAGGGCGTCGGCTCGTCGGGAGAGATCGCCGGGACGGTAACCGACGCTTCCGGCGGGGTTTTGCCGAGAGTCACGGTCAATGTGGTCGACACACAGACCGGTTTGAAGCGCGCGACAACTACGAATGGCAGCGGCCAGTTCCGAATGGTGGGGCTCTCACCGGCCACTTACGACGTTAGTGCGCAAATGTCGGGTTTTGCGACTGAGATACGGAGAAGTGTTACGGTCGCGATTGGGCAGACCGTCACCTCCGATTTCAAGATGAAACCCTCGCAGGTGTCGACGGTGGTCGAGGTGACCGGCCAGCCGCCCGTGGTGGACACTGAACGCGGGGGCCAGTCGGACAGAATTTCACAACAGTACATCGCCGACTTGCCGATCGACCGGCGTGATTACCTTACCTTTACGTTGCTCGCGCCCGGGGTTTCCGATTCCACTCGCTTGGCAGGGGACCAGGATTTTAGAGTCAAGCAAACTCCCCAGAGCGGATTGTCATTCTACGGCAGCAATGGCCGGGGAAACAGCATAACCGTCGACGGTGGCGAAACCTCGGGCGACAGCGGTGGCGTGCGCCTGACTGTAAGTCAGGACGATGTGCAGGAATTCCAGATCAATCGCAGCAACTACGGCGCGGACCTGGGTGGCGCCACCGGCGGTTCCATCAATATTGTCACCAAGTCGGGCACAAACAATGTTCACGGCGGTTTCTATGGTTTTTTCCGCGACGATGCCATGGACGCGCAAAATCCGTTTTCGTTCACCCAGGCATTGCAGCCCGGCGAGACCTTCAATCCTGCCAATCCTGCTTCTTTCGGTACGCCGGTGAAGGATACTTTGACCCGTCAGCAATTCGGCGGAACCTTGGGTTTCCCGATCAAGAAGGACAAGACATTTGTATTCTTCGCGTTTGAAGGCTTGCTACAGAATGCGCAAACCGCAGTTCCTCTATTGATTAACACGAATATCTTCCTTCCGACAGAGGCGCAGAACAACATTATTGCCGGGCTTGCGGCAAACACCTCACCGACACCCGCACTTTGCTTGCCGGGCTTCGCAGCGCCGCCGGCTGAATGCGCCCTAGCCCTTCAGAGTGTTTTGACGCTGAACCCGAATCCCGGAAACACGAACCCGTTCATAACGCCGGGTCAATCCGCGCTGAATAGTTTCCTGCTAAACCAGTTTGAAACCCAAGGTGGACTCTTTCCTTACGACACGCGGGAATACCTGGCGGAGACCCGCCTGGATCAACGCATTGATGCGAACAACGAGGTTTCCCTGACCTACCGGTACGGGCATGACCTGGAGGAATCGCCGGACGTGAATTCCCTTACCGCTTATTCGGCGGGAAGTTCGATCCACGACTACGACAATACCTTCCAAGGCACCTGGTTCCGCCAATTCAATCCGACCACGCAGAACGAAGCCCGGGTGCAGTGGAACTACTACAACTTTGATGTGATTCCTAACGAGCCGGCACAGGTGGGGCTGCAGATTCCCAGTTTCATCAACAATGTTGGAACGAACATTTTCCTACCCAACCTTACCATCCTGCGGCGCTACGAATTCGCCGACAACTTCACCAAGATCCACGGCAATCACACTCTTAAGTTCGGCGCCTACGAATTGCTCCGTGGCAATCACACCGAATCGCACACATTTTTCCCCGGTCGCTTTGTGTTCGGGACGCTCCCCGGAGGTTTGATCAGCCCATATCTTGCGACGACGGGCGTCAACCCGTTACAGTCGGCATCGTTCGGGCTGCCTGAGGTTTACCAGCAGGGTTTCGGTAACCCGACCTATCCGTACTATACCCGGCCGCTGACCTCGTTCTACGCGCAAGACTCCTGGAAGATAGCTCCAAACTTTGTTCTGAACTACGGCCTGCGCTACGACCTGGACACCCAATTCCTGCCTTTGACCACGTACAAGAAGGATTTTGGGCCTAGGGTTTCCTTCGCGTGGGATCCGTTCAAGGATCATAAGACGGTGATCCGGGGCGGCTACGGAATCTTCTATGGACCGGTGGACGTCCAAATCCCCGATGTCGACCTGAGCCTGGGGGTGGTGAACCAGAACAAGTCTGCAGTCGAGAACGCTCCCGGAGCCGGTCAGGTCGAGAACGTCAGCGCGATCTGCGGAGTCTCACTGTTCGGTACACCGATAATTCCCGGGACCGGCACTAGCCCTTGCAGCCGGGAAATTTCCATTTATGCAGACCCGATCGGTGGGATTCCGGCGTTGGGTATTGCAGGGTCGGCAACTATTTTCCAGGCACTCTTTGCGCAGGGATTGATCCAGTGCACAACCCCGGCCCCCGGAAACAATGCCTGCGTTACGCCGGCTGCCGTAGCTGGCCCGTTCCCGGGTGCCCAACCAACAGGCGTCGACGTCACGAATAGCGGTCCCCTTGCTCCACTACAAGTGCTGTTCGTGAACCAGCCGAATTATCGTCCTCCTATCGCCCAACAGGCCTCCTTCGCCATTGAACGCGAACTTGCACCTGGATTGTCATTTTCGATCAGCGGCATCTATTCGCATACCCAGCACCTTCCCATTGCGATCGATACCAATCTGCTGCCGGCGCCGTTTACTTCGGTACCTCTAGCCAACGGCCAGACGTATTCTTATCGTAATTGGAATACCACGGCGTCGGGAGCGGACCCCATACCGGGTAGCCCGGAGGGCCTGCCATGCGATACACAGCAATGTTTTGTGAATCCGCTGATTGTGCAAAACAACCAATACAGCTCGCAGTCGTATGCTCTTTACGAAGGCGGCATCGCGGAACTTACGAAACGCTTCAGCGATCATTTCTCGGTGTTCGCGAATTACACCTGGAGTAAGGGCTTTGACACGTCAACGGATTACAACACGGACTACGGGCCGCAGGATCCGACGAACCTGAACTTAGATCGCAGTCTTTCCGAGTTTGATGAACGCAACAAAGTGGTGGTGGCGGCTGTGATCGACAGTCCCTGGAAACAGAGTATTTTGTCGGGTTTCCAGCTAGCTCCAATTTTCAACTACCACAGCGGGCATCCTTTCAACTTGCTGGCTGGAGGAGAGGTGAACGGCGACAATCACACTACCAATGAGCGTCCGATCGGAGCCCCGCGCGACACAGGTCTGGGCCCCAATTATATCGACTTCGACGCGCGTTTGACGTGGGGACATAAACTAGGTGAGAGGATTAACCTGCAGTTCACGGCAGAAGGATTCAACATCGCGAACCGAACAAATTTTGCCGGTGTGAACAACGAGGTGAACCCGCTTTTTGCCCTCCCCACAACTGCGCCGTGGTTTGGGCAGGGGGAAACCACCTTCAACGTGCACGGGATTCGACCGTTCAACACAGGTGGCGCGGCGGCTATAACGCCCAGCACGCCACTGGCGTTCACTTCCGTTTTTCCAATGCGCCAGATCCAACTTGGCCTGCGGTTTTCTTTCTGAGGCATGGCGGCACAGGAAACGATCTACGAAGTCGTGAATCGAGTCGCAACGATCACATTGAACCGTGCAGACAAGCTCAATGCCTGGACGGCCACAATGGAAAAGGAAGTGCGCGCGAGCCTCGACGAGGCTGAGCGCGATGCCAACGTCGGCGTCATCGTGCTGACCGGGGCGGGACGCGGCTTCTGCGCTGGCGCGGACATGTCGCTGCTAAGCTCTGTCGCCGCCCAGGGCTTGCCAGGCGGGGATCGGGAGGCCGTCTCGCATTTGGGCAGCTCGCTTCAGCGCGAGGGCGGCTTGCCAGATTTCCAAAAGAAATATTCTTATCTCCTTGGAATTGAGAAACCGATCTTGGCCGCCATCAACGGACCGGCGGTGGGCCTTGGTCTGGTGATTGCGCTTTATTGCGATCTGCGCCTGGCTTCTGACGGCGCCCGTTTCTCGACCACGTTTGCCCAGCGCGGGCTGATCGCCGAGTACGGCATGGCCTGGATGCTGCCGCGCGTCGTCGGCCTTCCCAACGCTCTCGACCTGCTATTTTCCGCCAGGCAGATCAACGCCGCGGAGGCTTTGCGCATGGGTTTGGTGAATCAAGTCTTTGGTCCAGACAACTTTCTCGCCAAGGTCAACGAATATGCTGTCGATCTCGCATCGCGGGTCAGTCCGCGCTCCTTGCGAGTAATTAAGCGCCAGGTTTATGGGGCCATGTTTCAGACCTTGGCCGAGTCTTTCGATCTTGCCGTGGAGGAAATGGTAGCAAGCTTGCGCAGCGAAGATTTCAAAGAGGGCGTAGCCCACTTTCTGGAGAAGCGCCCTCCTGTTTTTAAGGGCAGGTGATCCACGGAGCAGATCGCTCTTTGCGTGCGGTTCAGGCGGCTTCCGGATTCTTCACCTTATATTTACTCAACTCCAGCCTCGCGATCAGTGCGCGATGCACTTCGTCGGGACCGTCGGCAATGCGCAAGGTTCGTATTGAAGCGAACATCTCGGCCAGCGGAAAATCCTCCGACACCCCGGCTGCTCCATGTATTTGGATGGCCTGATCAATAATCGCCAGCGCAACGTTGGGCACGACCACTTTGATCTGCGAGATTTCGCTCTTCGCTCCCTTTGCGCCCAGTTGGTCGATCATCCACGCGGCTTTGAGAGTGAGCAGCCGCGCCTGCTCGATCAGGATGCGCGCGTTGGCGATGACATCCGCATTTCCTCCCAACTCCGCCAACGGCTTGCCAAAAGCCACTCGCGACAACGACCGCCGGCAAAGCAACTCCAGAGCGCGTTCTGCTGCCCCCAGGGTTCGCATGCAGTGATGAATGCGCCCCGGCCCAAGGCGGCCCTGCGCAATCTCAAATCCGCGTCCGGGTCCGGCGATGATGTTGTCCACCGGTAGGCGCACGTTGCGGAAGTTTACCTCCCCGTGGCCGAAGGGCGCGTCATAAGCGCCAAAAACCGGCATCATGCGGACGATTTCCACTCCCGGCGTGGACAGCGGCACCAGGACCATCGAGTGCCGTTGATATTTCGGCGCTGCGCAATCGGTCAGCCCCATAAAGATCAGCAAGTGGCAGTGAGGATGTCCCACGCCTGAACTCCACCACTTGCGTCCGTTCAACACCACATGCTCGCCATCAATGGCGGCCGTAGCTTGCATGTTTGTCGCGTCGGAAGAGGCCACGCCGGGCTCAGTCATGCAGAACGCAGACCGAATCTCGCCGACCAGAAGCGGCTTCAGCCAAAATTGTCTCTGGTCCTCGGTGCCGTATTTGACCAGAACCTCCATATTCCCGGTATCGGGAGGGTTACAGTTGAAAACCTCGGGCGCAATCGAACATCGCCCCATCAATTCTGCCAATGGGGCGTATTCCACATTCGTCAGCCCCGCGCCGTACTGTTTTTCGGAGAGAAAGAGATTCCACAGACCTGCGGCCCGAGCTTTGGCTTTCAGTTCTTCCATGATCGGCGGCTGTTTCCAGGTGCGCCAGTCCGCGACATTCCGCACCTCACTGCAGTATTTGGTCTCCGCAGGCACCACATGCTCCTGCATGAAAGTGCCCAGCCGGTACAGATATTCACGGGAGCGGGGTGAGGCGGCAAAATGCATAGTGGAAGTTACGCTGTGTCCCGAACAAGCTACACAGCCCGGCAAAATTCATCAAATGAATCTTACGAATCCAGTAATATATGTTTCGTGCATTTAAGCCAGGTCGACCTCAACCTTTTCGTTGTGCTGGAAGCCATCTACCGCGAGGGCAACATTACCCGCGCCGGCCACCAGTTGAACCTCACTCAGCCCGCCATCAGCCATGCCTTGAAGCGCTTGCG
>Ga0070766_10001914_pt1 | contig 10305 bp, 8 predicted proteins | sample HubBroMetageWFT6_FD_69782 | JGI IMG/M metagenome (GOLD analysis project Ga0070766, IMG submission 69782) | Warmed and freeze-thawed soil microbial communities from the Hubbard Brook experimental Forest, New Hampshire - Hubbard Brook CCASE Soil... | ecosystem: Environmental > Terrestrial > Soil >... | reverse complement strand
TTTTCATATCGTGGTCAAGTTGTTTTTCAACGGCGTTGACAGCGGCAGCGGATTGCCCGTGCCGACCCTCAATGAATCGCGTGGAACATAAGGAATCGAGACCACGAATTTGCTCTCCAGCCCAAGCAGACGCTATATTTGCAGAGTAGTTATCGCCGGACGTTCTGGGCTTTGAATTTTTATGTTCACGGATTTTATCGCTACCGACCGCTGGACCAAGAAGCAGGTGCATTGCCTATACCAGGCGCTGATCGTCGCAATCGCCACGCGCCACGCGGATGCGGTGGATATCAAATTTCTGGTCGACGGGCGTCCGGTGTGGGTCGCCCTGCCGCATCCCGCCTGGGTCGAATACAAGAAGCGCACGGGGAAGGTAATTACCGACGCTCTCGCCAAGGAAATCGCTGGCCATTTTCTGAAAACGGCTTTGGAGTCCGGCGAAGGCCTGGGTCGCGAAATGTATTCGCTGACCATCGATGAAATGTTGAAGCATCTGGAAGGCGTCGTCACTGACGTCGAACCAACGGCCGCTGCCGCCCGCTAGCGACTCGCCTCTGCGGTGAGCCGGGCCTGTGCTTAAATCAAGACATGTTTGCCCGGAAGGTTCGCGTGGAATATCAGCACCAGGGGCAGACCCAGTTGTGTCCCTTGAAGTGGCTGGATAATTTCAGCATGCGCAACTTTACGAACGCCCCCGTGTTTGATGACACGCTGCCCGTAGCCGACGGTTGCCTGGAAATCGGAACGAATGTTCCTCTCGATCAACTTCGAGACGCAATGGAGGATTGGTTTCGGCGCAAGAGCTACCTGCCCAAAGATGCAACTCTCGTGGTGACCCTGACGTAAGCCGCCGCTTTCTGACTAGACTATGGAAGGTCTATCCATTTTCAGCAAGCGCACAAACAAGCGGACTAGCATGCCGTCGAAGCGAGTGCCACTCAGCTTTCCCAATTCCGCCAGCGCTTGATCGTCAGTTTTCGGAGGCGCGAACGAACGGTCGCTGGTCATGTTCACGTACGCGTCGGCCACGGCGATGATGCGGCCAAATAGCGGAATGTTCTCGCCTTTCAATCCCAGGGGGTAGCCGCTGCCGTCGAACGCCTCATGATGAGACTCGATAGCTTGGGCCACACGCTCGATGTCAGGAATCGCCCGGGACACGGCCGCTCCAACTTGCGGATGGATTTTGATGACCGCGAATTCATCTTCCGCTAACGCGCCAGGCTTGTTCAGGATTCGTTCCGATATGAAGAGCTTGCCCACATCGTGGACACGGCCGGCGAAGGTCACCTCTTCCACTTCCCGCTCGGAGAGGTTTAGCCCGCGGGCGATCGTACCAGCGTAGTGGGCGCATTGCTCGCCGTGCCCAGCGGCGTTGTGCTCCCGGAGTTCCGCCGCACGCGATAGGGCCTCAATTGCCTCTCGGATGGCTCTCCGATCTCCGTCGTCATCGCGTCCGCACAGCTTGCGCAGGGTGCTGACCAGTTCTTCTAAGTGTTCGGGTCCGTTGTGTTCGCGCTGAAGAAATCCTTCGATATAGCCGGAGACAAGCTGCCGTTGCACGGCCGAGCCTTCGCCGAAGGCGTCCGAGGTCGAGACCTGGTTCCCGCCCGCGTGCTTGGACACGTACATGCCCGCATCCGCAACGCGAATCAGATCCTCCATGGCAAAACCATGCACGGGAAAACTGGCGACGCCGAAACTGCCGGTGATGTGATGCTCCTCGAGCATTGGATCGGTGGCGAGCCACAGTCGTAGTCTTTCCGCCAGCACCTGCGCCTGCTCGATGCCCGTCTCGGGCATAAGGATGATGAATTCGTCTCCCCCGTAGCGGGCCACCACGTTGGATTGGCGGCATTTCTGTTCGAGCAAACGACCCACGCGAGCCAGCACCAGATCGCCCTCCAAGTGGCCGAGCGAATCGTTGACCTCTTTGAATTTGTCCAAGTCGACGAGCACCACCGAAAATGGGCGGCCGGAACGCGACGCGCGTTTCCACTCCGAACTAAGCGCCTCCCAGAAGAAGCGCCGAGTCTTGATGCCCGTCAGTCCATCGGTGATCGATTGCTGCTGCAGCCGCTGGAAGACGAAAGAGTTGTGCAATGCTGTCGCCAGAAGATCGGCCAGCGTATTCAGAATCAGAACATCCTGAGGCGCGAACGCATTCTCATCCCGGCTCTCGACATTAAGCACGCCGAGCAGCGTTTCGCCGTAGCTGATGGGCAGGCAGAGCACCGCGCGCGATTCTGGGAGCACACCGGCGAGTTGTCCGGGGCCGGCATTTTGCACCAGAGCGCTGACCCCGGTGCGCGCCACCTTGCCCAATACTCCACTACCCACCGGGATCCGGCGCCCGAGCGTTTGCGACGTCGTTCCCGCCTCCGCTTTGATCTCGATATCCTTGGTGGCATAGTCCATGATGCCGATGCCGATGTGATCGTAGCGGAAGTTTTTCTGGATCTCGCGCACGATGTCAGCCATCATCTGTGCCGCATCTTCGCTGGAGATCGCCATTTTTGAAATGCTGTTGAGGAAGGCCAGATGCCGCGCGCGGCGTTGCTCCTCGGTAAACAGGCGCGCATTCTCGACGGCGACGCCAAGTTGTCCGGCCGCGGTTTGCATGACTTCAAGATCGCGGGCCTGGAACTGCGATTCGCGGTCTGCGCTCAGCGCTGCCATCACGCCCGCCGGTCGGCCTCCCAGAAAAATAGGGACGCCGCAGAACGAGCGAGCCGACTGGGGCGGCACAACGTCAAGCCCCAGTTTTACCCGCATCTGTTCCAAGTTGGACTCGATCAGCAGCGGCTCACCCGTCCTGAGGATGTATTCTGTCAGTCCGTTGCTGAATTTGCGTGAGCGCTTGGGCAGAATGACTCCGCCCTCGATTTCCAGTTCGAAGCGAATCTCGTCTTCTTCCTGAAACGCGATGTAGAAAGTGCTGGTATCAAAAATCTGTCCCAGTTCGACCTGAACCGTGCGCAGAACTTCATCCTGATTGAGATGAGAACTGATCGCCTGCCCAATCTCGGTGAGCAATTCGTATTCTTTGGTGCGGCGCTGGGCTTCGTGCATGACCACGTAATTTTCAAGCGTCAGCGCGATCTGTAGAGCAAGTCCGATCAGCAATCGCAAATTCGACGAGCCGAACATGCGCCGCTCAGCATGGGGAAATAGCAAAACCCCGAAATTGTGCTCGCGCGTCTGCAGGCTCACAGCCATCAGATCGGTAATTCCCTCGGCCAGCAACACCTGCTTGCTGGTTTCGAATTTTCCTCCGGAGAGCACCGGTAAAGGTTCTTCCAGTTCGCGGAGGTGGTGGAAGGTAACGACTCCGCCGCGCCGGTAAGCGAGTTCGGCGATGTAGTCACCGGCCTGTGTTTTTTGCAGTTTTTCCAGGAACTCCGCGGAGAAGCCTTTTTGTACCGAAGGCAACGTCCCACGCCACTCCTGCGAAACAAAAAAGACGGCGCGCCGTGAAGGTAGTGGCGCCACTAGCCTCTCCACAAATGTCTGCAATCTGGGGATCAGGTCAGACGCCGAGAGCAGAATGCGCGGGTCGACCCCCAGGGTTGAAAATTCCAGCGCATTGTCCTGCACCGCATTGCGTTCATTTTCAAATAACACCATCACCATGGCGATGGCCAGAAGCATTTGCGGAATCGGCCCCAGGAACCCGCCAAACTGACCCACAACCTCTAAAAATGGCTGGTGGAACTGACCCGCGCCGATTAACGCTCCCCAGAGTGCCAGCGAAAATGCGAGCATCCGGAAGGCCACAGAATTCCGGCGAAAGGCGTAGCGGTAAAAGTGGAACGAGCAATAGAGCAGCATCGCCGCTAGTGCGACTTCCAGCCGCAAATAAGCGGGCAATGGACTCACCGTCTCGTTAAAAACGCCACTCGCCTTTTGCGCCCGCAAGTCCACGTAAGCCAGCAGCGCGCCGACCACCATTAGCCCAACGTCATACCACTTGAGCTGGAACGTGACCTTCATCAGGCGGGTCGAGACGAAAATGCAAACCGCCATGACCACCAGCAACAGCGAACTCAGAAAGAACAGCAAAGCCGAAGGTCCCGAAAAGTACTCCACTGCCTTCAGCCCATAATGCAGCGTGTATGCTGCCCAGGCCAACTGCCAGGCGCGAAAATAACTGTGACGGTTTTGTTCGTACAGGTAGGTAAAGACAAGAAGGACTAATAGGGCCACGGCCCCAGGAATCAGCACCAAACCTGTGGCAACGCTATGCATGAATCAAATATCCTGGCAATCGTAATCGTAGCCGGCTGGAACTCTATTGCGCTTTATCCTGTCACACCAGACAGATCGAAACAACGGGTGTCTTCTGATAAGTTCCGCCCTGGGCACGGCGTTTCTATTTTCAAAGTATCTGCTAATAAGATGCGATTCCGCCACAACGGTCTTCCTCTAGAGTGTTACCTTCGTAACCCGTCAGTAACCAGCCTAGCATTGAGTTCGAAACGCGGAAGGGCATTCTGCCGAGGCGCTTCCCCGGCTATACTCAGAAGTTATGCTTCGCGTCCGATTCGCCCCGTCGCCTACCGGTTTTCTGCATGTCGGTAGTGCCCGCACCTTCATTTTCAACTGGTTGTACGCCCGGCGCAATGGAGGAACGATGGTTCTGCGGCTCGATGACACAGATGTCGAGCGCAACACCGATGCTTCCGTTAACTCCATTTTTGAAGGCCTGCGCTGGCTCGACCTCGGCTGGGACGAGGAATATAAGCAATCTGAGCGGTTGGCATTGCACCGGCAGATTGCCGATGCCATTTTTCAGAAAGGGCTCGCATACCGCGACTTTACTCCCGCCCACACGGGCGACAGCGAAAAATCGGGCGCTGGTCAGACCTGGCTCTTCAATCCTGGCATGCGAGAGCTTTCTCGCGCCGAGAGCGACCGCCGAGCCGCCACCGGAGAATCCTTCGCACTGCGCTTCCGAGTTCCGCGCGGCACCAGCGAGCAAGTACGCTTCAACGACACGGTTTATGGCGAGCAAATTAAATCCGCCGATGACATCGAGGACTTCGCGCTCCTCCGCTCCGACGGCATGCCGACCTATCACCTCGCCTCGTGTGCCGATGACATCGATCTGCGCATCAGCCATATCATCCGCGGCCAGGATCATCTTTCGAACACTTACAAGCACGTGCTCATTTTCGAAGGCGCCGGCGCCAAGCCACCGCAGTTTGCGCATCTCCCGCTGCTCGTCGCGCCGGACGGGTCGAAGCTCTCTAAACGCCGCCATGGCCCCGTCGTCAGCGTTACCACCTATCGCGACGCCGGATTTCTTCCCGAGGCTTTCAGCAATTTTCTCTGCCTGCTCGGCTGGTCGCCAAAGGATGATCGCGAGAAAATGACGCGCCAGGAACTGGTCGATGCGTTTTCGCTCGAGGGTATCAATCGCGCCAATGCGGTCATCAATTTCAAGGAGCCGGCCGCCACTGCTGACGAGACTTTCGATGCGAAGGCCGTCTGGCTGAATGCGGAACACATTCGTGGACTTTCCATCGACGATCTCAGCGCGCGCCTCTTACCCATCGTTCACGTTGCCGGATTCCCGGTGACGCCCGAGAAAATGCAGTCGATCACGCCGCTCATCCGCGAGCGCATCAAGCTTCTGCGCGACGTTCTCTCGGCAGCTGACTTTTTCTTTGTCGATCAACTTCCGCCGTATGACCCAGCCGAACTCATCCCACAAAAGGGCGACGCCGCCATGGCGTTGAAAGTTTTGACGCGGGCACGCGGAGTTCTTGCACAAACGGAATTCGCACACGACGCGCTCGACCAAGCACTCCGCGCGGCCGCGCTCGAGCTCGGAGTAAAGGCTGGGCAAATGTTCCAGCCGATTAGGGTAGCTGTCTGCGGACGCAAGAACGCTCCGCCTTTGTTTGAAACGCTACAGGTTCTCGGACGGGAAACAACTTTGGCGCGAATCGATCGGGCGGTTGAGAAGTTGGCCGGGAACGAAGTAACAAGTCCGTCCGGCTAATGAGAGGCCGCGAGTTGCGTTGCCTTCTGTCGCGCCGTCGCAGCGTCGCTCGTCATTCCCTTCGCTTCATAGAGCGCCGCGAGCAGATTTTCATTATCGGGGTCATCCGCAGTTTGCCGCTGCTTCACCAATGATGCAATCGCGTCGTCGTAGAGCTTGAGCCGCGCCTCCATGACACCCATATTGAAATACACACCTGGATAGCCAGCATCGATGGCAGCGGCTCGTTTGTACTCTTCGAGCGCTTCCCGATTCTGGCGCTGATTGGCGAGAGCGTCCGCCAGCCCGCCGTGTCCTGGAGCGCTGTCGGGGTCAATCTTAAGCAATTGATTAAAGGTGTCTGCTGCTTTTGCCGGCTGCTTCTCCTCCAGATAGATCATCCCCAGCTTGGAGTACATGTCCTCGTTCCGCGGACTGAGCGCAATCACGCGCTGCAATTCCGCAGCCGCATTTTCGAAGTCGCGCTTGGCAACATAGGCCTGCGCCAAGGCCGCGTGGGCCGGGGCAAAATTGGGCCGCAGGCGCACCGACTTCTGTAGTTCCGCAATCCCTTCGTCCGTCTTACCCCCTTCGAGAAGTCCGACGCCATTTTCTCGATAAAGCATATAGGCGTGCGCGCCCCGCACCCACAGACCGGCGCCTAAAACCAACAGGGCTCCAACCAGCAGTACGGAGATCCGGCGCAAATAGTCGTTATGTCCCGGAGCAAGCTTCGCGATGAGCGCGCCCAACAGCAAACCCATGAGCAGGCCGCCGACGTGGGCTGCATTATCAATGCTACCGATTACAGCACCAAAGAAGAGGTTGTATCCGACAAACGCTACGACGCTTCGCAGCATTCCGCTGACCGCGGCACGCGGTACCGAGAATTCGCCAAGATAAAAAGATGCGATCAGAGCTCCCGCAATCCCGAAAATCGCTCCGGAAGCTCCGACGCTGGGGACGGAGATGGGCGCATGCCACATCACGCTCGCGAGGCTCGCCGCAAGTCCACAAATCAGATAAACCGTGGCAAATGTCCAATGACCATAGACGGATTCCGCTAGTCTGCCGAGGTCCCACAGGCACCACATGTTGAAGGCGATGTGCAGCAAGCTGCCGTGAATGAAAATGCAAGTCAGCAGCCGCCACCATTGTCCACTGAGGGTGTACCACCCATAATTGGCTCCCCAGTTCACCAGGTCCTGACCCGTCGGATTATTGAGCATCGAAGGTCCAAGAGCCAATACCATGGCGATAAAGACCGCCACATTGATGCCAAAAATGGCCTGTGTAACCACCATCGAACTCGACTGCGGCTGCGACCAGGGCGCGGGTTCGACTCGTTGAAAGGAGACGTCTTCGCCGCGCTGCGCTCTTTCGTGCTGCACGCACCACCGGCAAATCTTCTTGCCGAAGCTAAGAGAAGGAAGCTGACGACCGCATCGAATGCAATTTGCCATGAAAGATGGATGGCCGCCGGGTGCAACGGTTATTCCCGAGGCGGCGGTCCCTCTGGACGCAGATTATCACGCGGGTTGCTTTGTCAACCCTGCCCAGCCGCCGCGAATCCGCTCTTCCCATATAAAATACAAGAAGAACATGAGCGCAGCGAATTCGTCTTTACCTAAATCCGGGCCTATTGAGACTGGCACAAGCGCGACACCCGAGCCTCGCCCCTCGAATTTCATCCGCGACCAGGTCATTGAAGATCTGAAAACGAGGAAATACGGCGACGCCATCATCCAGACTCGCTTCCCTCCCGAACCGAACGGCTACCTGCACCTCGGCCATGCCAAAGCCATTTGCCTCAACTTCGGCTTAGCCGACGAGTTTGGGGGCAAGACAAATCTGCGTTTCGACGATACGAACCCCGAAAAGGAAGAGCAGGAATATGTCGACTCGATCCTGAATGACGTTCGCTGGCTGGGCTTCGAGTGGGACGGCCTTTACTATGCCTCCGATTATTTCGATCGACTCTATGCGTGGGCGGTCAAACTCATCAACGACGGCAAGGCGTATGTTGACGATCTAAGTGCGGAAGAAATTCGTAAGTATCGCGGCACGCTTACCGAACCTGGCAAAGAGAGCCCACATCGCAACCGCACAGTAAAGGAAAACCTGGACCTGTTCGAGCGCATGCGCGATGGTGAGTTTCCGGATGGATCGCGCGTGTTGCGCGCGAAGATCGACATGGCCTCGCCGAACCTGAATTTACGCGATCCCATCATGTATCGCATTTTGCACGCCGCGCACCACCGCACCGGCGATAAGTGGTGCATCTACCCCATGTACGATTTCGCGCACGGCGAGTCCGATTCTATCGAACACGTGACGCATTCAATCTGCACGCTTGAATTTGAAGATCATCGGCCACTCTATAACTGGTTTATCCAGCAACTCGGCATTTTTCCGTCGCAGCAGATGGAGTTTGATCGCCTCAGCCTGACTTATACGGTGCTTAGCAAGCGCAAGTTACTCACGCTCGTGCAGGAGAAACATGTTGCGGGTTGGGACGACCCGCGTATGCCCACGCTCTCTGGCATTCGGCGGCGCGGCTATACGCCAGAGGCTCTTCGCAATTTCTGCGCCGCCATCGGAGTTTCAAAAACAAATGGCACGCTTGAGTTTGCCATGCTCGAACACTTCGTTCGCGAAGACCTAAACAAGCGCGCGCCCCGCGTGATGGCTGTGCTGCGGCCCTTGAAGGTTGTGATCGATAACTATCCCGAGGGCCAGGTGGAAGAAGTGGAGGCAGTCAATAATCCCGAGGACGAAAGCGCCGGTAAGCGCACCGTTCCATTTTCCAAGGTGCTCTACATCGAGCAGGATGATTTTCGCGAGGACCCACCCAAGAAATACTATCGCCTCTCTCCCGGGCGTGAGGTACGGCTGCGTTACGGCTATTTCATTACCGCGAAATCGGTGGTGAAGGATGATAGTGGGGAAGTGGTTGAGGTGCATTGCACATACGACCCAGCTACGCGCGGCGGAAACTCTCTGGATGGACGCAAGGTGAAGTCGACCATCCATTGGGTCTCGGCCGCCCACGCGATCGACGCCGAGGTGCGACTTTACGACAAGTTATTCACGAAGGAAGACCCCAATCAGGTGGACGAGGGCCAGGAGTTTACCGCCAACTTAAACCCCAATTCGTTGGAAGTAATCGCCCACGCCAAATTGGAGCCATCGCTCGCGAATGCCCCGATCGGCAGCCGCTATCAGTTCGAACGCCTGGGATACTTTTCCGTGGATCCGGATTCCAGGCCGGGACATCTCGTCTTCAATCGCACGGTCGCCCTGAAGGATGCTTGGGCAAAGATCGAGAAAAAGTCGGGACCGTAACTTCGATCACTCTAGTCGGCCGAAGGTCAGCGCCCGCTCGATCTTGGAATGCTGATGGATGGCCAGCTTCGGCGTAATCTCATCCACCGGTGCGTTTCCGCTCTTTATCTTCAGCATGGCGTTATACTCAGTCACGAAGTTTCCCAACTTAAGAGCAGGCTTCGCTTGTGAGTCCCGAGCTGACGCCGTGTTCTGGCAAGACGGAATAACAGCCGTAATTCCCTGAACTGTCCCAGCTACTAAGTCGGCCAGCAAGGTGATTTTTTGTCTGCGTGTTCACATCCCTCACCTGCGCAACTTGAAGCACGAATTGCTGATCGGCCTGGTACGTGTTCATCGCTGCTTGTAACTGCTGACAAATCCCGGTCGCAGATGCGGATGGCGCTGTCGCGAAATCACCTGCTCATGGTTCAACGGCAGAGGCATGAACCAAGTCCTATATGTTCGCTCTTGTATGCGTCCGAAATGGATGGGACGGGTCGACTTGGACGTTATGGTTAGTCCGGATAAGGTCCGTGGGTTCCGCAATTCACGCCACTTGGGCAGACATATTCAGTCTCTGTCATGACGTTATTTGTTATTTAATGTGGTGGTGTTGACGTCCTGTGCGAAATATGAACTGCTGCCAACCTATGACACCTCTGTATAAGTGAAGTTATTTGCCCACGGTAATGCCCTTGGCGGACAATTGAAGGGATCAGAGCCATCGTAAGCGCGGGCGCCTGTCGGATAAGTTAGCGCCGGGCTTGATCCCATAAAACCCGGGTGACGCCGCCGCCGGACCGCAGAAGCACAAGCGTGCATCGACTTTCCGCGGTCTTTCCGAAGTCGCTCTCCTCTTCGCTATAATGTTTGTTTGCTCTTCCCCGTCTCTTGCAGCCGGGCTTCATGGAAAGGGAATTATGCCGACTGACGTAGTCATGCCCCAGATGGGCGAATCAATATTCGAAGGAACTATCACCAAGTGGCTGAAA
>Ga0070766_10001911_pt1 | contig 10310 bp, 11 predicted proteins | sample HubBroMetageWFT6_FD_69782 | JGI IMG/M metagenome (GOLD analysis project Ga0070766, IMG submission 69782) | Warmed and freeze-thawed soil microbial communities from the Hubbard Brook experimental Forest, New Hampshire - Hubbard Brook CCASE Soil... | ecosystem: Environmental > Terrestrial > Soil... | reverse complement strand
GCGCCGAATCCGGCCGGCTGACAATGCCTCCCGTGCACAGATTGGGGTGCCCGGAGAGGCATTGCGGGCAGCTGCCGCAGAAACCGGAGAGGCAGGCGACGACGTGGTCGCCCGGCCGCAGCGTGGTCACATCCGGGCCGACGGCCTCGACGATGCCGGCACCCTCGTGCCCGAGCACGATCGGCCGGTCGAGCGGGAAGCGGCCGATCCCATCGACGACGTGCAGGTCGCTGTGGCAGACGCCGGTCGCCACGGTCCGCACCAGGACCTCGCGTCCGAGCGGCTTGTCGATATCGACCGCCTCGATCGTCAGCGGCTCCTGTACCTTGCGGAAAACCGCGGCCTCGATTTCCATGGGTGTTCCTCCTGCCGGCGCCGAAGATTACTACCGGCCGCCGGCAATGTGCACTCCTCCCGGCCGTCGCGTGCGGTCACTGCCAAACTCGCAGCATGGCGGGGTTTAACGGGTTCGTGCTCCCCGCCGGCTCGATCGCCTATCTCGGGCTGCGGGCGGCGCCACTCGCGCACCTTGGCATACGAGCCGCATTACGCTTGGTACTCCACTACACCAATGGCAAAGAGAGACAATGGCCGGTTTGACCGACTAGCCATCCGAACGGACGGCGTGCCCGATCGAGGATGAGCTCGGCAACCACCTCCAACGCGCTGACTTCTGGGCGCAGATCGCGGACCTCTTCTCCTCTGCCGAGAAGTGGCGCCGGGTGGCGCGGCAGATCTCTTTAATAATCGGTTCTGCCGGTTCTTTCGCCGGCCCGGCTTTCTGTCCACCTACGTCCTTCAGTGGCTACGAGGGGCCAGAAATCCTCCGCACTTCCTGTCTCATAAGCGCTGATGCCGGACACTCGGTTGCATTGACTCCCGCTCGACAAAGAACATCCGCGTCAGCTTGTCGTCGCCGAGCGCCTCGCCGAGGATGCGGAAGGCGCAATACGGAATGAGCACCAGCAGCATGATGACATAGCCGGCAATCGTTTCCTCGAGCCGCGAACCGAAAAGTTCGCCAAGCGAGGCTGCGATCGAACGGTGGTGGAACACGCCGACGACGGCTTCCTCGATGACGGTCATGGTGATCAGCACCACCAACAAGACCAACGCCTTCTGTAGCGTGGGCCAAACCAGCGGGCTCGTGGTCGTGCGTCCGCCGATCTTTATGGCTTCGCCGAGCAACATGAATTTCGCTAGCACCACCGCCTTGACGATGGCGATGCCCCAAGGGCTGAATTCGATACCCTGGTCGCGCAGCACTGCGGTCTTCATCAGGATCACTGCTCCGAGAGTGACGTAGAGATAGAGAGAAATGAATACGAGCTCCTTGAGCTCGTGCATGGCGCGTTGGCGCAGCGTGGCTTTCGTGTTTATCTCGGGCATCATGACACTCTCCTGCCGCGTCCTTGGCGGAAGTAACCTGCGAAGGCCGCGGCTGGCAAAATCAGCCTGTCGGTGCGAAACTCCGTCCTACCCATTGACACGTTTGCGTCCGGATCGAGAGACCCGGATTCCGCGCCAACTGCTCCATCCGCGTCGCAATAGTCGACGATGACCTTCCGGAACCCCGGCAGGTCGAATCACCCATGCCCTGCCGCAGGTCTCCCGTTCACCCAGGCTAACGCTCGTTGCCGCGACAAAGCCCGGGCGGTGTAACGCCGTGTGCATTTCTGCCGAAACTGCATAGCGCGCGCCTTTCGCTCACCGCACAATCGTTTTTAAGCGTTCTGGATCACTCGTTCTCGCGTCAAGCGCGCGACCTCTTCGGGTGGGCGCGAGAATGAGGTGCTCCGATGAACGATTTCGGTCGGCTGGTCGAGGCAGAGATCCCTGGGTTGCGCCGTTATGCGCGCGCTCTGACCCGCGATCTGACGCGTGCAGACGATCTTGTCCAGAGCTGTCTCATGCGCGCTTTTGCCAAGCAGCATCTGTGGCAGCCCGGCACCCATCTGCGCGGATGGCTCTTCACCCTCCTGCACAATCAGCATGTCAATGAGGTGCGGTGCTTGGTGCGCGAGGGGAAAACCGTCTCAATCGAGGACGCGGCGCCAGTGTTGATCATCCAGTCCAACGCAATCGACGCGCTTCAGCTGCGCGACCTGGAAAGAGCCTTGGGCAAACTGGCACCGGAACAGCGCCAGGTTATCCTGCTCATTGGGCTGGAGGGCATGAGCTACGAGGCGGTCGCGTCAATTCTCGATCTTCCGATCGGGACGGTGCGCTCGCGCTTGTCTCGTGGCCGCGATCAGCTGCGCATCTTGATGGGGATGGAGGACAAGCTTCCGGCGTCGGTCGCGACTGCTGATAGTCCCGAAACGGATCAGCGCGTTGCGTAAGGTCGCGGCGATGATCGATCCGTACATGTTTCACATCGAAGATCAGAAAGCCATGCAGTACCTGAAAAAGGCTATCGAACGCTGAGGCATGGCCGTAATTGTTCGCCGTCTCGCATCCTGATTACCGCGCAGCCGAACGCTGGAAGCCGCGTTCCCGCCCAGCCTCGCGGTCGCATTTCTGCCGAAACTGCATAGCGAGCAGCGGTAGCTCGCGAATACGTTCTCTATCGCCGGGTAGGTCGGAAACGTCGCGCCGCAAGGCATTGGATCGCCGCGGAATGCGCATTTTGCCTAAACCGGGGAAGGGAGGCGATGCGAGGCCAGCTTGACTGGCTTGAATCTTCGTCAAAGCGGCACGTGGACAAGCGGTGCCTCGCAAACGCCTCTGCAACGACTAACGGAGGAACCGATGCCTCTACTTAAAAGCCTGCGATACGCCGGCGTCGTCTCGGCACTGCTCGCTTGTACGTCGATCGGGGCGATATCGGTGATGATCGCCTCGGCGCGCGCGGAAGACCCGCCGGCGGGGTTGATAGGTGATCAGGCGAGTACCGCTCTTGCTCGCATGAACAAGACGCTCACGTCAAAGGAGTTCTCTTTTCGCTCTCATACAGTGCGGGCTTATCCCGGTCCGAACGGCGAGTTGCTCCACATTGCCCACACCATGAAGATCGTCGTACGGCGTCCCGACCGACTTTTGGTCGACGCGGCAGGAGACGACGGGTCCACCAAGATGATCTACGACGGCAAGGCCCTCGTCGTGTACGGCGTGACGCAAAAGCAATACGCGTCTATTCCCGCCCCCGGCAACATCGGGGGGACGCTGGACGTTGCGGAGAGCCGTATGGGTGTCGACTTCCCGCTGGCCGATCTCCTGACTGAGGATCCGGAAAAATCGTTGCTGAGCGGTGTCACCTCGGGAGGTCAGGTCGGTACGGCGATAATTGATGGCGTTCCATGCCGTCATTTCTTTTTCATTCAATCGCCGGACCTCGATCTGGAACTTTGGCTCGAAGACAACGAGCGGTCGTTGCCGCGACGAGTCTTTGTGACCTATCGCTCCCTGCCGGGCCACCCGACCTTTCTCGCCGAGCTGTCGGATTGGGATTTTTCAACTCATTCCGTTGATGCCGACTTCGTCTTTCAGCCACCGGCAGGAGTGTCGCAGGTGGAATTGAAGGCCAAGGCGGACGCAGGACCAGCGACCGCGAAGTAAAGAGGGCACCACAATGATGAAACTTTCAGTCGTTATCCCTGTGGCCCTATGCCTAGCAATGTCGTTAACGCCGGCAGCGTTCGCCTGGCGCGGCGGTGGCGGGGTCTATCGCGGCCCGATGGGGGGCGCTGCAGTCCGTGGCCCGATGGGGGGCGCTGCAGTCCGTGGCCCGATGGGTGGGGCCGCAGTACGCGGCCCCGCAGGCAATGTCGCGGTTCGCGGCCCGACAACGAACGTCTACGGCGGCGCCTATCGCGGCGGCGTCTATGCCCCGGGCGTGGCGGCTGGAGTGGCGGTGGGCGTGGCTGTCGGTGCCGCGGCGGCGGCGCCCTATTACTATCCGCCGGCATATTACTAGCCGTCCGTTGTTGTTCTGCGCTGAGACAGCGCAAGGCGGGTCACCCGATGCCAAGACGGTGGACTCGTCAATGAGCCATGTAGGTTTTCGCTGCGTGATTCGCCAGGCGGGAGTGTAGCGATGACCGGTGTGAACTCCGAAGAACTTGGTATTCTGCCCAAGGTGGTCGTCGCGGTCGCGATATCGCTGGTCGCAGCGGGCGTGCTCTGGCGCGGGGTCACGGTCGAGGCTTTGCAGCGCCTCTGGGGCAACCTTGTCGATCGGCCAAGCGGCCCGATGGCGTTCCCCTTCATCCTGCAGCCGACAATGGCCGTGATCGCCGCGATCCGGGCCGGCGTCAAGGACGCACTGGCCGGCCGCTCCCCGTATCTCTGGACAGTCCTACGCAGACCGCAAGAGCGGGTTGGACGTCTGCGCGAAGGGCTGAACGCGGCCGCCGGGATCATCCTTTTCGGGCTGGCAATGGACGTGATTTACCAGGTCCTCGAGCTCAAGATGTTCTATCCGGTCGAGGCGCTGATTATCGCCCTCCTGCTCGCTTTCGTTCCTTACCTACTGATCCGCGGCCCCGTCGCGCGTGTCGCGCGCCGCTGGCATGGCGGCGCATCTGCGGGCCAACTCCGTTGAGTGCGCCGACACGCGCCTATTGGTCAAGGATATCTCGGCAGATCGGTAGCGAATCGCCATTCTAAAAGGCTTTGGGGATCGTCACCGAGAAAGGCAATTCGGCATGGCAGAGGCGCGCATCGATGCGATCCCGGACCGGTTCGAAGTAAGGGTAACAGCAGACACGCATTTCGGCTGGCTGCGAACGCGGCTGAGTGTAGAACGTACGCTGATGTCGTGGGTCCGAACGGCGGTCTCGCTGATCGGCTTCGGCTTCGCGATCGTCCAGTTTTTCGATCGCGTGCAACAGATGCCGGGGGTCAATACCGCCCGTTTTTCCAGAGGCGCCTTATTACCTGGGCCTGGCGATGATTGGCTGCGGCGTCCTGGCGCTTGTCGTATCGATTCGGCAGTACCGATGGACGCTTCATTACCTGTGGAGCGGAAGTTTCGCCGCCGTCGCCGGAATGACAGAGGAGGAAGGGCAAACGCCGCTCATCGCGGTTTCTGTCGTCCTCATACTCATTGGCACTTTCGCCTTCTTTGCCGTGCTGCTGCACTTCATCTAGCGGTCCGAGCGGAAGAAACGAGAACAGAAATTCGTCGAGGAACTGCCTCGTCAACTGCCTGCATCACGAGGATGGCGGGCTGAACATCCAAAGGAGATGAACATGCCAAAAGGAAAACCCAACATTCTGGTCATCTGGGGAGATGACATCGGTTACTGGAACCTCAGCTGCTACAGCCGGGGCATGATGGGCTACCAGACGCCCAACATAGACCGCATCGCCCACGAAGGCATGCTCTTTACCGATTGCTACGGCGAGCAGAGCTGCACGGCGGGTCGCGCCGCCTTCATTATGGGCCAAAGCGTGTTCCGCTCGGGGCTGAGCAAGGTGGGCTTGCCGGGCGCCACCATGGGGATGCGTCCCGAGGACCCGACCATCGCCGAGCTGCTCAAGCCGCATGGCTACGCCACCGGCCAGTTCGGCAAGAACCATCTGGGCGACAGGGATGAGCATTTGCCGACGATGCACGGTTTCGATGAGTTCTTCGGCAACCTCTATCACCTGAATGCCGAAGAGGAACCGGAGCTGCGGGACTATCCAACACCGGAGGACTTCCCCAACTTCCGCAAGAACTTCGGCCCCCGCGGGGTGCTGCACTGCTGGGCGGACGGCAAAGGCGGGCAGACAGTCGAAAACACCGGGCCGCTGACCAGAAAGCGAATGCAAGCGGTGGACGATGAATTCGGAGCGGCAGCACGGGATTTCATCGAGCGCGCGCACAACGACGGCAAACCGTTCTTCCTCTGGTTCAACACGACGCACATGCACTTCCGCACCCATGCCAAGCCAGAGAGCCTGGGTCAGGCGGGAAGGTGGCAGTCGGAATACCACGACGTCATGATCGATCACGACAAGACCGTCGGCGAGATGCTCGACAAGCTCGACGCGCTTGGTATAGCCGAGGACACGATCGTCTTCTACAGCACCGACAACGGGCCCCACATGAACACCTGGCCCGATGGCGGCATGACGCCCTTCCGCAGCGAGAAGAATACCAACTGGGAAGGCGCCTTCCGCGTTCCCGGCATCGTGCGCTGGCCCGGGAAGATCAAGGCCGGCTCCGTCTCCAACGAGATGATCAGCCATATGGACTGGCTGCCTACCTTCCTGGCGGCTGCCGGCGACCCCCACGTGACGGAAAAACTGCTGACCGGCCATCAAGCAGCAGGCAAGACGTTCAAGGTTCATCTCGATGGCTTCAACCAGCTGCCTTTCCTCAGCGGCGAGACCGACAAGAGCCCGCGCGACGAGTTTTTCTATTTTTCCGATGACGGCGACCTGCTCGCCATGCGGTACGACAACTGGAAGATCGTCTTCGGGGAACAGCGGTTGAGAGGTACGATGCAGCTCTGGGCGGAACCCTTCGTGACATTGCGAGTTCCGAAGATGTTCAATCTGCGGACGGACCCGTTCGAGTTTGCCGACATCACCTCGAACACCTACTGGGACTGGCTCGCCAACCACGCTTACCTGCTAGTTCCAGCGCAAAAGATTGTCGGCGATTTCCTGGCGACGTTCAGGGAATACCCGCCGCGGCAGAAGGCGGCGAGTTTCACCGTCGACCAGGTCCTGGCGAAGCTGCAGGAAGGTATCGGTCACTGACCATGGCAGGGCCGCGAGGTCGATTGCGCTTCCATCTCGCGGCGCTCGCGAAAGCCCATACATGCGTGCCGCCAACGCGCGCTCATAGCACAACGTGATGCGTCGACCGGAAGCGCGGTTTGAAAGGGCTTCGGGTAGCGTCAGAACAGCGGCGTTTGTCTTGATTGGCCGATTGTGCCGCGCAACGCGGGTTCGCTGCATTTCTGCCAAAACTGAATAGACGGCGCGCGTCGCTATCGGCATCGTTCCCTATCGACCGGCTACACGTGCAGTCGAGTCCTGTAGTTTGCACTGGGTAATCAAAAAATGCCAGGCAGCGTCACATCGCTATTCAGCGAGCCGGAGGATTTAGCGGCAGCTTTACAAGAGGATGGCTGCCTTGGCCTGCTGATCGCCGGCCTAGGCCAGTTCCGCGCGAGACTAACGCAGCTCACGCTACACCGCTTGCGACTGTCGGCCGTAGAGGAGCAACTCGCACGCGTAGCGTTCATTGCCGTGCCGGCCAACATGGTCTTGATATTGTTCCCAATCCGCAGAGGGATGGCGCTGGTCTGCGGCGGGATCGGGATGCGGGCGGGCGAGATCATTGCAGTCGGTTCGGGCCAACGCGTGCACGTGCGAACTGAGGGGCTGTGCTGCTGGGGCGCCATTCGGCTGCCGGTTGCCGAGCTGGCCTTATATGGTTCTGCGCTAACCGGAGTCCCGTTCGCCGTCCCAACCGGCATAGACTGTTGGTTGCCCCCGCCGGCGGACATCAGGCATCTGCACCAGCTTCACGCGGCCGCCATCCGCATGGCCGAAGGTCGGCCGCGGGCACTTCTCGACGCCGATGCCGCGCACGGGCTGGAGCAGCAATTGATCCACGCTCTGATCGAAAGTCTGTTGGCAGCGGCAGCCACCAACGGTACCTCGAGTGCTCGTCGACATCAGGAGATCATGGCCGACTTTGAGGGCTTGATTCAGATACATTCGGACGGTAATCCGCGCATGTCGGAAATTTGCGTGGAGCTTGGTGTCTCGAACCGGCAGCTGCGCAGCTTGTGTGCTCAGCATTTGGGCATGAGCGGAACCGCCTACACTCGCCTCCGTCGTATGTCTCTGGTTCGGCGCAACTTGCGGCACCCAGATCGCGACACCGCAACCGTATCGGAGATCGCGCGGCGCTCCGGCTTCCGCGATCTTGGTCGTTTTGCCGCCAACTACCGATGCGCGTTCGGCGAATTGCCTTCCGCGACGTTACAGCGGGGTTCAGGTGGGAAAATAATGAAGCAGCGGTCGCAACGGACGCATCAGCGCCAGTGAGTTTATTCCTTGATCTGCACCGACTTTGAGGAACTCGTGGCCAGAGACGGCGTTGGTACGCTAGCGAACTAAATCATGAAATGAACGGCAAGGGTGACCTCGAGTGAGGAGCATATTATGCCGTCGAGCGCGGTTCACACCTACACCGACCCCGACGACTACGCCGCATCGGTCCGAGGAACAAATGCCGAGGTGACGATTACCGAGCGCGGGCTTTTCAGTGCGAAGTTTCTTTATATCGATCTGCATCACCTGTCGATGCAGCGGCTCTCTGACAATCTGGCCCGGATCGCTCACGCTGCCGATTTCGCTGGACAGGCTACCATTTCGTTTTGCACCCGGGCCGGGCCAAGCCTGCTCAGGAACGGTATCGCAATGCTTCCGTCCAATATCATCCGACGCGCTGACGCTGAAAGCTATTTTCAGCAATCAAATGGGCTCGCATGCTTCGGCAACTTGTCGCTGCCGGTGGAGGAAATGGCTTCTGTCGGAGAAGCGCTGGTGGGATGCGACCTGACACCACCGAAAGATGCTCTGACGATCACCCCCCCGCGCGCCGCAATGGCGAGGCTCCAGCGTCTACACGAGGTTGTTGGACAGCTGGCGGAAGACGCACCCGAGATCATTGCCTGTCTTGAGGCCGCTCGCGGTCTCGAGCAGGCGTTGATCGAATCCATGGTCGGCTGCCTCGGCCCAGGCAAGGTTGGCGAGGACAGGGCGGCGCTGAGGCAGCATGCGATGATCATGCGCCGATTTCACCGGATGGTGGGGGACAAGCCTGATCAATCTATCTTTGTCCCAGAGCTCTGCCGGGCGATCGCCGTGTCGGAACGGACCTTGCGGATATGCTGCCAGGAACAGCTGGGGGTCAGCCCCAAGCAGTACCTGCTGTTGCGCCGGCTGCATTTGATGCGGCGGGGTCTTCTGGAGAGCGGCCCCACCGCGACAACTGTGACAGAAATCGCTACGCGGTACGGCTTTTGGCAATTCGGACGGCTCGCTGGCGAATACAGGTCGCTCTTTGGCGAATTGCCGTCCACCACGCTCGCTCGCCCGCACGGTTAGACTAGCGGTGCACCGCCAGCGCCGGTGTGAGCGGAGCCGACCTTGCGGGGTCGTCACCGTCGATTGTCGGGCGCACGGGAGATGAATCATGAGCCCAATGGCAATCGCCTGGATTGTATTCGGGTGCGTTTTCGTGGGTGCCCTGCTTGGGATGTTTCTGCGCACCGCGCTGCCTCAGGATCACTTGAGCGTGGATTCAAAGGATGTCGTAAAGGTCTCGATCGCGCTTATTGCCACAATGGGCGCTCTCGTCCTCAGCCTGCTGATTTCCTCGGCAAAGAGTACCTATGACACGCGCAGCAGCCAACTGGTGCAGATATCCGGCGACGTTATCACGCTTGACCACGTGTTAGCCCGCTACGGGCCGGAGGCGAAGGATGCTCGCTCCCTGCTTCGCTCTTCGGTCGCTGCGGCGATCGAGCGGTTTTGGCCCGCGGATGATGCCAAACCCGCCGGCTTTGACGTAAAGGCATCGCCTACCGAAGCGCTATATGAGAAAATCGAAGTACTCTCACCGCAGACCGAACCTCAGCGCAACCTGCAGGCCCAAGCGCTGAAATTAGCGATGGACCTAGGGCAGCTACGCTTTCTGTTATTTGAGAACTCCGGCAGCAAGATTCCGTTGCCCTTTTTGATCGTCTTAGTTTTTTGGATGACGGTAATATTTATCAGCTTTGGTCTTTTTTCACCTGTGAATATGACAGTTATAACGATATTATTGATTTGCGGGCTGTCAATTTCCGGTGCGATTTTTCTGATTCTAGAGCTCGACCGATCATTCGAAGGGACGATGAAGATCTCGAGCGCGCCATTTCGTTACGCCCTCGCTCGTCTCGGCGAGTAGATTTGGAAGAAAGCATGAGACACTCAAAGCCCTTTACATACCTGCGCGATCTGCTGCCGCGGTACGGCGATGAGGGTATCGAACCGGCCGCCGTTGTTTTGAATCCACCCGGGCGAATTCGTCGCGTTGCGTGACCTTCATGCTAATGCCGCCGATGCTCAGATCGGTGCGTTGTTTTTCCGGACTACGCCGCGGCGGGTTTGGTCAATTCGAGTCCGCGTTGTGCGACAGCGGTGGTCGCGGCGGTGGACGGTTCATCGTCGCCGGCAATTTGCACCGTCGGAAACGCGAATTTGATGCCATTGGCATCGAACGCCGTTTTGATCATGGCAAGGGCCTTTCGCCGGATGACGAAATTCTCGCCGGGCAACGTCATCATCTTCATCCGGATTTGTACCGCGAAATC
>Ga0070766_10001908_pt1 | contig 10314 bp, 6 predicted proteins | sample HubBroMetageWFT6_FD_69782 | JGI IMG/M metagenome (GOLD analysis project Ga0070766, IMG submission 69782) | Warmed and freeze-thawed soil microbial communities from the Hubbard Brook experimental Forest, New Hampshire - Hubbard Brook CCASE Soil... | ecosystem: Environmental > Terrestrial > Soil >... | reverse complement strand
GATCTTGTCGATGGTGTCCTGCGGCGTATGCCAGTAGGGAACGTCATTCTGTGTATCCAAATCCATGATATCCACCGAGGGCACATGCCGCGGCGTGAACGAATAGTGGTCGTCTCCACCAAAATTCGTCGTCTCTTTCAGAAACACGTTTCCGTACCCAAGCCGCTCGGCCACGCCCCACACCAAATCCTTCAGCCACTTCGTTGACTCGCCGTCACGTTTAAAATGCGGGTTGCGTCCGCCAACGATGTCCGCCAGGATGAATGCCTTGATTTTCGGCAGATCGCCGTCGACCGCGAATTTCGCCGCCATCTGCCGGCTGCCGTAACGGTTGTCGGGGTCCACCCATTCCCGATTCACTGCCTCTTCCCCGTCAAAGAACGCAATCCACACGGCATACTTGCCCGGTTGTTTCTGCGCGCAAAGCAGTCGCGCAATCTCCAGCATCACGCCAGTCGACGATCCCGCATCGTCAGCGCCAACAAAATTATCCAGCCGCTTCGTGTCGTAGTGCGTACCCAGCAAAATGATCCCCGGCTTCTGCCCGGGAATTTTCACCAAAATATTTTTCATCGGCAGGCGCCCAGCCGGAGTATCCGCCGAAAACGAATCTGTCTCCACGGTGCAGCCGTATGACTTTAGTTCCGATTCCAGATACTCCTGCAGCTTGGCCAGCGCAGGCGAACCCGCCGGACGCGGCCCGTAGGTCAACTGTTTCACCACCTGTTCGTAAGCGCGCTTTCCATCGAAACCGCCAGTCTTATCCGCCGGCGGCGCATCGTCGGCCGGCTTCGGCGGTGCGCCAGCCACCGCGCTCATAAACGGCGGCTGCCCGGGATTCGCAGTGCCGCTATTTGTCGAAGCGCTCGGCCCCGACTTGCACCCAAACGCCACAGCCGCCACCACCACCAACACCATCACCCGCGCCAATCCAAACGCCCCCATCTTCCTCCCGCTCCTCTGCCTCTCTGCGAATCTCGGCGGCCTCTGTGCCTCTGCGTTGTCTTTTCTCTTCACCATTTTCGATTTTCAATTTTCTATTTTCGATTCGTCGGCCTTTTCCGCCTCCAGGCGCTTCCTCTTCTTCCGCACCACAATCGCCGAAACCGCAATCCCCACAAAATACAACCCCACCATCGGCGCCATAAATATCAGCATCGTCGTCGCATCGGGCGTAGGCGTAATAATCGCCGCCACCACCGCAATAATCAAAATCGCGTACCGGAAGTTCTTCCACAAAAACGTCGGCGTCACAATCCCAAACAACGTCAAAAAGAAAATCAGAATCGGCAACTCAAACACCAGCCCGAGCCCCAGCAGAATCATCAGGATCAGGTCGAAATACTCATTAATGCTCAGCAGCGGCGCCACCGTCCCGCCAAAATTCTGAAAACTCACCAAAAACTTCAATATGTACGGCAGCGTCACAAAATATCCGAACGCAATCCCCGTTAAAAATAGCAGCACGGTCGAGAACAAAAATCCGGTCACCGCGCTTCGTTCATGTTTGTACAAAGCCGGCGCCACAAACAGCCATATCTGGTACAGAACCACAGGTGACGCAATGACCAGCCCGATATATACACCCAGCGTGATGACGAGGTTTACCGCTCCCGCGGGATGGTTGTAATAAAGCTTGTCCGAGTACCCCGCCGCGACCAGCGCCTTCTGCATCGGCTCGTTGATGAAGTGAATCACTTTCGGCGCGATATACACCCCGACAAACGCCCCAATCCCGATCGCATACAGCGAATTGATAATCCGCTTCCGCAGTTCGGACAGATGCTCAAAAAACGTCATCTGGCCGCCGCTCTCTTCCAGTCGCGCCGCGATGGAATTGTCAGGCTGGCTGCTGTTGGTCATGGGCGGGGGGAGCTTCGCTCGGGCTGCTTTCGCTCTTGGTCTCTGTGGCGTGGGCTACGCTTTCGCCGTTCGACGCGTCTAATCGGGGTATAGCTTCGGCTTCCGGCTTCACCACGGGTCCGTCCCCAGCCGGATAATCCGCAGCCGCTTCCGGGAGGGTTTCCGTGCCAGAGGTCGCGCTCGACGCCGCAGGCGATTCCAGGCCTTTCGCCTTGGCCTCCGCGGCCTCCGCCTCGGCAGTCTTCTTCCGCACCTCCGCAAGCCGCGCCTGGCGCTCCAAATCCCGCATCTCTTCCTCAAACGCGCCCTTGAAGTCCGTGGACGCCTTGCGGAATTCCGCCATCAATTTCCCCAGGGTCTTCGCCAATTCCGGCAGTTTCTGGGGGCCAAACACCACCAGCACCACCAGAAAGACCACGATCATGTGTGGCACGCTGAGCATAAGTAAAAAACGCCGTGAAGCGCCCTGTCTGCATCATAGAAAGGGCAGTCAATCGTGTCAAACGGGAGTTCCGCTTTGCATGTTATACTGGATTTTACCCTAAGGGCGAGGTGTCCATGAATCCTGAACGTCGTGGCCTGATCCTGGTAGTTGTAGTCCTGCTCATCTCGGGAATCCTCGGTGGCATCTATGGACCTTCGGTCCGCGCCACCACTGCGTCTTCGGACGATTATCAGACTGCCGTCCGCGACTTCACAAGCGTCCTCTCAGTAGTCCAAGCCAACTACGCCGAGCCTGTGGACGCCGACAAAGCCGTCTACCAGGGCGCGATCCCCGGCATGCTGCGGATGCTCGACCCCCACTCGAATTTCTTTGACGCCCGGCAGTTTGCCCTGCTGCGCGAAGATCAGCGCGGCAAGTATTACGGCGTCGGCATGGTCGTCGCTCCCCGCGAGAACCACACCGTCGTCATGTCTCCTTACGTCGGCGCGCCTGCGTATAGCGCCGGCCTGCGCCCGGGCGACATCATCGCCAAGGTTGACGACAAGTCCACTGACGGCCTGACGACCACCGAGGTCGCCGACATGCTCAAAGGCCCCAAGGGCACGGTCGTCAAGATCACCGTCATCCGCGAAGGCTACGCCGACCCGCTCGTCTTCACCGTCACCCGCGACGAAATTCCCCGCCACTCCGTTGACATCATCACCATGCTGAAGCCCGGCGTCGGCTATATGCGGCTGAACCAGTTCAACGAAACAACCGACCGGGAAATCGCCGAAGCGCTGAAGCAGCTTGGTGCAAGCTCTCTTGATGGCCTCGTCCTCGACCTCCGCGGCAACCCGGGCGGCCTGCTCAACGAAGCCGTCGCCGTCGGCGACATGTTCCTGGAAAAGGGCCAACTCATCGTCTCCTATCATGGCCGCAGCGCCCCGGAGCGCCGCTTCTACGCCGTGCGCGGCAATCAGGGCATGAACGTGCCTCTCGTCGTCCTGGTCAACAACAATTCCGCCTCCGCCGCCGAAATCGTCTCTGGCGCCATTCAGGACCACGACCGCGGCCTCGTCGTCGGCGAAACCACCTTCGGCAAAGGCCTCGTTCAGACCGTGCAGCCGCTCTCCGAAAACACCGGCCTGGCGCTTACCACCGCGCGTTACTACACGCCTAGTGGCCGCCTGATCCAGCGCGACTACAAGTCCATTTCCCTTTACCAATATCACTACGAGCGCAAAGTCCCAGATCACCCGACGGAAATCCGCCAGACCGACAGCGGCCGCCAGGTCACCGGTGGCGGCGGCATCACGCCGGACATCATCGTCCCCGCGCCCAAGTACGACAAGTTTCAGGAAGCGCTCTTCCGCGCCGATGTGCTCTACCCTGCCGAGCAGGGCGTTGCCGGCTTCACGCGCTACTACCTCGGCACCAAGCCCACCATTACCCACAGCTTTGAAGTGGACGACAACGTCCTCCGCGAATTCCGCAACTACCTTGCGAAGCACAACGTGAAGTACACCGAAGTCGAGTTCGCCGACAACTTGGACTGGATCAAGCGCAAGATCAAGCAGGAAATCTTCATGTCCGCCTATGGCACCCAGGAAGGTGACAAGGTCCTGCTCGCCGCCGACCCGCAGGTCCAAAAGGCCGTCGAATCTATCCCCCAAGCCCGCGCGCTCTATGAAAATGCCCGCAAGGTCGTAGCCCAGCGCAGCGGCTCCGGCCACGACCAGCCATAAACTACCCAGAGTTCAACGAATCCAATGTAGCGCTGGCTTTCATGCCATCGCTCTTTTTTTGCCATCGCTCTGTCAACCCTGTAGGGACGGCCTTCCGAGGCCGGCCGCTTCCTGACCCATGCGCCACACAACGAATTCCTCCCACGTTGGAATCTTCTCTTCCACTCTGCTAAAATTCCTTACGTTGCTACTCGTGGGCGAGTAGCTCAGCTGGGAGAGCGCATCGTTCGCAACGATGAGGTCGCCGGTTCGATCCCGGTCTCGTCCACCAAGTAATTTTGTAAATCAATCCACCGACAATCCCTCGCCAGGCGAAGCCTTGACGCCAACGGGCCTGCGACCTAGAATTTTGCTCATCAGAGGTTCCGTCCGTAAGAAGCGACCTATGAGCCGACGCTTCCGCATTTTCGTCGTGCTGGCATTCGCCATCCCCCTTCTGATCCCAGTCACAGTGGCGCAGAAGCCTCCGGCTCCGCCACCTCCGACTCCCGCACCCCCTTCGACGCCCGGCCATCCTGTGGCGGGCCCCTCCGGCCCGAACTCGGGGCCAATTCAACCGCCCGGGGAACTCGTTATGTTTCTACAGGGACGCGTCGCGACCAGCGACAGCAGCCCGGTTCCAAACGATGTTTTGGTTGAACGGATTTGCAACAACAAGGTGCGTCAACAGGTGTACGCGTCTCCCAATGGCGACTTCAGCATGCAGTTGGGAACAAGAACAGACACGTTTCTTGACGCCAGCGCCGAACCGAGTTCGCAATCCAGCAGCACTGGCGATGGCGCGGTTACCGGAATTCCGCGAAGCGAATTGAGGAATTGTGAATTGCGTGCCTCGAGCTCTGGTTTTCATTCCGGCGTCATCAACCTCGTTGATCTCGATGCTTTCGGCCGCAATATCAACGTTGGCGTCATCGTCGTGCAGCGAACTACAAAGATTAAAGATGCGACGCTGAGCGCCCTCCCTTACCAAGCACCAAAAGATGCCAGAAAAGCTTATGAAAAGGGGCTCGACGCGGAGCGAAAAGCCAATCTTGCCAGCGCGCACAAGTATTTTGAAACGGCAGTGGGAATTTACCCCAGATATACGATCGCCTGGTTCCATTTGGGCGACGTTTTACAGAAGGAAAACCAGAAGGAGGCGGCTCGCCGTGCGTTCACCCGGGCAACGGCCATTGACAGCCGGTTCCTGCCGCCTTATCTGTCCCTCGCGTCGATGGCCTTTGTGGAGGGAAATTGGCCGGTGCTCCTGGCCCTTACCAATCACATCCTGGATCTCGATCCTCTGAACCGCACCGCTGTAACTGCCTTCATCGTGGATCTCGATCCCGTAAATTGCGCTGATGCCTATTTCTATAATGCGGCCGCAAATTTCCAGCTCAACAAGCTCGAAGAGGCTGAAAAGAGCGCACTCAAGGCGGAGCACATCGCTCTGCCCGCTCATTTTCCGCAGGTGCATCTTTTGCTGGGTGAAATCTTTGCCCGAAAAAATGACCACGCCGCCGCGATTTCAGAGCTGCACACGTACCTGGAGATGGCTCCGAATGCACCGAACGCAGAGCAAGTACGCGCGCATTTGGCAAAATTGGAAAAATTGAACGACCAGGTAAAATTCGCAGAAAAGCCCGATCACATGTGAGTGCAAGCCCTCACAAATCAAAATAACGCGGAAGGTGCCCCAGGTGCCGTTTTTGCACCTGGGTCTTGGGGTCGACGAAAATCCGCGCGGCAGCTCGAATTGCTTCGAGCCGCCGCATGACATTCAGTTGCGCCACCCGCTCAGAACAGGTATTTCAGCGAAAACTGAATCAGCCGGGGCGTCCCCACGACCGAAGTGATCTGCGAGAACGAGCTCGCGCTTTCGATGTCCGTCGCCGACGGGTTGGCGAACGACGGATGATTAAAGAGGTTGAAGAACTCCGCCTGGAACCGCAGATTCTGCCGCTCGGTCAGCCGGAACATTTTGCCGAGTGTGAAATCAATGTTCTTCTGCGGCGGCCCGATGATGCAATTGCGGCCTGCGTTGCCGAAGCCCGTGGCATCGCCAGGAGCGCCGCTCGCCAGGGGAATGACCGGGTCCGGCAGGTAAGCCGTTGGATCTGCCCAATGGCCCAGGCGCGATTCCACTCCGCCGTGCGTTACTGCATTACCGCAGTTACGCCCCGGCGCGAAGATCGGCGTCGCAAGGTTCGGGCTGCTGAGGGCGTAGGCGCTGCCGCCCGCGGAATCGATTGGAGTAAACGGCAGCCCAGACTGCAGCGTAAGCACACCGCTGACTTCCCAGCCGCCAAGAGCCGTTCCTTTCCATCCCTCGGCCTTCGCATAAAATGGCAACTGATAAACCGCGCTGGTCACGAAGCGATGGCGCCGGTCGAAGTCGCCAAGTCCCCTGGAATCCCGGGCAATCTTCTGATTGTTGAAGCGGGTGTCGAACGACACCGTCGCGTTCGACACGTCGTCGATCTCCTTCGAATAGGTATACGCGCTTTGCCAGTAGAGGCCTTTTGAAAAATGGTGCCCCACAGTGATCTGCAGCGAGTGGTACTGCGAATCGGAATTCGGCGCAAACGCCTCGAAATTGGCTGGCCCGATCCCGAGGTACGGCGACCGCGCCGGCGCGTTTTCGACGGTACTATCCACGATCGTGCATTGCGCTCCCGTTCCTTTCGTTCCGTTGCAATTCACCCCCGGTATCACCACCGGGTGCTGCGGCGACGCCAGCGTGGCTTCCGCCGGATCATACGTCGAGCGCAAATGCGTGCCCTTCGTGCCGACGTATCCGACTTCAAGGAACCACTGTCTTCCCAATTCACGTTCCACGGTCAGGTTCCACTGTTGCGTCGTCCCCGCAACCCAATGTTGTGGCACCTGAAGAGAAATCAAGCTGCTCACGTTGCCGCTGAATCCAGCGCCACATTGCGAGGAAACACCCGTCGCGCCGCTCGGTGGGCCCAGCGTGCAAGTGGCTGGAAACCCAGTGAAGAAGGACGGCTGCGGCACAAACGCCGGACTCAGCACCCCGAGTGGCGGAATGCCCGGGAAGCCTGTGGCCGGGTTGGGTTGGAACAGATTCGCCAGACTTCCCGGACCCGGCAGGAAATTAATCGCAATCGGGAAAAACGGCGGCGAGAACGACAGGTTGTCCACCGCCCCCAAATCCTCGCGCACGCTGTAAATCCCGTAACCGCCGCGGATGGAAGTGTTGTGGTGGCCAAACAGGTCATAGGCAAAACCGATGCGTGGCTCCGGCACGGTGGCAAAGTTATTGCCCAACGAACTGCGCGCCTGCGTCCCGGTCAGGCCCGGAAGATTGTATTTATTCACGCACTTCGGATAAACGAACGGCTGCCCGGTGGTATTGGCAAGTTCCGGGATGGCATTGCCGATGCGGCAGCTTTCGTCGTACGGCGCTCCAATAAACTCCTGCCGGAATCCGAGATTCAGCGTGAGCGATTTGGTAACACGGTAATCGTCCTGCGCGAACCACGCATACGCAGGAATCCGGTAGTCGTGATCCCCAACTCCGCCGCCGGCTTCGCCAAAAAACGGCGCTCCTGCCAGAAAGCTCTGAAAATCCGTGCCTGTTGTTGGAGGCGAAAAGAAGACCAATCCGTTGTCCGCCACCGGCAAACTGCGGCGCAATGTGGTCCTGTCAATCTCGCCGCCAAAGCGGAAGGTATGATTCCCGCGCGTCCACCCGACTGTGTCCAATATCACAAAGCTGTCCCCCAGCGCCCGTTGCAATTGCTGCGGAAATGGTCCAAAGGCGAATGCCCCGAATTGCAGGCGGTAAATGTTGAGGTCGCCGTTAGCAGTGGGCAGATTGATCCCCACGTCCTTGCCGGTCACTGGCGGCACGTTGTTTAATTTGTCGCTGATGATGTTGACCCCGAAACGGAATTCGTTCACCAGGTTGTTGGAGAACAGGTGCGTTTCCGTGATGCTGCCGACACGATTGTGCAGCGGGATCTCCAGCGGAAAATTCAGGTTGTTCGGCGTCGGGGGACCGCCGGTCTGCACTTGAAACGAATCCGCGCCGAACGGTTGAAGAGTATCCGAATCGGCCCAGAAAAAGCGGAAGGCAACGCGATCTTTGTTCCTGTTGAACTCACGATCCCAGTTCGTGGTGAATTGATCATCGGTGAATTTCCCCGTCTCGCTCACCAGGAAGGGTACCGGCGTAAGGCACGGCGTGCCTGCGGCGACATTGGTCGGCAATGGAAACAGATAGCCCCCGGCTCCGCCTCCAAATTGATTGCTTTTAAAGTTCAGAAGATTGAAGGCTACCGGATCAACATTCACACCGCTCGGCAGGCCGCAGTCCGCGGCCAGCTTGGTAGCGGACTGGCGATCCGCCAGAGGAACATAGGGGATCGTCGTATTGATAAATGTTCCCGCTGAGGCGCCGCTGCGCTGCCGTGTACCCTGATAGTTCACGTAGAAATAGCCAAACTTTGCCGACGGGTCAACCTTTCCCCCGAAATCGCCACCGAAAATATTTTGCTGAATCACCGGCCGTTTCAAACCGTTGGCGTTGAGGAAAAAGTCGTTGGCGTCGAGCACCGTATTGCGGAAATATTCCCAGGCGTCGCCGTGGTACGACGAGGTGCCGCTCTTCAGCGTCGCATTGATGTTGCCGCCGCCGTTGCGCCCCTGCGAGGCGTCGTACAAGCTGGTGCTCACTTTGAACTGCTCGATCGCATCGGGATTCGGCAGCGGAGTGTACGTCAGCTCCCCAAACGCGTAGTCAGCCACGGAAATGCCGTCGATCAGATAATTATTGTTGTCCTCGCGGCCGCCATTCACGTGGATGAACACCTGCCCTCGCCCGAGCTGCGAAGCATTATTCAGGTCCGACGAAGCGCCCGCCGACAGCGTAAGGATTTGTTGAAAATTCCGGGTCGCCAGCGGCAGCGTGGTAATCGTCTGCGTACCCACAATCTCGCCCGTAGCCGCGTCGGATGTGTCGATCTGGCTGACCTGCGATTCCACAATGACCTCTTGTTGGGAGGAACTCACTTTCAGCGTCGCGATCATGCGTGTCGTCTCGGTAATGGAGACAGCGATGCCCTTAAACTTGCTGGGACCAAAACCTGTCGCATTCACTTCCACAGTGTAGCTGCCGACCGGCAGCAAAGTTGCCGTGAATATTCCGGCATCGTCCGTGGTCAGTTCACGCACTTGCTGGCCGGTTGCCTCGCTCGTGATTCTTACCTTCGCCCCGGACACCACCGCGCCGGACGCGTCCTGCACCGTTCCGCTGATCGCGCCGGTGGCGCCACCCTGCGCAAACGTTAGGTCAGCCCAAGAAAGCAACAATAGGAATGCGATCACCGTGAAAAAAAAGCGGCTCATAAACACGGCCACCTCCCTTGGTTTTCCTTTCGAAATGGAAAGAAGCTGCTTACGTCCCCTGAACGGAAAGGACACTATCACTGCTCTGACGGAATTTCCATCAATGAGTCACCCAACGCTAATGCTTTTTTTTGCGTGTGAACTATCTGATTTTTGAAGGGATTCTACAAAGAAGCGGTCAGGGAGCGCCGAGCCGAAACAGAGTGACCCAGTGCTGCGGTTATTGTTCTATTCGGAGGCTGGGCAGAATCGCCTGGCTATTCTGCGGCCGCAGCCGGAACAACGCATCCATCCAGCGAATTCTTAAGACTCAGAATCATCTGAACCACGCACTGCTCCCCAATCGCGGTGTTGAGCAGCGTGTGAAAGACGGCATGTTCGGGCCATTCGACATGAAAATATTTGCGAATGAAATCCGCGCGCTCCTGATCGACCGAATCCACTAGCACCCGCGCTTCTTCTTCGCTCTTGCCCCGCGCCAGCAGTCGCCGCACCTTATCTTCCCGCGGAGCGTACAGATACACTCGCAGGGTATCGTCGCGCTCACGAAGAAACCTCTGTGAACCCCTTCCCACAATCACCGCGTTCCCGTCTTTCGCCGCGTGCTGAACCACGCGTTCCGTCAGTTTCAAGATCGTTTCGCTGTCCACCAGGTTGAGTTTGTGCGCATTGAGGCTGCCCTCATAACTCCCGCGCAAGAATGATTTGAACAGCCGGTAATACAAGGGATCGGTCCGCTCCTCGCGGACCTCAACCACGGACTTCGGGCAATTCGCCAGCCGCGCAATCTCCTCCGTCAGCAAGTGGTCCCACAGCTTCCAGGCCAATCGCTTCGCCAGGCGCTCGGCGATTTCCCCTCCGCCGCAGCCGTATTCCCGCTCAATGGTAATGATTCTGATCATGGCGTCCCCTGAGGTCCATTATCGG
>Ga0070766_10001903_pt1 | contig 10327 bp, 9 predicted proteins | sample HubBroMetageWFT6_FD_69782 | JGI IMG/M metagenome (GOLD analysis project Ga0070766, IMG submission 69782) | Warmed and freeze-thawed soil microbial communities from the Hubbard Brook experimental Forest, New Hampshire - Hubbard Brook CCASE Soil... | ecosystem: Environmental > Terrestrial > Soil >... | reverse complement strand
TTTGAAATCCACCTGGACGCGAAGCGGAATCACACCCGCGCAGAAAACTCGCCCGGAAGCCGTCAAGAAGACCGCCTGATTGTAGCCCTCTCTCGCTCAGTTCTACGGCCCCGCGAACTAACTAACTCCAGGGATTCAGAACCGCCTTCAACGCCGGAAAATCAGAAACATTGCGGGTCACCAACGTCAGGCGATGGGTTTCTGCTGTGGCTGATAGGAACGCGTCCATCGCGCCCATGGGCCGCCCCATAGCCTCGCTGCGCGAAACGGTTCGCCCCCATGCCTCCGCGACTGGGAGGTCGACCGAAAGAATTCGGCCTTCGAAACGCGCTGGTAGTTCATGCCGAAGCCAACCCTCAAGCCGGTTGCGCCTCGCTCCCACCGCCATGCGTTCTATGCCGTAACGCAACTCAGCGAGCGAGATCACGCTGAGAAAGACACGATCCTCGTCAGCTTCCTCCATCCAGCGGATCAGGCCCGGATTCGGGCGCGGCTTCACCCATTCCGAAACCGCATTGGTGTCCAGAAGAAAGTTCACAGCCGAATCTTTCGCGGCCGCGCCTTGAGCCGTCGTACCCTCAGATTCGATCCCCGTAACGGAGATCCGGCAAAAAACTCCGCCAAATTACCGGCGCGCATGGTTTTTCGCTGCCACTCCTCAGCTCCCACCACAACCGCGGCGGTGCGTCCCTTCCGGGTGATGGTTTGCGGACCCTCCGACATGGCCCGGTCAATGATTTCACTGAATTTTGCTTTGGCTTCGGCCACCGTCCAGTTCTGCGCACCCATTCCGCCTCCTTTCAATAAAGGTCATGATAGTCATTGTAGTCATCATCGAGAAGTATCGCAAGAAAACAACAGAAAACAAACGATGTCGAAAAGCAATCTGCGGCGATGAGGTTCCTACCGCAGCTCCGCCCAGGCCAGTCCATCCGGATCCTGTCCCGCCTCGATGCGGCCCACCACTTCCATCGAATGCAGATCGATCACCGCGACATAACCGTCGGGAGAGCAAGCCACGAAAACGCGCGCCCCGTCGGGCTGCATCAGGATGCCGGCCGCGCCGTGTCCAACTGCTATTTTCTTGATCGTCTTCCGAGTCGCGCTGTCGATCACGGTGACGTCCGATCCGCGCAGGCTGGAGATGAACACAAGCTTCCCATCCAGCGTAAACTTCAGCCGGTTCGCGCCGCTGACACCCGCCGCCAACGTTTGCGTCACCTGCTTGCCCGCCGCGTCAATGATTGACACCGTTCCGTCCGCTGCATTCGCCACCCAGATTTCTTTGCCGTCCGGAGAAACATCAAATCCCTCGGAGCCGTTCCCGACGCGGACCACCGTCTCATTCCAATCCCCTCCGGAAACGCCCATCGGCCCGCCCGGGCCAGGCCCGCCGCCCGCCGCTTTCTCGATGATGCTCACCGTGCCGGAATTCACATTGGCGGTGACAATCAACTTCATATCCGGCGAAACGTAGATCATGTGGGTTCGGTTCTGGCCAGTGCCCAGAATCCAATCCACGCTTTTGGTCGCGGGATCGTACCTGCCAATGGCCTTGGCGGCTTCGGCGGTGAACCACGCCTTCCCGCCCGCGAAAACTAATCCATGCGGACCGCGCAACGCTCCGAGGTCGACGGCGGGCAACGCTTTCTGCGCGACCAGATCCACCACCGCAAGCATGTTGTAGGCTCCGCCTCCGTAGTTGGACGCGTAGGCCGTCTTGCCGTCCGTGGACGCGATCACTTCGTGGGGATCATTGCCGACCGGAATCCGCGCAATCACTTTGAGGTTGGAAGGATCAACGATCAAGAGCATGCCGTCACGTTTGGCCAGAACCAACAACGCATTCGCGGGTGTGTCCGCAGCGTAAACAGCGCCGGTGGCAAGCATGGCAGCAAGCAGAACAATGGCAGACAGTAAGCCTTTCATAGTTCCGAAAGCATACTCCATAGGGTCGCCAGGATACAGAACGGGACACGGGTAGGCTGGGGGATGGGAGTTGGGGTGCCCCATTTCTCGCGTTCTTCGCGAGCAAGCCTGCCCTGAGCGCCGTCGAAGGGTGGGCAACTGCGGAATCATTTCGCAAATACTCGAACCATCACCGCACAGAGTTTCGAACCGGTCCGCAGAACCCTGCTAGGGCTGGTCCTCCGGCGCCGGAATCGCCGCCAGTTGCAAGCTCTTCCGTTCGCCTTCAGTCACCCGCAGCACCGTTCCCTGCCCTTCATAGCTCTTGAGAAATTCAGAGTTGTAATAAGCTTCGCCGTCCACGCTCTCCCACGCAAACAGCGTGTACTCGCCCGGCGGCAGCCCGTGCAGCGTGAAGTGTCCGCTCTGGTCGCTGACGGTCTTGCGATAGCGGTCAGTCCGCGCTCGCAGCCTCGCCTCCGGAACCGCGACCACCGTGGCGTTGGCCAGCGGCGCGCCCTGGGCATCGACCGCCACTCCATCGACTACGGCTCCATTGGCGCTTGCCACCAATTCCACCCCGGTCACGCCGCTACTCACGCTGAAACCGGTGTCGGTGGCTTCGCGTCCTCCCGCGGCTATCGATTTCATGAACCATTCCGTGCTCGCCACGGGATCGCCCGCCAGTTCAACGTAGTACCGTCCCGGTGGCACATTCTTCCATTCGAAACCGCCATCGCCGCTCACATGCGCCACCGTTGCGAAACCTTCACCCAGCGAGAGCGCGCCTAGCACATCGTCATCGCCTTCGGCCGAGCGTAGCGCGAGAAAAAACTGGCTGAGGTCGAGCCTTGCGGCAGCTCTGCTTTCCAGGCGCAGCCGCCCGTGGACCCATCCCCCGGCTTGCGGCACCAGGTGCAGGCTCTCCACATTTTCCGAACCTACTTCCAGCCCCTGCCGCGCCATCAGCGGCGTCGCCCCGCTCACGGTTGCCACCACCGTATACGCTCCCGGAGCCACGTCCCGAATCTCGAAGCTTCCGTCCTTGCGGATTTCCGCGCCATTCAGCGTCAGGTTGAAGTCCTTCGACTGCAGCATCACCAGCGCCGAGGAGCCCGCGCCCAGATTCGCAATCGACCCGCGCACCACAGCGCTCGGACTCGGCGCCAGCGAAAAGTTCACCGGAAAATCATCCCCAGCATGCAGCTGCAGCGCTGATGCCTGCCGCAGATCCTGCGTGCCGGGATAATACGTGGTGGTGTATGCGGTAGCGGTGTTCGCACTCGAATCATTTGTATTCGAATCGTTCGTGCGCGCGCCGCTCGTGTGAGCATCCGTCGCGCGCACATCCGGGGAAGGCGTGTTACTGGCCGCCGCGATCAAACTCTTGAAGTCCGGCGGCGGACTCACCGACACATAATAATTTCCCGCCGCCAGCCCCGCGATGCGGTATTCGCCCAGATCGTTGGTGCGTTCCGCTCCGGCCTGCTGCCAGTGCGTGCGCCCGGCCACAAACGTCTGCCGCAGCACCGCCACTTGCGCATCCGCCAGCGGATCTCCATCCTCGTCGGTCACGCGCCCTTCCACCACCGCCGCCGCCTGCAGACGAACCAGCAGATCCGTCACTTCCTGCCCCGCTGTCAGCGCCAGCACCCGTCCGTCAGAGCGTGTGTGATGTTTTTCTACTTCAAGATATCCCGTTCGCTCCACAAACAAACGATAGCGCCCGGGCACCACGCCCTCCACGCGGAAGCCGCCGTCTCCGCCCGTGACCGCGGTGTAATCTCCGCCCTCGTTCTGATTCTCCGCAATCAGTTCGATCAACGCCTTCTTCACCGGCTCGCCACCAGGATCTTTCGCCACGCGCCCCTGCACCGAAGCAGTAGTCCGGTTCGGCGCCGCAGCCGGCCGCGCGTCGCCCGAAGAACTCTGCGCGCACAGAGTTCCACCCCCGAGCGCACATGGGAACAGCGATAAGACCAGTAGTAGGACGTGGAAAAGTTTCATCCGCTGCATCGGGAGAACGTGGAAACCTGGGCCACTTGGCAACCGGAGGGATCGGTCGCAGAACCACCAACTTCCTTTATTTTACCTCATGTTTGCGCCTCTCCCAACCCAAAAGCATAGCTCAATGCCGGGTACCTGCCGGACGATTCCGGGGGGGAGGCCATAAGCTACGCCACCTAATCCATGGTTGAAACCAGCCTCGAGGGCAGCCTTCGAGACGCTGACCAACTGACGTTTCCCAGACCGGGCCCCGGCACCCAACTTTATTTCCTGGTTCGGGATTTTCCAGGGAATCATCGTCGGTGGCGGTTCGTCGGGAGCGATACGTACGGCGGCATCGGTGCCTGCATCGAGCAGTTTCAGGGTTGCCTACATGGTCCGTGATCGCCCGCTGAAACCCGGCAAACCCGTGCTGTGCGCCCGAATTCACGTCGGGCAGCAAACCTGTGTTGCGGCTACGACCCTTCGTGAATCGCCGGCACCGAATTTCAAACCCGAAGTAGTCTCGTGGAAATCCGAATGCTTATTTGTTTTCCGAGCAAGCGGCGTTGCTAAGAACGCCCTCAGCCGGGACAAAATCTTCCGATTTGCCGCGCGCTTCGCCGGCTGGCAGACCACGGCGGTGCACCGGCTTGAATAACCCGCAAGGCGTAGCTGCGGATACGAGCGCCAACGACTATATCGCCGATACCGGCAACAACCGGGTGCTGCGCGAAACCCTTTCGGCGGAAACCTACTCCCAGACCACGGTGGGCAGCGGGCTCTCGTCTCCCAGCGCCGTGGCGGTGGACGGAAGCGGCAATATCTACATCGCCGACACCAGCAATTGCCAGGGTTCCACCACGAAGTACCCCCAAAACTCATCCCATCATATAATTAGACATTTATCTAATTATATGGTTAACTAACTACTGTGGCGACTGATAACAAAGCGTTTAAGGCTCTCGGCGACCCCACCCGCCGGGATATTCTCGACCTTCTGCGCCGCGGCGAGATGACCGCCGGCGATCTGGCGCAGCGTTTCGATATGACCAAGCCTTCCATGTCGCATCATTTCTCCGTGCTGAAAGAAGCGGACCTGATCACCAGCCGCCGCGACGGCCAGCAGATCTGGTACGGCCTGAACACCACCGTCGTTCAGGACCTGATGGCCTGGGCGATGGACCTGATTCGGGGCGACGAAAAGAAGATCCGGGTTGACGAAAAGGTTGACGAAAATAAACCCCGCAGCGACGAGCAGAAGCAACAAGACGAAAAAAAGCAGCCACAAGACCACTCCGAAGAAAAGACTCTCCCCGAAGGAGACGCAAAATGACTACCACACAAACCACTTCGCAAAGCTACTATCTGAGTGCAGGCGCAGTGTTTCTGGCGGTTCTTGCCGGCACGCTGGTTGCGTACCCGCAGCTTCCCGCCATCTTGCCTATGCACTGGGATGCGCACGGCCAGGTAAACGGCTGGGGCCCGAAGTGGTGGCTGTTCCTCACCGGCCCAGGGTCGATCGCGCTGATCGTCCTGACATTCTCCGCGCTGCCCTGGCTTTCGCCGAAAAAATTTGAAGTGGATTCATTCCGCGCCACCTACCTCTACATCATGATGACCTTGGTCGCGCTGCTGGCCTACGTCCACCTGCTTGTGCTCGGTGCAGACCTCGGCGTAGCACTCGATATGACCCGAGCCATCGCGGGCGGAATATGTCTGCTGATCGCGCTCATGGGCAACGTGCTGGGCAAAGTGCGCCGCAATTTCTTCATCGGAGTCCGCACTCCCTGGACCATCGCCAACGAACAAGTGTGGAATGCCACCCACCGCTTCGCCGCCAAAACTTTCTTCGCCGGCGGAGTCTTAGGCCTGCTCGCGGTGCTTCTGCGCGGGCCGTTCTGGGTCCCGATGGCGGCCATTCTCATCGCAGCACTGTCTCCGGTGATTTATTCCCTGGTCTTCTATAAGCAGTTGGAACGCCAAGGCAACCTCTAGCCGCGTGACGTGTCACGAGAAAGAAAACAGAAAAAGTACTCGCCCTGGGAGGGGCGCAAAAGATGAAACGCATTTTGATTCTCGCTGCTCTCGTGGCCGCCGCCGGACTGGCCCAAGCGCAGGACAAAGACCTCACCGGAGACTGGCAAGGCACACTCTCAGCCGGAGGCGCCAACCTGCGCCTCGTCCTGCACGTCTCCAAGGCTGCGGACGGCTCGCTCAAAGCCAATCTCGACAGCGTGGACCAGGGCGTTAACATCCCGGTGAATTCCGTCACCTTCAAAGATTCCAGACTAAGCCTCAGCCTCGAGATGATTCACGGCAGCTACGAAGGCAAAATCTCAACCGACGGAAATGTAATTTCCGGCACCTGGACGCAAGGCCAGCCCTTCCCGCTCGATTTCAAACGCCCGGCGCCGGCGAAACCCTCCGACATTGACGGCACCTGGATGGGCACGCTCGACACCGGCACCATCAAGTTGCATGTCGTGTTCCACATCCTAAATTCCGCAAACGGTCTCACTGCCACCATGGACAGTCCCGACCAGGGAATGAAAAGCCTGCAAACCTCTGCGGTCAAGCGCGATGGCGCCTCGCTCCGCATCGAAGCCGACAAACTCGACGGAGTCTACGAAGGCACCATCCCCGCGGATAAATCTTCGATCGATGGCAAGTGGACCCAAAAGGGCAACACGTTTCCCCTTGTATTGAAGCCGGTGAAGGATGAAGCCCTGCTCGAGCCCAAACGTCCACAGAATCCGGTGAAGCCCTATCCCTACCGCGACGAAGACGTCACTTACGAAAACAAAATACAAAACGTAACGCTGGCCGCGACCTTCACCGTTCCGCAAGGCAAAGGACCGTTTTCCGCGGTCGTCCTCATCACCGGCTCCGGCCCGCAGGATCGCGACGAGACCCTGCTCGGTCATAAGCCATTTCTGATTCTCTCCGACTATCTCACCCGTCACGGCATCGCCGTGCTGCGCGCCGATGATCGTGGCACCGCCAAATCGACAGGAGACTTCAAAACCGCCACCACCGCCGACTTCGCCACCGACACGGAAGCCGGCATCGCCTATCTCAAGACGCGCCTAGAAGTTGATCCCCGCAAAATCGGCCTGATCGGCCACAGCGAAGGCGCCGTGATCGCACCCATGATCGCCGCCCGCAATCCCGACGTCGCTTTCATCGTGATGATGGCGGGAAGCGGCGTCTCGGGAGATCAGGTTCTGGTCGCGCAACGCGAAGCCATCGCCGTCGCCAGCGGCACGAAGCCCGAAGAAGCCGCCAAATATGCCGCGAAAGAAAAAGAAATGCTCGCGCTGATCGAAGCCGAAAAAGTCCCGACCGAAAAAGACGATGCCGCTCTCGAAAAGGAGTTAAGAGAAAAGATGGCAGGTGATGTTCCCGAGTCCCAAATCGGCTTGCAGATCAAGCTGCTCACCTCGCCGTGGTTCCGTTATTTTCTGACCTACGATCCCGCCAGCGCGCTGCGCAAAGTAACCTGTCCCGTGCTGGTCCTCAACGGCGAAAAAGACAAGCAAGTTCTGCCCGAACAGAATCTTCCTCCGATCCGCCAGGCTCTTACACAAGCCGGCAACAAACATTTCGAAGTCGACGAACTGCCCGGCCTCAATCACCTCTTCCAAACCGCGAACACCGGCTCCCCCACCGAATACGCCGGGATCGAAGAGACCATGTCGCCCGTAGCCCTGGAAAAGATAAACACGTGGATTGCAAAGCAGTAGCATGGGTGCCCCATTTCTCGCGGGTTTTGCGAGAAGTGGGGACCTTTATCACCGCACTTGCGGGCCGATCAGCCCACTTGAGCGGCTCGCGAACATAACTAAATCTTTCCTCTTGACTGCTCTCCCTCCATCTGTTACACATTGTAACGCTACAATGACTAACATACCGCAAGCCCGTCTAAAGAACGACCGCCCAATGAGCCTCCGCCTGAAGAATCTCGGCGAAGTCGAGCAGCTGGTTATGGATTACCTCTGGACCCACGGACCATCGTCGTCCGAAGCGTGCCGCGAGGCTCTGGCCTCGTCGCGTCCCATGAAGGACTCCACGATCCGCACCGTGCTGCGCCGCCTCGAAGAAAAGGGTTACCTCACGCACGAGACCGAGGGCCGCACATTTATTTATACGGCTTCGGACGCGCGCCAGAACGTCGCGGTCCGCGCCGTGAAGAGCATCATCGACCGCTTCTGCGGCGGCTCGGCCGAACAGCTCGTCCTCGGCATGGTGGACAACGCCGTCCTGAACCACAAGCAGCTCGAACGCCTCGCCCGCAAAATCGCTGAAAAACAGATCGCGGAAAACAAGTTCTCCGAAAAAACGACTACAGAAAAAAAGGAAGCAAAATCATGACGCCCACAACCTTCGTCGAAGCGTCCTCAACTCTTCTCGCGCAGCTCGCGAATCCCGCGGCGCGCGCCCTCGCGCTCGCGGCGGCAGCGGGACTGAGTCTGGCCGCATTTCGCGTGAAGGCCACCAACGTCCGCCTCCTCACTTGGACGGCGTTGCTCTACGCCGCCCTCGCCATCCCCTTGGTGGCTTGGATGCTGCCGTCATTCCAGGTTCCCACGCCGTCATTCGCGCAGTCCGTGTTTCAAAGCGTCAGGCAGAATCGGATCTTCGGCGCCATTGCAGAACAAGCCTCGGCGAAAGAAAGCGCTCCCCCTCAAGCCGCCGAGCGGCGTGAAAATGCAGCCCACAGCTGGCCCCGAGCTAGCGGAGGGGGTGCAAGCCGTGGGGCCGCGCCGAACACAGACAAACCCCTGCCGGGCGAAAGTCCGACTCTCGCTCAGACACCAAAGCCCGCCGCCGCCGAGGCCCACGCATCACCCTCGGCTCTGGCAATCGGGACGATGGCAAAAGCACCGGCCGTCACTGCCGCGACTTCCCTTCCGTTTCCCGCGTCGAGTCCCTGGAGCGCCGTCGCCGCCGGAACATATCTCGCCGTCGCTCTCTTGCTGTTCGTGCGCTTCTTCGTCGGGCTCGGATTCAGCCGCCGCCTGCTGCAAGCGTCGCAGATAATTGATGACCAACGCCTGACTGCGAAGCTGGCCTGCCGCGCCCACGCCTCCGGACTGGCCATCGTTCCGCCCGCCGGTGAATCCGAATTCATTTCCGTGCCGGTCACCATCGGCGCGCTGCGCTCCACCATCTTGTTGCCCACTGCCTGGCGCGAGTGGGACGACGCCAAGCTCGACGCCGTGGTCGCCCACGAAGTTTCACACGTCGCCCGCCGCGACGCTCTCACCCAGCGCCTTTCACTTTTACATCGCGCAATCTTCTGGTTCAGCCCGCTCGCCTGGTGGCTCGACCGTCATCTCGCCAACCTCGCCGAGCAAGCCAGCGACGAAGCCGCGTTATCCTGCGGCGCCGACCGCAAGCATTACGCCACCACTCTTCTGGAATTTTTCGAAGCCTTGCAGGCCGCGCCGGGCCGGGTGTGGTGGCAGGGCGTCTCGATGGCCCAAGCGGGTCAGGCCGAAAAAAGAGTAGAACGAATTCTCTCCTGGAAAGGAACCGTCCCCATGGGCTTCAAAAAATCAGGCTTCAAGAAATCGCTTGTGGTCGCAGCCGTTGCGCTCGCAGTTCCGGTAGTTTATCTCGCAGCCTCCGCGCGCCCGGCCGACTCCAACGCGAAGTTGCAGGATGTATACCTCGCGCAAAACCAGACGGCGCCACCGGCGCCGAGTCCCGCGCCCGAGCCCCAGGCGCAGCCAAGCTCCACGCCGGCGCCGGCCGCTGCGCCGACACCCGAAATGATTCCTTCTCCCGAACCGGCGGCCCAACCCGAACCCGCCCCGGCGCCGCATGCAATGGTTGGAACGATCACCGGAACCATAAGACGAGGAGTCGCCAGCGTGCCGCCTGCGCCTGGAGTCGCACCAGTAGCAGCGATCGCTCCGACTAGCCCGCACGCCTTTGCGGCAATAAGGCCGGTAGCTCCGATCGCGGCGATGGCGCCTCCGACGCCGCTCGCTATTCTGACTGGCCAGTCGGGAACTTCACACTCGTCGCATGGCCGCGGCTTCTCCTACGCCTACGGCTACGACGAGAGTCAGCGCTTCGTCATCGCCTCCGGCAAAACCGATTCCCTCACCATGTCCGGCTCGACCGAAGACGCCGAGCACGTGGAGAAACTCAAGAAAACGATCCCCGGCGACTTCCTCTGGTTCGAACGGGACGAAAAATCCTACATCATTCGCGACCAGGCCACGATTGATCGCGCCCGCAAGCTCTGGGCCCCGCAAGAGGAACTCGGCCAGAAACAGGAAGCTCTCGGCAAGCAGCAGGAAGCTCTGGGCAAACAGCAGGAAGATCTGGGCGCAAAGATGGAACAGGTTCGGGTCAATGTTCCGGACATGACGGTGGACCTCGACAAACTCAAAGCCGAATTGAAGCAACTCAGCTCCAG